>WNFI01378469.1_pt1 | contig 39541 bp, 35 predicted proteins | sample 5400471 | NCBI WGS metagenome assembly WNFI01 (sample SAMN13153348, study PRJNA577476) | soil metagenome | isolation source: 100 cm saprolite on Douglas fir-dominated hillslope | place: USA:California | collected 2013-09-17 | reverse complement strand
CGACCGCCGCTCCATCCGGGCGGCAAGGTATAGGGCACGTTTCTTGCCCAAAGGGCCGCGGAGGCTCCCGTGTATTGGTCAGTGGTCGGGCGGCGGCTGATCGGCCGCAGCGTGCCTCTGCTCATGGCGACACTGCTCCTTGCCTTCGGCTGCACGCCGACACCGAAGCCGGCCGTACCCGGCGAGGCGCTCTTCCCGGACATCGCCCAGCTCTGGTCCGAGCCGACCGACATCGCCGCGCGCGACCTCTTCCACGGTCCCGGTGACCCGGATCTGATGCCGCTTTCGAAGTCCGTGTTCACACTGATCGCGAAGGACGACAAGGGATTCAGCCCCGGGTACCACGTCCGCGATCTCTTGGGCCGCCAGTGGAGCGTCAAGTACGGTCCGGAAGCGCAGTCCGAAGTCGTGGCTTCGCGGATCACCTGGGCCGTGGGTTATCACCAGCCGCCGATCTACCACGTTGCCGATTGGCCGCCTCTCTCCACGGCAGTGGGAGGATGCGTTCCGGGCGGCGCGCTACGAGCCCGCCCTCGCCAATCGGTTCATCCGCCGTCTCCAGGAGAAGGTGCAGATGGGCCTCGCGCTGGGGGGCGTCCCGGACGAGCGTTCCGCGCGCGTCGGCCGCCCCTGAGCCCCGCAATCGGGTAGGCTGAGCGTCACCGATGAGCGCGCCCGCCATCCCCTTGGCCGAGCCCTCGCCGATCGAGGCCGCCCGCGAGGCCGTCGAGCACACGCGCCGCCTGCTCTTCCCGTTCCGCTTCGAGCGGTGGCTGACGCTCGGCTTCGTGGCGTTCCTCGACCAATGCGGGCGTGGAGGAGTGGGAGGGGCCTGGCCGGGGTCGCCGCCCGCCGGCGGCTTCCCCGGCACGGGGAACGGAAGCGGAACCGGCGATCTCTCGAACCTCGGCTCCTGGTTCACGGCGCATCTGGGCCTGATCATCGGGGTGGCGGTCGGCGTGCTCGTGGCCGTCGTCATCCTGGTCGCGGTGATGCTGTGGATCGGCAGCCGCGCCACCTTCGTGTACATCGAGGACGTCGCCACCGGCCGGGCCGAGCTCTCGCGTCCGTGGGCCGACCACGCCGAGAGGGCGAACTCGTATTTCGCCTGGCGCTTCGGGCTGGCCGCGGCGCTGCTCGGCGCCTTTGCCCTCCTCGTGGCCCTGGCCGGCGCGGCCGCCCTTCTCATCGCCCGTGGGGGCGGAGCGGGGGCGGCGTTGGGCGCGGTCGCGCTGATCGTCCTCGTCCCCGTCTTCCTCCTCGTGCTCCTCGCGGGCGGCCTGTCCGCGGTGGCGCTGCGCGATTTCGTCGCGCCCCTGCAGATGCACGGGCAGGTCGCCTGTGGTCCCGCCGTCCGTCTCTTCGTCTCGCTCCTACGCGCGCATCCCGTCCCGTTCCTCCTGTACCTGGTGCTGAAGATCGTCTTCGGAGTGGCCCAGGGCATCGTCATCCTGCTCGCCGCCTGCTTCACCCTGTGTTGCATCCTCCTGCCGGTGGTGACGCAGACGGCGCTGCAGCCCCTCTTCTTCTTCGAACGGGCCTGGTCCCTGTGCCTGCTCCGTCAGATGGGATACGACTTGATCGGCGCGGGGCCGGCCGCTGAGCCGCGGGTGTAGGCTCGATCGTAGGAGCCGGCCATGAGCATGACTTCGACCGAGCGTGAGCAGAGGATCCATCAATACGAGCGGGGGCCGCTCCGCCTGCACGACGCCCTTCACCTGGTGCCGGACGAAGCCGTCAAGTGGCGGCCCGCGCCGGGCAAGTGGAGCGCGCACGAAGTCGTCTGCCATTGCGCGGATTCCGAGATGAACGGGGCCATGCGCCTGCGCTACGTGCTCGCGGAGAAGGATCCCGTCATCATGGGTTACGACCAGGACGCGTGGGCCCGCATCTTCGACTACCACTCGCGGCCGCTGGAGCCCGCGTTGTCCGTGGTCGAGGCCGTACGCGCGCACACGACCGGGCTGCTGCGCGCCCTGCCCGACGACGCCTGGTCGCGCGTGGGCCGCCATACGGAATCCGGCCCCTATTCGGTCGAGGCGTGGCTGCGGATCTACTCGGACCACCTCGAGGGACACGCACGTCAGATCGAGCGCAACCTGGACGCCTGGCGGTCCGGTGCGCGGACGGCGCCCGCTCCCTGATCGAGACGTCGCGCCCGTAAACCTTACATCCCCTGGAAACGGCGCCCGACGGTGCAGCGGCGCGAATCGCGGCGATCCTTCTCGCGGTCAGCATCTTCGGCGCCGGCGACCGTCACCGCGACGAACGACCGCCGTGGCACGCCGCTTGCTCGTCAGCGCCCTCCAGGAACTCTCGTGACCCCTCCCATCTCAGCCGATACCTGGCGCCGTCTTCGCGGCGCCGTCGCCGTCCACGCGTCCCTCCTCGCGGCCGGCGCGGGGACCAAGGGCCGCGCGGTCCTTGCCCGAGTACGGCCGCTGCTGGGGCAACGGGGCTTTCGCGTGGCGGCGGTGGCGGGGGTCGTCCTGATCGGCGGCGGCGCCTTCGCTCATCATCTCTACCTGGACCGTTCCGGCCTGCCCGATCTGGAGCCGTTCATAAGGTTCGAGCCGCCCACGATCGGCGAGGTCTCCGACGCGCGCGGCGAGGTGCTCATCGAGCTCGCGCGCGAATATCGGCGCATCCTCGAGTACGACGAGATTCCGCCCGTCGTGCGCGAGGCCATCCTCGCCGCGGAAGACAAGAACTTCTTCTCCCATTCCGGGATCGACTACGGCGCGTTCCCGCGCGTGGTGTGGAAGACGGTGGCCACGTCGGTATCGGCGACGTGGCGCCGCTCCGTGGCCGAGCGCCGCCTCGCTCCCTCCGTCATCTTTCCCCAGGGCGGCTCGACCCTGACCCAGCAGCTCGTACGCGGCTACTTCCTCCGCCACATGACCGCGCAGGAGGAAGGCGGCACCCTGATCGGCAACGGCTTCCTGTCCCTCGCCGCCTCCAAGGTGCTCGGCGTGCCCGCCGCCAACAAGCTCGCGCGCAAGATCGAGGAGATCCGGCTGTCGTTCTGGCTCGAGAAGGAGATGGAGCGTCGCTTCGGGTCCAAGGCGCGCGCCAAGCAGGAGATCCTCGCGCGCTACGCCAGCTTCATCTACATGGGGAACGGCCGCTACGGGTTCTCGGCCGCCTCGGAGTACTACTTCGCGAAGCCCCTGTCCAGCTACGGCCCCACGGATGCCGACAAGGCGGCGCTGCTGGCCGGCATCACGAAGTCGCCTCGCGAGTACGCGCCTTCCCCCGGAAACGTCGATCGGCCGCGCCGGCGGCGCAACGACATCCTGGGCCTCATGGCCCGCAACGGATCGCTGTCCGCGGAGATGGCGCGGCGTGCGCAGGGGACCCCCGTGCGCCTGGCCGCGCGCAGCAAGATCAAGACGGAGGCGCCGGCCGTCGTGGAGAACGTCTTCACGGAGCTCAAGACGGCCCAGCGCGACGGCGTGAGCGTCGAGGCGCTGATCGGCGGCCGGATCAGCGTGCAGACGACGGTGGACAACCGCATCCAGCGCCTGGTCAACCAGGCGCTGGAGTCGGGCCTGCGCGCGTACGAGACGCGGCACCCGAAGAGCCGCGGACTCATCCAGGGCTCGGTGGTCGCGCTGCGCAACGCGGACGCGGCCGTCCTCGCCGAGGCGGGCGGCCGCCAGGTCTACCGGGATCGCTACACCTCGTACAGCGATTACAACCGCGTCACGGACTCACGGCGGCAGCCGGGCTCCGTGATGAAGCCGATCGTGTACCTGGCCGCGTTCTGTCACGGACAGGCCCTCGACAACCGCGTCGCGGACGAGCCCATCGCGGTGAGCACCGGCCTGAACACGCCGGCGAAATGGATCCACAACTACGACGAGAAGTTCAAGGGCCTCATCCCGGTGCGGCAGGCCCTGGCCGAGTCGCGCAATGCCGCCACCATCCGCCTGGCCCAGGACGTCGGCGTGCGCGAGATCCTCCGCACGGCCCGCGAGCTGGGGATCCGCACTCCGCTGCAGCCGTACATCACGACCGCCCTCGGCGCCTCCGAGGTGCAACTGCTGGAGCTGGCCAACGCCTACCGCGCCCTGGCCTCGAGCGTGAGCGCGGATCCGCACGTCATCGCGCGCGTCAGCGGCCCTTCCGGCGAGGCCCTGTTCACGGCGGCCGCGTCCGCGCGGCCTCTCGCCATCGATGCCCAGGCCATCGCCGCCATCCAGGAAGGCCTGCGCGGCGTCGTGCGCCTGCCCAGCGGCACCGCGCACGCCCTGGCCGGCAACGACTTCGGGATCCCGGTGATGGGGAAGACGGGCACGAGCAGCGACTTCCGTGATGCGCTGTTCGTGGGGTCCACCTACGGACCGGAAGGCGTGACGGTGGCGGTACGCATCGGCTATGACGACAACCGCGAGCTGGGCGAGAAGGAAACGGGCGGACGCGCCGCCCTTCCCATCTTCCGTGAGGTGGTCCAGGGGATCTACACGCAAGGCCTCCGGGATACGGCGCCGTCGTTCCCCTCGGAGATGGAGCAGCGGATCACCGACTACGTCGCCGCGGCCGCGGCCGACGAGCTCGAAGGATGGGCCTCCGAGGCCGCGCCCGCGTTCGAGCCCACCGTCCTGCCCGCCCGCCTGATGCCCGCCCTCGCGCTCGCACCCGTCCTGCTGGCCCCGTCCTCACCGATGTTCGACCCCACGCGGTCGGACGCGCGATCCAAGCGGGATCGCCAGTTGTCCTTGCCCGATCGGTGATCAGCCCGTCCTCCGCGGCGCGCCTGGCCACGCAGCTCGAGTGCCTCCCCGCCCTCCTCGAGGGCGCGGCGCCCGCCGCGCTGGACGGCCGCACGCGATCGGGCAAGTGGTCGGTGCGGGAGAACCTCGCGCACCTGGCCCGGCACCACCAGGTCATGCTCGACCGCGTGCGCAAGGTGCTGGCGGAGGATCGCCCCCGGCTGCCGCGCTACGCGGCGGAGGAGGATGCGGAGTGGCCGGCCTGGGCCGCACTGCCGTTGGACGAGGTCCGTGGGCGGCTGACCGCGCTGCGGACCGAGTTGACCGCGATGGTCGGCGCCCTCGACGACGAGCAGCTGGGGCGTACGGCCGTGCACCCCACCCTCGGCGAGATGGCCCTGCCCCTGTGGATCGAGTTCTTCCTCCTGCACGAGGCGCATCATCTCTATGTCGTCATGAAGCGCGCTCGCGGCGGCGAGTAGCGGCCGACGAGGCTCTCGATCCGGCGCACGACTTCGTGCGTCTCCATACCCGAGGTCTCGACCGTGTACGCGGCCTCGGCGTAGAGGGGCCGGCGCGCGGCCAGCAGGCGGCGCAGCTGGGCCATCGCCTCCGGGTGGTCCGCCATCGGCCGCCGATCGCCCTGCTGGACCACGCGATTCCAATGGTCCTCCGGTTCGGCGCGCAGCCAGATGGTGAGGGCGCGCCGACGCAGCACGCCGAAGGTGTCCGCGCTCGTCACGATGCCGCCGCCCGTGGCCAGGACCAGGGGACGCGCCTCGCGCAGGACCCGATCGAGCGTCTCCCGCTCGAGGCGGCGGTAGTACTCCTCGCCGTGGAGAGCGAAGATCTCGTCGAGGGTGAGGCCGGCCGCCTCCTCGATCCGCCGGTCGAGCTCGACGAACGGCACGTGCAGCCGGCGGGCGAGGCGGCGCCCGATCGTGGTCTTGCCCGCGCCGCGCAAGCCGAGGAGCGCGATCACGGGAAGGTCGCGCTCGCCGCCGGGGCCGCGGAGCAGCTCGGCCGGCGTCGTGCCGAGGGCCCCGGCCAGGGAGGCGAGCTTGCGCACCGAGATGTTCGCCCGCCCCGCCTCCAGCAGCACCAGGAAGCGCTCGGAGAGGCCGGCGCGTCCGGCCAGATCGCGCAGGGTGGACCGGCGCTCCGTGCGCAGGGCGCGCACGCGCTGCCCGAGTCCGACGAGAAGGCGATCCGCATCCATGCCTGACCGCACTATAGTACAGATAATGGCGGCAAATCACGCATTATAATGCTTGACACCCCTTCCCGTCGCCGATAGCATCCGAGGAGACATGGAACACGCCGCTTCCGCGACCGAGACGCCCATCCGGTTCGAGACGCATCCCTCGCGCTACGTCCACTGGCGTCTGGAGATCGAGCCGCCGCTGGCCCGGCTCGTGATGGACGTGCAGGAGGAGCGCGCGTTGCGCGGGGACTACCCGCTCAAGCTCAACAGCTACGACCTCGGGGTCGACCTCGAGCTGGCGGACGCCATCCAGCGGCTGCGCTTCGAGCACCCGGAGGTGCGGACGGTGATCGTCACGAGCGGAAGAGACCGCGTGTTCTGCTCGGGGGCCAACATCTACATGCTCGGCTCCTCGACCCACGCCTTCAAGGTCAACTTCTGCAAGTACACGAACGAGACGCGCCTGGCTCTCGAAGACGCGTCGCTGCACTCCGGCCTCAAGGCGCTGGCCGCGGTCAACGGCCCCTGCGCGGGCGGCGGCTACGAGCTGGCCCTGGCCTGCGACGAGATCGTCCTCGTCGACGACGCCTCCTCCGCGGTCAGCCTGCCCGAGGTGCCGCTCCTGGGCGTGCTGCCGGGGACGGGCGGCCTGACCCGCGTGGTGGACAAGCGCAAGGTGCGGCGCGACCTGGCCGACGTGTTCGCGAGCCTGGGCGAAGGGGTGAAGGGGAAGCGCGCCGTGCAGTGGCGCCTCGTGGACGAGACGGTGCCCCTCTCGAAGTTCGCGGCGCGGATCGCGGAGCGCGCGAAGGCCCTGGCCTGCGGGTCGGCGGAGAAGGCGGGGCCCGGCGTGACCCTCGAACCGCTGGCAGGGAAGTACACCGAGCAGGGCGTCGAGCATCGCTACGTCACCCTCGCCATCGACTCCGGCGAGCGGGTCGCGCGGCTCACCGTCCGGGGGCCGGAGGGCGACGAGCCCACTGCGCCCGCCGCGATGCGCGAGCGCGGCAGCGCGTTGTGGGCCCTGCGCGCCTTCCGCGAGCTGGACGACGCGCTGCTCGAGCTGCGCTTCAACCGGCCGGAGATCGGCGTGGTCGTGCTCCAGACGCGCGGCGACTCCGCACGCCTTCTGGCCGTGGACGCGGCCCTGGAAGCGGGCAAGGACGACTGGTTCGTCAACGAAGTCCGCCAGCACATGAAGCGGGTGCTCAAGCGCCTGGACCTGACCGCCCGCACGTTCCTCGCCGTCATCGACAAGGACTCCTGCTTCGCGGGCTCGCTGATGGAGCTGGCCCTGGCCGCGGACCGTTCCTACATGCTGGCCGCGGAGGGTGGACCGAAGGTTGCCCTCTCCGCCATGAACATGGGCGCGCTCCCCATGTCGAACGGGCTCAGCCGGCTGGGCACGCGGTTCCTCGGCGGTGGCGCGGACCGGTCCGAAGCGGGCCGCGCCTACGACGCGGAAGAGGCGCTGGAGGCCGGCCTCGTCACCTTCGCGCCGGACGACATCGATTGGGAAGACGAAGTCCGCCTGGCCCTCGAAGAGCGGGCCAGCATCTCTCCGGACGCGCTCACGGGCATGGAGGCGAACCTGCGCTTCGCGGGCCCGGAGACGATGGAGACGAAGATCTTCGGCCGCCTTTCCGCCTGGCAGAACTGGATCTTCCAGCGCCCGAACGCGGTGGGAGAAAAGGGAGCCCTCACGCTGTATGGACGGCCAGAAAGGGCGCGATTCTCTTGGACGCGGACGTGAAGAGTATCAAGTCTGGGGGTTGTGGCTGTCTTACTCAGTCAGGGGGGGCACTTACGCGTCATTCGCGATGGGCGTGCGCGACCCCCCCTGAAACCCCCCTCGCAACGCGCCGCCGCTTTGCGGCGCCGCCTTGCTCTACGTGCCACCTTTCCCTGGTGCCCTGCCATGTCTAACGTCGACCTGAGTTCCAAGATCCCTAATAACGTCGATCTCTCTCAGGACAAGCGCCTGCTGCGGGCCCTCGAGCAGTGGCAACCCGATTACATCCAGTGGTGGATGGACATGGGGCCGAGCGGCTTCCAGACCACCGACATCTGGCTGCGCACCGCGATCAGCGTGGACGCGGAGGGCTGGGCGCACTTCGACTACGTGAAGATGCCGGACTATCGCTGGGGCATCTTCCTGGCCGATCCGCAGCCGGAGCGCACCATCGGCTTCGGCGACAACATGGGCAAACCCATTTGGCAGCAGGTCCCGGGCGAGCACCGCAACACGTTGCGGCGGCTCATCGTGACCCAGGGCGACACCGAGCCCGCCTCCGTCGAGCAGCAGCGGATGCTCGGCCACAGCGCGCCCAGCATCTACGACATGCGGAACCTCTTCCAGGTGAACGTGGAGGAGGGTCGGCACCTGTGGGCGATGGTCTACCTGCTGCACAGCCAGTTCGGGCGCGACGGCCGCGAAGAGGCGGAAGAGCTGTTGCAGCGGCGCAGCGGCAACCCCGACAAGCCGCGCATCCTGGGCGCCTTCAACCAGCCCGTCGACAACTGGCTCGACTTCTTCATGTTCACCATGTTCACGGACCGTGACGGCAAGTACCAGCTCCTCGCCCTCGCGGAGAGCGGGTTCGACCCGCTCGCGCGGACCACGCGCTTCATGCTCACGGAAGAGGCGCACCACATGTTCGTGGGCGAGACGGGCGTGGAGCGCATCGTCCAGCGCACCGCGGAATTGATGCAGGCCGACCCCAACGAAGACGTGATGAAGCAGGGCGGCATCCCGCTGGACATGGTCCAGCGCTACCTCAACCTCTGGTTCGCGCTCTCCCTCGACCTCTTCGGGGGCGAGATCTCGAGCAACGCGGCCTCCTTCTTCGCGGACGGTTTGAAGGGCCGCTACAAGGAAGAGACGTACCAGGACCACCTCGCGCTGAGCGACACCTATCGCATGACCCTCCCCAGGGAGGGACGGGTGGCGGAGGAGGACGTGCCGCTGCGCAACGCGATGAACGAGGTGCTGCGCGACGCCTACATCGAGGACTGCCAGCGTGGCGTCGACCGCTGGAACAAGAGGCTGGCGGAGGCGGGCCTGTCCACGCGCCTCGCGCTTCCCTCCAAGCGCTTCTATCGCCACATCGGCATCTACGCCGGCCTGCCCTTCGATCCCGAGGGGCGCTTCCTCGACAAGGCGGAATGGGACCGGCGCCGCGCGCAGTGGCTGCCCTCGGACGCCGACCGCGCGTACGTCGCGAACCTCCAGAAGGCGGTGCGCGATCCGGCCAAGATCGCGAACTGGATCGCCAAGCCCGCGCGCGGCATCAAGGGGTTGCCGTTCGAGTACGAATACGTGCGCCTCGAGGACTGAGCGCGACCGTTTCCGCCGGCCGAAATTGGAAATCGCTTTCGCGACGCGTACGCGGCGGCGGCCGACCCCGGTTCGGCCCTAGTCCTGGGGGGACGGCTGGAGACGCGGTAGCGAGGTGGCGGCCCCAGCGGCGGCCGAGGCCGCGGCCCCGACCGCGGAGCGCAGCGCGCGCAGGGCGCCCGCGTAGTAGCCCTGCTTGTGACGCAACATGAGATTGCCCTGGTTGATCTCGATGGCGATGCGCCGCCATTTGCCGTCGCGCATGGGATTGCTCGACACGTAGCCGAGCGCGTACTGCGTGCGCAGCTCGTCGGCGATCCGGTCGTAAACTCCGTCGATCTGGGCCAGTCCGGCCGGGAAGTACGACCGTCCTCCCGTCTCCCGGGACAGCGCGGAGAGGAAGAAGACGGCACGGTCCGGTGCCTCCGTGTCCAGCGTGGACGTGCGCGGCGCGCGCAGGCTGATCGCGAAGACGGTGACGTTGCCCTTCTTCGCGAGCTCGAGCACCTGGTCGTCGCTGACCAGCGACGACGTGTCCTCCCCGTCGGAAAGGAGCACGATCGCCTGGCGCGTCATGTCGTCGCTCTGGCGCCGGAAGCGCGGGTCCTTGAGCGTGAAGTAGAGCGCGTTGTAGAGGCCCGTCGCCCCGTCCGCGGTGATGCCACGCACCGCGGCCTCCAGCTTCGCCTGCTCGTTCGTGAAATCCTGGAGCAGGGTGAACTTGTGATTGAACTGGATGATCTCGGCCTGATCTCCCGGACCGAGGGCGCGCACCAGGCGCATGGCCGCCGTCTTCACCGCGGGCAGGCTGGGCTGCATCGAGAGCGAGCTGTCCACCAGGATGGCCAGCGAGATGGGGAGGCGCTCCTGGGTGAAGAGGCACAACTGCTGCGGCACGCCGTCTTCGAAGATCTTGAAATCATCAGGGACCAGGCGGTTCGGTTCCGGTGTCTCATGATTCGCTGACCTCTGCTCCCTTCCGCTGCTCTGTCAGCAAAAACCATACCGGCGGAATCCACAATGATCTTCGTCACGGCCGTGGTCAAGGAGGTCGCCCGCCACCGTCGCCGGCGATGGTCGGCGCGGGGCTTCGGAGTTTGACTCGTTCGCCGAGTGAGCGTACGTTCGCTCGTCGCTTGTAAACGTTTCATCCGACGACAACACCCTCGAGTCTCCCATGGCCGCCCTCGAACCCGGCACCGCCCTTTCGCACTACAAGATCGTGTCGAAGCTGGGGCAGGGCGGGCAGGCCACTGCCTACCGGGCCGACGACCTCCGTCTCAACCGTCCGGTGGTGATGAAGGTGCTGCGGCCGGAGCTGGCCGCGAACGACGCGGCCCGCCGGCGCTTCGATCGCGAGGCATTGCTGTGCTCCGCCCTCGACAACCCGAACATCGCCGCCATCTACGACACGGGGGAAGCGGACGGGCACTGCTACATCGTCATGCAGTACGTCGAAGGGACGACGCTCAAGGAGCTGATCGGGGGCCGGCCACTGGAGACGCCAGCCGCCCTCTCGATCGCCATCCAGATCGCGGACGCTCTCGCCGTCGCACACGCCAGCGGGATCGTACACCGAGACATCAAACCCTTGAACGTAATTGTGACGACGGCCGGCCAGGCCAAGGTCCTGGACTTCGGCCTGGCCAAGCTCCTCGGGGGCCAGAGGCCGGAGCTGGACGCCGACGACTCCCTGACCGACGTCGGCGTCCCTTACGGCTCCCTGGGTTACGGCTCGCCCGAGCAGGCCATGGGCCAGCGCGCGGACCACCGGTCGGACCTGTTCAGCCTGGGTGTGGTGCTCTACCAGATGGTCACCGGCCACCTGCCGTTCCCGGGCAGCACGCCCCTGGAGCGCATTCGCGCGGTCCTGCACCAGGACCCCGTGCCCATGGCGCGATTCAACCCGCGGGCGCCGACGGCGCTGCAACGCATCCTCGAGCGCGCGCTGGCCAAGGACCCCGCCGACCGCCATCAGACCATGGCCGCCCTCCGCGACGAGCTCAAGGCCCTCGAGCGGCGGCTCGCCCGCGACGCCGCCGCCGGCGGCGCGACCGCGCGTGTGCCCGGCCGCGTCCCTCGCCCGTGGGCTGCGCTGGGGGCGGGCCTCGGACGCGTCTTCGGCCGCCGCCGCGAGGAGCACGCCGACGCCGAAGGCCCCACGCCGATGCGCCCACCCCCCGCGCGTACGGCGGTGCCGGCGCGCCCCCCTTCGTGGGGGACCGAGACCAAGCGCACGATCGCCGTCCTCCCCTTTCGCAACCTGTCCGGCGATCCCCAAGCCGACTTCTACGAGTTCTCGCTCGCGGATGCCCTCATCACCGAGCTGGCCCAGATCCAATCCGTCGTCGTGCGGCCTTCGTCGTACATGGCCGCCTACGCCGGCCTCACCCCGGACCCGCGGCAGGTGGGCGAGGACCTCGCCGTGCAGGCCGTCCTGGCCGGCAGCTTCTTCCGCGCCCCCGACCGGCTGCGCGTCACCGCCCAGCTCGTGGACACCGCCAGCGGCGAGATCCTGTGGAGCGAGAAGGTGGACGTCCCCGCCCACGACCTCATCACCGTGCAGGACAAGCTGGCCGAGCGCGTGGTGGCGGGACTGCGCCTCACCCTCACTCCGGAGGAGCAGGCCCGCATCGAGCAGCGGCCCACGCGCAGCGCCCCCGCGTACGAGTTCTACCTCCGCGGCCGCGACCTCCTCCTGCGCTACGTGCTGCGCACCCTGGACCTCGAAGACCTGGAACACGCGCTCGGCATGTTCCACGAGGCGGTGGGCCTCGACCCGGACTTCGCCGGCGCGCACGCCGCCCTGGCCCGGTGCTACGTCCTGCACGCGCAGGGCTACGGCGGCGACGAGCACTACCAGCTTGCCGAACGCTCACTGCGCCGCGCCCTCGAGCTGGACCCGACGGACCTGGAGGCGCGGCTGCAGGGCGTGCACGTGGACCTTCATCAAGGGAACAAGGAGCGGGCGAAGGCGACCATCTCCGTGCTCCGGCGCGAGCGGCCGAACGATCCGACCGTGCTCCTCACCGCGGCCATGCTGTATCGGCTCGACGGCCTCTACGATCACGCGCTGGCCGAGTACGACCACCTGCTCGTGCTCAACCCCGGGGACGCGGTCCTGGTCAGCTACAACAAGGCGCGCCTGGCCATGAACCAGGGCGACAACGACCGCGCCGTCGCGGAGCTGGAAGCGGGACGCCTGGCCGAGCCCGAGCATCCCCTGCTGAAGATGTTCCTCGCCATCGCGCGCTTCCAGCAGGGCCGGACCCTCGAGGCCCAATCGCTGATCGAGGACGTGCTGCGGCAGAGCCCGCAGTTCGACGCCGCCCAGCCCCTCCTGGCCTGGTGCCTGGCCGCGCGCGGGCAGAAGGAGGCGGCGCGGGCGCTCATCACCGACCGCGTGCGCGAGAGCGCGCGCGCCGACCACGAGGTCGCCTTCTGGCTGGGCTGCTTCTGCGCCGGCCAGGGTCTGCGCGACGAGGCCATGGAGTGGTTGCGCCGCTCCGTGTTCCTGGGCAACGAGGACTTCGTGCTGTTCCGGGACAACCCGACCCTCGCCCCCCTCCGCGAGCACCCGCCGTTCGCCGAGCTGGTCGCCGGGCTCAAGGCCCGTTGGGAGCGGCGCGTCGCCGCCGGCACCCCGCCCGCGCCGTGACCGCGCCCAAGGAGCTGCTGGAACGGATCCAGCTCCGGCTCGAGGACAGCTTCACCGGCATCGGCGAGGTGGTCGGCGACATGCCGCCCGCGGACATCGCCGACCTCATCAACCAGCTCACCATCGTCGAGGCGGCCACCGTCCTCACCATGCTCCCGATCCCGCGCGCGGTCCAGGTCTTCGACCAGCCGACCATGAGCCGCCGCGCCGCCATCCTGGAGAACCTGCCCGCCGCCCGCGCGGCCCAGATCCTCGAGGGCATGGCCGCGGACGAGCGTGTGGACCTCGTGCAGCACATGGGCGAGCGCGACCGCCGCAAGCTCCTCCCCATGCTGCGCCCCGAGGTGCGGGCGGAGGTGGAGCGGCTCTGCCAGTATCCCGATCACTCCGCGGGCGGGATCATGACGACGGAGTTCGTCCGCCTCGATCCGTCCATGAAGGTCGGCGACGCCCTCAAGCACATCCGCGCCGTGGCTCGCGACAAGGAGTCGATCTACGCCTGCTACGTCCTGGAGCCGGGGACGGGGCGGCTGCTCGGCTCGCTCTCGTTGCGCGATCTCGTGATGGCGGACCTGGACCGGCCCGTCACCGAAGTGATGCGGCGCAAGCCCATCACGGCGGAGGCGCTCGAGGACCAGGAGTCGGTCGCGAACAAGATGGCGAAGTACAACCTCCTGGCCGTCCCCGTGCTCGAGAAGGACGGCAGCGTCGTGGGCTTCGTGACCGTGGACGACGTCATCGACGTCCTCATCGAGGAGGGCACGGAAGACATCCTGCGCCTGGCCGGCGTGGAGCCGGGCGCCCTGGACAAGCCCTACTTCGACAACCCCGTGTGGCTCGTGGTGCGCAAGCGCATCAGCTGGCTGCTGCTCCTGTTCGTGGCCGAGACCTTCACCGGCACCGTCCTGCGCCACTACGAGAGCGAGCTGGCGGCGGTGGTCGCGCTCTCGTTCTTCATCCCGCTCCTCATCGGCACCGGCGGCAACGCGGGTGCGCAGACGGTGACCACCATCATCCGCAGCCTCGCCCTGCGCGAGATCCGCGTGAAGGACGGCTGGCGCGTGCTGGCGCGCGAGGCGACCACGGGCATCACCATCGGCCTGCTCCTGGGCGCCTTCGCCTTCGGGCGCGCGCTCCTGTGGGGCGCGCACATGCCGCTGGCGGCCACGGTAGCGATCACGATCGTGGTCATCTGCTCGTGGTCCACGACCGTGGGCTCGCTGATCCCGATCCTGGCCGAGCGCTTCGGGGTGGACCCCACGGTGCTGTCCGCGCCGCTCATCACGACCCTGGTGGACGCGACGGGCCTCGTGATCTACTTCTCGATCGCGAAGATGATCTTGAAGCTTTAGGGTTGGTTGCGCGAGCGTTCCGCGGCTTCGTCGTCCTTGAGGGCGGTGATCATCTCCGCCACGGACATGACGACCTTGCCGCTGGGGAAGTCGAGCTCGAGCGGCTTGTTGGCCGCGACGTGCAGCTTGAAGAGGGCCCGCAACGAGACGGACTGGCGCCCCGCCTTCTGGCCCTGGGACCCGTTGGCCTCGCTCATGGCCGGAATGATACGCGCTTTCGATCCGGGAATGCTCGGCCCGGGGCGCCCACTGCCCCTTAACCGAAGTAGCGCAAGGCCTTGGAGAGACCGCGACGGAGCCCGGGGTCGAGCCGCAGGGGGGGGAGCTCGTCCCAACCGAACCACCGCAGGTCGGCCGCCTCGTCCTGGGCGCGCCTGAGCTCGCCCACCCCCGCCACCACCAGGTAACGCAGATCGAGGTGGGCATGGGCCGGCTCGCCCGGGCGCGCCGGAATCTCGTGTACGTCGACGTCGAGCGGCCGCGGGGCATCGGGATGGAGACGAGTGTCCTCGAGACCCGTCTCCTCGCGCACCTCGCGCAAGGCCACCGCCTCGCCGCAGGTCTCGCCGGGGTCGGCGTGCCCACCGGGCTGGAGCCATCGATCGAGCTTGCGATGATGGAGGAGGAGGACGCGCCGGCCGTCCGCGCTCAGGACGAACGCGCTTCCGGTGAGATGCCCCTCGCCGATCGTGCGGTCGAAGGGATCGGGATGCCGGGCCACGAAGTCGAGGATGCGCGCGACGTCGCGCGCTTCCGCCGCGTCCTCGGGGCGATGCGCGCGCAGTCGGTGGACGAGCGCGTCCAGGCTGGCCGGCGGCACCGCCGCGCTCAGGACCCCGGCCGGCGCTCGATCAGGCGCTCGAGGCGGCGTATGCGCGCGGCCGTGTCCGCGGTGTTGGCGTTGAGCAGGTCGACCTTCTCGTGGAGGTGCGCGACCTCCATCTCGGCCTTGATGTTGACCTCGTACTCGATGTCGCCGCGGATCCTCTCCTTGGCCGCCTGGCGGTTCTGGCTGAGCAGCACGAACACGGACAGGAAGATGGCCTCCAGGGAGACGACCATGGTCAGGAGACCGTAGGGGAAGGGGTCGAACATCGGCGCCCCGGGGATGCGGGGAACGTTGAGCAGGATCCAGGCCGCGAAGAACAGGATGTGGAGGACGAGAAAGGGGATGCTGCCGCTGAAGTCCGCGATCCAGTCCGCGACCTTCTGCACGGTCGTCCGCATGTCCTCGGCTTCCACGTTCACGTTGCGGGACGCGGTGTGCCGCAGGCGCTCCGCGGACACACGCAGCCGCCGTCCCATCGAGCTCATCAGGTCGATGGCGGCCGCAGGATGGGTGCGCAGGAACTGGTCGAGGTCGCCCCGGTCCAGGCGGAGCGCCTCCAGGGTCTCCGTGACGACCACGGACGCGGTCCTCGGACCGCCGTCGAGGAGCGACAGCTCCCCGACGACGTCTCCCGATCCCGCCACCTCCAGGACGATGCGGGTCCCGGTGTCGTCCTTGAAGAAGACCTCCGCCTTGCCCGAGCGGATCACGTAGAGGCAGTCCCCGGGCTCGCCGTAGTTGAAGAGGACCTGGCCCTCCGGGACCCGGACCTCTTCGAGCTGGGCGGCCAGCGAGACGCGCTCGCTGTCGTCGAGGAAGTGGAAGAACGGAATCTCCGCCAGTAGCGCCGCGTCGGCCGGCATTCGACCTCCAGGGAACGCGGCATTGTAAACGACGCGGCGGTATCATTCCCGACCGTCCGATGGAGATGGTGGCGGTGAACCCGGGCGGGACCCTCCTCGTGTCCGGGGACATCGAGGGCTGGGCGGAGGTGCTCGCGCGGGGCGTCGACACCGTCGTCGACCTCGACGGCTACGTGGACGAGGGCCTCCCCGAGATTCCGAACCGCATGCTCTACGTGTACTACCCGATCTTCGACGAGGCGTTGCCGTGCCTGGACAAGCTCGAAGCCGTCGGCCGCCTGGTGGCCGACCTCGTGGGCAGTCGGCACGTGGTCCTCGTCCACTGCCGGATGGGATTCAACCGCTCGAACCTGGTCGTGGCCACCGCACTGACCTACCTCGGCCTGACCGGAGCGGAAGCGCTACGCCATCTCCAGACCGTGCGGCCGGGCGCCCTCTACAACGAAGCCTTCGCCGATCACGTGCGCGCGCTGCCGTGCCGGGTCGCGCGCAGGGGTGAGTGACTCCGTGGGCGGCCCGGTGCGGGTCAAGATCTGCTGCATTCGCAACGGGGAGGAGGCGCGACTGGCCATCGACGCCGGCGCGTCCGCCCTCGGCCTCGTCTCCTCCATGCCCAGCGGACCGGGCGTGATCGACGAGGAGACGATCGCCGCCGTGGCCGCCGCCGCTCCCCCCGCCGTGGCCACGTTCCTTCTGACCTGCCTGACGGACGCGCCGGGCATCGCCGACCAGGTGCGCCGCACGCGCGTGAGCACGGTCCAGATCTGCGATCGCTCCCAGCCGGGGACGGCGGCCGCGCTCCGTCGCGCCCTGCCCGCCCTCAAGGTCGTGCAAGTGGTGCACGTGACGGGGCCGGCGTCGGTCGGCGAAGCCGTCGAGGACGCTCAGGACGCCGACGCGATCCTGCTCGACTCCGGCCGTCCGGCGGCGCGCGTGAAGGAGCTCGGGGGCACGGGGCGCCGGCACGATTGGACGCTCAGCGCCGAGATCGTGGCCCGCGCCTCACGGCCGGTGTTCCTGGCCGGCGGCCTCACTCCCGAGAACGCGGCGGAAGCGATCCGCGCCGTGCGGCCGTGGGGCCTGGACGTCTGCACCGGGGTCCGAACGGACGGACGTCTCGACGCGGGCAAGCTGGCGCGACTGTTCGCCGCCGTCCGCTCCGTCCTCGCCGCGTCGGCGGATTCGGGCCGGGACGTCAGGCTTCGGTGAGGAGCGGCTCGGGTTCGGTGGCGACGACCACCGATGATGCCATGGCCGCGGTGCGCCGCGTCCCGCCGCGCAGCCGGTACTGATCGGCGGTCTTCGGCACGCCCTGGACGTCGCGCGCCAGGCCGAGCGCCATCAGGACGCGGATGAGGGCCCAGGTGGCGTCGACCTCCCACCACGCATGGCCATGGCGGGCCGAGCGCTGGAACGCGTGGTGATTGTTGTGCCAGCCCTCGCCCCAGGCGATGATCCCCACCCACCAGCAGTTCGTCGAGCCCTCGGGCGTCTCGTAGGTGCGATAGCCGAAGGTGTGGGCCGCGGAGTTGACGAACCAGGTCGCGTTCAGGCCGATCACCAGGCGCAGGAAGATGCCCCACACGACGTACGGCCAGCCGCCCCAGGCGAAGAGGGCGAGCCCCATGAAGATGTTCGGGTAGACGTGCAGGCGGTTGAGCGTGCGGTGCACGGGATCGGCGACGAGCTCCGGGGCGTGGCGCATTTCGATCTCGCGCTGGTCCATCCCGATCTTCGAGACGATCCAGCCGACGTGGCTCCACCAGAACCCGTCCTTCGGCGTGTGGAGATCGCGGCCCTCACGGTCGGAGAGGGTGTGGTGCAGCCGATGCATGGCCACCCACGTGATCGCGCCGCCTTCGCTGGCCAGCATGCCGCACAGGGTGAAGAGGTACTCCAGCGGCTTCGGGATCTTGAACCCGCGATGGGTGAGAAGCCGGTGGTAGGTGAGCGTGATGCCGACGGAGGCGGTCAGCCAGTACAAGAAGAGCGTGATGCCGAGCGCGGTCCAGGAGAACATCCATGGCGCGAGCAAGGCGCCCGCGTGGATGACACTGAAATAGATGACGTTGGTCCAATCGAGCTTCTTGCCGTTCCAAGTCAGGGCCACGCGCGACCTCCTCGTTGTGCGAGACAACGAGGACGGTAGCATCCGCCTCGGAGGCCGTACGTCACAGAAACGTAATACTTGCAGGTACGGTGGTTTGCGGGCGATCAGGCCACGTGGAGCGCGCGCCGGGGGCGTCCCTCGCGCAAGACCAGCCAGAGGCCCAATCCCAGCAGCACGAACGGCAGCAAAGGCAGCAGGACCAGGAAGAACACGGCGGCCAGCACGGCGAAGACGAGGCCCACGCCCGAGAACAGGACGCGGAAGACGAGCCCGACCACCCCGAACACGATCCGCAAGACGACCCCGAGCAGCTTGAAGGGAAGGAAGAGAAGCCCGAACACGAGCCCGAAGACGACTCGCAGGAGGAGCAGCGGTAGGGCCACCAGCGCCGCGACCATCAGGGCCATCGCCACCAGAATCAGCATCGTCTCTCCTCGCACCCGCCACGCACACGCGGTGCGGGCGCTCACACCGATGTACGAAGGGGGGCGCCCGCAGGTTCCCGTCAGCACACGTCGAACACCGCGACGTCCGGGGGGGCCCAGGTACGGAAGGGAACGACGCTGCCGCCGACGCCCCGCGAGACGAAGAGGGTGGTGCCGTCCACCTCGTGGCGCCCCCACGGATAGCGCTTGCCCATGGGGCTGGGCACGAAGATCGGCCGATGCCCGGGCAAGGCGATGTGCCCGCCGTGCGTGTGGCCGGACAGGAGGAGGTGAACGCCGCGCCCGCGGACCCAGAGGAGGCCGTCCGGCGAGTGACAGACGGCGATGCGCACTTTGGCGTCGGCGATCTTCTCGAGCGCCTCGTCCACGGCGTGCTGGCGTGACTCGAAGTCTCCCTGGTCGAGCGAGGTGAACGGATCGTCGAGGCCGGCGATACCGACGTCGTCGTGGGGCGGAGGCAGGCGCAGCGCCTCGTTCACGAGGATCACGGTGCCGGCGGCGCTGAGGGCCACCTCGAGGCGCGCCGGCCGCGCCCAGAAGTCGTGGTTGCCGAGGACGGCGATCTTCAGATCGGCGGGCACGCTGTTGACGAGGTCGTTGAGCTCCTTCACGCGGCTCTGGGTGGCGCCGAGGAACACGTAGTCGCCGCCCAGCAGCAGCACGTCGGGCGAGCCTCACGTTGGTCGAGCCCGGAAACAGCCGCCACAGCTTCGCGGGCCATCCGCCGGCGTAGAGCGCGGCGAGCATCTTCTCCAGCCGCCGGTGGCCCACGTCGTAAGGCCGGCGCTTGCGGGACACGCATCCAGCGTAGCCGAGTCTGGTGGGCAAGCAGCGAGCGGCGGATTCACTCCGCCGTGAGCGGCATGGGGGTAGCCCGAAGGGCGTAGGGGGCGCATTCAGGCTGGACAGGAGCGCCCCCTGCATTGAGAATGATCCGGACATGGCACCGCAATACATCTTCACGATGAAGGACCTCCGCAAGGTCACTCAGCAGGGCAAGGAGATCCTCAAGGGCATCTGGCTCTCGTTCTACCCGACGGCCAAGATCGGCGTGCTCGGGGGCAACGGGGCGGGCAAGAGCACGCTCCTCCGGATCATGGCCGGCGTGGACAAGGACTTCGCGGGCGAGGCTTTTTCCGCCGACGGCACCCGCATCGGGTTCCTGCCCCAGGAGCCGCAGCTCGATCCGAAGAAGACCGTCCTCGAGATCGTCGAGGAGGCGGTGGCGCCCCAGCGCGCGATCCTCCAGAAGTACGAGGACCTCTCCGCGAACTGGTCCGACGAGAACGCGGACGAGCTGGGCCGGCTCCAGGACCAGATCGACGCCCAGAACCTCTGGGAGCTGGACCGCCACGTCGAGACGGCGATGGACGCGCTGCGCGTCCCTCCCGGGGATGCGGACGTGAGCACGCTGAGCGGCGGCGAGCGCCGCCGCGTCGCGCTGTGCCGCCTGCTGCTGCAGCCCAACGACATGCTCCTGCTCGACGAGCCGACCAACCACCTCGACGCGGAGTCGGTGGCCTGGCTCGAGCAGTTCCTGAAGGAGTTCAAGGGGTGCGTGGTGGCGGTCACCCACGACCGCTACTTCCTGGACAACGTCGCGGGCTGGATCCTCGAGCTGGACCGCGGCTCGGGCATCCCTTGGGAGGGCAACTACTCGTCCTGGCTGGACCAGAAGCAGAACCGGCTGTCCCAGGAGGAGAAGGAAGAGTCGGCGCGGCGCCGCACCCTCCAGCGCGAGCTGGAGTGGGTGCGCCTGTCGCCGCGGGCCCGGCAGGCCAAGGGCAAGGCCCGCCTGCAGCACTACGAGGAGCTGCTGGCCCAGGAGCAGCAGCAGGAGAAGCGCGAGGGCGCGCGCGAGATCACGATCCCCCCCGGGCCACGGCTGGGCGACCTCGTCATCGAGTCCAGGAAGCTGCGCAAGGCCTACGGCGACAAGCTGCTGATGGACGACGTGAACTTCATCCTGCCTCGCGGCGGGATCGTCGGCGTCATCGGGCCCAACGGTGCGGGCAAGACGACGCTGTTCCGCATGATCGTCGGCCAGGAGAAGCCGGACGCGGGCTCGCTCAAGATCGGGGAGACGGTTGCGCTGTCCTACGTGGACCAGAGCCGTGACTCGCTCAAGGGCGAGCGCACGGTGTGGGAGGAGATCTCGGACGGGGGCAAGGACCTCGTCATGGTCGGCAAGAAGGAGGTCAACTCGCGCGCGTACGCGAACTCGTTCGGCTTCCGCGGTCCCGACCAGCAGAAGAAGGTCAAGGACCTCTCGGGAGGGGAGCGCAACCGGCTGCACCTCGCGACACTCCTCAAGAGCGGCGGCAACCTGCTCCTGCTCGACGAGCCCACCAACGACCTCGACGTGGACACGCTGCGCGCGCTGGAAGAGGCGCTGGTGAACTTTGCCGGCTGCGCGGTGGTGATCACCCACGACCGCTGGTTCCTCGACCGCATCGCGACCCACATGCTCGCCTTCGAGGGCGACAGCCGGGTCGTGTGGTTCGAGGGGAACTACCAGGACTACGAGGCGGACCGCCATCGCCGGCTCGGCACCGAGGCCGACCAGCCGCACCGCATCAAGTACCGCAAGCTGGCCGTCTAGTCTGGCCGTCGCCGAAATTGCGGTGCTTTTCGTTCCAGAACGAAAACGTGTCATCCGTGACGCGCACCGGCGCACGAGGAGGCTCATGATCCGATCCGTCGCGGTGATCGCACCGATACTGATCGCTGCCGCCGTACCCTCGATGGCTCAGCCACACCCTTCGATGGTGGCCGCTGAGCAGGGAACGCAGCCCTACGACGTGATCGTCCGCGGGGGCACCGTGTACGACGGCACGGGTACGCCGGGACGGATCGCCGACGTGGGCATCCGCGGCGACCGCATCGCGGCAATCGGGAACCTGAGGAGCGCGCACGGCAAGACCGTCCTCGAGGCCAAGGGCCTGGCCGTCGCGCCCGGCTTCATCAACATGCTGTCCTGGTCCACGGACTCGCTCATCGCGGACGGACGCTCGCAGGGCGAGATCCGGCAGGGGGTGACCCTGGAAGTGATGGGCGAGGGCAACTCCATGGGCCCGCTCACGGACGAGATGAAGCGGCGGGCGGTCGAGCAGCAGGGCGACATCCGGTACGACATCGCCTGGACGACCCTGGCCGAGTACCTCGCCTACCTCGAGAAGAAGGGCATCTCGACGAACGTGGCGTCCTACATCGGCGCCGCCACCATCCGCGAGCACGTGGTCGGCCTGGACGATCGGCCGGCGACCCCCGCCGAGCTCGAGCAGATGCGCGCGCTGGTCCGCCAGGAGATGCAGGCGGGCGCGCTCGGCATCGGGTCGTCGCTCATCTACGCGCCCGGCACCTACGCCTCGACGGAAGAGCTGATCGAGCTCAACAAGGCGGCCGCGCCCTACGGAGGCCGCTACATCTCGCACCTGCGCAGCGAAGGCGATCGGTTCCTGGAAGCGGTCGACGAGCTCATCCGCATCGCGCGCGAGGCGAACGTGCCCGCCGAGATCTACCACCTCAAGGCGGCGGGCGCATCCAACTGGTCGAAGATGGACCAGGCCATCGCGAAGATCGAGGCCGCGCGGAAAGAAGGACTCCGCATCACCGCGGACATGTACACCTACACCGCGGGCGCGACCGGTTTCGACGCCTGCATCCCGCCCTGGTCGCGCGCGGGCGGCTACGACGCGCTGTTCAAGCGCATCGCCGATCCGGCCACGCGGGCGCGCATGATTGCGGAGATGCGAGCGCCGGCGGTGGGATGGGAGAACCTCTGCCAGGCCGCGGGTACGCCGCACGGCCTGCTCCTCGTGGAGTTCAAGAACGACGCCCTCAAGCCCCTCACGGGCAAGCGGCTCGACGAGGTCATGAAGCTCCGCGGCACCGACGCCGAGAACACGATCCTCGACCTCATCGCGGAGGACCGCACGCGCGTCGGCGTCGTCTTCTTCCTGATGTCGGAAGACAACGTGCGCAAGGAGCTGCGCCTGCCCTGGGTGTCCTTCGGCTCGGACGCCTCCTCGATGGCGCCCGAAGGCGTGTTCCTCAAGTCTTCGACCCATCCGCGGGCCTACGGGAACTTCACGCGCTTCCTGGGCAGGTACGTCCGCGACGAGAAGCTCGTGCCCCTGCCCGAAGCGATCCGGCGGCTGACGTCCCTGCCCGCGGCCAACCTGGGCCTGGCGCGGCGGGGAGTGTTGAAGGTCGGCGCGTACGCGGACGTCGTCGCCTTCGCCCCCGCCACGATCGCCGACAAGGCCACCTTCGAGCAGCCGCACCAGTACGCGGTGGGCATGCGCCACGTCCTCGTCAACGGCGTGCCTGTGCTGCGCGACGGAGAGCACACGGGCGCCACCCCCGGCCGCGCGCTCAAGGGATCCGGCGCGCGCGGGGCCATCGCCCGCTAGGGGTCGCGTGCCGCGCCTGGCTCTCACCGGCGCCGGCGGCTTCGTCGGCCGGCACGTCATTTCCGCGGCGACGGCGGAGGGCTGGGACGTCGCGGGCCTCGTCCGCTCCGAAGAATCCGCACGCACCGTCACCTATGCCGGCGGTGCGCCCGTCATGGTCCCGAAGCTGACCGTCGACGCGCTGACTCCCGCCTTCGCAGGCGCGGGAGCCGTGGTCCACCTGGCCCAGATCGGCTCCGAGAAGAGGGGCGAGACCTTCGACGCCGTCAACGTCGAAGGCACGCGTGCGGTGGCGGCGGCCGCGCGGGCCGCGGGCGTGCCGCGCGTGGTGTACTTCAGCGGCCTCGGCGTCGCGCGTTACGGCATGGCGCCGCGCACCACCGACCGTTACTTCCTCTCCAAGCTTCGGGCGGAGGCGGCGCTCTTCGAGTCCGGGCTCGAGGTGCTCGTGTTCCGGCCGTCCTACGTCGTGGGCCCGCGCGACGGCCTCGTCTCGTCCCTGCTGCGCCAGATGGCGGCGGGCGAGGTCGAGCAGGTCGGCGACGGCGCGTATCGGATGCAGCCCGTCGCCGTGCGCGATGCGGCGGCCGCCGTCGTAGCCGGGATCGGCGGTCCCACTCCCGCGCCCGCCCCCGGCCGCGGGCCCCATCGCGTGATCGACCTCGTGGGGCCGCAGGAGATCACGTTCCAGCATTTCGTCGAGGCGCTGGCCGCGGCGGCGCGCGCGCAGCGGCGTCCGGCCGAGTTTCGCGTCCGCACGATCCCCGTGGAGGAAGCCGACCGCCGGGCCCGCGAAGGCCAAGGAATGCCTCCGGAGGAGCTGGACTGCCTGCTCTGCGACGAGATCGGGGATGCTCGTCCCCTGGAAGCGCTCCTCGGGCGCTTTCTCACCCCGCTCGAGGACGCGCTCGCCGCGGTCGTGCGCGGCACCCCGCCCGAGAAGAGACCGGCGGCCCGGTAACCGTCGGCATGGCGGCGGCGGGCACCTGCCCGCCGCGATCCTCGGGCAGGGCGCGCACCTTCTGGATCAGCGAGAACCCCGTCTCCCCCCGCATCTCGATCTCGCTCACCAGGACGTGGGGCGCGAACTCGGCCAGGGCGTGCAAGGCCTCCCCGGCCGTGCCCACCGCCCGCACCTCCGCTCCGCACAGGCCGAGGATCGCGCTCACCACCTCGCGCACGTCCTCGCCGTCGTCGACCACGAGGACGCGGACGCCGCGCAGGTCCGGCGCGTCCGCCATGAGGGACGTCGCCGGCATCGCTTCCCCGGCCGGCGCGGGAGCGGCGGGCGGGAGCTGCGCGGGATCGATCACGGGCAGGGTGACCGTGAACGTCGCGCCCAGACCCTCGCCTTCACTCCGCGCTTCCACGGTCCCTCCGTGCAGCTCCACGAGGTGGCGCGCCACGGCCAGCCCCAGCCCGAGGCCGCCGTGACTGCGCGTGCTCGACGAGTCCCCCTGGCGAAAGCGCTCGAACACGTGGGGAAGGAGCTCGGCGGGGATGCCGACGCCGGTGTCTTCGACGCTCAGGCGCACACCGGCGGGCGCGTCGCGTTCCAGGCGCACCGTGATCCCGCCGCCGCGCGGCGTGAACTTGACCGCGTTCGAGACGAGGTTCCAAACGATCTGCCGGAGGCGGTCGGGGTCGCCGGCCACGAGGCCCGCGGCGGGATCGAGCACGGTCTGGAACCGCAGGTGCTTCGCGCTGGCGGCGGGGATCAAGGGCTCGATGGCGGCGGCGACGATGGGCGCGAGCTGCAGAGGCCGCACCTTGAGACGGAACTTGGCTCCCACCATCCGCGAGAGGTCGAGGATGTCCGAGATGACCTGGGCCTGGGCGGCCGCGTTGCGCTCGATGGCTTCGAGCCCCCGGGTGGTGGTGGCCTCGTCGAGCCGGCCGCCGCGCAGCAGGTACGTCCAGCCCACGATCGCGGTCAGGGGGGTGCGCAGCTCGTGCGACAGGGTGGCCAGGAACTCGTCCTTGACCCGGCTGGCCGCCTCCGCCTGCGTGCGCGCCCGCTCCGCCTCCGTGAGGAGGCGCTCGCGCTCCCGGTCGTCGTGCTTTCTCCGGGTGATGTCCCGGGCGAAGGCGCTGAAGCTCAGCGCGCCGCCGTCCGGGACGGCGTTGATGGTCAGCTCCAGGGGGAAGGCGCCGCCCTCTCCACGCCGCGCCTCCAGCTCCAGGCGCAGGTGCGGCTCGCCTTCCGCCCGCCCCAATCGGGCGAGCGTGCGCGCGAAGACCCCGCGCTCCGCCTCGGGCAGGATGACCTCGCCCAGGGCGCGCCCGATCGCGCCCTTGCGCGGGACCCCGAACGTGTGCTCCGCTTGTGGGTTCCAGAAGGTCACGCGCCCGGCGGCATCGAGCGCGATCACTGCGTCGAGGGTGTTGTCGAGGATGGAGCGGACGTGGGCGGCGCTCGAGCGGCGTCGCTCGGCCACTCGTCCGGAGGGACTCACTTCTCTACGCTAACTGCGCCCCTTCCGCGCGGCAAGGGACCTTTACCAACAATTGGATTCACAGTAGTCTGGGCTGCTGCCATGCGCCTCGGCATCACCGAGTACATCGATTGCGCCCATTTCCTGCCCGGCCATCCCAAGTGCGGCCAGGTGCACGGCCACACCTACAAGGTCGAGGTCGTGATCGAAGGCGAGAGCGACCAGGGCGGGATGGTGGTGGACTTCAACGACCTCAAAACGCGCACACGCGAGGTGCTCCAGAAGTACGACCATCGGCACTGGAACGACGTCCTGGAGTTTCCGACCGTCGAGAACATCTGCGCGCTGCTCTCGCGCCAGCTCAAGGAGCGCATCCAGTTCCCGCTCGTGATCCGGGTCTGGGAGGGGAACGGCAAATGGGCCGAGATGTGAGCAAGGTTCACCGCCGCAGCAGGTGCTCGGCGACCGAGCGCATGCGCGCGCGGTAGCGCTTCCGGAGATCCATCGCGAGGGATCCCGGCTTTCCCCGGCCGATCGTCACCCCGTCGACGCGGACGACCCCGAGCACCTCGCGCGAGACGCTGGTCAGGAACACTTCCGCCACGCGTGGGAGCTCCGATTTCTTCACCGCTTCGAGGGAGACGGGCACCAGCCCGCGCGCCAGCTCCAGGACGAACCCACGGGTGGTGCCGTGCAGCGCCCGCGCGTCTTCCGTCCTGAGCACTCCGTCCATCACCGCGAAGACGTTGCTGGAGAGGCCCTCGAGGAGCGCCCCGTCCTCGCCCACCAGCAGACCCTCGTGCACGCCGGCCGGTAGATCGCGGTAGGCCCCCTGGGCCGGCGAGAGAAAGCGGGTGTCCTTGGCCTGGGGCCTCTCCCGGCGCAGGGGCACGGTCACGCACGAGGCGCCGGCTTCGTAGAGGCGGTCGGGCAGCGGCTCGAACGCTTCGATGGAGGCGAAGAGCTCGGGCGGGGCGAAGGTCATGCGGATGCGCGACTCGGGATGGCGCGTCGCACGCAAGGCCGCAGCCAGGCCCGCGCGCACGCGAGCGCGGTCGAGGGGCGCCGGTCGGCCCCGCAAGGCCGTCGATTCCTCGAGTCTCCGGATGTGATCGTCGAGGAAGGGAACGCCGTCGCCCCCGTACGTCCTCAGGGTCGTGTAGGCGCCGGTTGGCAGCGCCGCGGACGCCGTCGCGAGATCGCGCGAGGACCGAGCCGGTGTCGCGGCGCCGTCGGCGAGTACGAAGGTTTCGACCATCGTGGCGACCGACTACTCGGATCTTACCGGATCCTTCCGTCACCTCCGGTCCGCCTCCGTAATTTATTGATTCAACAGTGCATAAATCTAGCTCGCGCATGTTTCTTGACAATAAGACACTCAATGCTGTAGATTTGGACGAGGAGGGTTTTCTTGAGCAAGATCATCGGCATCGATCTGGGCACGACCAACTCCGTCGTCGCCATCATGGAGGGCGACGCGCCCACGGTGATTGCGAACGCGGAAGGAGGCCGGACGACCCCTTCCGTCGTGGCCTTCACCAAGACGGGCGAGAGGCTGGTCGGCCAGGTCGCGAAGCGTCAGGCCGTCACGAACCCCGAGAACACGATCTTCTCGATCAAGCGGTTCATGGGGCGCAAGTACGCCGAGGTGACCGAAGAGCAGAAGATGGTGCCGTACAAGGTCGTCGAGGGCTCGAACGGCGACGCGCGGATCGAGGTGGAGGGCTGCCTACTTCAACGACTCGCAGCGCCAGGCCACCAAGGACGCCGGCCGGATCGCCGGTCTCGAGGTCCTGCGCATCGTCAACGAGCCCACCGCCGCCGCCCTCGCCTATGGCCTGGACAAGAAGAAGGACGAGACCATCGCCGTGTACGACTTCGGGGGCGGGACCTTCGACATCTCCATCCTCGAGGTCGGAGAGGGCGTGGTCGAGGTCAAGGCCACCAACGGCGACACCCATCTCGGCGGCGACAACCTGGACCAGCGGGTGATCGAGTGGATCATCACGGAGTTCAAGAAGGACCAGGGCATCGACCTCGGCAAGGACAAGATGGCGCTCCAGCGGCTCAAGGAAGCGGCGGAGAAGGCCAAGATGGAGCTCTCCACCACCGCGGAGACGGAGATCAACCTCCCCTTCGTCACCGCCGACGCCTCCGGCCCCAAGCACCTCAACCTCAAGCTGAGCCGCGCGCGGTTCGAGCAGCTCGTGGGGGACCTGCTGGAGCGGTCGATGGCGCCCGTCCGCCAGTGCCTGAAGGACGCGGGCGTCGGCCCGGAGAAGATCGACGAGGTCGTCCTCGTCGGCGGCAGCACGCGCATACCGAAGGTCCAGCAGATGGTCAAGGACTTCTTTGGGAAGGACCCCCACAAGGGCGTCAACCCGGACGAGGTGGTCGCGATCGGCGCCGCCGTGCAGGCGGGCGTGCTCGCGGGCGACGTGAAGGACCTGCTCCTGCTGGACGTGACGCCGCTCTCCCTCGGCATCGAGACCCTCGGCGGCGTCTTCACGCGCCTCATCGAGCGCAACACGACCATCCCCACCCGGAAGACCGAGGTTTTCTCGACCGCCGCCGACAGCCAGACCTCCGTCGAAGTGCACGTCCTCCAGGGCGAGCGGCCCATGGCGCGCGACAACCGCACGCTGGGCAAGTTCCAGCTCGTGGGCATCCCGCCCGCGCCGCGGGGCGTCCCCCAGATCGAGGTGACGTTCGACATCGACGCCAACGGCATCGTCAACGTCTCCGCCAAGGACCGCGCCACGGGCAAGACCCAGAACATCACGATCACCGCCTCCTCCGGCCTGGCCAAGGACGAGGTCGAGAAGATGGTGCGCGAGGCGGAATCGCATTCCGACGAGGACAAGCGGCGGCGCGAGGAGGTGGAGATGCGCAACCACGCGGACTCGCTCGTGTACGCGACCGAGAAGACGCTCGACGAGCACAAGGACAAGCTCTCCGAGGCCGAGGTGGCACCCGTCCGGCAGGCCATCGACGAGACGAAGAAGGCGGTCGAAGAGGGCGGCACGGAGCGCATCGAGAAGGCGACGCAGGAGCTCACGAAGGCCTCGCACAAGCTGGCCGAGCTCCTGTACCAGAAGTCGGGGACGGCGCCGGGAGCGGGAGGCGCGGCGGGCGGATCGGCGGGTCCGAGCGCCGGCGGCAACGGCGGCGAGAGTCCGCGGCCGGGCGGCGACGACGTGATCGACGCGGAAGTGGTGGACAAGAAGTAGACGGAATCGCCAAACGGACGGGAACGGAGACGGAGACGGGAACGGGAACGATGGACCTCTATCAGCTATTGGGCGTCCGGCGCACCGCCAGCGTGGCGGAGATCCGACGCGCGTTCCAGAAGGCGGCCCGCCAGCTCCACCCGGACCTCAATCCGGGCGATCCCGTCGCCGCCAACCGGTTCCGGGCCGTGTCGGAGGCGTTCGACGTGCTCGTCGACCCGCAGCGCCGCGGCGCCTACGACCGCGGGGAGACGCGGCCGCGTGAGTCCGCGGTCCCCGAGATCGGCTTCGAAGGCTTCGATTTCTCGGCCGAGGTCCGGGTCGGCCGCGCCGGCTTCCAGGACATCTTCGCCGGCGTCCTCGGCCGCAAGCCGGCCGCGCGCGAAGGGGCCCACCGCGGTGAGGACCTGGAGGAATCGGTCCGCATCACCTTCGACGAGTCCTTCCATCCGACGCGGCGCCGCCTCCACGTCGTCCGACTCGACCGCTGCGACGCCTGCGGCGGAGCGGGTACGCGGGCCATCGGTCCCGTGGCCTGCCCGGAGTGCGCGGGCACGGGCCAGGTGCGCTCCCATCGCGGCCGCATGATCTTCAGCCGTCGCTGCGGCGAGTGCAGCGGGTCGGGTTCGCTCAGTGCCCAGGCCTGCGCGCGCTGCGCGGGTGAAGGCCGCGTCATGCAGAGCGATTGGCTGGACGTCGAGCTGCCGGCGGGGGTGAACGAGGGCAGCCGCATCCGCCTGGCCGGCGCGGGAAACGCGGGCCAGCGCGGGGGCGAGCCCGGCGATTTCATCCTCGTGGTCCACGTCGACGCGCACCCCTTGTACCGCCGGGAAGGCGAGGACCTGCACTGCCAGATCCCCATCACCATCACCGAGGCCGCGCTGGGCGGCCACGTCGAGGTCCAGACGCCCGAGGGCGCGGTCGTCATCGAGATCCCGGCGGGCACGCAGACCGGCCAGCGGTTCCGACTGCGCAAGCGGGGGCTTCCGCGGATCGGGGACCGGGGCCGCGGCGACCTCTACGTGGAGGCCCGGGTGTGGGTGCCGCGCGTCCAGGACGACGAGAGCCGCGAGCTGCTGCGCGAGTTCGCGCGGCGCAACCGCGACAACCCGCGCCGGCAGGCGCCGCTCGCGCCCGCGGCGGGCCAGAAGGGATCCTGAGCATGCCGCGCGGCCGCCGTCCCCGGGCCCCGTCCGACCAGGCGCGCTCCGCGCCCGGCCGGGGCAAGTACTACATGATCAGCGTGGTCGCCAAGAGCTACGGAATCCATCCCCAGACCCTGCGCCTCTACGAGCGCGAAGGGCTGCTCAAGCCCTCGCGCACCGACGGCAACACGCGCCTCTACTCCGAGGAGGACCTGCGCCAGCTCGAGGTGATCCTGAACCTCACGCGCGACCTCGGCGTCAACCTCGCGGGGGTCGAGATCATCCTGAACATGCGCCGCAAGATGGAGCAGATGCAGGCCGAGATCAACGAGTTCGTGGGCCACGTCCGCCAGGAGCTGCAGAGGAGCAGCACCCAGGACGCGGAGGCGGACGCGAGCGACCAGGCGCTGGTGAAGGTCGCGCCCGCGCCCATGGTCAAGGCGGCGGACCGTCCGAGCGAGCCCGTGGCGGGGGCGAAGGCGCGCGACGAGGCCTAGCCTCTCCGTACGCGGAGACACCCTATAATCGAAAGGACGCCCTCCGCATCCTTCGTCGCCGCGACATCATGCCCGCGACCCGCAAGATCGTGCGCAAGAAGCCGCCTTCGCGCTCCGCGGGCGATGGCAAGGCCGAGCGCGCGCCCACCGGCGACAGCCTCAACGCCTACATCCGCGAGATCTCGCGTTTCAAGCCCCTCAGCGCGGACGAGGAGAAGGTGCTGGGCCGGCGCATCCAGCAGGGCGATCAGGAGGCGCTGCAGCGGCTGGTGGAGGCGAACCTGCGCTTCGTCGTCTCCTACGCGAAGCGCTATCGCGGCCTGGGCCTCGCCTTCCTCGACCTGATCCACGAGGGGAGCCTCGGCCTGATCGAGGCGGCCAAGCGCTTCGACCCCGAGCGCAACGTGAAGTTCATCTCCTACGCCGTGTGGTGGGTCCGCCAGGCCATCTTCCATTCGCTCTCCGAGCACCATCGCGTCTTCCGCCTGCCCCAGAAGCTCTCCGGCCAGATCTCCAAGATGGGCAACGCGCGCGAGAAGCTGGCCGCGGAGCTGGAGCGCCAGCCCACCACCGAGGAGCTGGCCAAGCAGACGGCGATGACGGAGGGGGAGGTCGAGAAGCTGCTGAGGGTCTCGGGGGACGACCTCTCGCTCTCCTCGGCCGTCGGCGAGGACGGCACCCTCGAGCTGGGCGACACCCTCGAGCAGGACACCGTCCCCTCCGTCGAGCTGCAGCTCATGAAGTCCTCCTTCGAGGAGCAGATCCACAACCTGGTGGCGGAGCTCGACGAGAAGGAGCGCGAGGTCCTGCGCATGCGCTTCGGGCTCGACGGCGAGGAGCCCAAGACGCTGCAGGAGATCGGGGAGGCGCTGGGCCTGAGCCGCGAGCGCATCCGCCAGATCGAGAGCAAGGCCAAGGAGAAGCTGCGTCGCAGCCGGCACGCGCAGGGCCTGCGCGGCGCGCTGAACTGATGCGGAGGGCGGCGCTGGCCGTGGCCGCGTTGGCCCTGGCGCCGGGGCTGGCGCTGGGCCAGGTCCTGATCCCCTCTCCGCGCCCGATCACGGGCGGTCCCCAGGAATTGCCCCCGGTCGGGGTCGAGGGCCATTACGGTCCGGCGGAGCCGGAGGACCTGGACCAGATCGCGTACAACGGCGCCTCCTACCAGAAGCGGAACGTGCTCGTGAAGGGCAGGCTGGACGACCTGGTCCCCGGCCGCTACCTCGCCCTGACCGACGGCGCCGCCCGCGTCATGCTCATCCCGTTCCACGACTCGGACTACCACGACCTCTCGGCGTTCCTCGGCGTCGAGGTCGAAGTCACCGGGATCGTGCGCAGGGTGCCGGCGCGCCAGACGCTCAAGCGGTGCTATGGAGAGAACCTCCCGGAGAGCAAGTGCGACGACTACCTGCTGCCCGTACTGCCCGACGCGCAACCGGGATGGCCCGAACAGTCGATCACCCTCCTGAAGATCTCCGATCGGGGCAAGGGCCCGGCCCGCCGTGAGGGTCGCACCCTCGCGGACACGGGGCTCGCGGCGGCGGCCGCGGACGGCAAGCCCGTACGCGCGATCGGACAGTTTCGCGGCGCCAACCTCTGCCGCGACCTGGCCGCGGGCACGCGCCGCGACGTCGCGGACTGGGTGCTGTTGACCTCGGAAGGCCCGGTCTGGGTGGTCGGACGGCGCCCCGCCGGCCGCGGTTTCCAACTCGATCCCGCCTACCGGGGCGACAGCTCGCGCTGGCTGGAGGTCAGCGGCAGGGTCGAGATCGCCGGAGACGTGCGGCACCTCAAGGCGAGCAAGGTCGCGCTCATCCCCCGCCCCGCCGAGAGCGAGCCCGTCGCGTGCCCGCCCTGAGAGAGGCCGACGCCCTCGGCCTCTACGTCGGCGTGTTCGTATCGAACGAGGTCTTTCGCGCGCTGGTCTGATCGCGCGGGCCGCCGCCGCGAGCGCGCGAACCCCTCGAGCACCGTTTCCAGTACGGGCAGCGCACGGCCCACACGGCGCGCGCGAATGAGCCAGTCCCACAGGGGCTCGAACTTCTTCCATCCCGCCGCGTAGGCGGCGTGGCGCAGCGCACCCGCCATCGTCGGCTTGGTCGCCGCCCCGCGCGCGATGTTGCGCCATCGGTAGAAATCGCGGTACGCGCGCCAGTAGCCCTCCTCCAGGGCTTCGGCGCGGAGGCGCGCGGGCCGGAAGACGACGTGGCGTCCATGCCGAAGACGAAGCTGCCGTTGACCATCACCCCGAGGCCGTGCAGGCGGCGGATGGCCTCGCCGTAGTCCCGGCGCAGGTTCTGGGGCTTGCGTTGCGCGCGCAGGTTCTCGGCGTCGAGGGTCTCGAACCCGACGAACAGGCTGCGCAGGCCGCAGGCGACCGCTTTCTCGAGGAGGCCCGGGCGCAGGACGGAGGCCACCGTCCCCGCCGCCTGCCACAGCCGTCCCATGCCCCGCATGGCCTCGAACAGCGCGGACGCGAAGCGCACGTCGCCGAAGAGGTGGTCGTCCAGGAAGTAGAGGTGGCGGCCGGGCAGCCGCTCGATCTCGGCCAGGGCCTGGTCCACGCGCTGGGTATAGAACCCCCGTCCGCCCGCGAAGAACGCTTCCTTGTAGCAGAACGAGCAGGAGTGCGGGCAGCCGCGCGAGACCACGATCGAGTTGGGCACCAGATAGTGCGAGCGCTTGATGAGGTCGCGGCGAATGGGGGGCAGCGCGGCCAGGGTGCGTACGCGCGACTGGTAGCGCGCGAGCGGCCGGCCGGAGCGCAGGTCGGCGAGGAACTGCGGCCAGGTGTCCTCGCCCGGCCCGAGGAAGATCGTATCCGCGTGGGCAGCTGCCTCCCCGGGCAGGGAAGTGACGTGGAGGCCGCCGAGCACGACGTAGGCGCCCCCCAGGTAGGCGGCCAGGGTGGCCAGGCCCAGGGGCGGGAACAGCGAGTACTTGATGGGCCGGAAGAACGGGCTCACCGCCTCCGTCAAGGCGGGCAGGATCATCTTGACCTTCATGCGGGAGAAGGTCGGCCGTGGGGAGGCGCGCGCCTGACCGGCGGATGAGGAGAGAGTGAGGATTGCGCGAACTCAGCCGATGGACGAGCCAGCAGCAGCGAGGGCGCGATTCACTCGCGCCCGAGCGGCAGAGGGGGTAGCCCGAAGGGCGTAGGGGGATGCATCCGCCTGGTGAGGCGCATCCCCCTGCATCAGTTACGTCAATCCCGTCGACGCGAACCCTAGCAGCTTCCCCGCCAAGAGCGCGGTCGTGCCCGTGAAGCGCACGCCCACCACGTGGACGCCGCTGGGGGCCACGCGGTGCCAGCGCACCTCTGCGCCCAGGGCCACGTGGGTGGAGTCCTCGTGCCCGTGCAGGATGATGCGCACGAGGTCGCCGATCGCGAGCGGCTCCTTCAGCTCGATCCGGCAACCCGCCCCGCTCGCATCCACCAGCTCGCCGGGAACGCGCACCTTGCGCGCGCGCAGGTCGATGTCGACCTTCATGAGCAGGGGACGGCGGAGCCTCCGCCGCTTCTCCGAGCGATCGGCGTTGCGCTTCCAGTCGCAGAGCTTCTGGGCGGCGGCCGTGAACTCGTCGGCGCCCACGGGCTTGATGAGATATCCGGCCGCGCCCTTGGTGAGCGCGCCCGTGTAGCTGTCGATGTCGTTGTCGTAGGCGAGGATGAGGAGGGGCACGCCCACGAACGAGGGATGGGCCTGCAGCCGCCGCTGCGAGGCCTTGCGCTCGTCGCGCGTGCCCTGATCGTCGAGGACGAGGAGCGTCGGCGGGACCCAGTCCCGGCCGCCGAGGATCTCCTCCTCGGTCGCGGCCGCGACTTCGAGGCCGGCCTGTTGCAGGGTCACCGCGGCCCAGTCCCGATCCGGTCCCACGGGGCCCACGATCAGTGCGTATCCCTGCCGGGGGGCCTCGGCACCGCCGTCCTGGTCCAACGGACCTCCCTCGCGGCTATCGGCTCGGGCCTCCGGCGGTGGGGGCCTGGCCGGGCGTGGTCGCGCGCGCAGGCGGAGCGGGAGATGCGGCCGCGCCCGGACCCAGCGTCATGAGGTACTGCGTCACCGCTTCGATCTGTTTGGCCTGGTCGCCGCCCAGCACTTCCGGATACGCGTTCTCGGCCGCGTCCTTGGGGAAGTTCGCGGGCATGCGTGTCCCGGGCTGGATCTTGCCGGGGTCGGACAGCCAGGGGCGCAGCCATTCGGCGCGCAGGCGACGCGGCACGTTGGCCAGGTCGGGAGCCATGTTCTCCGGCGGCTGGTTCGGAAGCTTGCCGGCCACTACGTGGCACTTTACGCACTGCCAGCGCCCGAACAGGTCCCGTCCGGCCGCGATCATCGCTGGATCCGGCTGCGGCCGCGGAGCGTACGGATACGCGACCTTGTCCATGGCCGCGAAGTAGCGCGTCAGGACGTTCAGCTCCTCCTCGGAGAACTCGAACGTCGGCATGCGGAGATCCACCCAGGGCCGGATCTTGTGCGAGGGGTCGGAGAGGAAGGAGTGCAGCCAGTCCGTCTGCACCCGCGCTCCTTCGCCGATCTTCGCGTCCGCGTTGTAGAGCTGGGGCGGGGAGAAGGCCACCGTCTGCGTGCGTGCGGTCAGCGTGTCGAGGCCCTTGGACTCGAGCTGGTCCGCCACCACGGCGCGGATGGCCCCGCCCTGCTCGCCGAGCACGTGGCAGCCGCGGCAGTTCTTGTCGCGCACCAGCCGCGCCCCGCGCTCGATGTAGCGCTCGTCCGGGGTCATCTGCTTCTGTGCGGCCAGCGGCACCTGCTCCTTGGTGAAGGACATGACGGCGGTGACGAGCGCCTCCGCCTCCTCGTCCGTGGTCCCGAACTTCGGCATGCGCAGCAGCTCCTCCGGACGCTTGCGCTTGCCCTCGTCGAACACGCGCGGCGCCATCACCTTCCGGTGCACCCAGCCGGGCAGGGTGTGGGGGATCTTGCCTTCCTCGAATCCGAAGTCGAGCCGCTCCACCAGCTTCGAACCCTCTTCGGTCAGCTCGACGCCGATGGGGCTGGCCTTCTCGAACCCGGAGATCGTGTGGCAGCCGAAGCAGCCGTAGCGGCCGATCGTCTTCTCGCCCACGAAGATCGTGCGCTGGTGATCGTCCATCGACGCGAGCTGGCGCCTGGCTTCCGAAACGGGCACGTTGGCGGCCACGAGGTGCTCGGTGATGAGCTCGTCGCGGAGGTCGGGGTCGAGGGGAGGGCGCGGCTGGCCCATGAAGCCGTCGTTGCGCAGGCTCATCAGGTAGCAGGTTGGGGCCGTGGGTGCGGAACGAGGCCGCGTCCATGCCCTTGTGCGTGGTGCCGTCGGGCAGCGTCTCGTCCACGCCGCGGCGATCCGCGCCCACGCGGTGGCAGGCCAGGCAGCCGACGGTCTCGAAGGTCTGGCGTCCATGGGCGAGGTCACCCGCGGGCGGATCCGGATACGTGTCCCGTCCCGACTTCTCGACGAGGTACGCGACCACCGCGTTGGCCTCGACGTTGTTCCGCATCTTCATCCGCTCGGTGTCCTGGTCCGGCGTGCGCACGTCCCAGATCTGCGGCATGCGCGTGGGACGGAAGGCGCTCGGCTTCTTGATCCAGCGGAAGATCCATTCCTCGTTCGTCTTCGACACGATCTTGGTGAGGTCCGGCCCCACCTTGCGCAGGTCTTCCCAGCCCTTGACCTTGTGGCAGCCGTAGCAGCCGTACTTCTCGAAGAGGAGACGGCCGGTGTTGAGGGAGACGGCCTTGGGCACCTCGACCATGCCTTGATGGCACTTCACGCACTGGGCCTCGGTGTGGCCCTTGGCCATCATCGGGTAGTCCCAGAAGTGGAAGGGATGGTAGGTGTCCGAGTGGCTGTAGTTCTTGCCCCAGTCCTTCTCCTGGGCGGCCGTGGACGGGATGTGGACGGCGCCCATGAAGCCGGTGGCGCGGCCGCGTCCCTGGTGGCACGACGTGCAGCCCATCTTGTCGATGGGGTGCGGGCCCTGGAGGTAGAAGGCGAGGTTGGGGTGCGTCGTGAAGGGCTGCGGCTGGCTCTCGAATCCCTTCTTGTCGATGCCGAGGTGACAGGTGGTGCAGCGATCCACCTTGGGCGTGGCCGAGAAGATCACGTCGTCCTGGAGGTTGGTGGGCATGATCTGGTTGACCTTGAGCGACGGGTTGGCCAGATCCAGCACGGGCAGGTTGCGCACGGTGGTCACGAAGCCGGGCTGGATCTTCTGCAGCCGGTCCTCGAGACGGTTGTAGTCCCCGAAGAGTTCCTTGCTCTTCTTCTCCGCATCGAGGCGCGTGGCCTCGAGCTGCGCGATCTCCTTGTCCTTGGCGTCCTTCCGCGCGTTGACGTCCTCGAGCTGGAGGCGCAGCTTCTCCCACCGGTCCTCGTAGTCCTTGAGGTCGGCGAGCTTCTTGTCCTTGTTGCCCTTGTTCTTGTGGGCCGCTTCCTCGTAGTCGTAGCGCTTGACGTCGATCTCCGCCTTGGTGAAGCGGAAGTTCTGATCGACGGCGTACCACTCGCCTTCGAGCTTGTCCTTCTCGGCCTGCGCCTTCTTGATCGCATCGCGGCGCTGCGCCTCTTCCTGCTTGGCGCGGTCCATCTCCGCCTGCAGTGACTGCTGCTGCGCGCCGGGGACCTTGGCCTTCGCCTGCTGCGCCTGCGCCTCGGTGACCTGGACCTCGAGCTTGTTGAACGTCTTCTGGTACTTCTTCCACTCGCGGTCGTAGTCCGCCCAGATCATGACCGTGAAGGCCACGAGCATGACGATGGAGGTGAGGGCGAAGACCACGTTGAGCTTGCGCGCGCGGTCCGCCATGCCGGGATCGCGTCCAGGTTCGGGCTTGGAAGGAGGTGCCATGGGTCGCTAGATATTGAAGAAAATCTCTGGCAAGGAGACTATGTACTTCAAGTTCAACGTCCACCTCAGCACCATCTTGATGGGCAGCGCGATCATGCACAGGAGCAGCATCACGAAGATGCTGTAGCGCCAGGGCCCGAGCTTCTCGAAGTACTTGCGCAGGCCGAACGTCATGCTCAGCGTGCGCGAGCCGACCTTGAAGGTCCAGGTCTTGCGGGTCATGGCCAGGATCCCGGGCAGGACGCCGATGTAGAAGACCACGATCAGGATGCCCGGCAGCTCCCGGACGAACTTGCCGACCGATCCGCTCGGCAGCTTCATGTGGAGCAGCTTGACCCAGAAGTACTCGGACAGGTTCACGTTGTTCAGGGCCAGCAGCTTGTGCAGGTCCCAGTACTCGTAGGGGCCGAAGAAGTTCCAGTTCGGTCCGCGCAGGAAGGTGCCCAGCGTCACCAGCAGCACCCACAGGATGAGAAACCCGAAGAGGAAGAGCGTGATCTCGACCTTGCGCTCCTTGAAGGTGAAGTAGCCGTTCCCCTTTGGGTTGGTGTCGATGTAGGGGATGGCCATGAGGCCCACGATGATCAGGCTCGGGAACACCACGCCCGCCAGCCAGGGATCGAAGTAGACCAGCATCTCCTGGAGGCCGAGGAAGTACCACGGCGCCTTCGACGGGTTGGGCGTGCGCGCGGGGTTGGCCGGCTCCTCGATGGGGGCCTTGAGCAGGAGGCTCCACACCACGAGGATGATCATCCCGATCACCATCGCGAGCAGCTCGGTGTAGACGAGGTCGGGCCAGACCCAGGTCTTCTCCGCCTCGCCGTCGCTCGCCTCCCTGGGAGGCTGGCCGGCGGCGATGCGGTCGTCGTTGTCGTAGGCCTGGGCCATGCTGAGCCAAAGGAAGAAGCCGACCAGGAACAGCATGGCCACGATCGGCACGTTGTCCGGCTTCTTGACGATGAGGGCGAAGTTCGGATCCAGCATCGACACGCCGAGGAAGGCCACGGCCAGGATCCCGATGATCGCCGCCGGACGCGACCGCCAGATCCCCCGCGTGCGCAGGGCCAGCAGGAACAGGATGGCGGCGACGCTGATGAAGATCTCCGGCGCGGTCAGGGCATTGATGACGTCCTTCAGCGTATTGATCACAGCGGCCCCGATATCCCGCCGTCCTTGCGGACGCGCCAGAAGTGGACCGCCATCAGGATGCCCGCGACGAGCGGGATCCCCACGCAGTGGAGGACGTAGAAGCGGAGGAGAGCGCCCTCGCCGACGAAGCGTCCGCCCAGCAGGGCGAAGCGCGCGTCGGACCCCGAGTGGACCATCTTCACGTCCCCTAAGACGAGGAGTTGCGAACCTGGCCCTTCATACCCGAGCACCGGCGTGGCCCGCGCCATGTTGGAGCCGACGGTGATGGCCCAGATGGCGAGCTGGTCCCAGGGGAGCAGGTAACCGGTGAAGGAGAGCAGCAGGGTGAGCACGAGGAGGATCACGCCGACGTTCCAGTTGAACTCGCGCGGCGGCTTGTAGGAGCCGGTCATGAACACGCGGAACATGTGCAGCCACACGCTGATGACCATGGCGTGCGCGCCCCAGCGGTGCAGCTCGCGCATGATCCCCAGCGGCACCTGCTCCGCGAGGTCGATGATGTCCATGTACGCGTAGGCCACCGTCGGCCGGTAGTAGAACATCAGCAGGAGGCCGGTGAAGGTCTCGACCAGGAACAGGAAGAAGGTCAACCCGCCCATGCACCAGGTGAACTTGAGGCGGATGCCGCTCTTGCGGATCTTCACCGGGTGCAGGTGCAGGAAGACGTTCGTCATCACGACCAGCACCCGGTTGCGGTTGGTGCTGGGCACGCCGTGCCGGAAGACCGACTTCCAGAGCTGCGTGTCCGTGATGTAGTCCCAGGTGCGGGAGAGGAACGGTTCCGGAGGCTTCGCAGTGGCCATCTACCCTCGCTGGTTCGGGGTTGGGGATTGCCCGTCGTGCGCCGACAGCATCAGACCTTGAGGAACGATTCTTCCTTGGTCCACTCGCCCTTTTCCTGCTGGAACTTCACCGACTTGTCGACCAGGATCTGGCCGTCGTCGGAGAGCACGATGCGCGCGCGCTCCAGCGGCCGCGGAGCCGGACCTTCGAAGTTGACGCCCGTTTTGTAGAACCCGCTGCCGTGGCAGGGGCACTTGAACTTGTTCTCCGCCGCCAGCCAGTTCGGCGAGCAGCCGAGGTGCGTGCAGACGGCGATCAGCGCGTAGAAGCCCTCGGGGTTGCGTACGATCCAGACCCCGAAAGCGTCCTTCCAGCGCGTGTCCACCTCGCCCACCGTGTACTCGCTCGGGAAGCCGGCCTTGAAGGACTGCGGCGGCTCGAACAGGACGTTCGGGAACAGGAAGCGCGTGCTGGCCACCAGCCCGGAGGTGCAGGCGGCGGAGAAGGCCACCCAGCCGACGGTGGTCCA
>WNFI01668687.1_pt1 | contig 39573 bp, 35 predicted proteins | sample 5400471 | NCBI WGS metagenome assembly WNFI01 (sample SAMN13153348, study PRJNA577476) | soil metagenome | isolation source: 100 cm saprolite on Douglas fir-dominated hillslope | place: USA:California | collected 2013-09-17 | reverse complement strand
GATCGTCGACGCCGGCAACGATGTCGGGACGGGAACCTCCAAGGCGAACACCGCCATATTGCATACCGGGTTCGACGCCGTGCCAGGCAGCCTCGAAGGCCGCCTCGTCAGCCGGGGCGCGGCGTTGCTGCGCGAGTACGCGAACCAGGCGGGGATCCCGGTCGAGCGGACCGGGGCCCTGCTAATCGCCTGGAACGCCGAGCAGCTCGCGGAACTGCCCGGTATCGCGGACAAAGCTCGCCGCAACAACTACGGGGCCGTGCGCCCGGTGACGGCCGCCGAGGTCTACAGCCGGGAACCGCACCTCGGCCGTGGCGCGCTCGGCGCGCTCGAGATCCCGGATGAGAGCATCATCTGCCCGTGGACCACCCCGCTGGCCTTCGCCACCGAGGCGGTCCGCGCCGGGGTGCGGCTGCTGCTGATGACAAAGGTGACCGGGGTGCGGACTGACGTCGGCGAGCAGCCATCGCAGGCCCGCCACGAGGTGCTCACAACCTCGGGAACGCTGCGCTGCCGCTGGTTGGTCAACGCTGCCGGCCTGGCCAGTGACACGGTCGACCGCATGCTCGGCGGGGACGGTTTCACCATCCGGCCGCGCCGGGGCGAGCTGATCGTCTTCGATAAGCTCGCGCGCCAGATGCTCGGGCACATCCTGCTCCCGGTGCCGACGCCGGCTACCAAGGGCGTGCTGCTCGCGCCCACGGTCTACGGCAACGTGCTGCTAGGGCCGACGGCCGAGGACATCGCCGACCGAACGGACACGGCGACGACAGCCAATGGCCTGGCCGCCCTGCTGGCCGAGGGCAGGCGGATCATGCCTGATGGAAACCGAGGGCCTTGAGCTGCGGGCACGCAAGCGAGCCGGTCCGCCCCGCATGCCCTTTATCGGCGATGCGGGCGTGCGGCCCTATCAGGACGCCGCCAGGATCGCCTCCGACCAGGCCTACGGAGAGATTGTCTGCCACTGCGAGCGGGTCACGCTGGGCGAGCTCAGGGACGCCCTGTTCAGCACCATCCCGCCGCCCGACGCGGAGGGCCTGCGCCGCAGGACAAGGGCGCGCAGCGGTCGCTGCCAGGGGTTCTATTGCGGCGCCGAGGTGGCTGAGCTGCTAGGCGCCCGGTCGCGGTTCCGCGGTCCGGAGCCGGCGAGCGGCCGCCCGACGTGACGGCCGGCCACCCGCTGTCCGACATGACGGCCGACGTGCTCGTCGTCGGGGCCGGGCCCGCAGGGCTGGCTGCCGCGGTCGAGCTGCGCGGGCTGGGCGTCAAGCGGGTGCTCGTGGTCGACCGGGAGCGGGAAGCGGGCGGAGTGCCGCGGCACTGCGCGCATACCGGGTACGGCGTCCGGGATCTGCGGCGGCTCATGACCGGGCCAACGTATGCCCGTCATTACGCGGCGGTCGCTGCCGAGGCCGGCGCCGACATCAAGTGCCGTACGACCGTGACGGCTTTGAGCCATGGGCCGGGCCCGGCCACGTCGCCCGCTACCTTGCAAGCCACGCTCACCAGCCCGGCTGGCATCCACACCGTCGTCGCCGGGGCGGTGCTGCTCGCCACCGGCTGCCGGGAACGGCCGAGGTCGGCTCGCCTGGTTCCAGGCGACCGGCCGGCCGGCGTGACGACAACGGGGGAACTGCAGCAGCGCGTCTACCTCGCCGGGGAACGGCTCGCGGGCCGGGCGCTAATCGTCGGAGCCGAGCACGTGAGCTTCTCAGCGCTGGTGACCCTGGCCCACGCCGGGGCGCAGGTCACCGCCCTGGTCACCGAGCGGGCGAGGCACGAGAGCTTCGGCGCGTTCCGGCTCGCGGCGGCAGTGCGCTGGCGCACGCCGGTGTGGACGTCGACGGCAGTCAGCCGGGTCATCGGCCGGGAGCGGCTGTCAGCAGTCGAGCTGCGGGACCTCCCGACCGGCGTTACCAGGAGGGTCGAGTGCGAGACCCTGGTCTTCACGGGGAACTGGATCGGTGACCATGAGCTCGCCCGCCTGTCCGGCGCGCGCCTGGATCGGGGCACCCGCGGGCCCGCGGTCGACACCGCGCTGCGGACCTCGGTTCCGCGCCTCTTCGCGGCGGGCAACCTGGTGCACCCCGCCGAGACCGCTGATGTGGCGGCGCTCGGCGGCCGGCACGCCGCCCGCACTATCGCCGCGGCGTTGCGCAGCGGCGCCCCGGACGCGCCACCTGGCGTGCCGCTCCTGGTCGCCGAGCCGCTGGCCTGGATCTCGCCGGGCATGATCGGTGCCGATCTCGTTCTGCCGCCGCGGGGCAGGTTCGTGGTCCGCGGCACCGACTTCCGGCTGGCTGAGATTGAGATCCGCCAAGGGAACAGATCGCTGGGCCGGGCCAGGGTTCGCCTGGCGTTCGGTAGAAGCTCAAATCTTGAGGCTGCCTGGGTGCGGCGGGTAGATCCCGCGGGCGGGCCTGTCCGGCTGACCGTCAGCTAGCGCCGGACCTGCGGCTCGGCCGACACAGGCTCCTTGACCTCGGCAGACGACAGATTATGAACATATTCGCTGGTAGATGGGTGGTACAGGGAGCAGACGCAAGGCTGCCTTCCAGTGCCAGTGGGCCGGCAGCCTGGTGCGATTTCGCGGCTAGTCGGCCAGCCGGAACGCGAGCTGGGTCTCCCACTTGTTCATGTCGGGCTCCTCGCGGGGGTCAGTCAGGTAGAACTCCAGCCGGCAACCCCACCGCTCCTCGCCGTTCTCGTTTGGCGATATATCCCATTTCAGGCCCTTCCCGGCCGCCCAATCCAGCAGCGCTCCGGTGGCCTCCACCAGCTTGTCGGGGTGACCCACGTGAATGACCGTCGCGTATCGCCCGGCCGGGAGCACGCCGGAGAGCACGTCGGCGTCACCGTCCATTGCGGCAGCGACCGGCACACCGGCCTCGACCTCAAGCTCCCTCGCCATGTCGATGACGTTGTATTTGAAGAATGGTGCCCCAGCGGGTGGCAGGCCGCGGGCACCCAGCCAGGCGAACACTTCGCCGTGGCGGGCGGCGAACGCGCCGAGTTCCGACATGGGCACCCGCGCCTTGATTGCCGCATATGGCTGCTCGGCTCGGGTTACGATCTCAGGTGTTGCCGACATATCGTCATCCTCCTGTCGCACAGATTGGTTGTTGTAGTTCCGTCACCCACTGATCAGGATCGGGGGACCATTCGAGGGTGATCTCGCGGGCGTAGCCGACCGACTGGTACCCGTTGGCGTCGATCCACCGCGCCAGAGCCTGCCCGGTGGACAGCACGTCATCCATTGAGCCGTGATGAATGATGACCGCCGCGCTGTCGACCTCCGCCAGGTCTACGACGTTGAAGCCCTGGGCACCGGTCGCCTGGGCGACGACAGGTACCGCGGCGTGAACGACAACGGCGCCGTCGCCGCCCGGTGTGTCCTCGTAGTAGGCGACAGCCGGGCCCGCCGCACTGGCGCCAGCACTGGCCAGCTGGCACCACAGGTCGGAGTAGAGCGGCTGGATGACCGGCGTGATCGCCTCGGGCTCGAAGCTCGCGGCCGTGCCGGTGAGCTCCGCCACCCGCACCGGCGCCAGGCGTTTGATGACGACTCCGTCGGCCGGCACGCGGCCTTCCTCCTCGATCGTCAGCAGCCGCGCCTCCACCCGGGCCAGCCTGGCGGTTTCGGCCTCGATCTGGGCATGGATCTCGGCTCGGCGCAGCTTGAGCATCCCGCGCAGCTCCGCCGCGCTTACCTGCTCAGCAAGGATCGCCTGCACCTGCTGCAGGCTGAAGCAGCCCGATCGCGTCGTAGTGCCGGAGCATCCGGACCGAGACGCGGCCGTGCCGTGCGAACTCCCCGATACTGAACATGACATGTCCCGGTTTACAGCCTCACATGGTGTCAGGGTCAAACCCCGCAAAGTTAGTCCAGCCACTCTGGCAGCAAGGGCCGGGTGCTGCTGGCGGGTGATGACCTGGCCACGCTGGCCGCGCGGTGCCGCGCCGATCCTGACTACCGCCGCCTGCGCCTGACCCTGGACTCATAGGCCGTTGACCTGAAACGTGCTCGGTGCGGTTGCATTTTGTCGTCCTTTCGGCCGGCCGATCGTCCCGCGACTATGGCGCGCGGCCGGGTCAGGTGGCAAGCTATTCAGCAAATGCAACAGAGCACGTGTCGAGCGCCTACCGTGCACCGTGAGGCTCGCATTCTGCGCCGCGTGAAGCCGGAGCCGGGTCAGGGCTAAGACACCGCCAGCGGTACTTCTGGGAGGTGTGGCATGACGGCAGACACCACCGGCGGCCGGGAGATGATCTCTGAGAAGGTCGCTCCTACACTGGTCGGAAGGGTCCTGACCTCCTTCGACCTCGTGGTCATCTTTGTTGCCCTCGTCCTGTTCATACCGAACGCTTCAACCGTTCAGTTTGCCGGGCCCGCGACATTCGTGTTCTGGATTCTCGGATTCCTGACCTTCCTTATCCCTGGAGCCTTTGTCACTGCGCAGCTGGGACGAATGTTTCCCGAGGAAGGCTCGTTGTATGTGTGGACGCATAAGGCCCTAGGTTCGTTCTGGGGGTTCTTCGCCGGGTTTGCCGCGTGGTGGCCGGGTGTCCTCGTCATGATCCTAGCGGGGTCACTTGTCGTAACGCTTTCGCAGGCGATCAATCCCACCCTGTTCGCCAGGCCATGGCAGCAGGGGCTCATCGTGCTACTTGTGCTGTGGTTCTCGTGCCTTCTCGGGACGCTGCGGTTCCGGCTGACTCAGAACTACGTGAACGTCCAGTTCCTGCTGTACTCGTTCTGCCTAATCATGATTGGGATCGCGGGATTCGTGTGGCTGGCGGGCGGGCACCACGCTGCCAACTCGTTCGCACTCCATGGCTCGTCCCTGACCGGATGGGGACAGTGGACATTCTTCTCGACGGTGATTCTCGCGCTCCTGGGCATCGAGGTGCCATTGAACATGGGCGTCGAGATTAAGAGCGAGAATTCCATTAAGCGGTACTTGTTCTGGGGCTGCCTGGTCGTGATCATCGCGTACTTGTGGGCCACCCTGTCGAACATGCTTGTTGTGCCGGTGGCCAAGAACAACGCCACCTACGGCATAGTCCAGACCGTGCAGATCGCCCTCAATCATACGCTCGGCTCAGTGGTGGCGTTCATCCTCGTGCTCATCTTTGTGTCCGACACCGTCGTGTACAACTACTCGTTCGCGCGCCTCATGTTCGTGTCCGGCCTGGAGCGGCGCCTTCCGCACCGGTTTGGACGGGTGAACCGCAACAAGGTCCCCGCCAACGCCGTCATCGCCCAGACCGTGATCGCATCGATCGCGACCATGGTCATCTATTTCCCGGTTCAGTCGGCCACCTCTAACTACGCCACCAAGGTCTACCTGGTACTCCTCGCTGCGGTGACGGTGGTGTGGTGCACCTCGATGGTGCTGCTCTTCGCTGACGTGTTCTTCGCGAGGCGTTCGTTCCCCGAGAAATTCAGGGAGGTACAGCGCTCTCCGTGGGGCCTGCTGGCACTGTGCGGGGTCGTCGGCGTTGTCGCAGATGCAGCAGCCGTTGTGCTGCTCTTCTGGGCCCCATGGGCACCCATCTTCACGAAGACCGGGTGGGACCTGGCCGTGGGGGCGATCACCGTAGCGTCGATCGCGGCCGGACTCGTCATCTACGTCATCTCAGAACGAGTCCGCAGGGATGTGCGCGGGGCCACATCCCAGGTGGAAAGCGGGCTTGCGTGAGTAGCCAGATGACCAGCTCCCGCTCCTGAGCCAAGGCACAGGCCGGCCGACCGGCGGTTACTTGCTAGAACGGCTCCGCCAATTAATGCCTGACGACCGCGCAGGCGGGTCGGGGTCTCGGACCCCCGGGCAGATACTGGGGCAGTGGGGGAAGCTGCCCGATGAGCGCTGGCGCGATGTACCGGCGAACCGAGCATGAATGGCATGAGGTGGAGCAGGCCTGGTGGGAATACATGAGAGAAAAGGTCGGGGAGACCACGACTCCCTGAAGTGGTCCCGGACGACGCTGGCGATGGTCGGCAGCAGTCAGCACAGGAAGCGTGAGAATGTCTCAGCCGGTCGTGGGAAGACTGCTGGCGTGAGATGTCCCCCTTCCCTGATCGCGGCCACGCGGCGCGAGATCCGATAGTGGCTCCACCCAGTTTGCTCGACGTCCCCCGACTCGACGGGTGGGCTGCGCAGTGGGATCAACTGGTGGATTCTTCCCCTCTTCCGTCGCCCTTCCTGCGATCGTGGTGGTTGACCGGGGCCGGTGGGCTTGGCCGCCACTTCCTTCTGGTCGTCGACGGGGCGCACCTCCTCGGTGCCCTCGCCCTGGAGAAGCGCCACCCGATGCTCAGCGTTCGGATGATGGGTGACGGGGCGCTGTGCCCGGATCATCTCGACCTGCTCGCCGCCCCCGGCCACGAGGCGACGGTGGTCAGCCTCCTCCGGGACTGGTTCTGTCGTCATAGTGAGCGACTCTTGGATCTCAAGGGCATCCGGGCCGGGTCACGGTTGATCGAAGCCCTGCCCGGCCGCGTTCGCCGCGAGCCCATGGCCGTGGCCCCCTTCACGCCCTTGCCCGACAGCCCAGCGGCGTACCGGGCCACGCTGCCCTCGCAGTTCCGCCGGAACCTCCGCGCCTCCGCCAAGCGCCTCGCGGCTGAAGGAGTGACGCATCAGACGATCCGAGGCCGGGCAGTCCTGCAACGCCTCGACACCCTGCGCGAGCTCCACTCGTCCCAGTGGGGAAGCCGCTCCGACTTCCTTCCCGTGTTCGATCGCTTCGTGGCCGGATTCGCTGGCGGCTGCGCGGCGGATGAGGTGGTCGTCCACGAACTCGGGAACGACAACCTGGTAGTCGCGACCGTGACGGCGTTCGAGGTGGCCGGCCGGGTGAGCCTGTATCAGAGCGCCCGGCTCACCGGTCGCCGCTGGCGGGATGCCACGACCGTCCTGCTCGCCGCCATCATCGACGACGCATGTGCTCGAGGCTTCAACGAAGTGGACTTCCTCCGAGGCGACGAGCCCTATAAGGGACGGTTCGCGCCGAACCATCGCGAGATGTTGAGGCTAGTAGCGGGCAAAGGGGTTGTGGGCTGGCTCGGAGGCGTCACGCAGGCGGCGACGTTCCAAGCCAGGCAGACAGCGGTCCGGTGTGTTCGCTTCGGGAGATCCACCGTTGCCCAGTGGAAGGCCTAACTGTCTAACTCCCCTCCACCCGTTAGCCCGCTCCATCAGCAGGGGCTTGTCTGTCCCCATGCTTCGCGCCGACCGAGGCGGACCGAAGACGTCGTCCGATGGCCCAAACTCCCATGGCGCAGACCTTGGCTGTGTCAACCGTGGCGGAACGTCCCGGCTCCCGTGGCTTCATGTGCCGCTGCCGAAGGATCGCGTTGAAGTTCTCAACGCGATTCTCGCGAACGGTGGCAGCGGTGAAGTACGTGAGGGTAACGGACAACGAAATGTCGGGACCGTTATGCACCCAGTGCGGTGTGCCGGGAGGTATGTACACGGCCCGCCCTGGCGTCATGGTGTATGCGGCCTCCTCCGGAGGCAGAGTCTCGATCCGCCCGTGGGAGCCGTCCCAGTACCTGTCGAACTCGCGCCGTCGAGCTGCGTCGCTGTCGAAGCGCCCGATGCTGACGGTCTTGCTCCCACTGACCTGCATCAACAGGCTGTGCTCGATGTCGAAGTGGACCGGCGTGACCGAATTTGGGGAGGAAACAAAGACGAATGCCACCCGTTTGCGCATCTTGACCCGCTTGCCCTGCTTGGCGGTGATCCCCGACTCGAGGCTGTCGAGCTGAGTGTTCATGAGTCCTGCCATGCCGGGATCGTCTTCCACGTTGAGCAGGGTGAGCCAGGCGTTTGCGTTGTGCAAATCGCGTATGACGTCGCCCGGTCGTTCCAGGGCACCCCGAGGCGGACCCCCTTGAGGAACCAGAAGAGGCTGGGCCGCCGTGTCTGCGATCACTGATCGACGCGGGAGCCGGTCGGCGAGATCCGCGACTGAAGCGAGGGTCAGGCGGTCATCGAGGTGGAGATCATGGCTGAATTCCACGGATCGCTCGGGGAACGCTTCGTCGAATGCAAGCTGTCCTATCGTCTTAAGGTCCTGCTCTGGTGGTTGTGCACCCATCACTCACCTCTCCGCAACCGGGTACCGTTACTGTTCTCTTGAGGGGGCCGTTCAATAGGTCTCCATGATGTCACCGGCGTCGATTCAGCTGCCGAATTTCGGGCCGGACCGAGACGACCCTGACACTTGTCGGCCAGCACCACCGCAGACCGAGCCGCGGTGAGCGACGGAGGCAACAGGAACGCTGGTTGCTCCCCTCTCGCCTTGCTCGTAGCACTCGTCAACGCACGACGGGCACGATGGCACAGTCCCTCCCGCATCCTACGACGCCCGCAATGGCCGTTCCAAATGGTTCGACACCGGTCATGTCTGTCATGAGTGGCCTGGCATGGATGCTGCGGCGGCTCGTGGACGGGCCCCGGGCAGTCCCGGCGGCCGGGAATGGGAGGCCAGGGCACGGCTAGAGGTCCCGCGGCGACCGCTGGCAGCGGCAGTGCGCGAGGGCGGCAAGGGCGGCGGCAAGTCCAGGCCCGACGGGAGAGGCTGGGTGTATCTCGCCTCGGTGATTGACTGCGCGGGCCGCAGGTGCGTCGGCTGGGCGATGGCCGATCATTACCGGATGCCGCTGATCACCAGCGCGATCGAAATGGCGGCCCGGAATCTCGCCCAGCCTGAGGGCGCGATATTCCACAGCGACCGCGGCGGCAATTACACCTCGGCCGGATTCGCCCGGTGCTCGGGCGGCTGGGAATCCGGCGAAGAGTGCCCCTTTCGATCTGGTGCGGACAGGACCCTTGACAAGCCCTATTCTCCCAGGTCAAAGGAACTTTCTCATTCAAACGATCAAGCCCGGCCATTCCCAGGCGAAATCACAAGGTTAGTGCCGCGGTCATCACGGCACCTCTCCCGCCGGGCCGTTAAGCCCGGCGTGATCGGGCCGGAGGGAACTGCGGTCGGCAATGCGGTCCGTGGCCGGATAATCGGTGATGTTGCCCGGTGTTTTCAGTGGCGGTCGTGCTCGGTGGAGTGCAGGAGGTGGAGTACACGCCCGAGGGCCGCCTCCCTGTGGATAACGCCGCGGGCCAGTGCCGTCGCGGTTCGTGCGCCCGACGCACGACGACGGGAACGGGCGCGGCGTTCGACCAGAATGGTCGTCAGCACGCGAAGGCCGTCGCTGAAGGCGTCCAGGTTGCTCACTCCGTGGATCCTGGGCTGCTCGAAACTTGGAACTTCAGCGACGCGGAGTCCTCCCTCCGCTACCCGCATATGGATCAGTGTCTCGATCTCGAATCCGTCGCCCCACAATCGCCCGTCGCCCCTGGCTGAAGGAGGAGAGGTGGTGTCGAGGTCCAGTAACGGAACGTACTTCTGCCAGAACACGTTGAATCCGTAGCAGAGGTCTGTGTAGTGCGTTCCATGGCAGAGATTGACGACCGCGCCGAGCAGGCGGTTACCAAGCCTGCGCAGCCGCGTGATGTCACTGCTGCCGCCACCCGCGGCGAACCTTGTTCCCTTTGCAAAATCCGCGCCGCTCAGAAGCGCGTGCACGAACTTCGGGATCTCGCTCGGATCCGTCGAGCCGTCCGCGTCGACCATGGCTATGACGTCACCGGTCGCAGCTTCGAACCCGCAGGCAAGCGCGTTCCCCTTTCCTCGGCGAGTCTGCTCCACTACCCGGACGTCGGGGCGTAGCTGGCGGGCTACCGCTATCGTGTCGTCCACCGAGTGCCCGTCCACCACGATCACCTCGTGGACGTCCGCGGGCAGACGTGAGAAAACGTACGGCAGGTTTCTCGCTTCATTCAGTGTCGGAACGATCACGGATACGCGTGGCCAAGGTAGATTCGAGCTGGCCTGAGACGCCAAGGCTCCCCCTCATGATTCCGGGCGAAGCAAGCGGCGACCCTTTATACGGCCTCATCCCGAGATGAAGTCGCCTCCTGGTTAAATGTCATTGGATATGGTACATGATGCCGATCGTCGTAACGGCGGCCTGGCCCTTATCGCCGAACTCCACCGGCTTGCCGGTGCGCCCTTTGCGGATCGGGCCGGCGTCGGGGTCGTGCAGGCTGACCAGCCGGGTCGCGCTTTCGGGTGTCTGCCCGGTCAGCCGGGTTCGGCCGGACTGGACCACCGCCGCAACCTACTGAAAGGCGTCGGCGTGGCCATCAGCGGTCCTTGGGCCGGCCAGGGATGAGGTCAGCCGTCCTGAGGCCGGTCCGGTGGTGGGCTGGTCCGCTGTTGTTGGCCGCGGTCGCGCTGGCATTCGACGCGGTCGACCGCAGGATTCCCTACGGCGTGTGGACCACCGGGCCCGTCGATGAGGTCGCCCATCTGTCCACCGCGGCCCTGGGCCTGCTCGTCCTGGCGCGTTTCATCGACGCGCCGAGCCGCTTCCATATCGCGGCGCTCATCGCATCGGTCGCCATCGATATGGATCACATACCGCTGTACCTCGGGCTGCTGGGAAACCAGGCCCAGCGCCCGGTCACGCATTCGCTGTCCGCAGTGGCCGTGTTCGTCGCCGCCGCAGCGGCCAGCCGCAGGCACCGGGCCGTGCTAGCCGCGGTGGCGATCGGGATGGTGCTCCATTTCGCGCGCGACATCGCCGAGGGTTACCCGGGGGTGCGGGTCTTCTGGCCGCTTCAGGACACTTCATGGATAGTCGGCTACTGGTGGTTCCTGGGGATGATCGTCGTGTTCACGGCCGCCCGGGTGGTCCTCGTGAGCGTCGGCCTCCCGCACACGCGCATCCCCGTCCATACCTCATGACCCCGGCATAGCATCGCACGACGGGCCGCCACCAGCCCCTGCAACCCGGCATTAGAGATCTTTAGCTGCGGGCGCCATGCTGAGCGGTAGCGTTCCCGGAACGGTCCGGAGGTGACGTTTGGGTGCCAGGCACCTGTGGCGCACGGGAGAGTATCTGGGCTACTGGCGGCGCCAGCGACCGCCGGAATTCGCCGGTGGCCACGGACAGGCTCACGCGACGACGTCACGTCAGACCGGTGGCGGGAGCTGCAGGCATCAAGCGGATCTGGTTCTTCCGGACCAGTTCGAGAACGCGCCCCGCATCGTGTGGGTCGACGGGGAGGATGTGAGTTGCCCACCATCGGGCTGCCTCCGGCAGCGGAGAGGGCTCACAGAAACCTGGCCCGGAGTAATCGTCCAGCGGCGGCGCATACACGAAATACACATTTATCCCGCGTCGTCGCAACTCGAGGGCCACGGCGTCCCGGTCCTCGATCAGGAGCGGCATGCGGAGCAACGGTAGTGGATCGCCCTCACGGGCCGTCGGGGCAACCGCATCGAGCGCTCGAAGCCGAAGCACGCCCGTGATCCGCTCCTCGCGGTCCCGCCCGAGGTCGCGCAGGCCGCCCAGCGTCCGCTTCAGATAGCTCGATCGCTGTCGCATTCGGTAATCCGGGTACGCCGTCCCCATCCATGCGTCGAACTGGCCGAGATCACCGCTGGAACGTGCGCGCTCGAGCCGAGGAGCACGCAGCGGCACTCGCCATGGGCGAGGTCTCGCGGTATGTGTCAGGTGGCGCGCGCGATCCAGCCCCCGCATCAGATGGAGGGTCTCCAGTCGCGCCCTGGCCGCCGATCGCGCGAGGCCGATCGCTCCGTTGCCAATCGGCCTCGGCAGCATGAGCCGATCGCGCAGTCGGGCGACGTCCCGGCGGCTGACCTCCCGGTCGAACGCGAGAACGCCACCCCGGCCTGGGAAGTGCTTCGACAAGCTGAAGGCCGAAACAGCGCCGAAGGTCCCTATGGGGCGCCCGTCGATGTCCGTCTCGAGCGCATGGGCGGCGTCTTCGATCAGTGGGATCTCGAATCGGCCGCACGTTGCGCTGAGCTCGATGACACGGTCGGGAAGACCGTAGGTGTTACCTGTCAGGACGGCGGAAATGGTCGACCACGTTGCGCCATCGATTGCGTCGATGCGCATGTTTCCGTCGTGGGTCGACACCGGCGCCATCACCGGCCGGAGTCCAGCCGCGATGGCGCCGAAGAACACGGTATCGTCCTCGAGCGGGGACATGAGGATGCGATCGCCGGGGGAGAGGAGCAGCTGGAAAGCGAGGTGAATGGCAAATCGCCCGGACGGCATGAACACGCATTCGCGTCCGATACGGGCCTCCAGTACAGCCTCGATGTCACGCTCGATTTGCTCGCTCACGAACCCAGCTTCCCTCGAGATACGGCGAGCTCTTGGCAGATGGCAGCTCCAAGTCGTTCACGTGCACGAGAACCACGGCCCTCGTCTCCTCGCGCTGCAAGCGGTCACCCCAACGGGCTTCGCCGTACATGACCCGGTCGACGATCCCGGGGTCCGACCCTCCACGTGCGCCGAGAGCGGCACCATCACTTAGCGCCTGTGGTGCGTGGGTCAATGAAGACCTCGATAGGCGCAACCGAATGCCCAGTCGAACTCAGACGGGCCGCGTCGCTCACCCAAGTTTCCATCGTTGCATCTGAACTCTGAAACGAAGCCGTCCCCAGTCCATGACCAGGCGCCGAGGGAGGCGGTAGGGATCGGTCGAGGTACGCGCCGTTCCGGGGATGGTCGTGCACGCGGTGTCGAACCCAGCGGAACGAACGGCGTCGACTGAACGATCGTCGAACTCGTCGCGGCGGCCAAATGGATACGCGAAGTGCGACACGGGTCGGCCGATCGACTGCTCCAGCTCCCTCTTGGAGCCAGAGATGGTGTCTTGCTGCTCCTCTGCTGGACGATCCCGGAGTCGGACGTGATCGACCGTGTGGGCGCCGATCGTCGCGGTGTCGCTAGCCGCCAATTGGAGGAGGTCTTCCGGGGTGAGCGTTCCGGCGTCAGGCGGGGGAGCGGAACCCACCTGCCATTGCTCCGACACAGTGTCAAGTGCCCGTTCGATCTCCGTCACCCGAAGCGGCAGCAGGTGGCGGCGGACCGAATCGAGGTCTGCCCTGATCCCGGCCAAACCGAGTGGGAGGCGGATGTTCCGGCCGCGGACCGGCATATCGATCTCCCTCACGTGCGGTGGCCGCGCGCGCAACAGCGTTCCGAGGCGGTCCCACCAGAAACCGTTGTGGTTTCCCAGGATGCCGCTGGTCACGAAGAAGGTGATTGGTACGCCCTTGGATTCGGCGATCGGCAGCGCGTTGGCCAGGTTATCGCGGTAGCCGTCATCAAAGGTCACGACCACTCTCGGCCGACGTGACGGAACCGATACATCGGCGAGCGTCGACGGTTCCCGTGACCTCGACATCTCCTCGAGGTGGGCGGCAAAATTGTCGGGGCGTACGCAGAGATAGAAGGGGTCCTCGACGCCTTCCGCGACCCGGTGGTAGCAGAGAATGAGCGTTCCGTTGCGCCTCATCGTAGCGATACCCTACTGGTCAACGCTCCCGTCTGAGGAGTCGGCTGCGAGCATCGTTCTGTCGGTTCCCTCTACAATTCCGGGCAGCCTTCGAACGAATCCCACAGCTTCCTGCAGAGTCGCTCGACGTCCGGATCGAGCTTTCTGGTCTCCGGAGGGGGCTGCGCCCTTACCCGCGGGGTTATCGAGCCGATGGGCAACGCCAATCCGATGTGGTCGGAAAGAGATCGGATCACCTCGTCGGGCTGGTTGCACGCTCGTTCGTAACGGAGGATCCGGATCCGATCGTCCTCCCAGAGGCGCTGGTCGAAGTAGAGCTGGTTGCGAGTCCACCAGAAGAGCGCGGCCGCGTCGAATGGTGTAAGTCTTCGGTTCAACAAGGCGGTGACCGTCTCCCACGTTTCCTCGGTCGCACCTCTGTATCGCCAGTCCAGCGCGTCCCGGGAACGAATGGGGTGCAGATCCCGGTAAGGGTTGTCCATACCGAACCGACCCACATTGGACCGCGCGACCTCCGGGTAATGGCGAACCATCCAGACTGCCTTGACCGCGTCGGCGGCATCCATGAGTGCAGTGGCTGAGGCGCTCTCCACCAGCGGTTTGGCTGCCACGACCTCGAAGGGGAGATGGCGGATGCGTCCCAGGACGGTGGAATACTCCTGCCAGGTCGTCTCCTTGGGTCCGGGTCCGACAAGACGGCGATCGTGTTCCTCCAGGACGAGTACCCGCCAGGATCGATCGAGGAAGGTCCGCTGGAGCATCGTGGTCCCTGATCGCTGGCATCCGAAGATCAATACGACGCGGCGCTCATTGGGGCGCGCCCGGACGATCGAGCGGGCCAAGCGTTTGACCAACCCCCGCGCTCTACGCCTGAACAGGGGTTCATCGTCCCGGTCCTTATGGCGGGACGGGAGCAATTTGGGAGATGCGTGGGCCACCACTTCGGACTGCCGCTCGATGCCGTTCCCCCTGCCGTCAGCCGCGAAAGACGCGCACACCTGACCGAGAACGCCCTGGCAGGATGGCGAATAGTCGCTTACACGCTACATGATGATCGGGCCGTCCGGCGAGGAGCATCGGGCCGACACGTGCAGATCGTGGTTCGTCCACCCCGGAGCGGCAACCATCGTGTGCTGGCTGATGCGGCTCGAGCGATCTAGCTTCCGCCTTTGCATGCGCGTGCTCATGGTGACCCAGTTCTGGTTGCCCCGGGGTGATCCCATCGCACTCGCCATTGCACTCACCTCGATGATGGTCGGCATCGACCGGTACGCTGACCGCGGATCTCACCCGGATGACCCACTGGGATCGGGTTCGACCGCGGGATCTCGGTGGAAGACCCGAATCACCGGGGGTAGCAAGACGACGGCCTCACACGAGGCAGCGATGGCCCAGCCGATGCAGAGGCCCGTCATGCCCCCGTAGAAGCCACCCAACGCCGCGCCGACCGCTTCTGCGGAGGTGCCTGCCGTCATCACCTTGGCGGCATGGCCCAGGCGGAGTTGCGCGCGGCGGATCGCCACGTAGTGGTCCTTGATCACGTAGGCCGGGCCCACCAGGATGAGAAGGCGCAATGCAGTGGTCCCGTTCATGACGTAGGCAGGGCCGAAGATACGCAGGACGAGGGGAGCCGCTACCTGGACGGCGACCACGATCCCACCACACAGGGCTAGCCCGAGGGGGAGTGTACGGCGGACATGGCGGTGGAGGAGGCCCTGGTCGCCCGATATCTCGGCGAACAGGGACAGCGCCAGCAGGTACGGGATGATCAGCACAGTGGCCGACAACAGGAATGCGCTCGAGAAGTAGGCCACTTGCTGTGGGGGGATCAGGAGAGCTGCCATCAGCGGAACGACGTAGGAGATGGAATTGATCGACAGATTGAGGACGTGGTGCTTGAGCGAGAGCACGCCGTAGCGGCGGGCGAATGCCACCCGATGGCTGAGGTTCCTTTCGCCGACCGGGGCCGGTTGGAGCCGGAGCATGGGGATGCAGACGATGAGCGAGACAACCATCGCCAGTGCCCAGGCAAACAGCAGGCCTGAGGCTGTTCTGGTCCCGATGAGGACGAGGACACCCACGAGGACCAGCTTCAGCAGGGAGTTTAGGCTGCCTCGCCACAGCTGGGCCGAGCCCCGGTGCAGTCCGATTGCCGCGTTGTCGAGAGTGATCCCGCCCATTGTCGCCACTGATCCGATCACGAAGAGAGCGGCGGATGTCGAGTCGCGACCGATGATCCTCAGGCTGTCGCCCAGGAACGAGGAGAGGCCCAGCGTGCCCAACGACAGGATCAGGGCAACGAAACACGCGATGTACATTCCGGTGCTGAAGGTGACGCGGCGGAGCTCGGCCGGTAGCGACTCGAGTTCAGCCAGCAGGAGGAGTGGGATCCCGAGAGAACCAATCGCTCCGAGAAAGAATGCCGTCGAGGATGCGGCAGCCGCCAGACCCACATCTCGCGCCGAGAACAGATGCGTGGCGACGGCCCAGTAGGCGAGGCCCAGTACCGCCGTGGCCCCCTGCTTGGCCATCATGTAGCCGAAGGTCGTGAAGAGTCGTCGCAGCTCCGAGGGCTGCGCCCGCAGTTTCGAGGGCTGCGCCAGCAGTTTCGAGGCCTGCACCAGCAGTTTCCAGGCCCGCACCGGCGGTTCCGAGGGCTGCACCGCAAGCTCCGACGCCTGCACAGGCAGATCTGTCGGTTGTACCGGCTGCTCCTTCGGCCGCACCGGCTGCTCCTTCGGCGTTACTGGCTCTCCGGCCGCGAACTCGGTCGTGCGCCTAGGAGCCCGATCGGAATGGAGTCGGGGCATCCTGCGGGCCAGGCGTGCGGGGTCACGCCCGCCCTCAGCCGTCTCCCGGCGACTGAGTGAACCCCAGCCATTCACGAGTCGATGCTAGCCCCCGATCATTCACGGTGATCGGCCGCGGGAATGGAGTTGGCCCTCGGGCCGTGTAGTGGATCTTGATTTTAGGTTCGGGTATGGCAGGGACCCGGCTAGCGGGCCGGATGGCCGGGGATTCCACGGGTCCCAGGTTCCTTCCTTGATCGCCGGGATGGTTTGGTGCTGGTCAGGGTGCATGGGCAAGGGCGCTGATGCGGTCCCAGGCGGTCACGATCGCAACTGCCTGGGGGCTAGACTGCGGAGATTTTGAGCCGGCGCTGGCGGCCGCCGCGCACCAGGCGGCCGTCTGGGTGGAGGAGGCGGGAGCGCAGCCTTTTGGCTTCGGCCTTGGCCTGGCGCGGTTCTTGAACTAGCTGACGGGACGGGAACTTGCCGATTCCGGTGTCTTTTCCGGTGCGTACCCGCGCAGCATCGCGGAAGGGGGCATGCCGAGGTTGACTGCGCGGTATTGCGGATGGCGGGGCCCGCCTGATCGACATGGGCGCAATCGGCGTCCGGTAGGGACGATGTCGCCGTTCCTGCCGATAGAGTTGTTTCGTGGCTGAGCGAACAGCGATGCCAGTGGCTGATGATCCGGAAGCCCCCTCGGCCGCGCCCGGATACCGCGTGATCTCCGCTGATCTTGCTACCGGTCCCAGCGTTAGCGTGGTCATGCCGGCCAAGATGAAGCCCGCAACCTGCCGCGCGTCTTCGCTTCGGTTCCTTCGTGGGTGAGCCAGATGGTGCTAGTTGATCGAGATCCGGTGGACGACACTATGGCGACGGCCAGCCTACTCCGCCCTGATGTGAAGATCGTCACACAAAAGGGCCACAGCGAGGAGGATGTCCTGCTCACTGGTTGCCAAACGTGTTGGGGGAGATCATCGTGATGCTCTACGCAGATTGGTCCACCGACGGCGCTTCGTTTCTGGTTGCGCTGTGAGGGATCACCCCGTGCCTGAGGCTCGCGAGAGCATCAGGGCGTCCGTCGTGGTGTGCGTTTACACCGAGAAGCGGCTTTCACAGATCCGGGCGGCACTCGACAGCATCGCCCGTCAGACGATGCCACCGTCGCAGGTGATCGTGGTAGCCGACCACAACCCGGCACTCTGTGGTCGTCTCGCGGCTGAGTATCCAGACCATGAGGTGATTTCCAACAAATTCGAGAGGGGTCTGTCCGGAGCCCGCAACACGGGTATCGAGCATGCAGCAGGCGATGTCGTCGTCTTCCTCGACGATGACGCCCGGGCCCAGCCCCAATGGCTGGAGACGCTGCTGGCTTCCTACGATGACGAGTCGGTCCTTGGCGTGGGCGGAGTGGTCCTTGCCGACTGGAGTTCGCCCGGCAGGCCTGCATGGTTGCCGGAGGAGTTTCTCTGGGTTGTCGGCTGCAGCTACAGAGGACAGCCCGAGGTCAGAGCTGAGGTTCGCAACCCTATCGGAGCGAATATGTCATTCCGCCGATCAGCCTTCGATCAGGCAGGGCTTTTCGATTCGTTGGTAGGGCGCACTTTAACATCATCCCGCCCACTGGGTTGCGAGGAGACCGAGTTCAGCATCCGCCTACGCAGGCTGTCGCCGGGTGCACGGATCATCTATGAACCGCAGGCGGTGGTGTATCACCATGTAGACCAGTCCCGTGCCACCTGGCGTTACTTTCTCGACCGATGCCGTGCGGAGGGATGCTCGAAAGCCCGGGTATCACGGCTATCCGGAGCGTCAGCTGCACTGAGTTCGGAGAGAAGCTACGTTACTCACACGATCATCCGGGCTGCGCGTCGTGAACTAACTGGGGTTTTTCGGCCGGCCAGGAAGGATTCGGTGATGCGCCTGGTCGCCTTGTCTCTGGGAACCTTGTCGGCTACTGCAGGCTATATTAAAGAAATGGCGCTGCAGAATGTTCGCGGTTTTGGAAGGAATGAGGGTTAGGATATGACAACATCGGAGTCGGTGCCCATGCATCGCTCCCCCAGGACAGGCCAGCGTCGACGGGAGCCGCGAGTAAAGAATGCTTTCGTCTAAAGTAGCCTCTCTGTTGCCGGCTACCAGGCCCGCGACGGCGCGTGGGTAGCCGAGCTCACCGGCATGCTGAACCTGGCCGCCTGGCCCGGGGGCATGCGGGTCATCGTCGGCACGGAACGCCCGCACCCCGGCGCGCAGCTGCGGTCATGAACCACCCTCTTTGGGGTAGGCGCAAACGGATCAAACAGCTCGTCCTAGCTTGCTTGATCGTGGCTCTTGTCACCGTGCTCCTGAGGGCTCTGGGGATTGTGACCATCGGGGACGCACCAGCGATGGCACCCCCAGCTGGTTACTCAGCAGGCCAGCTCATCTTCGATGACCAGTTCTCCGGCACGTCGCTGCATTCTGCTCACTGGAACACTGTCATGGGCGGTCAGGGTGACCCGATCTGGAACCCCGATGGCCTTCCTGCTGGCGCCTCAGCAGCCGGGACTCACTTTCATCAGACCTATTTTTCTCCCTCTCAGGTGACTGTAAACGACGGACTGACTCTGACCATGGTGCGCGACACCAAGTACTCATCGCTGGGCTACGGATACCGATCCGGCGTCGTGACGACGGGTGACAAATTCACACTTCGGAGCGGTTACGTCCAGATCGAAGCCAAGATGTCCGAAGCGTCCCGGGGAGGTTGGCCCGCCATCTGGTTCATTGACCCGAGCAAGGGGAGCGGCAGTCAAGAGATCGACCTGCAGGAGGGTGGATTCACTCCTGCAGGTGCCGGGCTGCCGAGTGGCATTCCAGAGAACAACATCTTCGTGTCGACGTACCACTCACCGTCCGGCAGTCAATCGGACTTCAGTTACGCCACACCCAAGCCCATGAACGCTGGGTTCAATATCTACGGGATGCAGTATATCCCTGGCCGGTCAATCAAGACGTACTTCAATGGCAGGCTGGTCGGTTCGTGGACTCAGAACATCAGCACCACTCCCTATGAGATCGTCATATGGAACACTCAGGCAAGCGTCAATACGTCGGGTTTTCACACGACAGGTGAGTCTCCGAATCCGTCGGTCTTGAGCGTGGCCGAAGTTCAGGTGTATGCCTTGCCGCCGTAATCCGCGGCACGCGCGTCGAATGTCTCATCGGAGCGCCCTCGACCGGGTGTGGATCCGCGCCGTGGTCGAGCCATTTGCACCGCGGGAATTTCGGCTGAGCCCTTCCCGGGCATCTCAACCGTAGACGTTACGAATTGTCCTCCCGCCAGCGACGAGCAGCACATGTGATCCGGGCTGAAGAACGTCAGCCGGAAGGACGACGTTCTGCGCACCGCTATTTGATGAGAGTGGTACTGACCAGAGGACTCGTCCTCCCGTCACTACCGCGAGGTGTGCCGAGATCGGAGCCGCCGTGCCGAGATCCACGCTAGCGACCGGCCTCTCGACCTGTCCCTGCCCCGCCTCGATGGAGAGCTCAGGAGGAGGCACCCATTCCTCTTGCGCCGCTGCCACGGCAAATGAGGCTCCAACCGCAAAGAGTGCCAGCCCAACGCACCCCAGCACGAACTGGGAACGGGGACGATGAGTGCGGCCTAGCGGTTGGCCCGGCGACTCCAGGACCGGACCGCTGCTGGTCACCTCGGTGACATTCGTCGCCGTCGATGCCATGTGGGGCTCGGTCGTCGATTCCAACGGTACCGGCGGCGTTGCCGCCCAACGGTGGACGTTGCGCTCGGGATGCGCCCTCCACCCTGCAGGCCGCAGGCCCAGCGCCAACAAGGCTAGGAGAGAGAGGATGGCTATGGGACCCGGTGGCATATGGATCAGCAGGGTTGCGAAGGCCCCGAAGAGTCCGATTGCCAACGCCCCCACCATCCCGCAGACCACCACGTGCTCGTCGATCGGAACGAGTCTCGCTCGGCGGCGCAGCCTCAACAGCCACACGATGGCAACCAGAATGGCAAGGACCAACACCACCACGACAGTTCCTGTTGCCCTGATGCTGCGGACAGAGTCTCTCGGCACCACGAGAGGGCGCTCACCCAATAGCAGCGAAAGATCGTAAACCTGGATCGCACCGTTGTCGTAGATGCGATGAACCCGTCGAGTCGAGTTGAACTTCTCGAGCTCTGCCGCTGTCAGGCGGGTTGGATGTCCGGTTTCGCCGGGTGCGATGTATGCCCCGAACAGCGGCAACCCCTCGGTGAGACGAGTGTCGGTCACGATGTAGCGAATGTCATCCTTACGGATGAGGGAGATGTCAGATGGGGTGAGCCGCTGGTCGAAGAACAGCGGGGCCGGGTTGTCCGACCCATTGAGAGGAGTGACCGGGTCGACCCGCCCGAAGTCGTTGAGCAGCCCGGCATTGTCGCGGTCCACCGCGACGTGGGAACCTGCTGGGAGATGGGTACTGACCCAATTCGCCAGCGCAAGTGACGGCGAGCCCAGCGAACGTTCATGTGCGCCGACGATGTAGGGACCATTCACAAGAATGGGCAACGGCCCTCCTCCGTAGAGCGTGCTCCCCAGGAAGCAGATGACGGCGACGCCGATCGTCGCCATCCGTTCTATGACCCGGCGTTGCATCAAGAGCCGTCCGGCTAGCCATCCCCCGACAACCACTGCCACACCCAAGAATATGAAGGTGATTGTGCGAGCGCCGATCTCCTTGGCGTCAGACGATATGTTCGACAGCATCGCGAACGGATACGTCGCCGCGATCGCTGCAGGCAAGTATCGAAGCCTGCCACCTCTGACGCTCTTATTCCAGACCACCGCATAGATGGAGATCAGGATGATGAGGCAGAAGAAGACGGCCGCCGCCAAAATGAGGACTGACTCCCAATACGGCGTTCCGCCGCCCGCCGAGTTCTGGAAGAGCTGTCGATCTCCATGAAGGGTTCCCAGCATCGCAGTGAAGCTTCTGGCGCCTGCCTGAATGATTGGGCCGATGTATCCGGTGAGGACCTGGCCGAGGAACGCGATCCACACCCCTGCGAGAACAACGCCGACAAGAGCAGCGAGGCCAACGATCCGCGACTGCATCTTCCGCCTCGCGAATTGCTCGTTACGAGACGCAATCCCCGCTTGTGAACGCGCCAGGCCCTCGGTGGCAAGTATCTGGCCTGCTGTTGCAGCGGTCGCTGGCCGACCAGGAGGATCGATGATGAAGCGCAGTCCTGCCGCCCACACCACGAGGAATCCAATCGTGAGCCACGCAGTGATGTGGTGGGATACGACCATCCCTCCGATGGAAATAAGAGCGAGCGCGAACAGCCTCCCCCGCTTCGGTTGAGTTGCGTCAATTGAGACAAACAGCAAATAGACCGCCGCGACGGCAAAGGCGAGGGCGAGCGTCTGGTAACCGTACTGTGCACCGAGAGAATAGAACTCCGGGTTCGCCGCATAGACGAGCACACTGATGCCGCCAGCACGCGATGAATGACAAGCGCGCTCGACGATGAGGAACACGCAGAGCACGACTACGATGCGGGCCAGGACGAGGACGACCATCTGGTCGAGCAGCAGCGGGAGACCCGTCAACCACTTGGTGGCGATCGTCACGAGTTCAATTCCGGGATAGAACGGGCTGACCGGCAGAATGGGGTTGGTCTGAAACAGTACTCTGCTGTCGAGAAGCCGCGCGAGGGTCGCCCCATGGGCCAATTCGTCGAAGTTGTCGAAGATGAGCGGACTGCGGAACACATAGGAGGCCAGGAGCCCGAGACCGAGGATGACTGACACCCAGACGCGCTCGTTCCGTGTAGCGGCGGTACCGGTGAGACGCCAGGCACACGGAGCGAAGATGAATGTCAGTCCCGCCAAGAAGTACGGCACGACCGGCGACGGGTGACCCGTGCGGCCAAGGGCGTCCCCGACCCCGGGCCAGCCGCTGCGATGCGGGAGCGACGGCGGCCGCCGGCGCGTTCTGGTCGCGGCGCCATTCGATCAGGGACTCGGGGACCTCGGCGAGGAACCTCGACTGCGCCTGGCACTCCGACCCGCCCCACCAGGTCCGCGCCAGCGCCCTGGTGAGGTACAAACGCCCCTCGGCGCGGGTGATCCGGACGTAGGCCAGCCGTTCTTCTTCGATTTCCTCGTCGTCGCCAACCGAGCGCTGGTACGGAAAGGCGTTCTCCTCCAGGCCGGTGAGGAACACCACGGGAAACTTCAGGCCCTTGGCGGTGTCAAGGGTCATCGGGGTGACCACGCCGCCGTGGTTCTCTCCCTCGGGGACCTGGTCGGCGTCCGCGACGACGGATACCTGCTCGAGGAAGTCCGCGAGGGAACCCTCGGGCGCGGCACCCTCGCCGGCCTCGGGGTCACACCGCCCGGCAGCGCCGCCGGTGGCGTCGAACTCCCGCGCCACGGAGATCAGCTCGTCGGACACCACCGCGTTCGAGGCCGCCGGGATGTTCTGCGTGGAGCGGTAGTTTGCCCTAGGGGAACCGGATTCCTTGGGCAACGTCGACGCATTGCCGACGTCGAGGCCGTGACGACTATCTGGAACCCGAAGACTCAAGGATACCCATGGGAGCGTAACGAGCTGCCGTGCCCATGAGCTTCGCAGATCCGTCACCTGCCCCACTGCCTGTCCTGTCGTGAACCAGCCCCACGGACGGCAAAGCCTCTTTGGCTGAACGCAGGGAGCGGCGCTGTCCTGGTCTTGCGCGACCGGACCCCAACAGTCTGACCCCAAGTCCTCCAGTATGTCAGTGGATGCCACACCTTCGGAACCGAGTCCTCCGGCAGTTCCGCACTCGGACTATCATCGCCGTCTCATTGGCGACGACCCAGAGGAAACCAGTTGCGATGGCCCTCTCCGGCTAGACGGACCAAGCAGATGATCTTGCATGACCGGGTCCGCCGCTGGCACTCCAGGTACCGGTGAACCACCCTGGCCATGCTCGCGGGCGCCGGCTGCGATGGTCGGACTGGCGGCGACGCCACCAGCACTGGGCCAAAACCTGCCACTACCAGCGACAAGCCGGGCAGCGATGAAGATTACGAAGTCCGGTTGGAGTACCGACACCGCTGTTTACGATCGCCGGACTGCATACAATTACTGTGAGGGGTTCAACAGTACCGTCCGGAGCACATTGATGCGCATCCTTCTCCTGGCCCAATTCTTTCCACCGGACATCGGCGGCGAGGAGCGCCACGTTTTCAACCTCGCGAATACCCTCGCTGAGCGGGGACACGAGGTTGCGGTAGCGACGCAGCGAATGGTTGGTGTTCCAGATCGGGAAACCCTTGCATCGGGGGTTCGGGTGTACAGGTTCGCCACGACCGCGATGCGCCTCCCGGGTGTCTATTCGACCAACCGCACCCATCATCCGCCGCTGCCGGATCCGCTGGGTGTCCGCGAGTTGTCACGCATTACTCGGCAGGAGCGGCCACATGTTGTTCACGCACACAACTGGATTGTCAACAGTGCTCTTGCACTGCGTCGTTCATCGGCGACGGGATCGCGTTTTGGACTCGTACTAACGCTGCACGACTTCAGTCATGTCTGCGCGACGAAGCGATTGATGCGGATGGGCTCGGCATGCGAGGGACCTTCGGTCGCACGCTGTCTGCCATGCGCTTCCGCCCACTATGGACCTGCTGTGGGACCACTGACTGCGACTGCTACGGCGCTGATGCGCCCATGGAAGAACCGGACCATCGACCACGTGGTCTGCGTGAGCAACGCTGTCGCAGTTGGCAACCATATCCCGCCTGGCCCAAACATCAGCGTTATACCTAATTTCGTCCTTGATGAGATCGTCCTGGGTCGCGCAGGTGAAGCGGCTGAGGGCCGAACCGAAGACATTCCACCGGGCTTGCCGCAGGAGTTCCTCCTTTTTGTTGGCGAACTGTCCAGAGATAAAGGCGTGCCGACGCTGCTGCGAGCCTACGAATCGCTCGGCAGGAAACGTCCGGCACTGCTGCTGGTCGGTCGACGGACGCCAGACACACCAACGCACCTTCCCGACGGTGCTCAGATGTGCGCTGAGTGGCCACACGATCACGTTCTGTCCGCGTTTCGCCGTTGCCTTTTTGCTGTGCTTCCGTCGATTTGTCTTGATGCCTGTCCGACTACCGTACTGGAGGCGATGGCCAGTGGTCGTCCGGTGGTCGCAACTACAACTGGCGGAATAGTCGATATGATTGTGCATGGGGAAAACGGACTTCTTGTGCCACCCGGCGATGAATACAAGCTCGCCGAAGCCATGGCCCGATTGCTTAATGATGATGACCTACGCGTCCGCCTTGCTGCTGGTGCGCAGGAACGCGTCCAGCGGTTCACAGCGTCCGCAGTCGTGGAGCGCCTCGAAGCCGTTTACGCGCGGGTCGCTCCGCGAGATTCTGGGACGTCTCCAAAACCTACCGGACGAGCGTCGACGGCCAAGAGGCTGAGAGATTATGATACGTAATGTAACTTCCGGCAAGGCGTTCGGCAATCGAGAGGGCCAGACGCTGGAGCGACCACTCCGCGTACTCATGGTCTGCCCACGTTACCTTCCGGAAGTCGGGGGAACTGAGATTCACGTCCATGAGGTTGCACGTCGCCTCTCGGGCCTGGGGAGTTTCGAAATCACCGTGCTCGCAACCGACCGGTCCCGGCGGCTGCCACGGCAGGAGGTCGTTGAGGGTATCTCAGTCCTGCGTGTCCCGGCCTGGCCGCGCAGGCGAGATTATTACCTCGCCCCCGGGATCGCGGCTGTAATCAGACAGCGCAGATGGGACCTCGTGCATTGTCAAGGCATCCACACCCCAGTGCCATTGCTCGCCATGATCTCCGCACGGCGGGTCGGAATCCCTTATCTCGTCACCTTCCACACCGGCGGGCACTCGTCACGGCTCCGGAACGCCATGCGAACGACCCAATGGCGGCTGGCAGGCCGACTGCTGCGAAACGCCGTGTCACTTATTGCGGTAAGTCGCTTTGAGGCTGCCGCCCTCGCGCGGCATGCCCGCCTTGGAGACAAGCGGGTCATTGTGATCCGTAACGGCGGAGCACTACCGTCGCCTCGCCCCGGGACAGTCGCCGTTCCTGGCCGGATCGTTTCCAGCGGCAGGCTAGAACGGTACAAGGGACATCACCGGGTCATCGAGGCACTGCCGCACGTTATGCGCGAGATCCCCGAAGCCCACCTGCTGATCTTGGGGAGCGGTCCGTATGAGAGTGATCTCTACAAAATTGCTCGCCATCTTGGAGTTGCCGACCGGGTGAGCATCAAGTACGTAGCACCGGCAGATCGCCAAAGTATGGCCACCACCTTGGCCGAGGCGAGTGTCGTTGCCGCCCTGTCGGACTATGAGGCGCACCCAGTTGCGGTGATGGAGGCCTTGTGCGTCGCGCGCCCGGTCGTGGGTTATGACATTGCCGGCCTAGGCGAGCTCTTCGCAGCGGGGTGGGTCCGTGGCGTGCGGCGCGGCGCCCCTGCCAGCGCTGTCGCCCATGAGCTTGTCAAAGCAATGTCCTCCCCCTCGCCGGTGGATCACGCCCAGCTACCAAGCTGGGACTCGTGCGCTGACCAACTTGCACATCTCTACCTGTCGTCAGTGGGTTTCCCCTGCAACTGGGTGAACCTTGACCGGCGGCGCCGTGGGGATGGGACCGGCGCGCTGGATGAGGACGAGCGGGCGGAACTGGTGCGGCTGCGCAAGGAGAACTCCGAGCTGGCGATGGAGCGTGATGTGCTCAAGCGCAGCGTGGCCCTCTGGGTCGAGGACGCGATGGGGCGGTAGCGGTGGCTGCCGTGATCGCTGCCCAGAGGGACGAGCACGGCATTCCGCTCGTGGTGTCGTGCCGGGCGCTGGCGGTGTCCCGGTCCTGGTTCTACAAGTGGAAGGGCCGGGCGCTGCCGCCGCGGGCAGCGCGCCGCCAGCAGCTCAAAGCCGAGATCAGGCGGCTTACCACGCCCGGCCCAGGGCAACCCCCGGCGACCGCACCGCCGACACCCACGACCGCGTCCGCGTTGACCGGATCGACGACACCGGCACCGTCTCCCTGCGCATGAACGGCCGCCTGCACCACATCGGCATCGGGCGAACCCACGCCCGAACCCACGTCCTGCTCCTGGTCCGCGACTTGCGCATCCGCGTCATCAACGCCGCCACCGGCGAACTGCTCCGAGAGCTCACCCTCGACCCCAGCCGCAACTACCAGCCCACCGGCAAGCCACCCGGCCCCCAACCAGGCCGCAAACGACGAACACCGTGACCCCTAACGTGGGTTTCACGGTGTCCTCGATGTTCTGAGACATCACAATGGGGTGGACGATGGGACTTGAACCCACGACATCCAGGACCACAACCTGGCGCTCTGCCAACTGAGCTACGCCCACCATGACCGCCGTAGCGGCCAGCCAAGCATACCGGGTTCAGGTCACCCGGCAGAATCGGAATCGGGTCCGTCGCCCGGAACCTCGGCGCCCTGACTGAACCTCGCCGCGATCTCGCGCGCGGTCGCGGTGTCGGGCCCCGGCATCGGGACGAAGACAGCGTCCCGGTAGTACCGCAGCTCGGTGATGCTCTCGCGGATGTCAGCGAGCGCGCGGTGCCCGCCGATCTTGGCCGGGCTGGCGAAATAGACACGCGGATACCAGCGCCTGGCCAGCTCCTTGACGCTTGAGACATCGATCATCCGGTAGTGCAGGTATTCGTCCAGTCGCGGCAGATCCCTGGCCAGGAAGGCCCGGTCGGTGGCGATCGAGTTCCCGCAGAGCGGCGCCTTCCTCGGCTCGCGCACGTGACCGCGGACGTAGCCGAGGAGCTGATCGTGCGCCTCGCCGAGCGTCATTCCGCCAGCGAGCTCGGTCAGCAGTCCTGAGGCGGTGTGCATCTCACGCACGACGTCTGGCATGTGGTCGAGCGCCTCGGCCGGAGGCTTGATGACCAGGTCGATACCCTCGTCAAGCTCGTTCAGCTCGCCGTCGGTGACGACGCAGGCGATCTCCACGAGCGCATCGTTAACGAGATCAAGCCCGGTCATCTCACAGTCAATCCAGACCAGTTGGTCAGTCACCGGTCCAGCCTATGGCAGTCGGTTACCACCGGCGCCTGCACCGCTAGCTTGGGTCTGAAGTTCAGCGATGTGCGCGGGGACCCCGATGACCTGCCGAAGCAGCGGATCAGGCTGGGCGGCTCCGACGGTCGTGCTAATTGGCAGGACGCCGGCCCAGTAACCGAGCTCGTAGTCCTCTTCGTCGTCCTTGGGCCAGCCAGTACGCGTCTTAACCGAGGCCTCGTCGAGCGGGAGGGCGAGGACGGCTGTGGCGGCCAGCTCTTTCCCCGTCGGCAGCCTGGAGTTGTCCCAGCGTCCCGGAATCAGGTGCTCGGTGATGGCATGAAGGGCATCGAGCCGCTCTGCCTCGTCGGTGACCAGCCGCGCCGTGCCGTAGATCACCGCGCTGCGGTAGTTCATGGAGTTATGAAAGACAGACCTGGCGCAAACAAGACCGTCGAGCAGAGTCACGGTCACGCAGATCTCGGTCCCCGGCGCGGCCGTCAGCGACCGGTTGGCCGATGATCCGTGCAGGTACAGGGTTTCGCCGATCCGCCCGTAACCCGTGGGAAGCACGACGGGCGTGCCATCGATCACGACTCCGACATGACAGATCAGGCCGGCATCAAGCACGCCGTGCAACGCGGCACGATCGGTACTGCCGCGCTCCCGCAGCCGGCCTAGCCTGGTTCGGTCAGTGGTCGAGAGCGTCGAGGTCGGACGAAAGGGGTCCATAACCCCCTACGGTAGCCGGTCATGGACCCACGCAGCCGTGGAAGCACAGGCGGTGCGCGAGCGCCTGGTAGAACACCTGGGCCACCTGCGTCGGGTCAGTGATCTCGTAGGCCTGACCCCCCGTGGTGAGCGCGATCCTCTTCAGCATCGGGAAATCAGCCGAGGTGTTGAACGCGATGATGATCACGGCGACCTTGTGCGGCGACATGCTGAGGGTGGCAAGCTGTTTCAGCAACTGCTGGGCAGTGAGGTCGCCTGGCGCATTATCCAGGCCCGACGCGAGAACGATAACCGCGTTGTAGAACTTCGGCTCGTAGGTCCTCTGCATGTACTTATAGGCATCGAGGATCGTGGTGTACAGGGCGACCTGGGGACCGCCGTTCGGCGTTATCGTGGGGTTGATGCGCTGAAGCTCGGTGCGCCTGCTGATCAGGCCGACGTTCTGGGGCAGCGGGCCGACCGACACCAGCTGTTTGTAGGGTTTCCCGTGCCACAGGTTGTCAGAGAATACCCACAGGCCGATATTGGCGGTGTCGGGGAAAAGCGCGAGGCCGAGCGATGCCGTCTGGTTCAGCTCCGTCTCCAGCGTCGGCCCGGTCGGATTGGCCGGGTTAGCCGGCCTGGCCATGAACGACGAGATGTCAACCAGCGTGAGGGAGCGCGACCCGAGCGCCAGCTTGTTCCACACCGACAGCACGGTCGGTCCCTCGCTTGCCGACGCGGGCGTCGCGACTTGCAGTAGCTGCCTGCTCAAGCCGTACGACGCGGCGGACCGATCAGGTACGTTGCTGCCAGAGCGGAATCCGAAGTACCTGATGACGCCCTGCGCGTAAGCCTCGGTGAGAACCTTGCCGAACAGCGCTGCCGCGTCGAGCCGGAGCCGGCTTGACGCGGTCAGCACATACGGGTAGTCGAGTTCGGGGCTGCCGAACTCGGCGTTGCCGCTTGTCGGATAGATCGCGGCGAGCGGCTGTCCCTGATAATTCTGGTCGTACGACAGAACCGCTTGTTCGGTGGTGACCGTTACCGGATTGCCGTTCAGCGGCGGCGCGGCCAGGCTGGCGAAGTAGCGCAGGGAGGCGGGATCATCGAAGTACGACGTCACCTGTGTTGAGTAGAGGAACCTGGTGAAGCTCACCCGGGCGGAGACGCCGGTACCGAGCATGCGGCCGATCTCGATCAGCGTCGCGAGGCCAGCCGCGCTCTGCGTCGGATCAGGCAGATTCACGCGTGTGCCGGCCGGGACCACAGGGCCACCCGCCGATCGCGGGAGCAGCAGCCGCCAGCCTGCCCTGCTGAAGGCGGGAGTACGGGCCGCGGCCGCTTTCGGCATGGCGAGCATGAGCGGCGACAAGGCGACGCTGTACCCGGCCGGCTGGACCGTCTTGGCCCCGAGCGGCAATTGTCGCGCCTGATCGACCCAGAGACTCGAGTCGGGAATCCAGGCGTCGATCGGCGGGTTCGGGCTGGGGCGCTGCCCATCGATCTGCGCTGTGGCGTCCGCTGGCGCCTCGGTGTTGACGTAGACAGACACACACTGGCCATCGGCCTCGAGCTGCCGCCTATTGAAGTAGTCAGCGATCCTGGTGATTGCTGGCGCGATGTCGGTGCTGACGGCGACGTTGAGCACGACCTGATTGTTCGAGCATGAGTACCGGCCGACGACTTGCGCGGCGCCGCGCCCGACCAGCAGCGTGACGCACGCTGTCACGGCGAGGATGACCAGGGACTTCGTCCTGATTCTTGGCCTGCGGCGTCGGCTCGCCTTGCCGCGCGGGAAGCTCGGAACGGTCACGGTGTCCTTCGATCGGAAGCCGGGGGAAAGCGGCCTCTGGCCACGCGATTGTACCGAATTACGGCTCAGCCGGCCGGAAGTCTGCCAGGCCGGGGCAACTCAGCTGCCCGCGGCCGGCCGGCTCGCGAACGCCTCGCGCAGCCGCTGCTTCGCGTCAAGCGACGCGGCGGCCAGGTCCAGCCCGATCAGCGCGGCACCCACGACCGGGACCTGCCGGAGCACGCGCACGGCCGCACCGGGGAACTCCGCGGTGATCAGGCTGGTCGCGTGATCGATGAGCAGGGCATTGCCTGAGGCGAGGATCCCGCCGCCGAGCACTACGGGAACAGGCTCTGCCGCCAGGCCGAGCCTGTTGACCGCGCTCTTAGCCATCAGGAAAATCTCCTCGGCGAGACGGAGCACGATGCCGCGGGCGACCTCGTCGCCGGCGTCGGCGACCTGCATGATGACCGGCACCAGGCTGGCCAGCCGGTCCCAGGAGATCTCGCCCAGATGCAGTGCCTCGGCCACGTCGAGCGGTTCTTTCAGACCGAAATAGGCGGGAACGGCCTCCCGCAGCGCGGTCTGCGGCCCCCTGCCGTCCGCCGCCCGGACGGCGTTCCACTGGGCCTCGAGGCCGAGCCCGCCACCGCCGCCCCAGTCACCCGTGGTCATGCCAAGCGCGAGGAAGCCGGCGGTCCGCCCGTCCGGCGCCACGCCGATGCAGTTGATTCCCGTGCCGCAGGTGACGCCGACACCCCAGGGTCGCTGCGCCCCTGCGGCAGGCACGTCGTCCAGGCCCGCGCGCAGTACGGCGAAGGTGTCATTGGCGACCGTGGTCGTGGTCGTCCAGCCCTGATCGCTGAGCATGCGCTCGAGCTCGCGTTCCTCGGCGGGCAGGTCGGCGTTCGCGACGCAAGCGACCAGATGGGACGCGACCATGCCGGTGCGGGAGCCGTCGGCCGGCTGCGCGTCCGTGCTGGTCTGGTCTGGCTCCTGCCCGGCCAGCTTCACGGCCGAGCGAATCAGCTCGTCGATGACCTGAACGGTCTCGTCGCCGAGCCTGCCCGGCATGCCGGGACCCCGGGCGAGCGCGAGCAGCGACCCGTCCCGCGCGACGAGGGCGACATCGGTCTTGCTGTTCCCGCCGTCGATCGCGAGAGCAGCGGGAAGACCTTGGCTCACGGGCCGCTCGCCGTGGTCGCTGGCGCGGGGCCGCCGCTGGCGCCCGCACCGTCTGCCCACGGCAGGAACGCCGCGTTCTCGGCGAGCAGCAGGTCGGTCAGCTGCTCGGCCTTGTCGTACTGCCCGATCAAGGGGTGCGCGAGCATGGCCTCGAATACCCGGTCGCGCCCGCCGAGCCTGGCGGCCTGCACGGCCAGCTCCTCGTACGCGGACACGTGCGCGGTCAGGCCCCGCATGAGCGGGCCGAGCGGCGCGAAGCCGACCGGCGTGGCGCCGTGCTTCCCGATCACCGACGCCACCTCAATCACGGCATCGTCGGCCAGGAACGGCATGGTCCCGTTGTTGCGCACGTTCACGACCTGCGTGTCACCGGTGTCGTTGACCAGCGACGCGAGCAGAGCGACCGCCGCCTCGGAGTAGAACGCGCCGCCGCGCTGGCCGAGCAGCTCGGGCTTGCGGTCGAGCGCGGGGTCGGCGTACATCGCCAGCAGTTCCTGCTCGATCCGAGCGACCTGCTCGGCTCTGGTCGGGCTGGTCTGCTGCTCGGCGACGACCCGGTCGTGAGCGTAGAAATAGCGGAGGTAATACGACGGGATCGAGTGGGTCAGCTCAATAACGGAACGCGGGAGCTCGATCAGGTCGGCCAGCTCATCGCCGCGGGTGGCGATCAGCTCAGGCAGCACGTCGGTGCCGTCGAGCCAGACGGCTCGCTCCCAGGTGAGGTGATTGAGCCCGACGTGCTCCAGGCTGATCCGCTCCGGTTCCACGCTGAGCATGCCAGCGAAGATCCGCTGGAACCCGATGGCCACGTTGCACAGGCCGATCGCACGGTGTCCCGCGTCCAGAAGCGCCCTGGTAACGATCCCGACCGGGTTGGTGAAATCGATCAGCCAAGCGTCAGACGATGCGCGGGTGCGGGCCCGTTCCGCTATATCAAGAACTACCGGCACGGTCCGCAGTGCCTTGGCGAACCCGCCAGCCCCGGTGGTCTCCTGGCCGACGCAGCCGCATTTGCCTGGCCAGGTCTCGTCGCGGTGCCTGGCCGCCTGGCCGCCGATCCGCAGCTGGATCAGGACCGCCCCGGCGCCGTCGAGCCCGTCATCCAGGTCGGAGGTCCAGCGGACGGTCGCCGGGTGCCCGTAGCGGCGCATGATCCTGGCCGAGAACGGCCCGACCACCGACAGCCTGCTCTGGTCGGGGTCGACGAGGACGATCTCGGTGATCTTGACCTGATCGGCCAGCCTGGCGAACCCGTCGATCAGCTCGGGCGTGTACGTCGAGCCACCGCCGACGACGGCTATCTTCATCCGAATGCCTTCAGTTCTGCATCTGCCGTCGCCACGTGACAGGCGGCGGAATGGTCGGGAAGCAACTCGAGCAGCGGCGGAGTGACCTGATGGCATATCTCGATTGCCAGCGGGCAGCGCCAGCGGAACCGGCAGCCAGGGGTCGGGTCGATGACCCTGGGCGGCTCACCGCGGTCGGTGTCCGCGGCCACGCTGAGCTCGGCGCGCGGGTCTGGCACCGCTGAGACCAGCAGCTGGGTGTACGGGTGCCGCGGCCTGGCAAGCACATCCTCGACCGGCCCCGACTCGGCGATATGGCCAGCATACATCACGACAATCCGGTCGGCGATGTATCGCGCGCTGGCGATGTCGTGGGTGATGTACAGGATGGACACGCCCTCTTCGTCGCGAAGTTTGGTCATTAGGTTGAGCAGGCCGATCCTGATCGACACGTCGAGCATGGAGACGGGCTCATCGGCCAGGATCAGCTTGGGCCGCATGGCCAGCGCCTGGGCGAACCCGACCCGCTGCCGCTGGCCGCCGCTCAGCTCGTGCGGGAAGCGCTCGAGCACGTCGGTGCCCGGCGTCAGGCCGACGACCTCGAAGATCCGGATGGCCTCGGCCTTGCGTTCGGCTCGCGAGAGGTCGGGCCGGTGCAGCTTGAGGCTGCGCTCGATCCCGTGCGAGACGCGGAAGACGGGGTTGATCGAGCTGAACGGGTCCTGGAAGACCATCGGGACGTCGCTGCGGTAGGCGAGCAGGTCAGCGCGGGACCGGATGGCCGACAGCCGCCTGCCCTGCAGGAAGATCTCGCCCGCAGTCGGCCGATAGATCTTTGCCAGCAGCCGCGCGATCGTCGACTTGCCGCTGCCGCTCTCGCCGACCAGCGCGACGATCTCGCCAGCGCCGATGCTCAGGCTGACGTCGTCGACAGCGTGGAGCGTGTGCCGGTGCAAGCCGCCGCCGATCTTGAAATGCCTGGTGAGTCCTTCCGTCCTCAGCAACGGCCCGGTGCTGCCGGGCGGCGCGACCGGTCGTCTCGACTGCTTCTTCCTGAGCGTGACCACCCGTCCCCTGGGCGGGCCGCCGGCCGACGGCACCGCCTGGTCTGTCGTCGGCTCGGTCACGGCGCCCTCCCGTCGGCGTAGAGCAGGCAGCGGACCTGGGTGCCCTCCACCAGGTACAGCGGCGGCCTGACGGTCCTGCACTCGGTCATCACCTTCGGGCACCGCGGGGCGAACAGGCAGCCCTCGAGCTTGGCGGCCAGGTTGGGCGGCTGGCCGGGGATGCCGGTCAGCGGCACCCGGGGACCCTTGATCGACGGGAAGGCGTCCATCAGCCCGATGGTGTACGGATGCGCAGGTGCGCCGAATACGTGGGAGGTGGCACCGAGCTCGGCGACCTGCCCCGCGTACATGACCATCAGCCGGTCAGAGAAGTGCCTGACCAGCGACATGTCGTGGGTCACGAAGATGACGCTGAAGCCGAGTTCGGCCTGCAGTTCCTTGATCTGGACCATGAGCGAGCGCTGAGCGACGACGTCGAGCGCCGAGGTCGGCTCGTCCATGATCACCAGGTCAGGGGTGAAGAGCAGGGCCATGGCGATCATGGCCCGCTGGCGCATGCCGCCGGAGAGCTGGTGCGGGTAGCTGCGCAGGTGCTGGGCATCGATTCCGACCATGCGGAGTACGTGCGCTGACCGGTCGGCGATCTCGGATTTCGACCGCACACCGTGCGCCCGCATCGCGTCGGTGAACTGAGACCTGATCGACTTCACCGGGTTGAGCGCGTTCATCGCGCTCTGCATGACGACGGACAGATCCTTCCAGCGCACGGCGGCGAGCTGGGAGTCGGTCATCCCGACCATGCTGACGCCCTTGAAGACCACGCTGCCGCCGACGACGCCTGCGGGCGGGCTCAGCAGCTGGGCGATCGCGAACAGCAGCGTTGACTTACCGCAGCCGGACTCGCCGACGATGCCGATGAACTCGCCCCTGCCGAGGTCGAAGCTCACGTTGTCGACAGCCCTGACATTGCCCTGCTGGGTGGCGTACTCCACGCTGATGTCGCTGACCCGCAGGATGGGATCGCCGGTCACCGCCGCCTGGCCGATGTCGTCAGCGAGCGCGCTTGACACGGAGCCTCCGTACCGGCCTGAGCGCCGGATTGCCGATCTCGTCGAACGCGTAGTTAAGCAGGGCGAAAGCGCCGCCGAGAATCGCGATCCCCAGGCCCGGCATCAGTGCCCACCAGTACTGTCCGATGGACAGGGCCTCGTTGTTCTGCGCCCAGTACAGCATCGTGCCCCAGCTCACCGAGTTCGGGTTGCCAAAGCCGATGAACTGCAGGCCGGCGGCGAACAGCACGTTATACACCGCCGTGCCGAGGAAGGTCGCGACGATCAGGGGCGTCATGTTCGGGATGATCTCGACCGCGATGATGTAGGCGGCACGCTCGCCACGCACCCTGGCCGCCTCCAGGTAGTCCCGCCGGCGCAGCGAGAGGGCCTGGGCCCGCAACTGCCTGGCGCCGTAGCTGTACCCGGTGACGACCAGGATCGCGATCAGGACGGTCACGCCGCTGTTCGGCAGGTAGGCCGCGATGATCAGCAGCAGCGGGAAGCTGGGGATGACCAGCAGCGTGTCGGTGATCAGGTTGAGCCCACCGTCGGCAACGCCGCCGAGATAGGCGGCCGCGACTCCCATGATCACTGATAGCACCGTGGACAGCACGCCGCTGACGACGGCGATGATCAGTGTCTCGCGTGCGCCCCAGATGAACTGGGAGAAGATGTCCTGGCCGTAAACGGTCGTCCCGAACAGGTGATGTGCGGACGGCCCGAGCGACCGCCCGTAGATCTCGGCCCTGGGCGGATCGTGCGCGATCAGGCCAGGGACGGCCGCGAGCACGGAGACGAAAACGAGCAGAATGAAGCCGACACTCGCTTTGCGGTTGGAGCGCAGTGTCCCGAACAGGCGGTTCAGCGCCTTGCCGGTCCTGGTGGCCACCTCACGGACCCGGCTCGGCCCAGGCTCGGCTGCTGGCTCGCCGGCGGCCGGCGTGACCGAGGTCCCGAGTCCGGTAGAGATCTCTGTGCTTGCCATCGGGCTTACCCCGCGGTCCTGGTCCGAGGATCGAACAGCGCGTTCAGGATGTCGGCCAGCAGGACAGCCAGCAGGACAGCCAGCGTGATCAGCAGGAAGAGCGCCTGCATCAGCGGATAGTCCTCGCCTTCGACGGCCTGGACGAGCCAGAACCCCAGGCCGGGATAGTTGAAGACGTATTCGACGAGCACCGAGCCGCCGAGCACGAACCCGAGCGACATCGCGAGACCGCTCAGGTTCGGGAGGATCGCGTTACGGGCGGCGTAATCGAACATGATGCGGCGCCCTGGAAGTCCCTTCGCCCGCGCCATCTTGATGTAGTCCTCAGACAGCACGGTGACCATGTTGTTGCGCATGGTCAGGATCCACAGCCCGACCGAGGTGATCAGGATCGCCGCCGCTGGCAGCAGCGCATGCTGGAGAAGGTTCAGGATGAATGGCCAGTTAAAGGCCGGGATCATGGTGTTGTCGAAGGTGCCGTTCGACGGCAGGTGCGGCCCGTGCAGGCTGAACGCCACGATCAGCAGCATCCCGATCCAGAAGAACGGGATCGCCGATGTGATCACGAACACGGGCGGCAGGACGTTGTCCAGCCAGCTGCCGCGCCGCCAGGCGCCGACGATGCCGATGCCGGTGCCGAGTAGGAACGCCAGGATCGTCGTGATGCCGACCAAGCCGAGCGTCCACGGCAGCGCGTTGCTGATGATCTGGCTCACCGGGGTCGGCAGCTGGCTCAGCGAGGTGCCGAGATTGCCGGTCGCCGTGTTACGCAGGTAGTCGATGTACTGGTGCACGTAGCTCTCGTGCGTGTTGACTCCGAAGGCGATCTCCAGCGCCCTGAGTGCCTGACCGCCGATCCGGCCGTGGAATTTGGCCAGCAGCGCCAGAGCCGGATTGCCGGGCATTAGGCGCGGCAAGACGAAATTCAGGGTCAGGCAAGCCCAGAGTGTCCCGAGGAAGAACGCTAGCCGGCGAAGGGCGTACCTCATGGCGTCCTCCTCGTGGTCATCGTCCTATTCCCAAAGGTCGGCCAATCCGAGCTAAACCGCAAGGGGCGTGTGCAGAAGCCCGGAGCGCCCCGGAGCCCGGGTTCGGGCTCCGGGGGCTAGGCGGGGCTAGGCGGGTCTTAGCCGCCCGCCGGCTTGAGGTGGAGCAGCATGATGCCCCAGTCGGGGTTGGAGTAGGCGGCTGGCTGGGCATACGGGTTCTGCTGGGTGACCCAGCCGGTGAACTTGCTGGTGTCGTACTGGTACCAGTCGACTGACTCGGTCATCGGGATGAGCGGCACCTGGCTGAGCATGACCTGCTCGAGTTGGTTGACGATCGCGTGCTGCTGCGCCGGGTCGGTGGTGGCGCCGTATTGGTTGATCAGCGAGTCCGTCGCCGGGTTGCTGTACCGCTCGTAGTTGGTGCTGGCCTGCTTGCCGATCGGGGCGGTGTTCGGCCCGTAAAGCCACTGCCGCAGCTCGTAGTAAGGGCTCGGCCCTCCGGTCTCGCTCTCATAGGCCAGCTGGAATTTGCCGAAATACAGCCGGTTGTTGTAGTCGGTGCCGGCCAGGTTGATCGGCGTGATCTTGATGCCAACCGCCTGGAGTTGCTGCTGGATGACCTGAACCGAGGCCACCCAGTCGGAGAAGCCGCCGACGTTGACGATGGTGAACGACAGTTCCTTGCCGTTCTTCGCCATGATCCCGTTGGAGTCCTTCTTGTAACCGTCAGCCGCCAGGATCGACTTGGCCTTCGCCGGGTTGTAGCTGTAGTTGAACTTGGCGGCCGCCGACCTGTCCACCCAGGTGCTGAAGGTCGGCGTGACGACGCCGGTCTGGTTGCTGGCAGGCTCGTAGCCGTACTCGCCGACCGTCGAGACCTTGCTGCGGTCGATGGCGTAGGCCATGGCCTGGCGCACGTGCAGGTCGCTAAGGATCGGGTCCTTCAGGTTGATGAACATGGACACGTTCGCGACCGGCGGGAACCAGTAGTGATAGCTCGGGCTCTTGGATGTGTAGAACTTGTTGATGCTCGGGATGAACTGGCTGCCCCACTGGTCCTTGCCGGTGGCCAGGTCGAGGTTGGCCGGGTCATTCGAGGTGTAGGCCGGGTACAGGACAGTCTGGATGTGCGGCTCGCCCGGTTGGTAGTAGTGCTTGCTCGCCGTGTAAGTGATCAGCTGCGGGCTGCACTTGACCGTGTAGGCGCCTGTGCCGATCGGGTTGGCGTCGCTGAAGTTCACCGGGTTCGCCACCTTGGACCAGATGCTCTGCGGCACGATGCCGACCTGGTCGGCGATGTAGTAGAAGTAGGGCACGGCGGCCGTCTTGAAATTCATGACGACGTTGTCGCCCTGCTGCGTCACGCTGGACAGCACCGACCAGATCGAATTCAGGTCGAGTGCGGGGAACTTCTTCAGCATGTTGAAGGTGAACGCCACGTCGGCTGCGGTCATCGGCGTGCCGTTGCTGAACTTCACGTTCTTGCGGATGGTGAAGGCGATGGTCTTGTTGCCGTTCGACCAGGCGTAAGAGGTGGCGAGCCAGGGCGTGGTCTTGCCGCTTTGCAGCGTGTTGACGAAGACCAGCGGCTCGTAGACCGTCCCGAGCGACAGGAAGCTCACGGAGCCGTTGAACGGGCTGAAGCCGCAGGTCCAGGTGGCGCCGGACTCGTTGGAGATGGTCAGGACTCCCTTCGGGCCTGACCCGGAGGTGTTCGGCTGGCCCGTGCCCGATGAGCAGGCTGCGGCCAGCAAACCAGTTGCGATGACGACCCCGAGCTTAGTTAGGCGTCTCATAGCTTCGGCCCTTCTTGAATGCTGCGATATCGCTGTATGGAGTGCGTCACGGCGCGCCGATGTGCCGGACGATGACCGGCCGGGAGGGGCGCCCGGCCAGGCGGCTGCCGACGATCCCGTTGTCGGCGATGGTGCCAGTAACCATCATGGATGTCTAGATTTTCCCGAGAGTTCCCAACTTCGTCCATCGCCGCCGTTTCGGCGAGCCTCAGGTGCGGACAGTCGGACCATGACCCTGCTAGTTCAGTAACGATGCCAGCCACCACTATCGTGGAGATTGTTAGGACAGTATCCTAACTATCCAAGGCGGAACAGAGTTCGTGGCCGAACCGTAATGTGGCCCATGAACGGAGGCTGCACGGTGGACATGATCTCGTTCGGACTGGTCTTCCTCGAGCTGGTCTTCGGGCAGCTGCACAGGCTTCCTGAGCCCGGTGAGGAAGTGTTCACCGACGAGTTCGCGATCTCCTGCGGCGGCGCGGTCACCAGCGCCACGGCGGCCGCGGCTGCGGGTGTGCGGGCCGGCCTGTGCACGATGCTCGGCGATGATCTCGGCTCGCAGGTGGTGACCGAGCACTGCACGGCGGCCGGCGTGAGCCTGTCGCCGTCTGCACAAGTCGAGGGGCCGACAGCCGGGATCACGGTCGTGCTGAACTTCGACGGCGACCGCGGTTTCGTGACCCACCTGCCGTCATCGGCTGTCAGCGAGGAGGCCGAGATCCGGCGCTGGCACAGCGTTCTGCGAAGGGAACGGCCGGCCTGGTGCTACCTGCACGCCGGGCAGTGGGTGCCGCCGTTCCTGCGGGAGGCGCGCGAGCTCGGCTGCAAGATCGTGCTCGACACGTCTCTGGCGGACGCGAGGGAACGGGACATCGTGACCGAGTGCGTGGCCCTCGCCGACATCTTCGTGCCGAACGCCGCGGAACTGCTCGCGCTGACGGGCGCGCCCGACCTGGACGGCGCGATCGCGTCAGCGTCTGCCTGGGGTGCCCAGCTTGTCGTGACCCGAGGTGCGGCAGGCGCGCTTGTGGCAGGCAGGGACGGCTTGGTCACCGAGGTGACCGAGGGCGTGGGGAACGTGCCGGTCAGGGACCTCACTGGGGCGGGCGACAGTTTTGCCGGAGCGATGATCGCGGCGCTCATCGGCGGCGCCTCGGTCACCGAGGCCGCGGTCGCGGCCAACGCCGCGGGATCGCATGCCGTCAGCAGGCTGGGCGGCGTGGGAGAAATCGGTCCTGAAAACCCCGGCGCTGGGTGGCCGTTGCGTCCCATGGTTGTCAGGGACGTCGCCGCCGCCCTGGCCGCGGTCAATCAGTCGGGTGTGCTTGGCCGGGATAGATAAAGAAGGAGCGTGCGATGAAGCTGTCGGTGCTCGGCGGCGGCGGCGTGCGAATGCCGACATTCGTGCGGGCGGTCCTGGCGAGCCGGCCAGGAGCGTTCGACGAGATCTGCCT
>WNFI01655146.1_pt1 | contig 39577 bp, 30 predicted proteins | sample 5400471 | NCBI WGS metagenome assembly WNFI01 (sample SAMN13153348, study PRJNA577476) | soil metagenome | isolation source: 100 cm saprolite on Douglas fir-dominated hillslope | place: USA:California | collected 2013-09-17 | reverse complement strand
GGCGAGTAGAAATTCACGAAGGCCGTAAATATCGCTGAAACTGTCCCCCCCTCGAATGTCCCCGACTAAGGCGGCTCCTTCAACCGCCTTGATCCATGGACAAAAGCGAGTGATAGACCGCCGGGACCAACCGAACGGAACGAAGCGAAAGACGAGTGCGAGAAACGCGATACAAAATAGATTTCTATTCGGCTCGGATCTGGGTGAAACCCGGAAATTAATGACCGGCACCTCTTTTGAAACGCCCCCTGCAACGACTTTGTAGGTGTGGGCGTACCGGTCGCCCAGTAACATGAATGCCTGCGCCTTAGGCGCCATCTCGCCGGTAAGTTTAACGAGTGAGGCGGCGAGCGCAGAAACACCGCGATTTCCCGTGGCTAAAGAGGCACCCATAATGCCCACGGTGTGTTGGCGAATTGATTTCATTGGATATGCGTGGGCTGCATCACGGTATGCCCATTCAAAAGAGGGTGTTGGGAGGCGCCAATATCCAGAGGGAGCATCATTTCCTTCAAAAAAGGGAGGCATTGACGAATAGGCAGCAACCACCACTGGCTGACTCGAATTTTATCACACACGTCATCATTGAAACGCATTTTGATGAGTCGGGCTGGCACGCCCCCAACGATCGCAAAATCTGGAACATCTCGGGTCAGCACCGCGCCCGCCCCGACGACGCCGCCGAGTCCGATCTTTTTGCAGCCGGGCGTTATCACAACACGCGCGCCGATCCAGGAGTCATGACCGATTTCAAGCGACTGCAACGGAATGGCATCCTGGCGGATGTATCCAAGGCTGGCGTTATAGAAAAATGGATGAGTCGAAAGGCAATTTGTGGGATGATCACGGCGGAATACTCGCACGTCGGGACCAATCGATACGTACCTGCCTATGGTTACTCCCGTTTGAAAAGTAAATGGCTCGAAACATCCGCCGTAGCTGTATGCGCCAATTTGGATTCCCCAATAGCGCTGCATGATTTTTCGGGCGGTGAATGAAAAGAAAGGACCGCCTTCCAATCGAAACGCTATTTGCATCACCCGGCGTCGTACCCGTGGGAAGTGGCAGAGAGCCAGGAGTGCCTTACTCGCCGAACATTGACGCAGCTCATCTGCAGCGTGAAGTGACGTACTGGAAGACATGTCTATCATCTCAAGCATCTCGACTAACTGGAATAGCAGCGCCCGTAATATTAGGCTTTCGAAGCGCCAATCCCGAGTGGAGAAGGCGTGTCAAGGAACGCAGCTCAGGAAAAAAGAGCAGCATCGATCCTGCAAACAAAGTGGTAAGAACCGTAATCAAAAGAAGATTCACGGCAGGCCCCGGAGAGGGGAGGGCGGCTGCAATGAGTCCGGCCAGTCCCATCATGGCGACCAGCAGCATCGCAGGTTTGATACCCAAATTACCTGGTATTTGGTGGTTTCGTTTCAACTTCCATAGGCACACGACGAGTCCCGCGAGCTCGCCGAAAAATCCGGATACCGCGACCCACTTCAATGTTCCACCGGACGAGACCACCCACAAAGTCGCAATGAGCGCCGATGATCGAATCAGATTTGAAATCATTGCGTTTGTTGTGTCCGCAAATGCCATGGCCGTCATGGATGGAGTGAAGCGAGCCATGCGTATAGCTTGCGCCGCTGCCATCCAACCGATGAACGCGCCTGCAGCTTTATAATCGGTCCCGTAAACGGTGGTGACGACCCAGCCACCTGCAAGGATGAGAGGAATGGCAAAAAAGCCGCTCAGTAAACCCACCACCTCGGAGCAAAAAGCGTATTGCCGCCGCAGTTCGACCGGGTTGGTTTGAAGTCCAGAAAACAAAGGCAGCATCAAGGAGGAACTGATGCTACCGAGGGCGACCATCGGAGTCAGGGTAAGCGAGACCGCTACTGAAAATACGCCGAGCTCTTTGAGCGAATAGATGTCCGCGCCAAACAGTTTTTTTGCCGAAGCGATCAAAAACCGATCGCCTTGGTATACCCCAAACAGCAGGACGCCATTGATGATCAGAGGCCAGCCGAAGTTGAGGAATCGTCCAAAATATTCTGAATTCCAATGCCAACGGTACGGACGCCGGGAGACTATAAATGACCCGATTGCAGCTATGGCGCTTTGCACGGCTAGCAACCAAAGAACAGCCGAGTAGTCTCTAACCCAAAGTGCTAAAGGCCATGCGAGTAGCGTTGGTATTAACTGCTGGGCGATATCCAGTCCGACGGATGGGCCGTACTTCAGCTCTCTCTGTATTCGCTGAGGATCAAGATGGACCAACCCGCGCAAAATCGGAACGAGGGCTAAGTAGCGGAATGCCCAAGTGGCTTCGGGCGTGCCGAAAAGCTCAGCTAGCGGTTTGGCGCAAGCAACAATCAGCAGGCCGCTAATGCAACCTCGGAGTGCCTGCATGGCATGCGCCGTAGACTGGAATTTCTCAACATTGCCGTCCCTGGCTTGAATCAAGAGCTTATCTGCGGATATACTGCCTAGCATGTCGAGAATCGAGATTGTGATGGAGAATGTCGCAGCGATGCCGAAGTTTTCGACCCCGATCACTCGGGCAACGATTACATTTCGAACAAAAGAGCAGACCTGAGTAATGCCCTTGCCCAGGAATAGCAGAAGCCCGCTTTTAAGTACCGTTCCTCCCAACCTTAGGTGTCTGAGTGGTGGCTCGTTATCAGCTACATTGCGATCGGCTAGAGTCTGTTGATCGATGGTCACGTTCTGTAAATTAACTCGGTGTACTAAATTTATTTGCGAAACAAAGGATGACTGTTGAGGGCCATCTACTTCTCCCGTGTGCGGTCGTGATGTTCCGGTCCCCTCGATTCTGTTGTTCTTCGAAGAGCCGGAATCAATTTTCACTTTGAAGGGACAGTCCTCAGGACTTCAGACAGAGGTTTTCGCCACGAATGAGCGACGCGGAAGTTATCTATTGGGTGGCCCACCGAAAGCAGCATGATGATAGATTCGGCATGCGGTATTTTAAATCGCTCCTTGAACCTCACATCTACCTCGTGCGTTTTGCTCCAGTTAAGGCAGCAGGTTACCAGTCCAAGGGAATGCAAAGCGTAAATCAGTGACATGGCGAACAGCCCTCCGTCGATCCAGCATTGATAGCGCTCTCCGGCAGACTGGAAGGCTGCTAGATCTGAAGTGATCACGAGAACGGTGCCGACCTCCTCGCTAAAACCTCTGGCTCCATCTTGAAGCGCCAAGGCATCTTGTACTTCAAGAGGCGTATTGATTAACCAAACACGCGCTGATTGTCGGTTACAGACGGACGGTGTCTTCTGCGCGAGTTTTACGGCATGTTCGATTTCGCAGACGTCAACAGGTTCAGGCGAGTATTGTCGGACGCTGTGACGGGACTCGAAGAAATCCGTCAGGTCTTTTTTTGCGCCTTCCATGAACTTGGTTTTTGTTACGGATTTTACTCCGCCCGAATCTACTTCGGTAGCCGTCAGGTCCAGCTTGGTGCGCAAGTCTTCCAGCTGCCTGTTCAGCCATGAAAGCGAAATTCCATTCTTGCGGTTAAATTCTGCATAAGAATGCAGGACATTGAAGGCTACGATGCAATGCTCGTCCGTACCGCAGTGGGCTAAGTAGCGCTGCAACCGCGCCATAAGTGTCCGTGCATGTTTCTGGCCAAATCCGGGCTTTGGTGCCTTAAGCGAAAGGCCTTTCTCCAGCGAATGGTAGGCCATCGTTAGCAATGCCTTCAGTTTTTCCCGTGTATTGCCGGACTGTACCGCAGAACTGTAGCGCGAAAACCTTTTCAGGTCATAAACGAATTCCAGAAGTAATCTCCAACTCCATGCAATATCTCGGAGTCTAAGATAGAAGGGCCGCGGTGTGCCCTTCGAGGCCCACCGCTTGAGGTTGGCGACTGCAGATCGTTCCTCCGATTCACCGATCTCCGTTGGAATCGGGGGATCTCTCGTAATGTACATCCGTTTGTCGGGAAGTGTGGCTGCGTTTGGATGCATGCGAGCAAAAATACTGCGGTTTCAATCAATCATCCCTGGCGTGCATTGGTCGCGGTTGCGCGAGTCCCATGCACGCAACCGGGAATTATTTAAGCCTTCCAGACTTGGTGGGCTTTGGTCTTGAGACCGGACATCGCATTACGTGAATCCACGATGCCATTTGACCAGTCCGATAGCTGTTGATAGTTCACGTTTGAGTGATTCGTGGCGATGATGGCCAGATCGAAACTCTGAAGCGTATCACTATCCCAGCTCACGGAGCGCATTCCCGCGAATTGCGGATGTTCACGCGTTAGCTTAATGACCGGGACATACGGATCGTAATAAGCGACCTCGGCGCCACGATTCTGTAGTTTTTCCAGAAGAACATAGCTGGGTGATTCGCGCTCGTCGTCTACGTTCGGCTTGTAGGCCAAGCCCACAATTAAAAGACGACTTCCTTTAATCGCTTTACTGCGGTCGTTCAAGGCATCGGCAATCCGATGCACGACGTAGTCCGGCATGGCCGTATTGATCTCGCCCGCCAGTTCGATAAAGCGAGTATGCTGTCCATATTCGCGGGCCTTCCATGTGAGATAGAATGGATCGATTGGGATACAGTGACCACCCAAGCCGGGACCAGGATAGAATGCCATGAAACCGAATGGCTTGGTCTTGGCTGCGTTGATCACCTCCCAAACGTCGATACCCATGGCTGAGTAAACGATTTTGAGCTCGTTAACCAAAGCGATGTTCACTCCACGAAACGTATTCTCAAGCAGCTTGGTGGCTTCTGCCACCCTGCAAGAGGATACGGGGACCAGCGTTTTGATGGCCATCGAGTAAAGTTCGATCGCCTTTTTCAGACAAGCGGGAGTGTACCCGCCCACCACCTTGGGAATTGTCGCGACGACGCTGCTGGGATTGCCCGGATCTTCACGCTCCGGCGAGAACGCGAGATGAAAATCCGTGCCGGCCTTTAGGCCCGAGTGCGTTTCGATCACAGATCTCAGATCTTCGTCTGTCGTACCCGGATATGTTGTCGACTCGAGCACAACAAGAGTTCCTTTTTGAAGATACGGTGCGAGCGCCTTACCCGTTTCAATAATGTATGAGATGTCGGGCTCGCGGTTTTTGTTTAACGGCGTAGGTACGCAGATGATTACGGCGTCGACATTGCGGATGAGGGAAAAGTCCGTGGAAGCAATAAAGCTTTTATCGTCGACTACCGTTTTAATCGTTTCAGGCGCAATGTGTTTTATATAACTCTGACTGGCTGTGAGAGCTTCAACCTTCGCGGTATCGACATCGAGTCCAAGGACTTTGGCTCCGCATCGCGCGAATTGTAAGGATAGGGGGAGACCGACATAACCTAAACCGATTACTGCAACAGTCATCGATTTAGGTTTTTCATGCTTTATAAATTCAGTGAAGGACACCGTCGTAGAATCGACGAGGGCGGAGGGATTCGATGTTACTGGAGTTATATCAATCATGGGATACGTGCGTTTCAGGGTTCGCGGACTAAAAATAAGGGAACGTGGAAATGATGAGTGCGGGTGCGCTCCCACCATGACGGGGTGTCCGGGAGATATATCGCTTTTGCGCCGATTACGTTCCGCGGATATTGGTGTTATACAGAGCCCTTGCGGCTGGCTGTGTTGGCCCGCACCAAAGGGGTTCGCGCCGGCAGGTAGTGTGCGTTGAGCCAACGCTAAAAGCGGTGGAAAGTGCCGAACCCTTCTTGCTGGCGCGTCGGGATATTTCCGCGCTGTTACGTGGACAACATAACCCAGATTCGCGGGAAATCGTTGTCAGTGAAATCTAGTTCGCTGAGCTCAAACCGGGGAGAAAGGGATAACGAGATTACGAGCTTCAGTTAAATAAAGCTTAATTGACGGAGCTAGGTGGTATTTGCGCATTAACGTATGCATGTGTTTGCAGCCGCTCCCGTGACGCTGTGTGTTAAGCGGGCGTTATTATTACGAAAAAGCGTGCTCGCGAATTATCGCGAGCACGCAGCCGATTAAAAAGTAAGTAGGGTGGCGTCTTAGTCTGCGATTAGCTCACGGCATTTCATAGACTTCTACGAGCGCCACACCCGTCGTGTTGTTAACTCCGCAGACAATGGCGCTGTAAGAACCAGGCTGAACGGTGACAAGAATCGCAGCATCTTTGCTATTTGGATCGAGAGCAAACGTGCCTGCTTGTGCAAAGGCAGTGCTGAGTGTGCTGGTCCCACCCCAGTTGTCGTTTTGCTGAAGCAGTGTAGAACCTTGGAATAGCGAGAGCTGAGGATCGGCGAGAACACCATTCACACCGAAATTGGTGAGAGTAGGTCCGACCGCTCGTATTAGGAGCTGCTTGGGTGTGTCTCCGTCGACCACGATGCCTACAATCATGACGTTGTCGCCGGATCCCACTTGCGTGCGCGCAGAGACGGCGACGATGTTGGAATCGGCGGTTGGATCGGCATCGTAGACCTCAATCAAAGCGACACCCGTAGTTCCTGCTTTTCCACTGACCGCCGCGGTATATGAGCCGCTATCGAGAGAGGAAAGGAGAGCAGCGTCATTGCTGCTGTTAGGAAGACTGAATGCACCGACCGAATTGCTCGTTGAAGCGATCCGTGTTGCATCGGTAGTCGTGCTCCAACTTTCGTTGGACGACAACAAGGTGGATCCAGAGTACAAGGAAAGGACAGGGTTATCGAGGACTCCGCTTACTCCGAAGCTTTTCAAAGTAGGACCAATGCCGCGTACCATGACAGACTTGGTTGTGCTACCGCTGACGGCGAATCCAGCAATTAATGTATTGCTACCCGTGCCTGCGACTGAGCGAAGCGATACGTCGCTCAGATGCGATTTCTTTGTTCCGATAGCTAATGTTGCGTAGTTACTGAGGATACTACCCGCGGTATTCGTAACAACCACATCGTAGCTTCCTGCGTCGGTGGCTTGAACGCTCGCCAATGTTAAATTGGAGTTGGTAGCACCAGCGATTGCTACGCCATTCTTGCGCCACTGAAAGCTGGGACTTGGAACTCCACTCGCGGTGACGGAGAACGATGCCTTGGAGCTAAGTTTTACGGTTTGGCTGGAAGGTTGAATGAGAATAGATGGTGCGACCTGTGACGATCCCGTGCCGGTAGTTGAACCTATCCCAGCTGCGGTTCCTGTTCCTGTTGTGGCCGTTGAACCTGTTCCCGTGGTTGTTCCGCCGGTTGTTACCGAACCTGTTCCGCCAGTTGTTACACCTACAGACGAGCTACCTCCCACCGAAGGAGGAGTAACAACCACAGGCGTTGTTACTGTTAAAGCCGCAACAGAACTCGTAACTGAACCCGCGCTATTGGTTGCGATCACCGTGTAAGTACCTGCGTTTGCAGAAGTGACGTTGGATAGAGTCAGAATCGCGTAAGTCCCACTGAGGATGTTAACGCCATTGAAGCGCCACTGAAAGGTTGGAGCGGGAGTTCCGGTCGCAATCACTGAGAGTGAAAGGGTCGAACCTGATGCTAATGATTGGTTCGTGGGTTGGGACGTGATTACGGGAGGGACATTTACAGCTAAAACGGCGCCGACGCTGGTCGCAGAGCCCGCACTGTTGGTTACTACCGCGGTGTAGGTGCCTGCATTTGCGGGTGTGACGCCGGTGAGAGTCAGGGTTGTACTGGTAGCACCGGGAATATTGACCCCATTTACGCGCCATTGGAAAGTAGGGGAGGGCGATCCGCTCGCTGCGACAGAGAAAGAACCGGTCGAGCCTGAGATCACCGTTTGGTTGACGGGCTGAGCGGAGATCACGGGAGGAACGTTCACTGTTAAGACAGCGTTATTAGACGTCGCAGAGCCCGTCGCGTTAGAGGCAACCAGAGTATAGGTTGCGGCATCAGCTGATGTGACATTTGCCAATGTCAGGGTTGCGCCGGTCGAACCGCTTATGTTTACGCCATTCTTCTGCCACTGATAGGAGCTTGCACCTGTGACAATAGCGGAAAAGGTCGCTGTTGCTCCAGAAACAACGGTCTGGCTAGCGGCGGGTTGGGTGCTGATAACGACAGGAATAATGGTCGGCGCCAGGGTGAAATCGTCACTCGCTCCGGCATAAGGAGTGTAACTGACGAATTTCAAGGCAGCCTGCGCTGCTGTCAGTAACACATTATTTTGTACCGTGGGATTGGCGTTAATGATGAAACTGTCCAGTCCATTGATGGTGGTGTTATTTTGAATGGAGCAGTTCGAGAACGAAGCTGAGATCACATTGGCCGGATTACCGTAACCGATCGAATAGTGACCGACGTAGTCGAGGATGGTGTTGCCATCGATGACTACATTCTGAAATACACAAGGAGCCACGCCCTGGTAAGTGCCAGAAGTCACGATCGCTACGATTCCCTGAGGATAGTAGTTGTTGAGCGTTGGATCGCTTATATAAATTAGATTATTGGAGACCGAGACGTTGCTAAAGTTGCCGTCGTGCGCTTCGAGATAGATTCCGTAGTTGGAAAAGTCTCGGATGCGATTGTTGTAGAACTTGAGAAATGAGCTGTTGCCCTCGCACTGCCATCCGTCCTGGTGCTGGCTGCCGGTGTAGGCGGCCGAGTAACTGGTGATGGTGTTATTATAGATGCTGAGTCCAACGCCCCCTGCGGCAAACCCCTTGGCTCCAAATCCGGGTCCGAAACCGACTCCGACTCCGGCACGGGGGACGAGAATAGTGTTATCGTGGAAACGGCTGTCGTCCCACGTAGAGCCCGTGATGGCTGCGGTTATCGCCGTGCTTCCGTTCATGTCGTTACAAGTGGCGCTGCAATGATCGATCTCAATGCCGTTTGCCGGATTGAAGCTGGCTACGGACCCGATGTTTTGGCAGTTGACGTACGAAATGTGCCAGTTGGACACACTCGCTCCATTTGCCATCTGGGAATACCCCGAAAGCTTGAAGTGTTGTTGGCCGTCTCCAGCGTCACCGGACACTGTGATGTTTTGTGTATTTACACTATTGTTACCGGCGAACCATGTTCCACCGTTGGATGAACTAAAGATGGCGGTGCCGTTGTGCTGGGAATCTTGACCAATTTTATACGTGGTTCGGTTGGAAGCGGAGGAGCCGCTCACCATGTACCACGAATTTCCGTTAAGATTGTAGGTTCTCGATGAACCGCTTGGTCCACCGCTAAAGTAAACCGTGTCACCTGCAGCAACTCCCGCAATCTGCGCAACGGCGGTCCAGGCATTGGACCAAGATGTACCGTTGGCGCTTCCGGCGGCGGTACTGTCTACGTACCATGTTGCAGCCTTTGCTGAAGTAATGAGAAGACAGCATACTATTCCTAGTAACGCTGTGATTTTGTTGAATGCGAAATGTGTCTTGTTGTGTTGAATCACAACACCTGTTTCGGCACATTCTCATAAAATAACTGAAGCAATTTTCGCTCGCTCCGTTTTTACGGCTTGTTGACTGGTTCTAGATTATTGTGGGGCTTGATTCTCTTTTTTTTGGCGACGAATTACGAGGAGAAATAGATAAAAACGACGATGCTCGGTGCATGAAGTCGTGCTTCGTCCGGAGATTATAAATGATGCGTGAAAAAACTATTTTCCCGGCGATTAATTCAACGCTCTAATTTTTTTCATCCCTGTATTTTGGCTTCAATGACCGACTTCGTGCGGTTCATGTAGCACCAAAAAAAGTGAAGAAAAAATATTTATAAAACCAACAAACCAATAGATCGCAGCATTTATTCTACGTCAGAATTGGCGCGATTAAATTAGTGTTGCGAAGCCTGCGTATACATACGCAGGCTTCGCAAAGATTACTGCTCTTACCGTCGTTTGATTTTACGGTTTTTGAGATGCGCTAAACTAATGCATTATTAATCGATTAACGAGAACGACGGTCGTTCCTAAAATTAGATCTCAAATAGTTAACACCTAAAACAGTCCAAACCGCCTCACAATGACGACACAGCGACAATCCTATTAACCCGGGCCGGTAGTCCTCTTCGGACCTTGGGGAGAAGCGGAATTAGATGGTGGCGTCGAAGGCGTAGTGGGTGTCGTGTCAGATGGCGCGGGCGACGACGGAACGGATGATGGTGTCGTTGATGATGAAGAGCCCACTGGCGTAGGTGACACAGGCTGAGCAGGTGCCGCATTTACTGGCGCAACGCTGTTTCCAGGATTCAAATTAACTTGAAGGTTTGAGCCTGCGCTCAGTGCGTTGAGAAGAGCAGACGTAGGACGGAGATCGTTATTTAATCCACCAAATTCGACGTAACTTACGAAGTTTGCTGCGCCTTGCTCCCTCGTTAGAGAAATATTGTTTTGAACGACCGTATTACCAGCGTTGGGTGTGTTTATATTTCCGCTATTTAAACTGACATTGTTAATCACGAAGCAATTTGTGAATACCGCCAAGTTAGCGGTTATATTTCCAAGGCCGAAGGTAAGGTGATTTTTATAATCGACAGCAATATTGTTGGAAACGATCACGTCGTCAAAAACGCAGGGCTGGGCACCGATATATCCGGAGTCCACGCCAAGTCCCCCTGCTTGCGGAGCGTTGCCCGCAGCCATCGCAGCGTAGCTCAGATAGCAGGTGTTATTATAAACCCGTACATGAGAGAAACCGCCGATGTACGCGTCCCCAAAAATTGGGTAGTTAGCCATGTCTACGAACAAATTGTCGTGGATTTTGATGTAACTGCTGTTGCCGAGTCCTTGCCAACCGTCCTGGTGTTGACTTCCCGAGTACGATGCGAGGTAGCCTATGCAAATGTTGCTGTAGAAACTGAACCCACCACTCCCATTGCCTTGGAAAAAGTCTGGCCCGAGGCCGGTTGTCGTGTTCGGAGCGTATATGGTGCAATGATGAATACTATTTTCGTCCCAGGTGCTGCCCGAAAAATGAGCGGAGATTACATGGTCCGCATTTAGGTCGGTGATGTAAAAATAACAGTGATCGATTTCGATTCCGTTTGCGGGATTGATTGTCGCTCCTTCCGCAATTTGTCCGCAATTTACATAGGAGATATGCCAGTTCTGAATGTTTTCCCCATAAGCCATGCGTGCGTAGCCGCTGATCAGAAAATGCATTTGGCCATCTCCAGCATCGCCTGAAATAACCAAGTTTCGCGTATTGATTGCATCGTTTCCTGCCAGCCACTCTCCGCCATTTGAAGACTGAAAGATCGCCGTTCCATTGTGCAATGCATCTTGCCCTATTTCATAGGTCGTTGGATAGGAGGCCGAATTGCCATTGACCATATACCAAGAATTGCCGTTCAGAGGATAGATTTGTGAGGATCCGCTTGGTCCTCCGCTGAAGTAAACTGTATCTCCAGGAGAAACTCCCTTGATTTGATTGACTGCGGTCCACGCATTCGCCCAGGAGGTGCCATTCGGATTTCCTTTAGCGGCGCTGTCCACATACCAGGTTGCGGCCTTGGCCGAGGCGAGTGCAACGCAGCACGTTGCTACAAACAGAATCGATATCTTATTAAAAACTGCGATCGATTTAGGTCTGCGTTTGGTGACTGATTCAAATTCTAGGGAGGAAATGCACGACGCTATCGTTCGGGACGCGGTTTTTACGTTTTGTTGACTTTCTTTGTCCGCATTTGTGAAGCGAAAAGGATTTAGTTTCCGCGACTGGACCGGGAAGAAAGGTTTAAGAAGGCGATGAAGATGAGTGGTAAAATCCGCTTTCAAACGGACGAGTAGTGAAGATGAATTTAAATACATTGCTGGCCAGCAAGACTGCGGGTCCGAAACCTTGTTCCATTATCTTAATTTAGCTGGCGGATGTTTTTAATAGATCGGCAAAGCAATCGATTCCGGTCGGATCGTGTCTTGTGAGTAACCGAAATTCGGATACATAGAATAATCGAGTATTATATTCTAATTTTTAAAGCAGCAATCCGTTATAGTATCTCTATTTCTTTACCAAGTCTCGCGGACTCATTGGCTCGGTTTCCATCTTGAAATACGCGGGAATGTCGGCGCCTAGTGCCAGCGCAGTTAGCTTGGCAGAAGTGGGGCGGAGGTCGTTATCCGCCCCACCGAATTCGGTATACCCTGCGAAATTCGACATTCCTTGCTCCCTTGTTAGGGAGACATTATTTTTCACAACGGTCGCTCCGGAATTTGGTGTATTTATACTGCCGCTATTTACTCCAATATTATTAACCACATAGCAGCTTGTAAATTTAGCGGGAAAGGGAGTGATATTTCCGACGCCAAATGTGAGGTGTTTTTTGTAGTCGACGGCGATATTGTTACAGATGATTACGTCGTCAAAAACGCACGGTTTGAGACCCACGTAGCCAGAGTCAACACCGACTCCGCCTGCCTGAGGGGCGTCGCTCCGAGCCATTGCAGGATTTCGCAGGCAGCAAATGTTTTTATAGATCCAGACATGGGAGAAGCCGCCATAATATGCGTCGCCGAAGATCGGATAGTTCGCCACGTCGATGAAGAAATTGTTGTAAATTTTGACGTAGCTCGTGTTGCCCAGTCCCTGCCAGCCGTCCTGGTGCTGGCCGCCTCTATAGTCGGCTAAGTAACCGATGCATGTGTTGTTGAAGAAGCTGAATCCTCCGGTGCCATTTCCTTGGAAAAAATCGGGTCCTAAGCCGGTGACCGTGTTCGGCGCATAAATAGTGCAATGGTGAATTCTGTTTTGATCCCATGTCTCACCCATAAAACGGGCTGAGATCGCCCGATCTGCTTTGAGGTCGGTGATGTAAAAATAACAGTGATCGATTTCGATTCCATTTGCTGGGTTGAATATCGCTGCCTCTGCTATGTTACCGCAATCCACGTGGGAAATATGCCAGTTTTCAATTTGTTCACCGTAAGCCATGCGTGCATAGCCATTGATCGCGAAATGCATTTCTCCGTCTCCGGCATCACCCGAAACGAGAAGGTTTCTAGAGTTAGTGCTACTATTTCCAGCCAACCAGGATCCTCCATTGGAAGATTGGAAGATGGCCGTTCCATTGTGCGAAGGATCCTGTCCGATTTGATAGATCGTACGGCTGGAAGCGGACGGTCCACTGACCATGTACCATGCATTGCCGTTGAGGTTATAGATTCTCGTCGAGCCTTTGGGACCGCCACTAAAGTAGACCGTATCGCCCGGTGAAATCCCGGAAACTTGTTCGACTGCGGTCCACGCATTGGCCCAAGAAGTCCCATTGGCATTTCCATCGGCGGCACTGTCTACATACCACGTCGTTGCCGCCATCGAGCGCACAAAAATTGTGAGTAAGAATAGAGCGGCCTCCAGGCTGAATCCAAGATTTTTGCGCATGAGACCTATCGTGGAACTGATTGGAGGAGTTTTCGTAAAGAGAACTGAGCCCAAACTCGTAGGAGGTTTTTTAAACCTCATTCGTTTTTCTCGATGCGACATGGGCTTGCTCCAAGTTTTGATATTCCGATTTGTCTTCGCCCCGCTATAGCCCCGTGCGCAATATCTGCCCCCCACCTACTCTTGCATTCGATAGGCTAGCGAGCGTTCGCGGAAGGGAATCGGCTCGCCAAAACTGTGATCGTTGGACGTCGACAAACTGATGGAATTTTCTGTGACGCTTGCAGTCACAGTCGAGATGCAAGCTAGAAAAAAGTACCAAAATACATGCATCTGATCGAAATATGTTACGGAAAAGAGGATCGCGATGCTGCCCGTGAATGTTGCGCCTAGTCCCCAAAGGATTTTTTCGGCGGCCGGTTCGATCCCACGAACACTATCAATTGCGCATCCCAGTTTTTGAAAGCATCTCACCACCAGCAGCACCGATAAGAAGAGGCCAATCAAACCGGCATTAATTCCGTCGGAAACGAACTGATTCGTTATATCCGCTCCTCCTCCCGCCGCGCCGACCAAGTGATAAGGGAACCAATTTGACGTTTCTTCTGCACCCATTCCTGCGAGCCACCATGAGTCGAAATGTTTTACAAATTGGTCGATCAGGTAGGCCCGATGATACCCGCCTCCTCCGATCAAATCACCCATTCGGGCGAGGATAAACCACACGGGATCTTTCATCACCATGTTAAGACCGATGAGTGCCGCAACGAGGCCCCATCGTATTTTGCGCGTATGCTGGCGAATTGGCCAACATGCCAAGGCAATCAGACCGATCACCAATCCCAACAGGGGACCACTAGAATGGGCACAGATGACGATGATCAAAGATGCCGCGAGCCCCAAAATTGCCGAGCGCCGGTTTACGTGGGAGAAAAATATACCTGAATACAAGAGTGCAAGGGTGGCACCAAACGACCCTACGGTTATGGCCTGGCGGAACGAACCTTGACAACGCACATGGCCATCCCTGACCACCGAGACTGCATCAATACCTCCAAGTGAATAAAATACACTTCTTCCGGTGCGTGATTCCCAGATCATTAACAATGCAAAAGGAACGATCAGAAATGCAAGCATCGAAAGGACCTTATGCATGTCCTGCTCGCTTCTCAAGAGGCCGCGAAAGGTGAAATACGAGAGGACAATATTATAGAGCCAACCAAGCTGGTAGACAAATATCTCCGACGTACCTGCCCGCAAAGGAGTAATGACGACAAGGCTCGTTGCGTAGATGAGCAGAGCGCGATCAATAGAGTTGAAACGCAATTGGCTCAATTCGCCCCGCATAAGCACTCGAAGGAATCCAGCCAGGATAACCAGGCGGATTGCCGTGAAATGAAAGCCGAGATTCAGTTCCTGCCCTTGTGTGATATAGCAGACTGCGGCGATAATCGCTATCGCGGATTTGCATCTGGGCAGGCAGAACGTAAATAACGCTAGGATCAGCGTGAGCGCGGCGCCAAGTATTGTCATTGCCGAAAAGCGTTAAGGCCTCGTCTTTTGCTTGCGTGAGATGGCGGATAAATGAGCGAGGATACCGTCTTCAAAGAGGGAAGTATTTTAAACCGATTTTTCCAGGAAAAAGATATGATTCGCCGGTATAGCACTACTTTCGGAAGCCAGTTTGAAACCCGCTCTGTAAAAAATACGGACAATATCGTCGCGAGAAAAATCGTTTACCCATGCTCGTTTCCGCCTCAGATCCAAGTTGGGATTATCCTCAATTAGGCAGTAAGAAACAATGCAGCTCTTGCATCGCGCACTAATACAACCGACGAACCACTCGACGTTAGTAATATACTCGATCGTCCCTGAAAGGAATGCGACGTCGGAACGAACCTTCGGGAATTCACCTTTGTTAAAATCGCAGATAATTGTTCCTTCGCCTCTGTCAGCGTAGTCTACAGGATAGTAATCGTTTTTCTTTAGGAATTGGCGCAGCCACATTTGCCCGCAACCAAGATCCAGTACGCTTTCGCCGTCTTTTATATATTTCGCCATCTCCTTTATTCTTCGCGTCCACGATTGATCGAAATGCTCTACGTCGCGCCATGTGCGTTTGCCTATTGCTCCGAGAACGACTCGCCGTACTTTTTTCAAAACTCTATTCATGTAATTTATGGGTAATGGATGAGAATCGTGGCTAGAGCACGGTCGTGCTTGAAAGAGCCACAGTTGAAGAAACTAACAATTAGCCAGCACCTCGCCACGCGTGGCCGCCTCAACGGCCGAACGGCATCGCTCTCTTAGTTTTTCGGCGAAAGCGACATGCCGCTCTGGATTGGGTGGAGGAGTATTCCAGTCGTAGACCACCTGCGTTGTATTCTCGTCGAAAAAGGTGACCAGATCGCGCAATCCCTCGAACCGCACATCGCTGCGTATGCCTCTCTTCAAAAGGATGACAGGTGTTCCCAAGGCCAAACAGGGCATTGCAACATGCAACCGGCTCGTGATGACCAGTTTTGCCGCCTTGTAGCGGTCGAGCATTTCTCCCGCGAGTTTCATGCGAAGACTGTGACGCCTGACATCCAAAGCGTATCGCGTGGAGCGACCGATGGAACGTCTTTGGTCCAGCTTGTTAAATGCGCGAAATATAAAATCGTTTGCCCGCCACATTTGTTTCCCCGCGATTCCCGATGAGTCCGGAGGGAATGCATGAGTCAAATGAACGCATTTCTCCCGAATTGTCCGGGGTATAAGATCGTCGTACAGGTCCTCTTCTACGTCGACGGCGTAAATATGATCTTGTCGCGGCGTCTCAGGACGTTGCAGCGTTAAGGTTAGGCAACCGGAGAAATAGGCATCGACACCGATGTTCATAAGGGCCCTTGCGGTTGCCGGACTACGACATCCTATCGGCTCATGAGCCCTAAAGTACTCCCTGAATTCTGCCTTTATCAATTCGTTCGGTCGATGTGCATAAAACGAAACGAATAAAGGATGGATGTTTCTTGGAGGGGGCCAGCCGTACTGGTGAGTGAACCAACCATTTAGTATCACGAACAAATCGCCTCCATCCTTTTGCCAATGCAATCGATCGCGTTCGACGATGATATCCACTCGTGGCAAAAATTGAGAAGCCGCGAGCGATTGTATTTCATCGCCGATGTTGTCCGTGTAGCCGTAGGAAAGAAGTCCGAATTTCATGTTGGGTTTTCGATATAGGATTTCCTGGGCTGTCGGCTGCTTTGGTTCTTAATCTCTCGATAAACATCAAGAAGTCTTTGCCCGGCCGAAATCCAAGTGAGGCGTTGGATTGTTCTGAGGGATTGCTCTCGCAACCTTGCGAGCAAACCCCTGTTTTCATGAAGCATACTAAGATGGTTTGAGAGGGTGGTGATATCACCCACCTCGTGTACCAGCGCGTTTTCACCGTCGTCGCAGATCGCTCCTGCAGCCTCAGAAACAAGCAGCACGCACCCGCATCCTCGTGCTTCTGATGTTACCAACGCGCTACCTTCTTCGATGCTCGGCAGGACCAAGATGTCGCTTTGCCTCATTAGGTCCGGAATATCCTTGCGGTGACCGAGGATCCGAACGCTCGGATGATCAAGCTGCGTCGCAAGACGTTCTTTGTAGCCGGGAATAAAACCACCTGCGATGAGAAAAATCCCCTCTCGGCTGGCCGAGGATTTTAGCCAGGCATCAAGTGCATAGTGGAGCCCCTTACGTGGCGCACAGCCTCCGGCGAATAGCACGGTCAGGCCTTTTTTTTTCTGGCGGGATTTTTCAATGGAGAAGAAAACTTTATCATCAAATCCATATTGATGTCGCACGAGCTTGTGGGCTGAAAATCCACGGTCCAAAAATGTTTTCGCAACAAAATCGGAGGGGCATAGAAGATAGTCGGCCAGCGCGTACTCGATCTCCTCACGTTTCAGGACGTCGAGATTGTATTCGTGCTCATGTCCCGGCGGCATGACGATGCCGAGACGCTGGCACTCGCGTTGGACGACTTCGTAGGCAAAACGAGTATGCGCATTGGGCCGTTCCAATACCGTTGGAATGCCGAGCCGTTTAGCAACCCGCAAGGTGCGCAATGCGCCGAGTGGCCAAACATGAACCACGTCGATTTTCCCTGCTAGTTTTTCCAATTTTCTTGCGGCTAACCAATCGTGCACGATGCACGCGCGACGGGTTCCAAAAATGCGATATGGAACTCGAAGTTTCTTCCAAGCGAGAGTGGAGTGTACCTTGACGTACGGAGGCAGTGGCCGACAAATCGAACCTGTAAAAACGGTAACGTCTGCTCCTGCTGCTGCCACTCCATCCACCTGGTGCCAAGCGGTCGTGCAAATTCGTGCAGCGCCCAATTTATGGGGAAAGCTAAAAAAAACACGAACTAGTTTTTTTGTGGGTCTCACAGCGAATTTAAAGAAGGAACTATTCCAAATGCTCAACGAATGCCGACAGCTGCTTGAGGAGGAGAGAGCTTGCTCCACGTCGATTCCACCGCACCGCTTACAGAAAAATCGGGACGAGTGTCTGCGAATTTTTGGTGCCAGAGTTCAATCACCAGTAACGAGAAAATTTCTTTGGGATGTTTCCCAGTCCTCCCATGGTCCATGAGTAGACCCTCCACTTGTTCGCGTCGGAAATATCCGCGTTCGGCGGCTTTTTCAGAAAGTAGCACGTCGCTTACTCGCGATGCCAGTGGACCACGCAGCCAATTATTATAGGGTACAGGAAATCCCGCTTTTTTACGTGTAAGTACTTCTGATGGTAATACGCTTGCGAAGGCGGCTTTTAATGCGCGCTTGGTCTCGTGACCGCGCACCTTGTAGTCCGACGGAAGTGAAGCGGCAAATTCAAGTACTTTATGATCGAGAAGGGGTACCCTTAGCTCGAGCGAATTGGCCATGGTCATCTTGTCCGCTTTTACTAACAGATCATCAGGCAGCCACGTCTTCGTGTCCGCATATAACATTTGATCGAGTAACGACGCGTCTTTCACGGGCCGGAGAATCTCCGTCATGATCCGCGCCGCCGAAGTCGTTGTGGTCGACTCTATAAATTCTGCGGTGAAAAAGCGGGCCGCGTTTCGGTTGAAATATGACGCGGGCGAAGAACTCCTGCTGAAATAATGTTGAGCCAAAGGGCGGCCCAAGGCCGTTGCATACCGTTCTATTCGCTCTGCGCCCAGCAGGTTTCCGACCCAAGCCGCTGCAGCGCCGACCGGTTGGGCCAGCAAACCCAACTTGTTCGCGATGCGATCCAAGCGAAGCACGTTCGGATAGTTAGGATAACCGGCAAAGGCTTCATCACCGCCCTCGCCGGAAAGCAATACCTTAACGTAATTGCGCGCCAGTTGAGAGATGTAATGAAGGGCAACGGCTGGTGGCTCACACACCGGATCCTCCATATGCCATACGTAGCTTGGAAGAAAATTCCAGAAGTCTTGGGCAGTGATGCTAAGTTCGTGATGCTCTGCGCCAAAGTGCTGAGCAGCCATGCGAGCATAAGGGCGTTCGTCCACGACTTGATCGCCGTCGAAGCCAATCGTGAAAGCTTTGACTTTCTTGGCCGTGCCCTGAATCGCAAAACTCAGAACAGCCGACGAATCCACACCGCCGCTAAGAAGAACGCCGACAGGTACGTCGGCAATCATGTGATCGCTTACGGTGGAGCGAAGCAAATCATGGAGTTCCTCAACGACTTCTTTGAATGAGCGACCCCAGCGTTCGCGCGTGAATTGTAGATCCCAGTAGCGTTGAATGGATAATTTACCGTGTTCAGCCACGAGGAAGTGTCCTGGCGGCAATTTTTTCACGGATTTGAACAATGTTTCGTCTCCCGGCACGTAGAAGAACGAAAAGAATGCTCTGATCGCTGATGTGGAGATCTCACGGGATACAACCGGGTCAGCGATGATGGATTTTAATTCCGACGCGAAATAAAGCGCTTCTCCGGTCTGACAGTAGTAAAGTGGCTTTATGCCTACGCGGTCCCGAGCTATAAATAGGCGCTCACGCTTTGTATCCCAGATGGCAAAGGCAAACATCCCGGAGAGACGGCGGAGGCATTCAGTGCCATGTTCTTCATAGAGGTGAATGATGACCTCTGTGTCCGAGTGGGATCGAAATGTATGACCGCGCTCTATCAGCTCTCTCCTTAGTGCCTTAAAATTATAGATTTCGCCGTTAAAGACGATCCACACAGTTCCGTCTTCGTTGCTCATCGGTTGCGAGCCCCCTGCGAGATCGATAATCGACAAACGACAATGCCCCAGACCCACATTGCGGTTTATATAAAAACCACGGCCATCCGGACCGCGATGAGCGATCGGGCTAAGCATAGTTTCTATCTGATCCCGGTGAACCCGAGCCTCAGAGTCGGAAAGAAGTTTTCCTGCAATGCCGCACATGAGTTTGATCGATTAACTTGTTTTTATTTCCCGGAGGATATCCGATGCCCGTTTTGTCGACCGGGGACGTGCGGTGGGCTCTATGCCAAGACTCCATCCGAGAATGGAATTCCACTTTTTCCATGAACCGATGCCATGGCGCACGACTTTGTCACCCAGGACCATCATAGGTCCAATAAGCAACAGCCGTCCCACGGCTGCTATCATGGTGGACAGCCGATACGCTCGCGCTGAAAAAATTCCGTGATTGATGCGCAGAAACCTGTAAACCGATTCACGCATCATGACTGTTGAAAAATTGTTTACGGCTTTCTTGGTGCTACCCCCGCCGTAGTGGATGACACTCGTCTCCGGAACATGATAGACTTTATGTCCCGAGCGTCGGGCCTTGAAACACAAGTCGAGATCCTCGCCGTACATAAAGTAACTCTCCGTAAAACCATCAATCTGTTCAAAGCATTCGCGTGTAACGAAAATACACGCGCCTGATAAAGCCTCAACTTCGGTGGGTTCGGTCTTTCCCGAATACAAAGCAGCCATGCCCCATAGCGGCGATCGGCGAAAACGTTGACGTAGATACTCGGAATCGAGGGCTTGGTTTAAAACCGTCGGGAATGACTGGACACAACTCGTTTGGAGAGTGAAATCCTTATTCAGCAACCGGCATCCGATAATGCCAGCCATCGGAAGAGAGTCTAACTGTCGGGCCAGAACACGAATTGAATTCTCGATAAGTTCGGTATCTGGATTGAGAAAAAGCAACTTGCGGCCGCGTGCATGACGAAACCCTAGATTATTCGCTCCGGCGTAGCCGATGTTTTCGCGGCTTTGTACGAATACGACCGAAGGAAACTCCCGTCTGAGCATCTCGTCGCAGCCGTCAAACGAGCCCGCGTCCACGACGATGACCTCAATGTCCACAATCCTGCAGCGTGCAAACAGCGACGCGAGACATTGCTGGAGATAGTCTTTTGAATTCCAGTTTACTAGAATGACCGAAATATTCATTGCGGTGTTCACCACAGACTTGATTTCAGGATGAGCTTGTTGAGCTGCTGACGGCGTACATATCGGATGAGCTGAGGGTCATTGACCCGGGCAATTCTGTTCAAATAGCCGTAGGAAAATCCCCACCAGAGACCCAAAGCGCCTATTATATACGGTCTTTCACGGCATCGTTTAATACACTTAAGAGCCATGAAAAGCGGGTGGTAACCCGTGATGTAGTTAGCTAAACCAAACTTCACATAATTCTTCCACGTTCCGTCGACAGTTCCGGTATAACGATGGTGTTTCAGTGGAACGTCTTTGAAACTACGCGATGTCCAGCCAAGCATGTTTGCTTTAAGTTCATCGATGGTATCCCAACCCGGGGCTCGCAGTAGTCCTCCGATTGCATCCCAACAGGAGCGCCGATAAATTTTGGTGGCGCCACGCACGTGAAAAGCCGGATCGCCGGGTGATTCGCAGACTAGGTCTCCGTTTACGTGATGGCAGATCAGCCCGCCTCCAATACCGATTCGCGGATCTTCTTGGAATTTCCTGAAACAGCGTTCGAAGAAATCTGGTTCAAAGGAAAGATCGGCATCAAATTTGACTAGGTAATCCCAAGGCTCCGACGAAACCCGGGCATATCCGTCGTAGAAGGCCTCGACGACACCTCCTCCTTGTTGACGGAAACCACGGTCGCGGCGATGGACCGGTAGAATCCATGGATGTTGTCTTGCGGCGGTGTCGATTATCTCCGCGGTCTTATCCGTGGAGCCGTCGTTGACTATAACCCAAATGGCCGGCCTGCAGGTCTGTGCAGCCATCGACTGTATTGTATGCCCGATATTATCCTCTTCGTTACGGGCTGGAGTGATGACGATGTAACTTGGATTATTCACGATTTTGAACGAGGCAGTATTTCCGCACTGCAATCCAATTTTGTTCGGTTGTAGTCTGACCGAAGAAAACGGGTGATTCTCTTTTTCAAAGACTGAGGAACGCCCGCCCAATCATAGGCTCCATCCATTTTAGCGATAAATAGCGAACGATCGTCGTCCGTGTTTATTGGCAGCCGGGGAAGTTGAAGGATATCGTGTTTGAAACTTGCTCGTCCAATCGTTGTGGTTGCACAACTTTGGTAACCGATGGCGGCAAGCAGTTCGTTGAATCGGCGGGTAAATGACTTGTCCGCTTGAGGAAAAGCGTACGGATAACCGAAGGCAGAGACCGAGCAGCCAAGCCGACATTCGATTGAATCCTTCGATTGACGCAATTCGGTGTCGATGTCGGACCAACCCAAATCTGTGAGTCGCGGGTGATTTACTGTATGCGAGCCAAATTCTATACCGTTCTCATGAAGTTCGGTCACCTCGTTCCACGTCAGACATTCACGAGATTTGAACGAGCGCCGACTATCGCCAATAAAAGCTGTGGGAAGATACATCGTAGCCGAAAAATTGTGACGACGCAGGGCAGGGAAAGCGGATGTATGAAAGTCACGAAAACCGTCGTCAAACGTGATCACGACCGGAAGCCGGGTCATCTTCTTCTTTCCGCTCATGACATCCAAACCTTCGCTTAAGCCAACTCCTTGGTATCCCATTTCAGAGAGCCACCTCATATGGCCGTTATAACGATGTGGAGACAACAAAAGGCAGACAAGTCCACGCACGGCGGACTGGTGAAACCGCGGCTAACGTAATGACTCGGTCGACACGCATTGTGCGAATCAGCTGGTTCAGGAAAGTGAAAGTGAATCGACGAGCTGGAGATATTCCGGTTTGCGGGAGTCCCAACTATTGCGGCCGGAATACGCAATTGCATTGGCGATCATGCGTTGACGAAGCTCGCGGTCTCGCAAGACGTCGATCATTGCTCCGGCCAGGGCATCCGAATCGCCAGACTCGAAAAACCGAACAACCGAATCATCAAAATAGTACTGATCAATCTTGGTCCGAGACACCACGACAGGAACTCCTAGCGACATGAACTCCATGATTTTGGTGCTGTACGCCTCGTTACCGAACGAATCCGCGCGCTTCGGTACAACACCCAGGTCGGCATTTGCCATGATTCGAGCAATTTCCCTGACTTTCACCGGTTCGAAAAAGCGGACGTTACCGTTGAATCCGAGCTCGCGGGCGAGTGCGAGCAGCGACGGCTTCATGTTACCTTCACCGTAGATATGAAATTCGGCGTTGGGGATTTCCCGACTGACCTTCGTAAAGGCGCGAAGCGCAATATCCAGTCCCTGATGCCACTGTAGACCACCGGGAAATAAGATGATCAGTTTGCCGTCGTTTCGAGTCGGTGGGACCGGCTGAAAGACTCGGTTATCAACATTGTTGATGAAAACTGTACATTTGCCATGCGCGCCAGTGCGTGCGGCGTATTTTTCGACCCATAGGTGATTGGAAACGATGACATGATGTGCAAATCGCGCTGACCAGCGTTCTAACCATTTAAGTAAGATTTCGGTTTTTGAATTCTTTCGGACCCCGAACTTGCTGGCATAAAATTCCGGAACGATATCATGAATATCCAGAATTACTTTCGCACCTGTAAGTCTTGGGTACCACGCCGAAAAAACCAAGAAATCCGGCATGTTGTGAACGTGCACAAGATCATAGCGCTGCCGAGCATTGTTCCGGGTAATCCACCAACAGGACGACGCTAGCAGCCGAAACCATGGCCACGCATAGGCGGCTTTCGAGCGTTCGGTTTTCCCAAATCGATTTTGAATTCGATAGAGATTAACACCCTGAATGGTTTCTTTTTTCGGTAAACCAGGTGCACGGGAGAGCGCAAGGACGTCGACATGATCTCCTCGCGCAGCCAGAGCCTCCGCGTAGCGCGTTACTCGATTGTCATTCTCGTAAAACGAGTGAGTGATCATGCACACCCGTTTGGGCGGTGGCACAATGCGCGGTTTGATTGATGTGGCGAATTCAGCAAGTCCTCTCGGTAGAGGTTGCCAAAATGCGCCGTCATAACGCTGGCGCAGGTGCGTCAGCAGTTCTATGTAATGTGAAATGGGGAACGTCCGCGCCGACACCGGATCGCCGTCAAACTGCAGATAATCGGGATGAACATTCACCAATACCATGCCACCGTGCTCTGCAAGCCAGTCCAGTTTCTGAATCCATATTGCCGGTGTTGTCTCACGCAGGACTAGAAATAGAGTGGAGTCCTGCGGCAAGGTGTAGGGTAGCTCAATATAACCAACCCCGGAGTGCGTAATGCGCGAAGCGCAAATGTTGTTTCCGTTTGCATTGCTTTGAGCGCAAACAGGCGAAGATGGATTCGAAACCCAGTATGGAAAGATGGTGCCTGCACCGGCGGACTGCAGTTCAAATGGATCGGTATCGAATGTGGACGAATCGTATTGAATATCGAATTGGTGCAGCCAGTTGAGATTTCTCAACATAAAGCCGGATCGGAATCCTTTGGCTCCCCATTCCTGGAGATAACGGTTGATTCGCTCGGCCTTTTCCTCGAAGGCCTCTCGCGATTCAAAAAGTCTTCCGTCGTGCCTCAAGTCGTGTACACCGACTTCAAAACCGTTTCCGGCAATTTCAACACGCAAGGCAGCCGGTACCTCATAAGAGCCCTCGGGGATGAAATTAAAGCAAGAGCGAAAGCCCAATTGCTGCTCGCGTTCCATCAGCCGGCGGCATTTCTCTAAACCACGCGGTCCTTCCACGTCATGAGTGAGGGCGACCGCGAATTTCTTTCCCTCCGGCCAGCCAGGCCAGTTTTGCGGTGAACGCCCTGCGGCGGGATCAATAGGCCAGATGTTCGTATATTTTTGCCGCTTTTTGCGTGCCGACATCCGGCGTAGTGCCATCCGCACTCGCCACGGAAGGTAGGGTTTCAACTTGTAGTAAAAACGATGGCTTAACATGGCCGCTCGAAAAGAGAGACTTTGCAGCTACTAGCCGCACGGACGGATTTGCTTCTAGCAGTGACCGTCGCACCTTCTTTGCTGAATCGCGATTGGTCAGGCGACGCTCAGGCTTTCCTGATGCAAACTCTCCGGGACGTAGGTTCGAGTCTTATTCAACACGGCCCCAACGTGGGCATTCGAATCGGTTAACAGGGTGGTTGCCCGTTCGACGATATGCTGGTCAGTTTTCTCGGACTCAATCACCATCAGTACAATGTCCATGAATCCCGCCAAGCGTGGTGTAAGACTGATTTGGCTCACGGGAGGCATGTCAAAGATGATGTAATCGAAGTTGCTGGCCTTGAGTTTCGACACGAGCTTCATGAACTGCTGTGGCAAAACACGAGAAAGCGTTTCCTCACCGTTTCCTCCGCTGACTACAAAAAGCTTATCCTGAATTTGAGCATTGTCTCTCGTTGAGAACATTTCGTCCAAACCACAAATGGCCTTACCTCTATAGAATTGTTGGGCAGATCCTTGTCCGGGGGTAAGATCTACGAGTAGCACGTTTCCGTCTCCCGTCTCTGACAAGCAAGCTGCAAGGCCAGTTGCTATCGTGGTCACGCCCGCATTCTTTCCAAGTCCAGTAACTGAAACGAGTTTCGGTTTGTGGGTAAGGTTTCTGCTTTCAAAATAACCAATTAGACGGTCCCGAAGCGTTTCATGAAAGGGATGCATGTCGGGCCTACCTTTGCCGTAAACCAACCCGTGACCACCAGTACCGTTAACCGCACTCTTGTCTGCGGTTCCGTTTTTCAATTTTTTCAGGCCAATTTTCTGTAGAAAGGAGGTTTTGACGGGATGACGATGACCGTTCTTACCGAAATCGGGAATAGAAAGGAAAAGGGGAAGCCGTGCCATTTTTTCTATGTCCTTGGGTCTCCGCACCGTACGATCCAGATATAGTTCAATCAAAACGGCCCAGCCAAGCCCAGCGACTACGCCGCCGCATGCGATTCCTGCCAGTATCTTGTAGAATTTCTTCGGGTCGACCGATGGTGGAGAGGGACTTTGAATCTGACTGATATTTGACACTCGTCCCGTGCCGAGTGCTTCGTTGATGCGGGATTGTTCCAACGTAGCCGAGTAATATCGATAATTGGCCTCTTCGAGTTCCTTCCTCCTGCGAAGCTCGGAAATTGCCACCTCCATTTGATCCAAATTGGATGCCTCGGTTCGGATCTCTTCCAACTGCGAATTCAGTACCTTGATTTTAGCTTGGAGAGCATTGAGCCCCGCTGTTTCCATCGCGATGTCAATAGACCGAGTAGGTTGCCGCACTAGGCTTGAGGGAGGTGTCGGGCTGCCCAAAAGATTGGGGTGCTCAGATTCGATTTTCTTTTTATCATTCTCTGCTTCTGCAAGCTGAGAGCGAACCTCTTTAACCCGCGAGTTCTCTTCGGTGAACTGGGTCAGCAGTGTTTGCTCTTTATTTCGCAGTAAGTCCAACCGAGAGATAACACCTCTGTAACGATCGATGTAATCAGAGGGCGGCGCGGGTTCTGCGCCGGCTGCTTGTGCTGGTTGCACGCCTTTGGCGGTCGCGACTTGTTGCAGCATTGCCGAGCGTTCAGCCAAGTCTGCTTGGGCGCGGAAAATTTCCTGGCGGAGATTGGCGGCCTGTTCGGCATAGGCCTTTTTTGAATCATCTAGAGAAATTACCCCCGCTTTGTTTGTTGCCTTCCTCAGCTCGCTTTCAGTTTGCGCAAGGCGTGAACGCAATTGATCTGTTTCCTGGGTGAGGAAGTCTCCAACAAGCCCGACCGCCCGGTGGATTTCCACATGCATCTTTAGATAACGATCTATTATTTCGACTAAAACCGGTTGAACGATTGCAGAGTCGGGATGCCTGAAGGCAACGTGAATGACGCTGCTTCTCGGAGGTACTTCGACTGTCATACCGTTTCGGATTAAAGCTGCAGCGCGGTTCAAGTCCTTGCCCCCACCGATTTTCGCCAGAATTTTCTCCGGGCCTACGATTTCCGCCACTTGCTTGGCGAGATCCAAACTTGTCAGGATCTCCACTTCGGAATCCATAATGGTCTCGCCGCGTTGATCAGGCGACTTCGTTGTTGCATCGTCTCTCGCAAGCCCAAGTGCTTTGCCTTCGGTGATTACATAACGGATAAACAGTTTAGCGTCAGATTGGAAGGGGACGGGCTGAACAAGATAGAGGGTCACGCTCACCAGTAATCCAAGCACCGAACAACAGAGAATTTTCCACTTATTTCGGAATAGTATGTAGTAAATGTCCCCCGGTGTCATCCCCGTCTCTGACGGACGATTGCTCTGTTGGACATTTGATCGCGAAAACGGAATTTGGCGGAGTGGTCGTTCCATGGTGAGTAAATTTATGCTACGTGCTTATAAAGAGCTGAACCGACCGCTCGTGAGAGAACTTCCGGCAATAGTTTGAAGATACGGTTGTGCCAACCTGAGGCCTCGTCCTTAGCGATAACGAAGTCATCGGCCCGGCAATCATAACGTAAATAGTCCACTGTTTTTTCTATCGTCCCCCAGCCAAGTTTGAACTTCCGCAGGCCCTCATTGCTCCGTGAGGTTCGACCGAAATCAAGAATTTCAAAATCCTGTTTGCGATGCCATTTGATAGCTTCCCACATCACCAGATTGTTGGCTCGCAGATGTTGAAGCGTGTCATCGGAAGCACCGAACTTGTAAAGGGCAGTCCTACCGAAATGAAAGAAAAAGGCGCCTGCTACCGGCACCTGGCCTAGTTTGGCCAAAACAACACAGCCCTTACGCATTTTTAGGATATAACGATAAATGTTCTGAAAAAAAGGATAAGGTTGCGGGGGCAGGCCGTGTCGTTTGCGAGTTTTGCAAAGCAGGAAGTAGAAGCTTCGAACGGCCTCAAATGAGTGGGAGAACTCAACCGTCAAACCACTTTGATTCGCCTTTCGAATCGCTCTCCTCACTGATCCGTCCACTTTGGAAAAGAGGTCGGATTCGTTGTGTTGAAGGTCTAGGCGGTGTCCAAAAAAAGAAGTCGAAGCGGGTCGCTCGTCGAAAAAACATTTACCGCCTCGGCACTCAGCGTATTTCCAACCACGGCGTTTAGCAAAGTTTAGCGCCTCATGCCAGAGGCGGTGGAAGTGAGCGCGGTTTGAACAGACTGGTTCACATTCGTCGGTAAAAGGAAGCGCGACTCCTCTGCGACCCGTAAGCCAGCTGTTGACTTCCATGAATGGCAATAGAGAGCGAATACTTCCCGCCTCACTTATTATGAAATAGGTCGGGGTATAGCCGTAGGTATCGCAAAGTACTCGAGCCCACGCTGCTCCGTGAAAAAACGAAACACCCGGGCAGTTCGCGAGCTTCGCATCCCAGTGGAAATCGTCCAAAGGATTGACCCGTTGAACTACTTCGCCCGAAACGCTAAGAATGGCGTCCGAAAAGGCCGCAGTTGCAGCCGGGTGAATTTCAGGCATGAGAGGCTTCCAATCGACCAGCAATCGGCAAAAGTGAATCCAGCTCACGCACGACGGTTTCGATCTGGGACGAGGTAAGCTCTGGGAACATCGGAAGCGACAGAATCTCTTCGGCGTAACGTTCGGTCGTGGGGAGCGATCCGATATTAAGACCCAGGCCAGCATAGGCCTTTTGCAAATGAACCGGTTTAGGGTAATGGATCCCGCATCCGATGCCGCGCTGTCCGAGACCGTGCAAAATACGGTCCCGATCTCTCACGCGAACCACATAGAGATGGAAGACCGGCACGCTATAATCCGGGACATGGGGTGTTGTTATACCAACCATTCCGAAAAGAAGTTCATTATAGAGCCGGGCATGTTCTCGCCGGGCGTCGTTGCCTTGCTCCAGATTCTTTAATTTTATTTGCAGCGCGGCTCCCTGTATTCCGTCCATCCGTGCGTTCCATCCCACCGACGAGTGGTGGTATTTTGTCTCTTGTCCGTGATCACGCAGAATACGAATTTTTTCTGCGAGGGCGGTGTCGTTGGTGGTCACCGCTCCGGCTTCGCCGAGGGCGCCGAGATTTTTTCCGGGATAGAAACTAAAACACCCGGCATGGCCAATCGACCCAGCTGCACGTCCTTTGTACTTGGCGCCATGTGCCTGGCAGGCGTCTTCAATCACATAGAGATTATATCGATGCGCTATCTCCATGATGGGGTCCATGTCCGCCATTTGCCCATATAAATGAACGGGGATGATCGCCTTGGTACGCGATGTAATTGCGCGTTCCAGTAGATTGGGATCAAGAGTATAACTGAGTTTATCAATATCGACAAAAACAGGTGTTGCCCCGCAGTAACTGATGGCTTCGGCTGTCGCCATAAATGTCGCCGCGACCGTGATCACTTCGTCACCGGGACGTATGCCCAGGGCAAGAAGAGCGAGCCAAAGAGCCTCCGTGCCGCTCCCGAGTCCTACCGCATAGCGTGTGTGACAAAATGTAGCAAAGTTCTCTTCAAAGTTGGCTACGAAAGGTCCGCCGGCGAACGCGTTATTATCTATTACATCTTGAATCGCGTTAAGAAGCTCGGTCCGTAGAGGATCGTGCTGCGCTCTTAGATCAAGAAAAGGTACGTTCATTTTGTTCATTGAAGTGGGGTTGTATGAGCCGTGCAGGATTTCCCACGACAACCGCACCGGGCGGAACGTCTTTGGTGACCACACTTCCTGCACCAATAAGGGCATGTTCGCCGATCGTGATTCCGCAAAGTAAGGTGGAACCAGACCCGATTGCCGCGCCGCGCTTAACCAGAGTTTTCAAACAGGTCCAATCGGATTTCGACTGCAGTGCTCCGTCGGCGTTTATGGCGCGCGGATACAAGTCATTTGTAAACATTACGCCGTGCCCAATAAACACTTCGTCTTCGATCGTAACACCCTCACAGACAAATGTGTGACTGGAGATTTTGCATCGGCTACCGATTTTGGCTCCTTTTTGGATCTCGACGAATGTGCCTATCTTTGAATCGTCGCCGATCTCGCAGCCGTACAAATTAGTGAAGCCAAAGATTCGCACGCCTTTACCTAGTTTTACGTCCGGGGAGATCAGTTGATGTTCCTGAGGTGATTGGCTCATAGCGATATTCCAGAATCAGCGAACACTTCCGGGAGCCAGCTTCATACCGTTGCTGTGTTTGCCTGGTTGAGCGGAGGACCCATTGCCGTGTTTGCCGTTTAAAACAATTGTACCTGCATGACCGTTTCCGTTTTTTGCGGTGGCACCTGAATTGCGGTTTCCGTTCCCGGTGGGCGCGTGAGGTGAATATGACTGTCCCATCATGGAGGATGGTCGGTTGCTCACGACAGGCCAGAGATTAACGGGCGCTCCATGGTTCTTTAAGGAAGCGGATGATGCTTCGAGTATTCGAACCACATCCAAACCGGATTGTCCGTTCGTCAGAGGAACCAGATCATCTTTTATACAATCGATGAAGTGCTGGCACTCCGCCTTGAGTGGCTCGTCCTGTTTTATATATGGAGAGTAGGTGTCGCCATAGTGATAGGCGTAGCGGAACTCGGCAAAAGTATCATAGTGCGGCGGAGTTTCGATCCGTACATCGTAGATTTTGATTTTTTCGTAGCTCGGAATATCGTCGTAGACGATCATCCGTTTGCTACCGACGATAGTCATTTCGCGAACTTTCCTAGGATCGTGCCAACTGCTATGGATAATCGCTGAGCGTTCTTTTGTGAAATTGAGACTCATCGAAGTCACATCTTCGATACCGTTTGTTATATGAGCCCCTCCGCGGCAGTTCAGGCTCTGGGGCATCTCTTGCATGATATACAAGATGATTGAAATGTCATGGGGTGCTAAATCCCACGCTACGTTGATATCCTTCTGAAACAGGCCGAGATTGAGTCGGCGGCACGAGATATATCGGAGTTCGCCGATATCGTGATTGTCCACGATCTCTTTGATTTTTCTTACTTCTGCCGAGTAAAGAAAGGTGTGTCCGACCATAAGCACGAGGCCTTGTCGCTGCGCGATGGCGATCAATTCCTCACACTCTGCCGCAGAAGCTGCCATTGGCTTCTCAATCAAGACGTGTTTGCCCGCTAGAAGGCAGGCCTTTGCCATTGGAAAGTGCATCCTGACGGACGTGGCGACGACGATTGCGTCGATGTCCGGATTGTTCAGCAATCGACTCATATCCATTTCGGCTTCGACCTCTGGATACAAAGAGCGAATATGTCTGAGGCGATCTTCGTTGAGGTCGCAGATAACTTTAAGGCGACAATCCGAAATAGATCGAAAATTTCGAACTAGATTTGGTCCCCAGTAGCCGCAGCCTACAACACCAACGTTAAATCTCTTCTTCATGGGATGGGTATAATGCTCTGTTTTGAGTGGTGGGTTTGAGGAATATCGATGGTCGTCGCCTCTTGAGTGCCAAGCGCCGGAATATCGATAACATGAGAGTCAGTTGCGGAGGGTCGCTTGGAAGAGGGATGTGCCGAGAACATGCGCGTTTCGGCAAGCTGTAACAAAATAACGGCAGGCGTTAGCGCGATTATCTTAATGTCCAGCCATAGCGATTTACATTTAGCGTATTCGATATCTAGCAGGATCATTCTCTCAAACGTCGTTCGATTTTTTCCTGAAACTTGCCACAATCCCGTTAAACCAGGCACGCTGAGAAAACGCTGCCGCTGTCTAGGAGAATATTGTTCGTACTCATAAGGAATACACGGGCGCGGACCAACTAGGCTCATCTCGCCACGAAGTACGTTTATAATCTGAGGCAATTCATCTATTCCAGACGCGCGGAGTATTCTGCCTCCTGGGATTAGCCGAGGGTCACGTTGTGCATCCATTTTCTGCATCGGCAGGCTCGAATGAATAAGGGTCGTGAGAAGCTCCTTATGCGCTGTTACATCTGACCCGATCCTCATCGTCCGAAATTTGTACAGCCTGAATTTGCTCCCTTTATAACCCACTCGTTCTTGCACAAAAAGAATGGGACCGGGCGAAGTAATACGCATCGCGACTGCGATGAACAGCGTACATACGCCGAGGAGCGGAAGCGCCACCAGGCAGCAAAAAATATCCAAGGATCGTTTCCATTTTGGAAGCGCGGTATCGGATTCTTCGCGATCACCGGGTCGATCGCTCAAACCATTGCAATGCCAGGTCATTTTAAGTCCCTAACGTTAACAACGAACAACTCCTAGCCGCGGCCACGTCCCCGTGCTATCTAGTTAGCCAGCGTATTGGATCTGAGCCCGACTAATGGTCATTTGGGCTCCGTGTTGTAAGATCGAAAGCAAAATTGCCACCCGATCGCGGTCGTTATTTGTATGCAGGATAACTGCAGGAACTCCGCGCATTGGCCCACCAATAATCTCCACCCGATCGCCGCGTTGGAAAGGAGGCTCTACTGGAGTTCCGTCTATTACGTCGTCAGCCCATTCTTTTAAATCATTGATGAGCGTATCTGAGACTGTGGCAGGATCCCGTCCCGACAGAACTATATCACTGGCGTCTGGGGCATATTTAACGGCGCGGTAAGCCGTGGCTAAGTCGAAACGGCAAAATACATAGCGGGGGAATAACGGTACGACTACTTTCCGCCTAGTCCCGCGGATGGTCTTGTATTGCCGAAATCGCGGACAGAAGGTCTCCAAAGCGAGCCTATCGCGACAATAAGCTTCAAGCTGACCTTCTTTCTGAATTTTCGTGTAGACACAATACCAGTTCATAATTTCAGAGGCGGTCTGCTTTAGGATTAGTGAACATTTCCCTCTGCCCTGAATTGATAACGGCTGTATCAAAGCTGAACCGGAAGCGGGCGGAGGCTCCAAGTGAACTCAAGCATGTTCGGCGTGGGGTTTTCGATGCAGTTTTCCCAAGCTGCCGCCACTGAGGTGGGGATAACACCTCTTAAATTAAACATGAAGACTCTACAGGGGACCCTTGGGGGAAGGGGCGCGCGTAGGGGTTGGCGCGAACAAAGCCCCTTTCATACATTTTCTGCCGGAATATGTTCCTCTATAAATGGCGATTTGGCACTGCGCTCAGATCGTCACACAAGCTCCTCTTTCAGCGACCTGTTTTGCATCCCTCAGCAAAACAAAAGCACGACGCTAATAAACAGCCAATAGCATGGGATTGTATCGATAATATTATAAGTTAATCAAAACAGAATAGGGAGTTTTGGCTGCTACAATCGCGTTGCACGGGTTACAGAAGAGTCTCACAAGCAGCGATTCGAATTTATCACTCGACGTAGTTTTATCTTCGCATCACGAACGCCTTTCCTGGAGAAGGCCACATTGCGGTAATTAGTTTACGCCCTTAGCGTCGGAGCTAATAGCAGTTTACTATTAGGACCACCCTTCGATGCGGATACTCAATCGCCATGTATCAGATTACCTAAGCTGCTAAACCAGCGCTGTTCGCGAACTCCTCCGCCAATTTATGACTTGCCGCGAGTTGATCGCAGGAGTGAACCAGACAGACGTCGGCAAACAATTAGGTGGTTCCTATCGAGTCGAATGCCGTCGATCCAACCGAATGTAGTCTAACGAGGTAAAACGCAGCAAGGCGCGCAAATCTTTGAGATAAAAACGATAAAACCTATTTTCGGATGAAAATAGATTTTCGGAAATGGCGGGATGGACGGGACTCGAACCCGCGACCTTCTGCGTGACAGGCAGACGCTCTAACCAGCTGAGCTACCACCCCGTAAGGGGAGAAAGATTGCGAACGTAGATTCCGAGTGGGTCAAGTCAAGCGTGTTTCCAGTAAGTATTTGTCATGCCGTTCTTACGCTCGACTTAGTGGCAAAAAAAGAGCCGAAAAACGAGCAGATCGCGGCCGGGAAGATGCGACGGCCTGCGAAACCATTTTATATTTCGATGTTGGAGGCCTGGGTCTCAAGCACCTGCAGCCAGAGTGCCGCTTCGCCGGAGACTCCGTGCGCTTGTAACTTCTCCGCGATCAATCCGATATTAGGTTCCGCCACGTCATGCTTCGGATCAGCAGGGAGGTGTGGCAACACGACTCGAGTAATGGCCCAACAGGCCCAGGCCCGCCACTTACGTTGATCTCGGCGGGGTTCTTTCAGGCGATCGGCGTAATGTTGGAAGTGGACCCGGGGGTTTCCGACTAGCGCGGCGGGTGGTGTATGTTTAAGAAACCAAGCCATGGCTGCGTAAGGAATAGGCCACATTTTCAGAAGGGGCTCATCGCCTCGTAGATCGGCCCCCAGCGCACGGTCCAAACAAAGGATGGCACGAGCGGTAAGCCCTCGTTGCCAGAGGTAATGACCGTACGTGAGTGCTGTGAGATAAAAATGAGGGCCGCGGTCTGTCACGTGCGAGTTGAAATGCCGCCAGTCCATTTGCTCTGAAGGCGCAGGAAGATGAGGGCAAGGTGGCAATGGTGTGGACATAATTGACGACACTACGAAAGGCCCCTAGCTGAGCCGGTGAGGGACCCAATCTCAACGACGAATGACGGGGGCCAAATGTCCTCCCAACGCTAAATACCGGGCTGAACGTTGGCCCACGCCACGATCCCACCTCTGATCCCTTAAAACCTGCCTTAAAGAAGATTGTCCGGGCCAAGCCGACAATGAAACCAAAAGTGGTGGAGCAGACCGGGATCAAACCGGCGACCTCGTCGTTGCGAACGACGCGCTCTATCAACTGAGCTACTGCCCCAAAAGAGGAAGGGTGGTTTTAGGGCAATTTCTTGAACCGAGTAAACCACTAATTTTGTCCTAATGAGGTGACGGAATTGAAAAACCTGCGTAACGTGGCTTTTGGTCTCCAAAATGCTATTGCTATACTGGACGACCGGGAAAGATATGAATCAGAACAGAACTCGTTGATTATATGGCTACCAAAAAGACTGTTAAGACCACACCACCAGCCGCCCCAGCTGTCGCCAAGTCCGAAACTCCTGCCAAGAAAAAGACCATGCCTAAATCTGCCGCGGTTGAGAAAATGAAGCCTATCGCTCCTGTTGAGCCGAAGGCTGAACCGAAAGTCGCAGCAAATAAGTCTAAGGCGACTCAACCGACGGTTATTACCGCGCAAATCGATGTCGGTTTTGGCAATACACTCTATATTCGTGGAGACGGACCGGGCTTAAGTTGGGAAAAAGGCGTTGCGCTCGACTGCGTGGCCGATGACCAGTGGAGCATTTCAATCAATAATGCGGCCAAAACGGTCACGTTCAAATTTCTCCTCAACGACATCACGTGGTGCACCGGGGATGACTACAGCGTCGCACCGGGAACGACATTCGCAATAACACCGGCTTTTTAAGCCGAAATCGAGGGATCAGCCTCGAGATGTTGGGTTACCCGCGCGATCGGGATTGATTGCCAGGAGTCGTTTACGCAAAGCGTCCGCGGCGCTGCGTTCAGCCATTTCGTCGGGTTCGACGGCTTGGCAATAAATCCGGACCTTTGAAAACGGTTTGGGCAGATAAAAGCGGTCCCAGCTTTTGAGTTGCCAGGCGGATTCATAGTCAGCGCCTAGCAAGAGAGCGGTGGCGTTTGCGCGTCGCGTCACGACTACGCCTCCCGCTTTGAAATCGTAGCGAGGTCCGCGCGGGCCGTCCGGTGTGATGCCAATATCATTGCCGGCTTGCATACACTGCACGAGCGCCGTTGCAGCTTCGCGCCCTAGTTTACTGCTCGAACCGCGGATGCTACGGATCCCCACGAGTCTGAAAAAAGCGGCGAGCCAAGCGCCGTCTTTACTCGCGCTCACAAGCGCATAGATCGGTCGACCTTGGCGATAACGGCGAAAAATCTCTGAAGTGATGAAAAGACGGTTATGCCATAGGACAAACGCGACCGGGCGGTCCACGATACTCACTGCCCGCAAATCGGCCTTGTCGATTTCAAATCTAAGGGACCAGCCCCAAATGCGCGTCAGCAGGCCAAGTGGAAGAAGCACCCAACTGCGCCAACCGACAATCTCATTGACGTCGGGTGGTGTGGGCTTGGTTTCGGTCGTGCTCAAAGAGGACGTTTTCGCGAAAAGAAACCGAGACGCCAAGAGAAACTTATTTTCACGCGGAAATGCCAATGCAGGTAAAGGCCACCACGAAACACACTAAACGCGGAAGCGGATGAGATCGAGCAGGGGTGGGATCTACGAATAACACGAATTGGCACGAATGAAATTGATTTGGAAAACTATCGATCTTGAGCCTCACAAAACGGTGAGAGAAGTCATTCTGGTCTTTTCTTCTCAGTTTCTCCCTTTCTGATTCGTGCTATTCGTGGATACCTTCTGCTCGCTTCCGACCAAGTTATTCGTTGATTCCACGAGCTTCGGCCCAGATGCCGGCCTCGTCTCCTTCGATATGGATAAACATGGGCCGACAGCAGATTTCACAGTCGTAGTCGAGGTCGGTCGGCAGTTCTTCCAGCGGTGGTGCGGCAACTTCGAATGATTCGAAGCAGGAAGGGCAGGTGACGCTGACGAAATCTGAACTCATGGTCCCAACTTAGCAGATGATATCCGTTGGTGCTATAGTCGTTCTCTGGTTTTTGTCCCGCGTATCGACAACCAGTAATATACGCAGCTGGCGCGGTGGACGAGACTCGAACTCGTGACCGACGGTTTAGAAAACCGTTGCTCTATCCGGCTGAGCTACCACCGCCCAAGCTGCGGCTCAAGAGATGGGCAGGATTTTCTTGCGCGTCAATTTTGGTTTTGAACGGCGGAAGTCGACGTAGATCCGAAAATCGAATTACTTCAGTTGAAGAACGTCTTTGCCGTAGTCTTTCCCGTTGACTGAAATCAAACAGTCTGCCCGCGCGGCAAAGCCAGAGAGCCGAACGCGCTTTTCATGGTCCAGATCGGCTTCGATCTCTAACGGGGAAGATACCCCGGCGACTTTCAATTTGAGCATTCCATTCTGAAGTTGTTGTTCAACTGACGTGGTTGCCAATGCCTGCGCAAACGTAGCGAATCCCTTTTCGTCCGAGTCTTCTTGGGCGCGCATCAAGACGGTAACGGAACCGCGAGCGGTCGGCTTTGTGGACGACAAAGTTAATGTAAGACGGTCCGCAGAGGGAATGTCGACGTCATGGACGTAAGTGAGCGTAACCGCTTGTTCATTAGGAGACGATATTAGCACATAACGCACGCCGACCGTTACGCCGTGAAAGCGAACAAAAACCGGTAAGTTCGGTTTCAGCGCTGTGGGACGCGCGTCGGTTCCTACCATCCATTTTGTTCCGTTTTGCCATACTTCAGCGCCGCGCGGTAAGACAAATTGAGCATACAGTCCGGTGATTTCGCTAAGGTCTACTTTGCTCTTAGCGGAGAGGTCGGTGGAAAGTACCTGCAGCACTTCAGGTCCGTTTTGCACGGTGGCGACAAAGGGCTCGAGGTGAAGCGCCTTGCTGTGCGCACCGTGACGTGCCTTTTTCAAGCCGTAAGGATCATTTCGCCCTTCGAGCAGAAAATCACTTTGCACCGTATCATGATCTCCGGGCCAGTACATGACCAGCGAGTGATCTTCTTGTCCATGATTCACGCCAGCTGAGCCCAAGGCAAACGTTCGGGCGACGTAGTCCGACGCTCGAAAGTCGGCCGTTGCGCCACAACGTTGATACACCATGCGCGGAATTTGCGTGCGAATAGGCTCGGTGAGCGCCTCGGGCGGATCCCATCGGCTTCCTTCCAATACATAAATGAGTTGCTCGCGCGCAGGGTGACTCACCCAGCCAGCCTCTTCGATCTCCGGTTTCCATGAAAGCCAGCCTGCTTTAATGAGGTGGGCATCGAGATACCCTCGACCTAATAGATAATCGTAGTTGCGTCCGTGCGCACCGCCAAGGCGTTCGCCGGGAGCAAACCAATGCGCGGAAATATCCGTCCAAACATATCGCAAGGCCGCCTCGGCTTGTTGCCGTCCTTCTTCGCGTTCGATATATTTGGACATCGGCGCGAGCGAATCGAGAACAGTGCCATAGTAATTCGGGCTAATATATTCGGAAAGGCCGTTTTTGGCGGTATAGGCGAGCCAAGTCGTGAAATCGCGATAGCCCTGACTAGCAAGTTCAGAGTCATGCAGTGTTTCACCGAGCCAAATCATGTTCCAACACCGCATGACATAGATGTTGGTGTATTCCGGTCGCACCTTGTGACGTTTGATGCCCTCAATCGACGTCCGCATCAGTTGATCCAGCAGCACCCGACCGTGATCGCTGAGATGGTCTGTTTGAAATTTGGCGAGAAAGGCCGTTTGCTGCATGCAAAACTCTACCGCGTTAAGATCGAGCACGGTCGGCGCGTCGAGGACCCATTTGAAATTTCCGTAAGTCTTGCTCGTTGAATCAAGGTCCTGAGCCTTGCGAGCTAGAGCTAAGGCGTGGTCGACCCGATCGCGGTTGTAGCCGACCGCTGCCGCTTCCACGGCAAAACGAAATACTCCGCGGATGCCTACGCCCGGATTTGTCTGCAACGTGTGCCATTGTTGGTCGAGTTCACTCTGCGCGGCTCGTAGGTCCGTCGTGGGCAGAGGTTGGGCCGCCACTTGGTCAGCGGCACAGGCATAGCAAAGGCCTATGACAAAAAGAGCGAGTGTAGGTAAATGCCGGACACCAGTGGAGCAAAACATCGGGCAAGTCATGCGGTGAAAATTGTCCTCAGGGTATTTTCGCCAAGAAAAAAGAGCTGACCGTTTCGCTCCTAAAACACCGACCAATTGGCGACCCTGCTGGATTATGGAGTGAAGACCTCATCGTCGTTTGTCCAGAGCTTGCGGTCGGGGCCTGCTGAGTGAATTTCCATTTGTGTACCAGATACTTGATGGAAAAAAAACGGCGTGCCCCACCGGTCGCACAGCTCGCCTTGCGCATTGATCGCCGGGTGGTCGGGGCGGATAAATCCGTAGTCCAGTTTATTTTTTCCGGTAAGGACCGCGGTGATCTCGGCGTTTTCGCCCACGGGGTTTGTGGTGTGCAACGTGGTCTGATAAGCCTGCAACAGGTCGTTGATGAGCTGCAAGTCGGCGCGGATGTTTGAGGTGGGGTCGTTCAATTTGTCGGCGAGATGGAGCAATTCGAATGCGATGACGATGATCACCAAACCTGAAATGAGCAGACGACGCGGGGTCATGATAGTTTAAAATCAGGGATGAGGCGATCAGGCCGCAGATAAAGAAGCGAGGAACGAGGTATGGAGTAGCGAAAAAACAGAATGGCTACGAAGAGGCACAGAGCGGAGAAACCGCAACCAAGGACGTGTGACAAGTGATATGGGACGAGCAAAAATCAACTGCAAGGGAACACGGAGGACGCCGAGTGAAGAGCGCGCGCCGAAAATTTTTCGTAGGGGTTCCATTACCTCCGTGTGTTCTGTTCCATTCTGAGTCCTACGCGTTCAAATCCTCTCTGAAAACAATATTTTGCGGGATAGCAGCACAAATTATCCCTGCGTCTTGCCGCGTAGTGATGGGTTGGTTACGCCTGATTAGTCACGAACTATACAGGCAACCGACCGGAGCGCGGGCGCATCGCGCGAACGAGATCAGGCGCCCATGAATCCGAGGTTCGGGTTCGCAAAACGGTTGATGTTCGGCAAGACAGTGCTCAAATTCGAGGCGCTCACGCCGAACCAAGTGGCCAAGGTCGCAGCGTATTCGTCGACACTCGTGCTTGGAATCCAACGACCGCGGCCGGTGTCGTCGGGACTGCTGCCGCCGAGGACGAGGCTGGGCATCTTGCCGTAAATATTTCCGCCGTTGACCGCGCCTCCCACCACAAGGTGGTGACTGCCCCAGCCGTGGTCGGAGCCGTCGCCATTCGTGTTGAACGTGCGGCTGAAGTCGGAAGCCGTGAACGCTGTGACTTGGTTAGCCGCGCCGAGTTCGACTGTGGCGTTATAGAACGCGCCCAGGGCCTGGCTGATATCGCCGAGGAGTGTGGCATGATTGCCCTGGGTGGTGTCTGCTTTGTT
>WNFI01515690.1_pt1 | contig 39607 bp, 42 predicted proteins | sample 5400471 | NCBI WGS metagenome assembly WNFI01 (sample SAMN13153348, study PRJNA577476) | soil metagenome | isolation source: 100 cm saprolite on Douglas fir-dominated hillslope | place: USA:California | collected 2013-09-17 | reverse complement strand
GAGCGGCGGGATGCGCTGCTCAAGCACTGCATCGAGCGCGGCATCGAGGCGAAGGTGCACTACCCGATCCCCATCTACCAGCAGAAGGCGCTCGCGCACTACGGCTACAAGCCGGGCGCGTTCCCGGTCACTGACCGGCACGCAAGAGAGTGCATCACCTTCCCGGTCGACCAGCATCTGTCGCGCGCCGAGATGGACCACGTCATCGAAACCGTCCGCAACTTCTACGCCGGAAAAGCCTGACCATGCCCCCTGCCGTCAAAGTCCCGTTCATCGACCTCAAGCAGCGCTACCAAGAGGAGAAGACCGAGCTCCTCGCCTGCGTGGAGCGCGTCGTCTCGCAAGGCCATTTCGTGCTCACCCAGGAGGTGAACGAGTTCGAGGAGCAGGCGGCCAAGTATGTCGGGGTGAAGCACATCGTCGGCCTCAACTCCGGCACCGACGCGCTCATGATGGCGCTCTGGGCCAACGGCATCGGCAAAGGCGACGAAGTCATCACCACGCCCGTGTCGTTCGTCGCCAGCACCGGCTCCATCGTCCACGTCGGCGCGAAGCCGGTCTACGTGGACGTGCGCGCAGACCAGCTCATCGACGCGACCAAGATCGAGGCGGCGATTACCCCGCGCACGAAAGCGATCCTGCCGGTCCACTGGATCGGCCGCATCGCCGACATGAATGCGATCATGGACATCGCGAAGAAGCACAAGCTGCTGGTGATCGAGGACGCGGCGCAGACCATGGGCGCCTATTACCACAAGAAGCACGGCGGCAGCTTCGGCCACGCCAGCGCCTTCTCGGCGCACCCGCTCAAGAACCTGAACGCGCTCGGCGACGGCGGCTTCATGGGCACCAACGACGACGAAGTCGCGCGCAAGGTGAAGCTCTATCGCACCCACGGCCTCGAGTCGCGCGACTCCTGCGTCATGTACGGCGTCAACTCGCGCCTCGACTCCCTCAACGCCGAAGTGCTGAAGTTCCGCCTGCAGCGCCTGAAGAGCGTGGTCGACCGGCGCCGGCGCAACGCCGACCTGTACCGCAAGTTGATCAAGCAGGGGCCGATCTACATCCCGCCGGAGAAGCCGCACGAGCACAACTCGTACGTGATGTTCATCACCCAGGCCGACAGGCGCGACAAGCTCAAGGACTACCTGGCCGAGCGCGGCGTCGAGTCGCTTGTCTACTACGGCACCGCACTGCACCTGCACAAGGCGGCGGCAAAGCTCGGCTACAAGAAAGGCGATTTCCCGGTCGCGGAAAAGCAGTGCGAGCGCGTGCTCGCGCTGCCGCACCACCAGCACCTGACCGAGGACCAGATCGCGTACGTCGCGGGAAGCATCAACAAGTTCTACGACGCCTAGGGGTCACACGTGGTCCATACAGTCCTTGTAATCGCACCGCACGGCCTCGATGAGTCCCTCGGCTGCGGCGGAGCCATGGCCCAACACGCAGACGATGGCGACGAGATCCATGTCCTCGTACTGTTCGGCGACGGCAGTGGACGAGACACTGCCCGGCGCAAGAACGCCGCGATGGCAGCGAAGATCCTTGGCGCTTCCGCGCCCCGCTTCGCGGGCTTTCCCGAAAACCGCAGCGACACCCTGCCGCTTCTCGACGTTGTGGCGGCAATCGAAAGCTGTGTCGCGGAACTCAAACCGGAGATCGTGTATGTCAGCCACGGCGGCAACCTGAACATCGACCACCAGACGAGCTTCCGCGCAGCGGCCACGGCGCTGCGTCCGGTGCCGGGCGCGAGCGTGCGGGCGATCTACGCCTACGAGATCCTCTCGAGCACCGACTGGGCGCCCGTCGGCATCGGGCGCGGCTTCCGGCCGAACCGGTTCGTCGAGATCACGGCGCAAATGGAGCGCAAGCTGCAGGCGCTCGCGGCCTACGGCGAAGAGATGCGGCCGGCGCCGCATGCGCGTTCCGCCGAGGGCGTGCGGGCGCTTGCGCGGCACCGTGGCGGGATGGCCGGGGTCGCAATGGCCGAGGCATTTTCGGTTGTGCGGGAAACCGCGGCGGCCTAGCCGTGACCGCGCGGTGAGAGTCGGAATCGCAGCGCTCGCCAAGCTCTGCCTGTCAGTCGCACTGGCATGGTACGCATTGTCCCGTGTGGATTTCTTCGGGGTGGCCGCCCGTCTGCCGTTGCTCGAGGGCGGCTGGGCGGGGGCGAGCCTTGGCCTGGTGCTGGCGCAGTTCGGTCTCGCCTCGCTGCGCTATCGGCGCTTGCTTGCGGTTGCCGGTCGGCCGCTGCCGTTTCGCGTGACTTTCAACACCATCATTATCGGCGCATTCTTCAGCCAAACGCTCGCGTCGTTCATCGGCGGCGACGCGGTTCGAGCGTGGCGGGTCGTCAAGGAGGGTGTTCCAGTCTCGGTCGCCATCGCATCGGTCGTCCTGGATCGAGTCTTCGGCTTCATCGGTCTTACCGCGTTCATCGTCGCGGGACTTCCGATCTTCTTCGGGGTCGTCCAGGAGCCGCTTACCCGATGGGCGCTGGTCGCGCTTATCGCGGGCGTCGCCGCGGCCAGCGTGTTTCTGTGGCACGCCGGCTCCGCGCCCGCGGGCCTGCGCAGGTTCAGGGTCGTCGCCGCCTTGGCCGGATTGGGCGAGCATTGGCGGGCGCAGCTTTCGGCCCCGGGGACCGCTTTGTCGCTGGTTGGGATCTCCACCGTCATCCAGGCGCTCAACGTGCTGACCGTGTACGCAGCCGCCAGGAGTCTCGGCGTGACGCTCGATCTGGGCATCTGCATGGCGCTGTTGCCTCCGGTGCTGCTCCTCGCCATGCTTCCGATTTCGTTCGCCGGCTGGGGGATTCGCGAAAGCGCAATGCTGATCGCCCTAGGTCTGGTCGGCATCCCTGCACTCGAGAGCGTCGCGATCTCGGTATGTTACGGACTGGCCGTGCTGGCGGCGAGCGCTCCCGGTGGAATCATCTGGCTCTGGGACCGGCGTGCCCTGAGCTCAAGGCGCGGGCGCGATGGCTCGTCCGCGTAGCAAAGGTCCTGGTTCGAACGCGTCCCGGGTCCGGCTGGGCCCGAAGGTTCCGACCTACGACACGCCGTACATGCATGTATATCGCTGCCGAGCCGACTTCGGCCAGGCGACCAAGGACTACTACGTCATCCAGTTCAAACCGCGCGCAGGGGTGGTCATCAATCGGGGCGCCGAGGTTCTCCTGGTTCGGCAGTACCGCTTCCTCCCGAACAGGAATTCGTGGGAGCTTCCTGGCGGTTCGATCGAGCCGGACGAGTCCGCCAGGCGCGGCGTCGTGCGCGAGTGCGTCGAGGAAACGGGAATCCGGCCGTCACGCCTTTCGCTGCTCGTGACCTATTACCCCGGGCTCGACAACGTGGACAACTGTACGCGAATTTACCACGCTGCGGGATTCGAGATATGCGCTCCGTTCATGCCCAACCCCCTGGAGGTGAACGCATTGCGATGGCTACCCCTCGACCAGGCAATCGCCATGGTCCGGCAGGGTCGTATTCTCGATGCAATGACGGTGACGGGCCTGCTGGCGTACGCATCACTTGGCAAAGGATCGGGGAAAGATGCCTCTTGACCGGTCCCTGACGGTATTCGTGCCCGCGCTGAACGAAGAGTGGCACATTGAAGCCACTGTGGAGGTCGTTGTCCGTTCCGCCCAAGCGGCTGGCGTGGGTTACCAGGTCATCGTGGTTGACGACGGCAGTACCGATCGGACCGGGGAAATCGTAAAGCGGCTTGCGGCGCTCAATCCTGCGATCAAGGTCATCCATCACGGGAATCGCAAGGGCCTGGGCCGCGGTTACCGCTCCGCGATCCAGGCCGCGACGACGTCGTACTTTGTCTTCGTCCCGGGGGACAATTCCTGGCCGTTCGACTCGGTCAGCCGCTTCTTCGCGCTTCTGGGCGAAGCAGACATAATCACCTCGTATCCCACCAACGCGGATGAGCAGCGTACCTGGCTCAGGAGAATTCTCTCGTCTGGCTACACGACATTGGTGAACGCCCTGCACGGGTTTAGCCTGCGCTATTACAACGGGCTGACCATCTATCCGACGGAATTTCTGCGCTCCCATCCGGTGCGTGCTTCGGGATTCGGCTTCGCCGCGGAACTCCTGCTTACGGCGATCTACGAAGGCATGAGCGTCGTGGAAGTGGGGCTCGGAATCCAGGAGCGCGAAGGCGGCGCCTCCAAGGCGGTCACCGTGCGCAATGTCGCAAGCGTGGTTCGCAGCCTGGTCCGGTCCTACTGGCGCCTCAGACTGCGACGGACCCGCAAGAGAATCACGGTGCCGAGGCGGCATGCCTGAGCCGGCGGGCGGGCTGCCGCTGATCGGAAATGGCGTCTCGCCGGAAGGGGCACGGATCTCCGGTGAAGCCCGCAGGCTGATTGCGCTTGCCTACGGCGCAGTTGCCAACCTCGTCGTGGCTCTGTCCTTCGCTGCGCTTGGATTCGCCCTGGGGCGGGGGTTTGCGAGCAGGCAGCCGCTCGTGGGCATGGCGATCGCGACCGTGCTTGGCTACGTCGCGATCCGCATCCTGACCCTGTCGTATGTCGCGGTGTACATGGGCCACTACGAACCGCGGATGATTTTTGGCGTGTATGCGGCAGTATTATTCATGGCGCCAGTCATGATCTGGGCGCTGTTCGAGACCAGGAGGCGGCCAGGATGAGCGCCCGCCGGAAAAACGCGATTCGACTGGCGATTGTCACTGGCGCGAGCGGCACCCTTGGCGCGCAGATCGCCCTCGCTCTGGCAGACCGCGGCCTCACAGTGGCCGCCTTCGGGCGCGCAGAGGACCGTCTCGCCGCGCTGCAGAATCGTGCCGGCGCCACGCTCTCATCCCGAATCGTTCCGGTCGCGCTTGACGTGACGGACGTCAACGCCGTTCGCGCAGCGATGCATCGGATCTGCGATGAACTCGGCCCGCCGCAGGTGCTGGTTACCGCCGCCGGCATCTATGGAACCGTCGGCGACGTCGCAACCACCGCGCCAGAACGCTGGCGGCACGCGATCGACGTGAATCTGATGGGCGTGTACAACTTCTGCCACTTCGTTTTGCCGCGCATGATTGCCGCGAGAAGCGGCGCGATTGTCAATCTCGCCGGCGGCGGCGCCTCCGGCCCGCTGGAGCACCTCTCGTCCTATGGTGTGTCGAAAGCGGCCATCGTCCGGTTGACCGACTCGCTCGCCGCCGAGGCGGCGCCGGCCGGCGTGCGCGCCAACGCGATCCTTCCCGGTCCGGTGGACAGCCCGATGCAGGATCAATTGCTGTCGGCGGGCGCCAAGGCGGGTCACTGGTACGAAAAGATTCGTGCGCTGCGCGAAAAAGGCGAGGGCGGCGTGGCTCCGGAGCGCACCGTCGCGCTGCTCGACTTCCTGCTGTTCGGGCGCGGCGCGGCCCTCAGCGGAAGGCTGCTTTCCGCGCGCTATGACCGGTTCGAATCCTGGAGCGACGATCAGATTGCGCAGATCTCCGTCTCGCCGCTCTACTCCCTGCGCCGGATCGATCCGACGATTGTGCTTGCGGCCATGCAGATGCCTGCAATCCGGGAGCTGTAGGGCAGGGGGCCGGATGACGACACGGCGCGTAGTTCTGTTTATTGCGGTACTCATGTGGTTGTTCCTGAGTTACGCGGGGACGGGCCTGACCCGGCCGTTCACGCGCGGCGCCGATATCGCCGGGTGGACCGCCTCGACTGCGGCGAACGCGCGCGCAATCAACGTCTCGGATCGTTGGCTTCCCTACGGCGTCGGCCAGCCGCTTGCTGAGCTGGACCCTCTGGAAAACCTCCTCTACCTGCATCAATCGCCGCTGCCCTACTGGATCACCGCCGGCGCATTCGCCGTCGCCGGCGCCACCGAAACTGTCGCGCGCCTGATTCCGCTGCTGTTCACGCTCGGCGCCGGATTGCTGCTCTATCGGCTGCTGGCGCGGCTCTGGGACCCGCGTGTCGGCCCGCTCGCGCTCGCGGCTTTCTGGCTAAATCCGACCATCGTCACCTTCGCGATGTCGAACAACCACATCGTCATCGCCCAGTTCAACGTGCTGCTAGCCTTGTCGGCCTGGGTCGCCGCCGCGGCGCCCGCGGCGCGACGCTTCGCTTATCCCATCGCGGTGGCCTGCACGCTGCTGGCGATGTGGACCTATTGGTACGCGTATTTCCTGCCGCTGTTCTTCGCCTTGGCCGAGGCGCGCTGGACCGCGCCGGAGGCGCGCAGTTACCGCAGGGCGGCGGTCTGGTTCGCGCTGCCCGTAGCGAGCATCGCGCTCCACCTGCTTCTTTATTTTGCCGTCTATCCCTCCGGACCTGCCGAGCTCCTCTCGACCGCAATGAACCGAAGCGGGCTCGAGACCGGCGCATGGAGGCCGCTGCGGTCCATCCGCGAGCTCGCGCTCGAGCTCTCGCAACTCTGGCAAATCGGCTTCATCGTCCTCGGGCTCGCGTTCCTCGGGTTGCGGCTTACGCGCGCCGCCGCCCCCCTGCACACGGAGCAGCGCGTCGTGCTGCTCGCGCTGGGCGGCGCACCGCTGCTCTACTGGATCTTCATGGCAAGAATCGCAGCCGTCGAGCCGATGTTCAATCTCGTTCTCATCGCGCCATTTATCTCCGTCTGCTTCGCCCTTGGCGCGGTCGAGGTGCTGGGCGAACGCCTGGCGGTGCTCGCCTTTCCGGTCCTCGCGCTGTCGCTGGCGCAGATTGCCGCCCACCACGACGCATGGCAGCTGCGCCTGTATTCGTACAAGGCGGACGAGGCCGTGAAGGTCAGCAAGATGGCGCGAGGCCTCACCCGAGAGGGCGACGTCATCATCGAGGACGGTTCCAACATCGGGCCGGGCGTGCTCGCTTACTACGCGCTCGGACGGACGGTGATCAATTCCGAGAATTTCCTGGGTCGCCCCCGCCGCGCGCCGGCCGATTATGTGTCGCACGTGCTGAACAAACTGGCACCGGAGCGCTCGGTCTATCTGGTGACGACGGCGGACCGGCTCAAGGTCGGCAACCTCGTCGCGCAGCTCACTGCGCGGGGCTATGAAATCTTGGCGCCAGTCGAGCAGTCCGATTGGCGGATCATGGAGATCAAGCGACGGAAATAGGCGACCCGTATCATTTCGCGGCCTTTCGCCCGCGGCGTCAAATCCGTCTCCCCGGAACTACACCACAGGTAATACATCGCTGTATCCTTCATGAACGTGATTTTGATTTAGCCACCCGCACCAAGATTCCAAAACCGCTTTATTCTGCCGAATGTTCGTGCAATGAATTTTCCCTTGTTTGTTAGAGCATACCTTCCGTCTTCGTGCCGAAGATAACCCGCACCGACCATCGCGGCCAGACGCTGTTCCACAATCTTTTCTGCGTGCGCATCAGGGCGCAATTCGACGAAGGATATTCCTTCCGACTCAGCGGAAGTGAGCCGAATCAGCATGCCGAGGGAAAGCGAGGTCTGGATCGAGTAATAGAACGGCATGTAGAGCACCCACAGACTGGCGAATGAAGCGAGGGCGACGATGAAACGTGGCGCTTGAAAGTCCATGCCGTATGAATGCCCATAAATATGTAGCTTCGTAAAGCGGACGAAAAGCAGGAGTACGCAGGCGAGGGTCAGCCGAATGAGGAAACGGCTGCGATTGGACATCGGCCGCAGGCAAAACAGCGCCCAGTGGACCGCCAAGAATACCGCGAAGACCAGCATTCCGAATGCGGCGGCTTTTTCCATGGCGCTGGCTAGGGCCCCGGCGGCAGGCGTAGTGCTGCCCTCAGCCGCGCGTAGACGTTGCCGAGCCATCTCCCTTTCGGCGTAAGAAGCGCGCGAGCGCCCTCCCCGCGGATCAGGCCCTGCTCGGTGAGATCGTCGACCCGCTTCTGCAGCATCCAGGCGATCCCCTCGCCGGCGCCGTAGCCGCGAAGAATTTCGTCCACCGCGAGGCTGGCGCGCGGACTCTCGTCTATGTCGATCAGGATGCGCAGCGAGAAGCCGCGTTCCGTGAGATTGTAGAGTTGCAGAATGCCTCCCCAGATTGCAGCCGTGTAAGGCACCAGGAACCAAGCGAAGTCGTTCGGCAAAACCAGCCCGGGCACGGCGGGCAACAGTCCGAGCTCGGCAGGGCTGAGCCTGAACGCGAAATAAAGCGGCGCAAGCGACAGCAGGTAGAGACGCATCATCAGCGCCGCGCGGCCCTGGGGCGAGCCCCAGCGAAACACGGCGGTCACGAGTGCCGTGTACAGCACGCACGAGACGACCAGCAACGCGAGAATTTTCATCGCATCGCGTCGTAGCGCACCAGCAAGAAGGCTGTTAATGCCAGAAGGACGGCGCCAAGCAAGGCGAGCACCAGCGCCGCGAGAGTTGCCACGAACGGAACGAAGCGGAACTCGATTTCCCGTGTCCCTGCAGGGACCTCGACGCCGCGCATCACGAGGTTCGTGGCGTAAACGGGAATCTCGTGACCATCCGCAAACGCGTGCCAGGCGGGATGGTACATCTCGTTCAATACCAGAAATCCGGCCGTCGGAGCGTCCTGGATCCGGACGAGGAGGCGGTCTCCTTCGTAGCTCACCTTGAATTCCCCGGCCAAGGCATAGTGCTTCTCTGCGCTGGAGCCCTCTATATAGCTGGTACGAGCAAGGCTTGCGCCAGGGTCCACATCACGCATTGACTTGGCCAAGCCGCTCGCCGCCTGCTCGAGGTTCTCGACCGGCTGCGCCGAGGCCACCCAGAACGCACGGGGCGTCACGGGCAGCGGGTTGCGCAGCACTTGCAGCTGGTGGGGCCGCATGTCGCGACCCGCTTCGCCGCGGTTGAAATAGAGCGCCTCGTTGAGATGGACTGCGTACTTCACATTCAGGATCGAGAGCAGCGGCCAGAAAAGCTGGGCTTCCGAAGTGAAGTGGATCGTTCGCACCCCCTGCACGCCTTCAGGCCACGGCAAGGCACGCATCCGCGCCGGTAAGCCGTTGATGTAGCCCTCCAGCAGCCGCAACTGCCAGAACTGTGCGACGTGCGGCGTAACGGAGCCGGGAAAACGCGCCGGATCGGCGATCACCACGCTCCGATAGGCGTCCACCTCGAGCCTGCCGTGCAGCGCGGCCACCGCATCGGCATTCGGAACCCTGAAATCGTCAGCGCGCGCCGACAGGAACTCGATATCCTGAAACGGGATCCCGGTGCGCGTCTGCGGGCCGTTGACACGGTCGTACGCGGTAAGAAATGCGCCGAACACCATGACCGCGCCAAGCACCACGACGCTCGACGCGCGGCGGGTGGGCGACGGATTGCCCAGCCGCATCGCAAGCACGAAAGCAAGAAACAGCATGCCCTGCAACAGCAGCATCATGAGGGGGACGATGGCGATGGGCCAGAATCCGTAGCGCGGATCGCCCCACCGGTAGGCTTCCGGCAGTCCCAGCACGCGCACGGCATGATCCGCTGCCCAGGGAAGGCTCCAAGCCAGCGCCCCGCCGGCGGCGACCGCGCCGCAGATTACGCCAGTGCGCTGCCGCGCGGACAGGCTTCCCCATGCGTCGTCAAGCAATGCATGCAGCAGCGCGGCGACCAGCGCGCACAACGGCAGCAGCGCCACAATGCCGAGGCGACCGTGGAGCAGGTACTGATTTAAAAAAAGGTGATACAGAAGCTCCTGCAAAAGCGGCACCGAAAGCATGCCCGCAACCACGGCAAGGAAAACGAAGAAAAACGGCAGATCGTCGCGCCGCGCAGGAACGAGCGCGAACCATCTCCCATCGGCCGAGCGCACCAGCATTGCGAACACCAGCAGCGTCGCCAATCCGGACACGCACAGGCGAATGCCCTCGTACGGATTGAAGAAGCCGTTGATGCGCGCGATCTGAATCGCATTGTCCCCGAAGATGCCATCGTGAAACAGCCGCAGAATCTCGAGCGGATGAATGGCCGCGAATCCGGCGGCGCGGTGCAGGAGCCGCAGATCCTCGAACACCGTTCCGAGGCGCGGTGCCGCAAGAAGCAGCGCCGTGGCTACGGAGACGAGGAATACGGCCGGCACTCTCCAGCTTCGCAACCGGTATCCGCGCCACAGTGCATAGGCGCCGAACAGGATCAGCGCATAGGCAATTCCCTGGAGGAAGCTGACGAAAAAGAGCGCGGCGAGCAGCGCCGATAGCGCGGCGTAGCAGAGCGCGAGATTGCGCTCCGACATTCGCCGGATCGCGAGCATCACCAGCGGCATCAGCGCGATCACGAGAAATGCGTCGTCCACCGACAAATTCAGGAAGAGCGCGCCGGGCGCAAGGGCGTAGAGCGCGGCCCCGACCGTCGCCTCTGCCGCCCGGCCGACGACATCTTTCACGAACCAATACGCGAACCACGCAGCGAGAATCAGCCAAGTGCAGGAGATCCAGCCGAATGCGGTGTACAGATCGCGGTAGGGAAACGCCTTCGCGAGCCACGCCAAAGGAAGCGGCGCCATGTGCGGGAGCCCCCACGTGGACACCCCCATCAGGGTGCGGTCGTTCCATCCCTGCAGCTTGCCCGCGCGGAGCGTTTCGACGTGAAACTTGCGCACACTCGTAAAGGTTGCGAGACGATCGATCGTGCCGATCGTGGTCGTCCGTCCAGTAATGTGGGGGCCGTATACCGACAGGCCAAGCAGTGCGAGAAACGACAGCGCAGCGAGATCGGTGATACGCAATTTCACCGAGAGCGCAGATCGTATACGTCAAACAGGACGTTTGAAGCTACCGCCTTGTATTGCGCGGCCAGCCTCTCGCCGAGCTCCTCGTTGCATCCCGCGCCTCCACGTGCAATGCCTATAAAGGCGTCGCGCGGCCAGCAGGTCGCGAAACCGGGGAAAACGCGCCCCTGTTTGAAGTAGAAGAAATATTCTGGCCGCTGCGCGCTCCAGTACTCCTGGCGGCGCATCTGCGCGACTTTGCAGTCGACCCGCTCGAGCTCTCCGTTCAAGCGGATCGAATCGCGGCCGCAGACTCCATAGCCAGGGCTCTCGGCGAAATAGCCGATGCTCGGGACATTGATGTTCGTCATGAACAACTGCCCCTTGTATTGCTGCAGCGACACCAGCGGCTCCAGGTCATTCGCCCCAGCCGCGCGCTCCATGATGTCGCCCAGTTCGTTCGCGGCCCGCGTTAAAATTGCGACCACGCTCATGATCGCCGCGAACAGCAGCACCGAGCGCGTGACTGCGCCGATCAAGGTCCAATAGCTCGCCGACCGGTCGATCGATCCGGACATCGGCCGGTATCGCCACCAGCACAATATGACAATCACAATTCCTAACGCTGGAGAAGCATACGCGATGATCGACGCGCCGGCCGGCATCTTTGCCGCGGCGAACGGCCACAGCGCGATCGAAGTTGCGTTCCACAGGCGCGCAACGATCCGGTCCTCCAGCGCCATAGGCCAGATCCTGCCGATGACATAGAAGGTCGCGATCGCGGCCCCTACGAATATCCATGCGAATAAGGCGAGCCGGCGTTTGGGCGGAAATGCATTCGCGATAAGCGTGCGCCCCTCCGCATCGAGAAGCGGACGGCCGAGCAAAAGCAGAGTGCTGACGAGCGCAGTGGCGGGCACGCCGAACAGTAGGAGATTGATGGCGCCGTAGCTGCTCAGGTTCACCTCCTGGGTGTGGGCGGGAAACAGTAGGATCACCGCAACGATGGTCAGCGCCGCCCACGCGAACAAGCGTAGGATGAAGCGGGCGGCTCGCGCGATCTCCTCTCCAAGCCCGCATGCAGGGTAGGCAAAGGTGCGGAAACCCTCGAAGCGCGAGGCCAGCCGCCGCGCCAGGGCGACGCCGGCGACCAACGCCACCAGCGCCGGCAACACCAGCGCGGCGAAGCGGAACTTGAGGTTGCTTGCGAGCGTGAGCGCAACAAAGCCGGGATCGGCACGCTGCGCTCCATGGTGCACTAGCCCCGCATCGATATAGAAGTTGCGCAGCTCCTCCTGCGTAGGAACGCCGATCGTGCGGTTGCCGAGCGTGTAGAGGAGCTCCTTCGCGAACAGCTCGGGTCCGAGGTAGATCAGGTTCTGCAGCAGGTGTGCGCCTATCCCGGCGAAGATCGTCGCCACGATCAACACGATCTGCTTCCTGCTGATGGGCGCAAGACGCAGCAGGTACAGGAAGATCCAAGCGAACAAGGCGGCGGCGAGCAAGATGTACTGGATGTAGATCGAGAGCAGGAACGTCAGCGCCAGGGCGGCCGGCAGGCGCCAGCGGCGCGGATCCGCATGGGACTCGATCACCCAGCACATCGGCGCGAAACACAGCAGCAGGTAGGCACTGTGCACTTCGGCCTGGAGGTGATTGACCACGACGTACGGGCCGGCGGCGAGCAGCGCCAGGGCGGCGCCCGGAATGTCCTGCGAACCGAGCAGCAGCCTGACGAAGCGCACATAGTAGTACATGCCGGGCAGCACCAGCGCGCCGAACAGAATGCGCGTCCAATGGTGATCGCCCCTGGTCAGCATGAGAAACACAGCAGTCAGCAGGTCTGGACCCGGCGGCATGTGGTTATAGATGAACGGATGGTCCGCCGCGAACAGGCTCGCCGAATAGTCCTGGAGGAAGAACGTCGGGAGAAAGCCGAAGCGCAGATAATTGCGCGCCGCAATGTTGGTGTACGCCCAGTCCTCGACGTTCGAGAACTGGTTGAAATACGGGTATTTCAGGGCAAGCACGACATGAAGGACGAACAGTATCGCGACCATCCCCAATACGACGGCCGCGGGAACGACATTCACCCAGCGCTGGAACGCGGTCCGGCCCGCGTGCATCATCGACGGCGCATTCTCGCCGCTCACGCCGAGACCCCGAGCGTCAGATAGCGCACGCCGATTTTTCTTAGACCCGCGCCGTCGAGAACCGCGTACGGATCGAGCACGATACGCTCGCGTAGGCGCGCCGCAAGCGAAGCGGGCTCGAGAGAGGCGAACTGTTTCCAGGGCGTCATCACGGCGAGCGCGTCGGCGCCCTCGCAGGCCTCGAGCGCAGAGCCCGCGGCGTGGCCGCGCGGGTGCGCCGCAGCGGACGCCGGCACCACGGGATCGTACAGGCGCACGCGGAAGCGGTGGAGCCCCGCGAGGAGCGCGAGCGAAGGAGAATTCTTGGTCGAGTGGGTGTCCTGCTTATAGGCGAGGCCGAGCACCGCGATGACCGGGTCCTTGTGCTTCGACAGCACCTCGGCCTGAAGCGTGCGCAGCGCCCAGTCGCGCCGGTAGCGGCTGTCGGCGGTCCAGGCCCGTACCACGCCGGCCTCGATGCCGAGCGCCTCGGCAAGCCCGCACACAGTGGCGAGGTCGCGCTCGAGATTGCCGCCCGCGATGCCGAGCCCCGGCGCCAGATAGGCATGCGCGCCGATCCGCTTGTCGAGCCGCAGCGCCGGCACGATTTCCGACCAGTCGGCACCGATCTTCGCACACAGCTCGGCAAGGACATTGCTCGTGGTGATGCTCGAAACCAGGAAGAAGTTGATCGAGATCTTTGCCAGCTCCGCGCTCTCGAAGCGCATCGGCAGGATCGGACAGCCGTGGGCGGCGAGGAATGCGCGATACGCGTCGGGCAGGGGCTGCGAGGGATCTAAGCAGCCGACGACATAGCGCTCCGGATTGAGGGCCCTCTCCACCGCGCGGCCGAAGATCAGCGTTTCGACCTGGTAGTGGAGAATGCGTCCCGGGTGCTGCCGGGCGCGGGTATAGCCCGGCGGGACTTGCGACAGCACCACGATCACCGCGTCCTCGCGCGCGGCGCCGAAAACGCGTTCGAGCAGAGAATTGATCGGCCGCAGGTCACTCGTGCCCTCGCCGTTAGTTGGCACGTCGGGCGCAACGTAGACCACGTCGCATTCTTTCAACCGGGCACTGTCGGCGGTGAACGTCAGCCGTTCGGCGTTCTTCGTCACCAGGTGATCGAGCTGGGGCTCGGACACCGGCAGCTCGCGGCGCGCTAGGCTGGCGATGCGCGACGCGCCCGGGTCGAAGCAGATCACCTTGAATCCCTTCTCAGCGGCCGATACTCCCGACACCAGGCCCAGATGCGTCATGCCGGCGAAGCCGATCACGGGCTGCCTCATGGGCGTTCCGCCGGTCCGGCGCCTTTCCGGAGGAGGACCATGTCCTGGAAATCGATGCCATCGGCACGCCCGGACCAGCTGCCGTAGCGTATCGGATCCTCCACCGCGAACCCCGCCGCGCCGACCGCGGCGCGTATCCAGGGCTCCGAATAGCCGATCGCGCGCTCCGGCGTGTCGGGGTCGATGGTGTAGCCCTCGGACACCGGGTAGCGGAAATTCATCGCCGGGCGTCGCTGCCCGGCCGGGAGGCGGGGCGGATCCTCACAAATGAAGAAGGTCACGAGCGCGCGTCCGCCGGACCGGAGCACGCGTTGCAGCTCGTGCAGGTAGCAGCGGACCTCGCCGGCGCGCATGTGCGTGAAGACCGACGTAGCGAAGGCAAAATCGACGGCGCCGTCGTCGCAGGGAAAACGAAATGCATCCGCGCTCAGCGTGCCGCGGAGGTTGTACTCGAGGTTGTAGATGTCCGCGTGGAAAAAACGAAAGCGCGGGTTGCGCGGGGAAATGTTGCGGGTGCACCAGTCGATCGCCGGCCGGCAGATATCGAACCCGATGTACTCGCCCCGCCCACCCGCGTATCCGAGGAGCGGTATCGCCATGCGGCCGGTGCCGCAGCCGATATCCAGAATCCGGTCCTCGGGGCCAAGGCCGCCGATGTTGCGGAAATGCTCGAGGAATGTTCGCCCAACGGCGCGGAAATCCCCGCCCCCGACGAAATGAAGCGCGCGCGGAGGAGTCAGGCCGTCGCCGCGGCCGGCGAGCCGGTCCGCAGCATCGAGCAGCATCAGGAAACCGTTGCGGATCGAGCGCACGACCCGCCGCGGAAGCCGCATCAAGGGCAGAGCTCCCATCATCGCCGCCCCGTCCCGGGAGAATCGATCGCGGCAGGCATCAGGCCCTGGCCCCCGCTTTTATGCGAGCGTGAACGCGCGCGAGGCCTTCGCGCCAGGTCTTGAAGCGGAACCCAGGGAAGGCCTTCAGCACTGCGCGGTTGTCGAACGGGCGATAGCCGTTGTGCGGCATGGGCCCGGTGCGCGGCACGGTCCTGATCGCCACTCGAGGCGTGAATTCGGATGCGACGAACTCCGCAAGTTCGCGGAACGACGCTACCTGGCCTGAAACGGCGTTCGCGAGCCCGTAGCTGCGGTGAAGCACGATGAGACGTACCAGCTCGGCGATGTCTGCGACGTCGACGTGATCGCGCCTCTCTTCCCCATCGCCGAACAGCACGATGTCCTTGCCCTCCATGGCGAGTCTGCGGAACCGGTTGGGACCGTAGCCGTTGTGCGGGTCGTCGGCCCCGTACACGAGCGTCGGCCGCACAATTGCCAGCGGCCCGTCGTATTCCGAGCGCAACGCGACTTCCCGTGCGAGATGCATTACTCCATGGAGCGAGCCCGGTTCGGCGCAAGACTTCTCGTCCAGGGGCTCCGTCGAGTCCTTATAGACCGCGTCCGAGCTGATGTAGACGACGTGCGCGGGGGGGTTGGCCTTGAGTGCCGAGCAAACTGCTTGGGCCATCGCTAGGTTTTCGCGAAGCATTTCGAGGTCCCTGCAAGGCGCTTTTGCAGACACGAAAACCATGCAATCCTCACCGTATAGCGCCTGCGCAAGTGTGTCCGACGCGCCCGGCTTCAGAAGATCGAGCGAGGGTCGGCCAAGGCTGATGGTCTCGATACCATCTGTCATCAGACCGCGCAGGATCGCGCCGGCAATGAAGCCATGCGCGCCCAGAACGGCGACACGCGCTGGTTTGCGCGGCTGCGTATGCAGGTGTTTCAGCATCCAGGCAGCTCGGCCTGGAGCAGGCGAAGCGTATCGTTGATCCAGATGTCATTCTGGATGTTGCTCTCGCCCTGCTGGCATAGCTTCTTGAAATGCTCGAACTCGACAGCCCACGTGGGGTCCGCCCGCGCCAGCGTTACGGATTCCTCGTCCGGGCGGCCGCTCGGGAGTCTTCGCTCCCGGAGAGTAAAGGTGCTCGGGCCCCACTTGCACAGCGAGCTGATGTGCGCACTGCCGTTCTCAGCGAAGACATCCGTGTAGTGATGGTTGCGCCAGGAGAGCAGCGTGACCTCGAACTGCAGCACAGGGTCGCCGTTGGCACCGAAAGCCACGTGGTCGAAGGCGCGGTTCTCGAAGCGGTTCGCCGAGTAGATGCGGAATCCGGAAACCGGTCTGCCGAGCCAGAACAGCGCCGTGTCGAGCAGGTGCGAGCCGAGGTCGGGCAGCACACCGCCCCCCCGGTCGCGCCAGGCCGAGTCGCGCACCAGACGCGCTGTGCCATTGCCGTAGAACATGCGGATGCAGTACAGCTTTCCGAGCCGCCCGGAGTCGAGCAGCGCCTTCATCCGGACGAAGTGGGGCTCAAAGCGGTGGTTGTAGGCGGTATAGCAGGTTGTACGGCTGGATTCGGAAATTCTCTTTAGTTCGAGCAGCTTTGCGGAATTGTCGGCAAACAGCGGCTTTTCGACCAGCAAATGCTTTCTGTTCGAAAGCAGATGGCTCAGCAGCTCGATCTTGGTCTCATCGGGAGTGCAGACCAGCGCGGCGTCATAGCTCCCGAGGGGAACATCCTCGAGCCGCTTGTACTGCGCCTCCGGGTTGACCGGGTCAACGGTCCCGACGCACTCGCTGCCCGCGACCGCCCTGCGCTTGTGGCCCTGCACGCCTAAACCGACGACCAAGACTCGCATCGGCCGTTCCCCGGGGTCTACTCGAAGCGGGCGAGCTTCTCGACCGCATCGATCTTCTTCAGCACCAAGCCCGGCGTGACCGGGAAATTGCCGTCGTGCTCGCATTCGATGGCTGCGGCCATGTTCCCGAGGATCGAGGCGATGACGTCGTTTTTCGTCGCCACTAGCCCAAGCGTGGCATAGGCGAGCAACGCGTCGCCCGCGCCTACCGCGTCGACCACCTGGCCGGCGAAGCTTTCGATCGCGAAAAACGCCCGGTAGTCCTCCGCCGAGTCGGAGCGGTACGTAATGATGCCGCGGTCACCGCACTTGAGGATCACGGTCTTGCACTTCGAGCGGCGATGGAGCTCGAGCGCGAGCGGGCGCACGACCGAGTCCTGGTCGCCAAGCGCAAAGCGCGCCTCGCGTTCGTTGGGGGTGATGAGGTCGAAACCCTCGAACTCGAGGATGTTGCCCCATCGCGTCGCGACCTGGCTGTCGGCAACCCGGAACGCTCCGCTCGGAATCGCGGAAGTGAAATGGGGTATCGTGCTGCGGTTAAAAATGCCGTGACGAAAATCGCTGAATACGACGGCGTCGCTGCGTGTGTCGCCGATCTGGCGCCTTAGCTGCTCGACGACTTTGTCCGAAATCGACCGGTTATCGAGCGTGTCGACCTTGAGAAGGCGGTAGCCTTCCGCCACGATTGCATTCTTGTTGGTGGTGGGCCGCGTCTCGTCGATGATGGGCATGCAATGCACGCCAACACTGGCGAGGTCGTCGAGTACAAAGCTCTTGTAAGCGTCATTGCCGAGAATCGTGGAAAACGTGACCTCAGCGCCGGCGGCGCGCAGGTGCTTCGCCACTACGCCAGCACCGCCGACGAAATCAGTCTTCCTCTCGAAGCGCACGCTGATGGTCGGCGTCTTCGTCATCCCGCCGATCATCGACGTATAGGTGTGGCTATCGACGATGGTATCGCCGACGACGTGGGCGCTGATTCCCTTCAGCGCCGTCATCGCATCGCGCAGGTCCTTGAAGGTCACGCCTTCGCCCTGCATTAGGAGCATGAGCTTCTCGACCGCAATATTGGGCGGCGCAAGCTCCAGCAGCGCCGAAGATGAGTAGACGATATCTCCAGGCGTGAAGATAATTTCGCCGCCGTAGGACTCGAGTACGTCGATCTCTTCCTGCGTCTTAGGGTGAACCTGGCCTGTGGTGTACTCGTAACCCTTCGCGAAATAATCGGGCTGGATGAGCGCCAGATTCTTCAGAGGCGTGGCCTCGCGGTCGACGATTACGTAATCCACCATCTCGAGGGCTGCGAGGTTGATCGCGCGCAAGTCCTCCGGCACGTAGGGCCGCATGTTCCCCTTCATGATGTGCACGTCGGCCGTCAGGCTCGCAATGAGAACGCCGGCTTTGGTCTTGGCGTAGAGCAGGTGCCGTACGTGGCCCGGGTGCACCACATCGAATGTACCGTGGCACATGATCACTTTCTTCTTGCGAGGCCGCTTGTCAATCGCTTCGCGCACCTGCTCGGCCGTCTTGATCTTGTGCGAGAAAAGATGCCTGCTTGCAGCGTCCATAGTTCAGTGCCCCTGCGGCGAAAGGTATTCGAACCAGCTCCTGGTCGCCTTCGCAATCGACTCCGGGTCCCATAGCGGGGCGTTTCTCCAGTAGTCGATGTCCGCGACGATTCGAGCCACCCCCTCTTCAAAACTGACTTCCGGCTTCCAGCCGAGCTCGCTGGTTATTTTTGTGATGTCGGCCCAGGTGCAGTCGGGCTCGCCCGGGCGCTTTGGAATATAAATCCTTTCGCCGCCCAGTAGCTCAACGAGCCGGTTCACCGACTGCGGATTTCCAGCGCCGAGGTTCCAATAGCTGCCTACCCGTTTAGTTTCGGCTGCAGCAAGAAAGGCCTTGGCGACGTCCGTGACGTAGAGAAAATCCCGCCGTTGCGTGCCGTCGCCCACAACGGTAAACGGCTTGTTGGCGAGTTTCTGGCGCAGAAAGACGCCAAACACCGCGCCGTAAGCGCCGGACGTCCTGGAGCGCGTTCCGTAGGCGTTGAAGATGCGGATCGAATTCACCGGCAATCTGTAGATGTGGTTCCAGTGAAACGCCGCCTGCTCGCCTTGGTATTTGGAGAGAGCGTACGGATACTGAGGCGCGATGGGGTGGTCTTCCCGCGTCGGCACCTTGGCAAGCCCATAGCATGACGAGGAGGCGGCGTATGCGAACTTCTCGACCCTGGCAACCCGTGCGCACTCGAGCATATGCACGGTGCCCTGGACGTTCGCAGACATGTACTCCGTCGGCCGCTCGATGGAGGGTACGATGTCCCCGATGCCAGCGAAGTGAAATACGTACTTCGCGCCTCTGAACGCCGGGTCGTCCGGCGCATAGCTGCGCGCGTCGCGCAAGTCGAGGCTGAGATCGGCATTTCTTGCGTGCTGGGCCAGATTCTCGGGCCGCCCCCCCACCATGTTGTCGATGGCGCGCACCGCGTATCCCCTCTCGATGAGGAGATCGACCATGTGGCTGCCGATGAACCCGGCGCCGCCGGTGACGACGGCGATCGGGCGCGTACTCATGCCGCCTTGAGCTCTTTCAGGCGCCGAACGTTGAAGTAGAAGGTGTCCTGAAGGCTGTTGGGAAGCTTGCCGGCTTTGAACGCCTTGCAGAGATCGCGCACCGCGTCCTCGACGTTGTGCTTTGGCTGGAACCCCAGCACCCGTCGGATTTTGTCGGAGTTGACGTGGTAGGAACGAATGTCGTCGGTCGGCGTGGTGACGATCGGGATGTCGCCTTTCCCGGGGAACTCCTCTTGGACCACGCGCTTCGCGATCTGGGCGATCTCCATGATGGACAAGTTCTGGAACCCCGCGTTGAACGTCTGGCCGGCGATTTTGTCGTCGGGCACGTCGAGCAGCAGCTTGTACAGGTCGCACATGTCCTGGATGTGCAGATTCGGCCGTTTTTGCGAACCACCGAACACCGTGATCTTGCCAGCGTTGATGGCGTGGTTCGTCAAGATATTGACGGAGAGATCGAGGCGCTGCCGCGGTGCATAACCGCAGAGCGTTGCCGGCCGGATCGTCACGCAGACGAATTTAGGCGAATGATGCTTCCAGAGCAGCGGCTCGCACATCCCTTTGTACTTGTTGTAAAGAGTGAGCGGGACCAGAGGATGATCCTCCGTCACATCGGGCGACTCAGAAACGCCATAGACGGAGCTCGAGGACGCATAGATGAAGCGCTTCACGCCGGCCTGTTTCGCGGCGATCACCATGGGCTCGAAAGCACCCAGATTGATCGAGGTGGACAGCTTTTCGTCAAGCTCAAAGCTAGCGTCGTTCGAGATGCACGACAGGTTGACGACCGCCTCGATGCCTTTCAAAGCCTTGGAGAGCCTGGACGTGTCGCGGATGTCGCCCTGCACGACCTTGAGATTCTGGTTTCTTTTCGGCAAGAACTCGTCGCCGAAGTACATGATGTCGTACACCGTCACCTGATAGCCGAGGTCCAACAACTGCGGTGCCAGCAGGCTGCCGACATAACCGGCACCGCCCGTGATCAAAACACTCTTGAAACGCATTTCAGGCTGCCTTTCGAGCCGCAATCATGTAGCCGGCCGCCTGCGCATCTTTGTAGAACATTTCGACTGTCTCCAACGAATATTTCTCCAGGCCCTTCCCCACCAGCGACAGCTTCTTAAGGATGTCATTGGTCGCTGTAATGATGTGACAGCCAATAGAATCGGCCTGGAACACGTTGAGCAACTCGCGGGGGCTCGCCCAGATGAGCTCAGCCTTGGGCTTTGCCTTCATGATCTGCACTGCCTTCGCCATGATCGGCATAGGATCGCGGCCGGTGTCGGCGATGCGCCCGGCAAACACCGAAATGATGCCCGGGGTCTTTGTTGCCAGCCGCTCGGTAATTTGCTTGACCTGCTCCAGCGTCATGACGGCAGTGACGTTCAACTTGACGCCGGCCTTCGAAAGACGCTCGATCAGCGCACCGCTGAATTCCTTTTTTGTGTTCGTAACCGGGATTTTCACGTTGACGTTCGCTCCCCAGGACGCGATCTCCAGCGCCTGTGCTTCCATTTGCCCGAAATCGTCTGCAAAGACCTCGAACGACACCGGGCGGTCTGGAATGGCTTTAAGGACCTCTCGCGCAAACGCGCTGTAGTCTGTGATGCCCGCCTTGCGCATAAGCGTCGGGTTCGTCGTGAACCCTTTGATGAGCGGATTCGCCGCCATCTCCTTCATGCCGGCGAGATCCGCACCGTCGGCAAATAGCTTGACCTTAAGAGCTTTGATGTCACTCAAGAGACCCTCCCCAAGGGGACTTCTGGGTTGACTGTAGAATAATGCGGACTGCGTCGGGCAGGGATTTTACAGAAAGGTACGGCTTCTCGGGCTTTCTTTCCCGGTATCGGTAGTCGATGAACAACACGCGGCAGCCTGCGGCGTGGCCTGCCTCGACGTCGCGCCAACGGTCTCCAACAAGGTAGCTGCTGGAAAGATTGATCCCCATCTCTTCCGCTGCCTCAAACAGCATTCCCGGCTTGGGCTTTCGACATGCGCAGTTGTCCGCGTCCGCGTGGTAGCAGACCTTTACAGTGTCTATCGCAAGCCGCTCAGAAAGATATCGGTTTATCGCCTCGACGACTTCGCGTCGCTGTTTCCCCAACGCGACGTCTGGTTGATTGGTAATAATTACATTCGCGAAGCCTGCAGCGCGCAACGCTTCCAGAGCCTCGGTTACGCCGGAAAGGATTTCGACCTCCGCCACGCTACATGGTGGATACGGCTTGCCATCCCGAACAAATGCTCGGTTAAGAACGCCATCGCGGTCGAGGAACACCGCTCGTCGCGACGCTGCGCCGCTTACCACTTCGTCGCGATTTGCTGAAGCGCCGGATGGGATACCAGGCAATGCCAGACCACCGCCTGGAAGGCTTCGGTATGCGGCGTAACCCGGCTCGCTTCAATCGTGGGGACGACCACGACGCAGTCGCCGACCTTCTTCGTATACCCGCCATCGCGTCCTACGACACCAAAAACCTTCATGCCGCGCTCCTTGGCCTCCTTCAACGCGGCGACGATGTTCGGACTAACGTTTTTCTCGACATTGCCGCCTCCGACCGAGAAAACAAAGATGGCGTCCTTGCTGTTTGCACGGCTCGTGCGGAGCCACGCGGCGAAGACCGTGTCCCAGCCCTCGTCATTAGTGCGCGCTGTGAGCTCGGACACGTTGTCAGTCGGCGCGTAGGCCTCGATGCCGCACAGCTTGCGGAAATCGTTCACGGCATGCCCGCAGTTTCCGGCGCTACCGCCCACGCCAAGAAAGAAGAGCCGGCCCTCTCGCTCGCGCAGTGCCTTCAGCTCGCCGGCAAGTCTTTCTACGCCGGCAACGTCGATCTGCCGAGCCACTTTCACGACCTCATCAAAATAAGTTTGAACGTGCATGGACTCTGCGGAAGTGAAATGGCGCCATTATAGGGCTTGACCCCGGCTACGCCGACGTCCACGCCTTTACACAGCGATCAAGCAGCGAATCCCAAGGGGATGGCGTGCCAATGGTCTTTGATACCTTGGCGTGATCGAGTACCGCGTGCCTCGGACGTCGCGCCGGAGTTGGATATTCGTCCGATCGAATGGCCTGCACCGTACTCCTGGAATCGAGCCGACTCACGATGACGGTTGCAAATCCGTACCAGGTTGTCACCCCAGACGGCACGACATGAAATGTTCCTTCCTCGTCACGCTGCAGCAATGCGATCGTGGTCTCTGCAAGGAATCTTGCTTCCGTGGGCACGCCATGCTGGTCACTCACGACGCGGAGCGGCTCTCCCGCCAGAGCTTTCTTCGCGATCGTGAGGAAGAAGTTCTTTCCGCGCGGTGCATAGACCCAACTCGTTCTCAACAAAAGATGCCTGCAGCCAGAGGACGCGAGACGTCGTTCTCCTTCCAGCTTCGTCTTGCCGTAGACGTTAAGGGGATTGGGCGCGTCGCTCTCCGCATACGGCGCGCCCTTCGTACCGTCGAAGATGTAATCGGTTGAAAAATGCACAAGAAGCGCGCCGAGTCGCTTGGCTTCTTCCGCAAGAACCTCGGGTGCCACGGCGTTTACCTGCATCGCCGTATCCAGCTCGGATTCCGCGCGGTCCACCGCTGTATACGCCGCCGAATTTACGATCAGATGCGGTCGAACTTCGCCTACCAGCCGACGGATTGCGTCTGCATCGGCGAGGTCAAGATCGCTCCGGCTTGTAGCTACCAGCTGTCCGAGCGGAGGCAGAGCGCGTTCCAGCTCCCAGCCGACCTGCCCGGTCTTGCCGATAAGCAGAATTCTCAACGGAAGGTTTCGGCCTGCCGCAACGTCTTGCCTTGCTTATCCCGTTCATTAAGAACCGGGTTTGCGACTGGCCAACGAATTCCTACCTCGGGATCATTCCAGAGCAACACCCGCTCGTCCCGCGGCGAGTAGTAGTCGGTGGTCTTGTATTGCACGTCCGCAACCTCGGAAATCACGACAAAGCCGTGCGCAAACCCCGGTGGAATCCACGCCATCTGCTTGGAGAGGCCTTTCAGGTGGAAGCCCACCCACTTGCCGAAGGTGCTGGAGCTCTTGCGCAAGTCCACCGCGACATCCCAGACCTCGCCGCACGTGACGCGAATAAGCTTTCCCTGCGGCTGACCGATCTGGTAGTGAAGACCCCGCAGGACGTTCTTGCCCGAGCGGGAATGGTTGTCCTGCACGAATTCGACATCGAGCGCGGTGGCCTCCATGAATGTTTTGCGGTTGTAGCTTTCCAGGAAGAAGCCGCGTGGATCCTCGAACACCTTCGGCTCGAGGATCAGGACCTCCGGAATTTCCGTGCGGATGACCTTCATCAGAAAAGCCGCTCCGAGAGGACCCTCAGCAGGTACTCGCCGTAGCCGCTCTTCTCCAGCGGCTTCGCAAGCGCTTCCAGCTGCTGCGCGCTGATGTAGCCCTGCCGGTACGCGATCTCCTCGGGGCACGCGATCTTGAAGCCCTGCCGGCGCTCGATGGTCTCGATGAAATGCGACGCCTCGAGCAGCGATTCGTGGGTTCCCGTGTCGAGCCAAGCGTAGCCGCGCCCCATCTGGCGCACTTCGAGCTCGCCGCGCTGCAGGTACGCGCGGTTGACGTCGGTGATCTCCAGCTCGCCGCGCGCCGAAGGCTTGAGCTTCGAGGCGATCTCGATCACGTGGTTGTCGTAGAAGTACAGGCCGACGACCGCGTAGCGCGAGCGGGGTTTCTTCGGCTTTTCCTCGATACTGATCGCCTTGCCGGCGGCATCAAACTCCACGATGCCGTAGCGCTCCGCTTCCTTCACCGGATAGGCGAAGATCGTGGCGCCGTTCTTGCGGTCGGCCGCCTTGCGCAGAAGCGCGGTCATGCCGTCGCCGTGGAATACGTTGTCCCCCAGGACCAGGGCCACGGCGTCGCGCCCGATGAATTCGCGGCCCACGAGGAAGGCCTGTGCGATGCCCTCGGGTTTGGGCTGCACGACGTAGCTCAGGCGAAGACCCCACTTGCCGCCGTCGCCGAGCAGCTCCTCGAAGCGCGGCGTGTCCTTGGGCGTCGAGATGAGAAGGATGTCGCGGATGCCGGCGAGCCCGCCGGCGAGGACGATGCCCTTCACGCCGCGCGCCTCGCGACCGCGTCGCTCCAGGCCTTGTTATCGAGGTACCAGCGCACGGTCTTGCGAATGCCGGAGGCGAATGTTTCCCGTGGCGCCCAGCCCAGCTCGCGCTTGATCTTGGTGGCGTCGATAGCGTACCGCCGGTCGTGGCCCAAGCGGTCTTTGACGAAGGTGATGAGGTCGGCGTATTTACCCTTCTTGCGCGGTAGCACTTCCTCGAGAAGATCGCACAGCGTCTTCACGACCTCGTTGTTCGACTTCTGGCTGTCGCCGCCGATGTTGTAGATCTCTCCAACCTTGCCGCGCTCGAGCACCCGCCGGACCGCGTCGCAATGATCGAACACGAACAGCCAGTCGCGCACGTTCTTGCCGTCGCCGTAAACCGGCAGCGGCTTGCCCGCCAGGGCGTTGCGGATCATCAGCGGGATGAGCTTCTCCGGGAACTGGTACGGGCCGTAGTTGTTGGAGCAGTTCGTGGTGAGCGTGGGCAATCCGTACGTGTGGTGATACGAGCGCACGAGGTGGTCAGCCGACGCCTTGGAGGCGGCGTAAGGACTGTTCGGCGCGTGGCGATTCGTCTCGGTAAAGGCCGGGTCATTCGGACCAAGCGATCCATACACTTCGTCCGTCGAAACGTGCAGGAAGCGGAAACGCTCGCGCTCCGTGCGCGCGAGAGATTCATAGAAGCTTCGGGATTCTTCGAGCAGGCAGAAGGTGCCCACGACGTTGGTCTGCACGAAGGCGGCCGGGCCGGCGATCGAGCGGTCGACATGGCTCTCGGCGGCGAAGTGAACGACGGCGCGGGGCTGGTGCTTCGACAGAAGCTTGCGCACCATCTCGCGGTCGCAGATGTCGCCCTGCACGAACGTGTGGCACGTGTGGCGCCGGTCCTCGCGCAGGGAATCGAGGTTGCGCAGGTTTCCCGCGTAGGTCAGCTTGTCGAGGTTGACGATGGTCTCGCCGGTCTCCGCGAGCGTCGACAGCACGAAGTTGGAGCCGATGAAGCCTGCGCCGCCAGTCACGAGCAGCATCGGCCAATTATCTCATTGTGCTGCATAATTCCGCGCCGTGAGCAAGCTCCTGTTCCTCGAGCTGAACGAGCTCAACTTCGAGTTCGTCGAGCACTACGCGCGCATCGGGGCGCTGCCCGCCATTGCGCGCCTGCTCGAGGCGCACGGCTATGCCCGCACGCGCTCGGAGACGGTATACGAGCACATCGAACCCTGGATCCAGTGGTTCACGGTGCACACCGGCAAGGCCTTCGACGAGCACAAGGTGTTCCGCCTCGGCGATGGCCCGCAGGCAGGCGCGCGGCAGATCTGGGAGGAACTCGCGCAGCGCGGGTTGCGGGTCGGTGCCTTCTCGCCGATGAACGCCGGCAACGCGGTGGCCGATGCCGCCTTCTTCGTGCCCGATCCGTGGACCAAAACCAGCGTCTCGGCGCCGCGCCTGATGCGCGCGGCCTATGACGCGATCTGCCAAGCGGTCGGCGACAACGCCGAGGGGCGGCTTACCGCGCGCTCGGCGCTGCAACTGGGGTTGGGACTGATTCTTTATTCAAGAAGCCTTGACTGTTTGCGCTTCGCGCTCATCGGGCTGCGGCAGCGCTGGGCGCGTGCGGTCTTTCTCGACCGCTTCCTGGCCGACTGCTTCCTGCTGCTTTGGCGCCGCACGCAGCCGGATTTCGCGACCCTGTTCCTGAACGGCGCGGCGCACATCCAGCACCACTACCTCTTCAATTCGGCGGCGTACCGCGGGCCGCATCGCAACCCGCCCTGGTACCTTCCCGCGGGGATGGATCCAGTGCTCGAGGTTTACCGGCTCTATGACCGGGTGGTGGCCGAGTGCCTCGCGCTCGAGCCGAGCATGCGCGTGATGATCGCCACCGGCTTGCATCAGGACCCGGTGGACGAGCCGGTGTTCTACTGGCGGCTGCGCGATCACGCCGGGTTCCTGGCCGCGATCGGCTGCGAGTTCGAGCGCGTGGAGCCGCGCATGTCGCGGGATTTCCTGATCAACTGCAAGGATGCGGCGTCGGCAAAGCGCACCGAAGTGCGTCTTCTATCGCGCCGCGCGCCGGACGGAGAGCCGCTCTTCGAGGTCGACAACCGCGGCGAGTCGTTGTTCGCGACACTGTCCTATCCGCACGAGATCAAGCCATCCGACCCCATGTCGCGGGAGGTGGTGTTCGTCGCGATCAAGAACGGGCGCCATAACGGCATCGGCTATTTCATCGACACTGACCAGAGCGCGGCGCCAAGCGCCGAGCCGATCCCCCTGACAGAGCTCTGGTCGCGCATGGTATCGGCCTTCTGATGCAGCAGTGCGTTTAGAATTGATACTGGAGTCCCGCCATGGATGAAATGGACCTTCTCAAGCGCGTCACCGTCAACCCGAAGATCTTCGGAGGCAAGCCGATCGTCCGCGGCCGCCGTCTCGCCGTCGAGCACGTTCTCGGAATGCTGGCAGCGGGCGACAGCACCGAAGATCTGCTTCGCGCCTATCCGTGGCTGGAGCGGGAGGATATCCTCGCCTGCCTCGCATACGCGCGGCGCGTCGTCGGCCACGAGCGGGTTGAACCGGCGATTACGGATGAGCTTGCCTGAAGCTCCTGCTCGACAGCTGCATCTGGCCGGGTGCCAGGACGGAACTCGAGAAGGCGGGGCACGAGGTAGAGTGGGTCGGCGATTGGACGGTAGATCCCGGTGACGGCGAAATCCTGGCGTACGCAGCCCGGAACGTACAGGTTGTCGTAACCCTTGACAAGGACTTCGGCGAACTCGCGGTAGCACTGGCTGCAGCGCACGCAGGCATTGTGCGCCTAGTCGACTTCCGTTATGTGGACCAGGCGCTAGCGTGTATTCGCGCCATCGCGGCGCATGGGGCCGAGCTTGCGCGAGGGGCGATCGTGACGACAGAGCGAGGCCGGACTCGCGTGCGCCCGGCGGACACGCAATAGAGTGACATACATGGAATAGAGCACCAGCCTGATGCACGAGGACCTCTTTCTCCCGACGAACCGCCTGATTTTCTTCATGCTGCTCGCGTTCGGGCTGTCCGCGATCGCGGCGCGCGGGCTAGCGGGAATAGCGACGCACGTCGGCCTGATGGACATGCCGGGCGGCCGCAAGCAGCACGCTGCGCCCGTGCCGGTGATCGGCGGCATCGCGATGTTTTTCGGGTTCGCCGCGGCAGCGCTGGGTTCAGGGCTGGTCGTCGGACCCAATCTTGCGCTCATCGCCGCGCTCGGCCTCCTGGTGGTCGGCGGCGTCGCGGACGACATGCGCGACATCACGCCGCGCACTAAATTCTTCATCCAGCTCATCGCCGCGCTGTTCATGACTTCCTGGGCGGGCGTGTATGTAAGCTCTCTCGGACCTCTTCTCGGGTTCGGGGCCGCGACCCTTTATAACTGGGCAATTCCGTTCTCGGTCGTGTGCGCGCTCGGCGTGATCAACGCCATCAACATGGTGGACGGGCTCGACGGCTCGGCGGGCGGGATCGCGATCGTCGCGACGCTCTGGCTCGCCCTCGGGGCCTACCTGCAGCGCCTGGGCACGCAGACCATGCTGCTTCTCATGCTGGCGTCCGCCATCGCCGGGTTTCTGATGTGGAACATGCGCCTACCGGGGCGCGCGCACGCGCGCGTGTTCATGGGTGACGCGGGCGCGATGATGCTGGGGCTGGCGCTCTGCTGGTTCACGATCAATGTGACGCAGGGCGAGCGCCGGACCATGCCGCCGATCGCGTGCGTTTGGATCCTCGCTGTGCCGCTGCTCGACATGGCCCGGGTAATGTTCCTGCGGCTGCTTCGGCGCACCGACATGTTCGACGCCGACCCCGACTGGGTGATGTTCTACCTGTTTGCAGGCCTGGCGGCCGCCGTTCTGCGGGCGGCCTATGCGCGGGCGCGCGAATAGGTTGATACCGTCGGACAGCCGCGCCAGCTTCCTCGTCATCCGGCGCGGCGGCGCCCTGCACATCGCGGCCGCGCTTGGCAAGCCGATCCTTTGCTTCTTCTGCGATTTGGACGCGACACGCTGGCGGCCATGGGACGTGCCTCACGTGCTGCTGCAGCCGCCGAGCCTGAATGCAGCCGATATCAGTGTCGATGAAGCTCACGCCGGCTACGACCGGCTGTTGCGGCTGACGTCCTAGTGAGCTAGCAACTATTCCATTATGGCGCGCATCGCCTCGATCACTTGATCGGCGGATCGGACTACCCGATGCTTGACTTGCCAGGGCCCGGTCCTTATGGGATTGCCTTTGATGAAGATGGCAACCACGGGTGTTCGCATCGCGGCAGCGAGGTGCATCGTGCCCGAATCCATACAAATCGCGCACTTGGCTTTGCCGACGAGCGCGGCAAGTTCCCCGAGGCCGAGCTGCCCGGATAGATCAATCGCATCGAGTCCGGCTGTCGCGGAGCCTATGAGGTCCGTCTCCTGCTTAACGGGGCAGACGTTACGATGACGCGTTCGCCGCGCTTGGTGAGCCGGACGAGCAATTCTCGGCATTGATCTGCGCTTAGCCCAAAATCGGATTTGCTCGAAGTGGGCGCGAGGAGTATAAAATCGCTCAAATCCAGAGCCTGTAATCTGCGTGCAATTGCAGCCGCGGCGGATTTTCCGGGAACCACCGTCATCGGTTCTTGCGGGGCATGCACGCCGAGCGAGCTCAAGAGAGCAAGATTGTTTTGGACAGCGTGCCCTGGCGTGAGATCGTGTTGATGGCTAAAGGCATGTCGCCAAAAAAATCGCTTCACCGGCTGCCGGTGTGCGCTCGCGCTGACGCCCACGGCGTAGGGGATACGCAGCATCAAGGCAAGCGCTGCGCCCCACGATCCGTCGGATGGCTGGATCACCACGTCATAGCGCCGGCGCTGAAGCACACGCAGGAGCTGCAACCTTGGCGCGAGCGTCTTCCATACCCCGCTAAGGGCCGTGAACAGAGGAGAAACCATCACGGCGTCGCCCAGCCAGTAAGGCATAATGAGCAGCACCCGACGCAGTTTTGTTGCATCGATGGTCGTGGCACGGGTCACCGTGGTCGCGTACGCTCTATCCAGATGCATGAAGTCGAAATGATAGCCGACCAAGCGAGCTCCTAACCTTTGCTCGCAGCGCCTCGGTCAGTCCAGAAACCCCCATCCCCCCCGGACGTCGATCGCCGGATACCTGCGCATCCTCGCTATCCGGCGCGACAACATCGGTGATCTTGTCTGCACCACGCTGCTATTCGCCGCGCTGCGCGCAAGATATCCGCACGCGCACATCGCGGCGCTCGTCAACTCCTACAATGCCGCGGTCCTCGAGGGCAACCCGGACATCGACGCCGTGCACGTCTACACGAAGCTCAAGCATCGCTACGCGCGCGAACTCCGCGTGCAGAACGGCGCCTGAAAACCGAGCATCATCGCTTTCCGCTCACCTGCTGATAGATCGCTTCCATGCGGTCGAGCATGGTCTCGTACGAGAAATGCCGACTGCAGTGCCGGCGAGCGGCTTCGCCCAGATTCTTTCCAAGATTCGAGTCCTGGATCAGACGTGATAGAGCGGCGCGCAACGCTTCCGCGTCCTGCGGCGCGACGACGAGCGCGGTCTTTTCAGGTATGGCGAGCTCGGCGATGCTGCCCGCATGCGTGGTGACGCAGGGCAGCCCAGCGAGCATCGCCTGGATCAGCGCCTGCGGCACGCCCTCGTTGGCGTAAGAGGGAAGCGCGAAGATGTCGAGCGCCTGGAGCCAGGGCAGGACGTCGCGCTGGTTGCCGGCGAACCAGGCGCGCGGACGCATGCGGTGCCGGTCGACGAGCGCTTCGAGCGCCTCGCGCTGCGGGCCGTCGCCGACCATGACCAGATGCACGTTCTGCGGCAAGGCGGCGACTGCCTCGATCAGGAAATGATGTCCTTTCCAGTCGCGCAGGGTCGCGACGATGCCCGCCAGGATCTTGTCCTGCGGCAGACCGAGCGCATTGCGCGCGGCGGTGCGATCGCCCGGCCGGTAGTGAGCGGGGTCGACGCCGGTCGGCACGGAGTCGATGCGTTCGGCGGCAAAGCCGTTCCGCTCGATCAACTGCCGCTTGAGCGCCTCGCCGGTGGCGACAATGCGCTTCGTCGCGCGCGTATAAAGCCAGCGCGTGGCGGCGTTCCTGGGAACCGGCGCGGAGAGATGGCGCAACCGCACGACAGGGTAGGGCCGGCCGAGCGCAAGCAATGCGAGCGCCGTCAGCCAGGAATCGGTCGAGCTGTGCGTGGTTACGACATCGCAGCGGTTGCGCCGCAGCCATTCGAAGAGCACTTTCACGCCGAAGGGGCGCTTGCGCGCGATGGGCAGCGCGGTTGCCGGCACGTCCCAGTTCTTCGCCTCGGCGAAGATGCGCGCCTCGGGCGGGCAGAGAAGCTTCACGTCGTGGCCACGGCGGATCAGGCCTTGCGACTCGGAAAGGATCCGGATCTCCTGCCCGCCCCAGCCGAGCGAGGACTCGGTGTGGACGATGGTAAGCGGCGTCACTTACGCAAGCCGCGTGAAAAGCTCTTTGTTCGCCTTCAGCAGCCGTTTGGCGCGAGAGGCGGCTTCCTTGGCTGGTATCGAAGAACCGCTTCGTCTGGCAGCGCGGGACTTGCCGCGCGACCGGAGCTTGGTGCTGGCGCTCATAGAAAGTTGCGAAACTGTTCTACCGAGAGCCCGGCGTCCCGGGCGATACCGCCCATCGTAAAAGCGTTCACCGGATTGTGCCGAGGAATGGTCACGATGCGTTGACCATTGCTCATCACGATGTGTTTTCCCTGGCGCACGACCCGGAAGCCGGCCTTCTCCAGTGCGCGCACGGCGTCGAGGTGATTGACGCCCGGAATCTTCGGCAAGCTAAGCGGTTACTTCGATTTCGCGAATGTCTTCGCCGCGTAGTTGCTCATTGACGACGGACAAGTATTCGCGGATGGCTTCGCGAATATTTTCAAGCGCCTCCTGTTCCGTGGCGCCCTGGGACCAGCAGCCCGGGAGACCCGGCACCGACACGCTATAGCCCTCCTCCGATTTGTGCAGGGCAATTCGGTATTTCATCGGCACCTCCGAGTAGGAATTATATGCTTCGGCAAACTTGCCGCTAGTTCTACGTGGCCCCGCGCACCGCTGGCGGGAAAACGTGGTCTGTCCCTGATTTAGTTGGTGACGTAGATGTTGCTGTCGCGCGCGGGGCCGGCCGCCTCGGCGAACTGCATCTCGTAGAGCCTGGCGTAGATGCCGCGCTTCGCCAGGAGCTCGGTGTGCCTCCCGGTCTCGACGATCCGGCCGCGCTCGAGCACCACGATGCGGTCGGCGCGCTCGACGGTCGATAGCCGGTGGGCGATGACGATGGTGGTGCGGCCGCGCATCAGCGTCTCGAGCGCAGCCTGCACCTGGCGCTCCGATTCGGAGTCGAGCGCCGAGGTCGCCTCGTCGAGGATCAGCACGGGCGCGTTTTTCAGGATCGCGCGCGCGATGGCCAGGCGCTGGCGCTGGCCGCCGGACAGCTTGAGCCCGCTCTGGCCGATGAGCGTGTTCAGCCCCTCGGGCATTTCCCGGATGAAGGTCAGCGCGTGGGCCGCCTCGGCGGCGGCGATGACGTCCCGCTCGCTCGCGCCGCCCATGACGCCATAGGCGATGTTTGCGAAGATCGAGTCGTTGAAGAGCACGATCTCCTGGCTCACCAGCGCGATATTCGCGCGCAGGCTCTCGAGCGTCAGCGTCTGGATGTCGTGACCGTCGAGCAGCACCCGGCCGGAGCCCGGCACATAGAAGCGCGGCAGGAGGTTGACCAGCGTGGTCTTGCCGCCGCCCGAGCCGCCCACCAGCGCCACCGTTTCGCCGGGTTGGATGTCCAGGTCGATGTCGACCAGCGCCGGCTCGGTGCGCGATTCATAGGTGAAGTTCACGCCTTCGTATGCGACGCGCCCGCGGGCGCGGGGAAGCGTTCGCTTGCCCCGATCCTCCTCGACCGGCGCGTCGATCACGCCGAATACGCTCTCCGCGGCGGCCAGCCCGCGCTGCAGCGGCGCATTGAGCTCGGTGAGGCGCTTGATCGGCGCCAGCAGCATGAGCATGGCGGTCATGAACGACGCGAACTCGCCGACGGTGGCCCGATCGGCGATCGAGTCGTGCATCGCGACATAGACGATGATCGCCAGCGCGACCGAGGCGAGCGTGTGCGTCACCGGCGTGGTGAGCGCCTCGGGGATGACCAGGCGCATGTAGAAGCCGCGCAGCGCCTGGTTTGCGCGCTGGAAGCGGTTCGACTCGTAATCCTGCCCGCCGAAGATCTTGACCACCTTGTGGCATTCGATGGTCTCCTCCAGCACGTGCACCACCCCGCCCATCGTGCGCAGCGCCTCGCGCGCCATCTGGCGCAGCCGCTTGGAAAGCAGGCGAATGAACAAGGCGACGACCGGCACGATGGCAAACGCGATGAGGGTCAGCCTCCAGTTGAGATAGAGCAGCCAGGCGAACAGCCCGATCACCGCGATCGTATCCTTGACGGCGACGGTGACCACGGTGGTCGCCGAGCCGATGACGCCGGAGACGTCGTAGGCCACTTTCGACAGCAGCGCGCCGGAGCTCTGCTCGTCGAAATGCCGGGCAGGGAAGCGTACCAGCCGCGCAAACATCGCCGAGCGCAGATCGAGCACCACGCGGTGCCCGACCCATTGCAGGCAGAACGACGACAGGAAAGTCAGAATTCCGCGCACGAGAAAAATGCCGACGATCGCCCCGGCGAAAACCGCGGGCGGATAGCTCGGCGCGCCGGACGAGGCGAATCCACCATCGAGCAGCGGCTTGATGAGCGCGGGGAAAAGCGGCTCGGTCGCCGCCGCCGCGGTCATGCCGACCACCGCGAGCGCGAACACCTTCGCGTGCGGGCGCACGTAAGACAGCAGGCGCCTGTAAAGGGTGAGGCTATCGTCTTTCATCGATCGATGCGTACAGTTCAGCCAGTTTTCCCGCCATGGCTTCGATCCCGAAGCGCTCCGCTGTCGAGCGCGCCGCGCGCGCCATGCGTCCTTCGCGGATCGCTCCGTCGGCGGCCTGCATCAGGCGGGCGATGCCCGGCGCATCATCGGGCTCGCAGACCCAGCCGTTCGCGCCCGGCTCGATGATCTCGGCCGCGGCTCGGAAGGATAAAGCAATCCGCGGCGGCGTAGAGCGGCCGCACGTCGTCGCGCCCGCCCAGGAAACGCACGCGCTCGGACAGGCCGGCGGCGCGCGCCTGCCGTGCGAAGCGGGCCTCTTCCCGGTCCCGGCCCACTACCAGCAGCCAGAACGCCGAGTTGGCGGCCGCGGCGAGCGCATCGACCGCAGCCGCCAGGCCTTTGCGCGAGAAGCCGGAGCCGACGAAGAGGAATAGCGTGTCGCGCGGCCGGCAGCCCAATTCCGCTCTTGTAACTCCACGTAATGTTTCGCGTTGACGGGGATGAAAGTGCTCCAGATCCACGCCGTTATAGATGACGTGCAGCTTTTCCCGGCCGATGCGGAAGGCGCGCCGGATCTCGTCGCGCACCATGTTCGAGTTGCAGATCACGGCGCGCAGGCGCGGGTGCTCGAACATCTGTTTTTCGGCGCCGCAAACGTAGCGGTGATACGGATTCAAGGCAATTCCGATTCGTTCCAATACCGAAGCCGAGCTGCGCCGCAGCTCGAGCCAGCGGCGATGCACGCCGTCGCCGGCGCGGTAGACGTCGCAACCCGGGATGCGCTCGTGCGACTGCACGATGTCGAAGCTCACGCGCCGCCAGGCCTTGCGCGCGGCGCGTGCGAACGACCAGTCGCGCCACAGGTTGCCGACGTGAAAGGGATCGACGCGCAGCAAGCGCCGCGCGCCCCAGCCCTCGCTGCTGCGCGAGATCAGCGTGACTTCCGCCCCCGCGCGCTCGAGCGCCGGCAGGGCGCGCGCGATGAACCGCTCGGCGCCCCCATAAGGGTTGTAACGCTGGCGTACCAGGGCGAGTTTCAGCACTACGCGAGAAGCTCGCGAGCCGCGGCATGCACCGCATCGACCGGCAGGAAGGTCAGGCACTCGCTCACCTTGCCGCCGCCGCAGCCGTCCAGTCCGCAGGGCCGGCAGGTGTGCATCGTGGTGACGATGCGCCGCTCGACGTTCCACGGGCCCCACTCGTTCTCGCCGCTCGGCCCGAACAGCGCGACGCTCGGCGTGCCCATCGCCGCCGCAAGATGCATCGGCATCGAATCGACGCCGACGAAGAGCCGCGCGCGCGCGGTGAGCGCGCCGAGCTCCTTGATGGAGAGCGTGCCGGCGAGGCTGATCGTTTTTGCCCTCGAAAGGGCAACAATCTTCTGGACCATATCCAGCTCGGCGCGGTCGCCGGCGGAAGTGAGCACGACCTGGTGCCCTTCCGATGCGAAGCGGTCGATCAGCTCGGCGTTCTTCTCAGCCGGCCAGCATTTGAAACTCCAGCGCGAGGCCGGATGCATGTGGATGAAGCTCTCGGGAGCTAAGCTGGAGACTCTGACCTCGGCCTGTTTCCCCGGAACGAAAACCACCTTGCGGTCGGCGAGCGAAGGCTGAATGCCCACGCGGCGTAGCGCGTCCAGGTTGAGCTCGACCTGGTGCCGGCGGCCGCCTCCCACCAGGGGATAGAGGTGGGTGAAGCTTTTCGCCCAGAATCGCCCGCGGCGCGGCATCATCGGCGCGACGCTGTAGCGTGCGCCGAGCGTGCGCGCGAGCCACGCGCCGCGCGGCTGCTCGGAGAGATGGACGAGCAGGTCGTAACGCCTCGCGCGCAGCCTGCCGAACAACTCCGTTTCCCTGGACCAGCGCTCCAGTGCACCGAGCGCCTTCCAACTCCTGCCGACGAGGTGAAGCTGGGAGAGCGCGGGATGCCCCTCGAACATCGGCGCGGTGTCGTCGTAGATCAGCGCGTCGACCTCGAGCTTCGGCGCGTGCGACTTGAGCGTAGTGAGCACAGGCGCGGCCAGCAGCACGTCGCCGTGGTGCCTCAGCTTCACCACCAGCGCGCGCCCGCACTCCTCTAGCGGGACGGCATCCCTCACCATCCCGTCAGTTTACTAGGAGGTCCGCATACACGAATCCACCGCTTTCGGTCACATCGCCGGGCCGGGCGGCCACGGGCATCCGCAGCATCGGGCCCTCGAACACGAAGGTGTGGAACTCGCCATTCTCGCCGCAGGGGTCGATGCCGTGCGGCACGCGCTTCACGAAGTCCGCATCGAAGGCGCGGCCCGCCCACTCCCGCGGCGCGCGGCGGGGATCGACGCACACGATCCAGGCGCGCAGGCCGCTCGCGGTCATCTGCTCGGCCAGCGCCCGCGTCGGCAGGCCCCAGATCGGAAACAGCAGCTCCACGCCGCTGCCGGCGAACTGCCTTTCCCGGTAGCGCCGGATGTCCTCCAGAAACAGGTCGCCGAATGCCACATGGGTGACCCCCGCCGCCTTTGCCTTGTCGATGAACCCGGCGATGAGTTTCTCGTAGATGGCGTTCGGGCAGGGACGCGGAATCGGGATCGCATGCAGGGCGACTTCCGCCGCCTTCGCCTGGGCGACAAGAAGCGCAGTCGGCACCGCGTGGACCGCGACCCGGCCGACGTCCTCATGGACGGTGGTAAACACGCCGGCGATCTCGACCTCGGGATCCCGCCGCAAAACGTGCAGCGTCCAGGCGCTGTCCTTGCCGCCGGACCACGAAATCAATGTCCGATGGGGCATGACCGGAGCATGGCGTCGAGATCGAGCTCGGATTCGATGCAATCGGCGAGCCGCTCAAGGCTGGCCTCGCGCAGGGCGTCGAGATCGATTCCCGCCGCATCGGGAAGGCCCGCCCAGCGGAGGATGGCGGCGCCGGCCTCGCGCCGGTCGAACAGCCCGTGGACATAGGTTCCGAGAATCCGGTCGTCGGAAGAAACCGCCCCGTCTGGTCGGCCGTCGATCGATACCGCGGGCCGAGCGAGCCCGGGCCCCTGCGTCACCCCCATGTGAATCTCGTAGCCGCTAAAGGGCGCCTCGCGGGCGGTCCCCGCAAAGAGGATTCCCTGGACATTGCGCAACTGCTTTTGCGGCTCGAGCGTCGTCTCGAAGTCCAGCAGCGCCAAGCCGCGGCTGCTTCCCGGCGTGCCCTCCACGCCGAGCGGATCGTGTATGCAGCGGCCAAGCATCTGCATGCCGCCGCACAGCCCGATCACCTTGCCGCCGTAGCGCGCGTGGCGAAGGATTGCTTCGCCCCAACCCGCCTGTTCCAGGTAGCCGAGATCAGCGCGCACGTTCTTGCTGCCAGCCAAGACGATGAGGTCGGCTGAAGGAAGCGCCTCGCCGGACCCCACGAAGCAGACCTCCGCTCCCGGGTGCAGCCGCAGCGCATCGAGGTCGGTGTGGTTGCTGATGCGCGGGTAAACCGGGACCACGATCCTGAACGCCGAGTTCGACCGGGCGGGCAGCCGCTCCGGGAGCGCATCCTCCTCCTCCAGAGCAAGGCCGCGCAGAAACGGCAAGACGCCGTACACCGGCTTGCGCGTCTTTCTTTCCAGCCACTCGATGCCGGGGACGAGAAGCTTGCGCTCGCCGCGAAAGCGGTTGATGACGAATCCCCCGATCCGCGAGCGTTCATCCTCTGACAAGCAGTCGAGCGTGCCGACAATCTGGGCGAAGACACCGCCGCGGTCGATATCTGCGATGAGCAGGACAGGGCAATCGACTGCTTCGGCGAATCCCATGTTGGCGATGTCGTGGGCGCGCAGATTGACCTCTGCCGGGCTGCCAGCGCCTTCGACGATCACCACATCGACGTCGGCACGTACGCGCTCGAACGCCTCGAGCACGACGGAAAACACCTGCGATTTGAGCGTCCCGTACGCACCGGCTCCCAGCTCGGCGCGAGGCTGACCCAGGACGACCAGTTGCGCCCGCGTGTCGCTCGAAGGCTTCAGGAGCACGGGATTCATATCCGTCCGCGGCGCGATGCGCGCCGCCTGCGCCTGCAGCGCCTGGGCCCGTGCGATCTCTCCGCCGTCGGCCGCCACGGCGCTGTTCAACGACATGTTCAGCGGCTTGAACGGCGCCGCGCGCAATCCGCGGCGTGCAAGCAGGCGGCACAACCCGGCGACGAGCGTCGTCTTGCCGGCGCCCGACGAGGTGCCCTGGACCATGATGGTGCGGGCTGCCCGGTAGAATCGTTCCATGCGTAACGTCGTGGCCGTGATGTTAGCTTTGTGGAGTGCTGCGGCCTGGGCGGCAGTGAGCGCTGTCGACAGCGCCGGGCGGCGCGTCTCGCTGCCGGCGTCGGCGCAGCGGATTGTCAGCGTCGCGCCGCACGTGACCGAGCTGCTCTTCGCCGCCGGCGCCGGCTCCCGCGTCGTCGCGGTTTCGGAGTACAGCGATTATCCTGAAGTCGCCACGCGCTTGCCACGCGTCGCCAACAGCAGCGCCGTGAACATCGAGCAGGTGCTGGCGCTGCGGGCGGACCTGGTGGTCGCATGGCGGCTCGACGCCACTGCGCGCTCGCTCGACCGGCTCGAGGCGCTCGGCATTCCGGTGTTCTATAGCGAGCCGCATCGCCTCGCCGAAATCCCGAACGCGATCGAAGCGCTGGGACTGCTCGCGGGGACGGAGGAGGCGGCGCGCGCCGCTGCCCAGGCACTGCGCAGCGAGTTCGAGCAGACGCGGATCAGGTATCACGGTCGGCCGATCGTCAGGGTGTTTTATCAGATCTCCGAGCGCCCGCTCATGACGGTGAACGGCAGGCACTTCATCTCAGACGCCATCGCGCTCTGCGGCGGCCGCAATGTCTTCGCGGACTTGCCTCTCATTGCGCCGATGATCGACGCCGAAGCGGTCATGGCCGCCGATCCCGACGTGATCATCACCGCACGGCCCGACGCGGGCGACGCCGCGTGGCAGGCATTCTGGCTGCGATTCGGCCAGCTCCGCGCCGTGCGAAACTCCAATCTCGTGACCCTGCAGCGGGACCCGATGCACCGACACGGGCCACGCGCGATCGCGGCCACCGGGCGGCTGTGCGAGGCGCTCGACGAGGCGCGAGCCCGGTCCGGACTCAAGGCTGCCATCCCGCGGTAAGGAAGACCCCCCGGCGGGGGGTGTTGAAGCCGTTCACCAGCTGGTATTTCTCGTCGAGAGCATTGTCCAGTCTCGCGCCGACGAATAGCCGCTTGTCAATGTCGTAGCGCGCAGTGAGATTGATCACGGAGTACCCTGCCTGGCTGATCCGCGCAGCGCTGACGATGTTGATGTCCGGCCGTGCGCCCGACGCGATGAGCTCGCCGCCCAGGCGAAGCCTGCCGAGGCTGCGGTATGCAGCGAGCGAGCCGTACCTTTTCGCGCGGCGGATCGCCGGCAATTCCTGCCCGCCGGGTTCCTGCTCGGTCGCATCCTGGACAGTCAGGGCGGCGCGCAGATCGAATCCCGCCAGCTGTCCCGAGTAGCTGGACTCGACGCCGTTGACGCTTGCCTTGCGCACATTGCGCACGGTAAAGGTCTGGGTCTGCACGTCGAAGGTGATGGTGATGGCATCCTGGTAACGCGTATCGAACGCCACGACGCGCACAAGATTCGGCCCATCCGCCCATTGCACGCCAAATTCGCGGGTCCGGGCCCGCTCCGGCCGCAACGCGGCATTGCCTCCGAAACCGAACAGGTCGATGAAGGTCGGCGCGCGAAACGCCGTGCTCGTGCTCGCGGTCAGCCGCCACGCTTGCGTAACGTCGTAGCCATAGCCCAAGAAATGCGTGTTGGCTCTACCGAAGTCGGAATAGTCCTCCGTGCGCAGATTGACCTGGAGCGAGTGCGCGCCCAGCCTGCCGAGATAGCCGAGCCGCGCGCTATCTGCGTTGCGATTCCTTCTCTGCGGAAGAAGACCCGAGTTCTGCAGCTCCTGCCGCAACGCCTCCAGGCCAATGGCAAACTCGTGCGCGGGGGCCGCCCGCAGCCGGTTGTCCCAGATGAGCTGCCTGCTGCGGGTGTTCGAGCTGTTGTTGAACGCGCCGTTGAGCAGGTCGGTGCGGTAATCGGTGCCTTCCCCAAGCGTCAGGCGGCTAGTCCATCGCTCGACCGGATGGGCCTCCCAGTAAGCCTGCAGCATGCCCAAGTCCTGCGCCGACCGATGGGTATCGGTCGGAGGACCGAATGCGCTGTCGTAATCCAGGCGGCCGCGGGAGTTGTACATG
>WNFI01043399.1_pt1 | contig 39614 bp, 43 predicted proteins | sample 5400471 | NCBI WGS metagenome assembly WNFI01 (sample SAMN13153348, study PRJNA577476) | soil metagenome | isolation source: 100 cm saprolite on Douglas fir-dominated hillslope | place: USA:California | collected 2013-09-17 | reverse complement strand
GCCGGGGTCAGAGCTGGCCAAGCGCGATGGCGACTCCTTCGTCGAGCCGTTCCGGCGGCCAGCTCACCTCGTGATCATCGGCGCGATCCACATCGCGATCCCGCTGCACAGGCTCGCCAAGCTGATGGGCTATCGGGTCACCGTGATCGACGCGCGCGCGAAGTTCGCGACCAAAGAGCGTTTCCCTGAAGCGGACGAGCTGATCGTCGCCTGGCCCGACGAGGCGATGGCACGAATCGGCGTCGACAACTCGACATACGTAGTCATCCTGACCCACGATCCGAAGTTCGACCTCCCCGCGCTGCGGTCGGTGTTGAAGAAGGACGCCGGCTACATCGGCGCGATCGGCAGCCGCAGGACCAATCAGAACCGGTTCGACGCTTTGCGACAGGAGGGTTTCACCGAGGAGCAGCTCTCGAGGGTCCACGGACCTATCGGTCTGGACCTGGGGGGGCGTGGGGCGGAGGAGACAGCGCTGGGCATACTGGCCGAGATCACCGCCATGCGCTTCGGCGGCTCCGGGGTCTCGATGCGCGCGGCGCGCGCGTGACCGAAACCTTTATCGGAGGCTTCGCGAGCGGCTTCATGGGCCAGGGGTTCATGGGGATGCGGGCCGGGTACGGGCTGTCTTCACGACGACGAGGCTGTTCGGCGTCTACGCCGCCAACTGGTCCGGTGGATCGTTGGGTGGCCAAGCCGCCGGGCTGATCGAAGGCGAGCTGATGCCGGTCCTGTCGCCCGAGCAGAACGCCACCGTGATCGCGGAGCTGGAGCGCGCGAAGCAGTACGAGCTTGCGAAGGATCAGATTCGGACCATCGAGCTCAAGAAACCAGCTTTCTGGGGAATGGGGCTCGGCCGAGCCACGATCCGTCCCGTCAACGGCAACTCCATCAGCTACACGCTGCGGAGCGTCATCGCGTACGACCGGCTTGTCCAGCTGACGCAGGCCTTTGGCCAGGAGCTGGTGAGCGAGTAGCCTCAGCCGTGCTTGTGCTGCTTGCGGAAGCGGCGCGCCTTTTCGCGGTTGCCGCAGGACTCCATGGTGCACCAGCGGCTCGAGTGGTTCTTGGAGCGGTCGAAAAAGGCCCAACGGCATTCGGCGGAGTTGCACAGCTTCATCCGGCTCCAGTCTTGGCCCTGCATCGCCGAGTAGAGGGTCGCGACCAGGCGGCCCATCGCGCCCACCGCGCCTGACGCCTCAGGCTCGAGGCGCGGCCGGCCGTCCGGTGCAAAGCGCATCCGCAGTCGGCTCGTCGTGGCCGCCTCGTTGAGGGTGGCCAGGTCGACGGGGTAGACCGGGTAGCCGGAGTTGCCGCCGATCACGCCTCGCATCGCCTCGCGCACGGCGACCGCGTGCTTGAGGTCAGACTCGTCCAGCGGCCGGCTCGTGCCGTCCAGCAGGCCGTTTGCAACCAACCACGCCTGCAGCGTGTTCGGGTCGGTGAGCTGCTCTTTGAGGGGCACCATGTCGACGGTGTTGACGAAGGCCTGGACCAGGCCTAGCTCGCCGCTTGCCGTCTCCCGTTCCGACATCGAGCCTTAGTTTACCCATAACCACAAAAGACGCAACAGAGGTTATAATAACTGTCGTAGTGAGTTTGGAAGTTAGGAGGTCGAAATGAACCCGTTCATGAACGAGGACGTCATGTGGCAGCGGCTCAAGGACATCCAGCTCGAGGCGGAGAACCGGCGGCTGTACGGTGTGGGGACCTTCGCGGCGCTCGTCGCCGTGGTCCGGATCCTCGGCCGGCGGGCCTGGTGGCTGGCCGGGCTTGCGATGCGAAGGGGTCCGCGGCCCCTCCCGGTTCAGCTCGCCGAGCAGGACCGTGAGGACGCGTCCGACGCGGCTTAGGCCGCCAGCTTCTTCAGCACCGCCACCTGCTCGGCGTCGGGACCGCCACCCGCGCCGGGCACCTCGAGGACGAATGGAAGCTTCGCGAGCCGCGGCTCGTGAAGCAGGGCCCGAAAGCCTTCCTCGCCAATCTGTCCCGTCCCGATGTTGGCGTGACGGTCGCGGTTCGAACCCAGGCCTGTGACCGAGTCGTTGCAGTGGATGACGTCGACGCGGCTCAGCTTCACGACCCTGTCCAGCTCGTCGATCGTCTTTTTGACCTCGGCCCGAGTGCGCTCGTCGTAGCCCGACGCGAAAGCGTGGCACGTGTCGAAGCAGACACCGACTCGCGGGTCATCATCAAGCGCGCTCAGCATCTGCGCGATCTCTTCGAATCGCGCGCCGACGCAGCCGCCCAGGCCCGCGTTGTTCTCGATCAGCAGGCGAGCTGACTTCGGATCCGCGCGCTCCAGCACTCGTCGGAGGTGCTCCGTGATGGACGGCAGCCGGGCCTCGAAGCCGGCGCCCTTGTGCGAGCCGGTGTGGAAGATCACACCGTCGACGCCCAGCTCGTCCGCCGCCTTGAGGTAGCCGGCGAGCGTGCTCTCCGAGCGCTGCCGGAGCGTGGGATCGTCGCCCGCCAGGTTGATCAGGTAGACCGCGTGGAAGTAAAACGGCGGATGGCCGAACTTGTCGGCGGCGTCCTTGAAGGTCGTGATTCGGGTCTCGTCCAGCTTGGGCGAGCCCCAGAAACCAGGCGGCGTGGGGTGGACCTGGATCGCCTCCGCACCCATCGCCCTGGCCCGCTCAAAGGCCAGGTGGAGGCCTCCGGAGGAGTCGATGTGGGCTCCGAGAATTGGCACTTCAAGAGGAGAGTAAGCCCGGGCCTGTCTGCCATGCTCTAGACGTGGTCTTCGTCATGGGGGACATCGACCTGCCGGTGCGCGGGCGCACCTACCGCGAGCCGGACGGAGCGCACTCGATGGTCGTTCGCGGAAAGGACCTCGACGCCGGCTTGCAGCACGTTGCGGCGCGCAGCGACTGCCGCTCGGTCGCGGTGGTGGGGCTGCCCGAAGAGGTGCCCGACCTGTCGCCCCTGACCGGCCGCCGGCTCCTCCTTGTCGATGGCGACGGCGCGCGCCTGCGCAACTTCGCTGAGGTCGCGATCCGCGCCGGCATCGAGGTGGAATGGATCCGCTCCACCCGACCGCCGTTCGAGCGACTCGCGGCAGCGCTGCTTCCCGTGGGAGGGGTTGTCCTCGCCGCCGGCAAGAGCTCGCGCATGCCTGGCTCGCAAAAGCTGTTGCTCGACATCGACGGAGTGCCGATGGTGCGCCATGTCTTCGAGGCCGCATCCGAAGGTGGCTGTCATCAAACCGTGGTGGTGTATGCGGAGGAGGACGTGAGGCGCGCGATCGACGGACGGGCCGAGCTCGTCTACAACGCGAAGGCGAGCACTGGCATGGCCTCGTCGCTGCAGGCAGGCCTGCGCGCGATGCGACACGAGATCGAAGGTGCGATGGTGCTGCTCGGGGATCAGCCGCTGGTCGGGTCGCGCACCGTCGCCACGCTGCTGAGGGCGTGGCGGCGGGAGGGCTCGCGCCCGGCGGCCGCCGTGTCGAGCGGTAGCGACGGTTGGTCGCCGCCGGTGATCCTCGCGCGCCCGCTGTGGCAGGAGCTTTTCAAGCTCAAGGGCGACGCGGGGGCGCGGCAGGTCCTGCAGGGCAGGCCCGAGATGCTCGACGTCGTCCCGGCGCCCGGACGCTCCGACGACATCGACACGCCGGACGACTACGCCAAGATCGTCAAACTCTTCCCGCGCCGGAGACCTCGCCAGCGCGTCTGAGCGATCGTCCGGCGTACCATTCGGGATGGTGCTAGTGATCGCTCTAGGAGTGATGACTTGAAAGATCAGGCAAAGCCGCAGTGGACTCCCGCCGGCGAGTACACCGACATCCTCTACGAGACCTGGGACGGCATCGCCAAGATCACGATCAACCGGCCTGAGGTCCGCAACGCGTTCCGCCCGACCACCGTCATCGAGATGTCGAAGGCATTCGAGGCCGCGCGCAACGACCCCGAGGTCGGCGTCGTCATCCTGACCGGCGCAGGCACCGAGGCGTTCTGCTCGGGGGGCGACCAGCGTGTCCGCGGCGACGACGGGTATGTGGATACGCAAGGCACAGGCCGGCTCAACGTGCTCGATCTGCAGGTGCAGATGCGGCGGCTGCCCAAGCCTGTCGTGGCGATGGTCGCCGGCTACGCCATCGGCGGCGGCCACGTGCTGCATGTCGTGTGCGACCTGACGATCGCTGCCGACAACGCGCGCTTCGGCCAGACCGGTCCGCGCGTCGGCAGCTTCGACGGCGGATATGGCGCAGGCCTGCTGGCCCGGATCGTGGGCCAGAAGAAGGCCCGCGAGATCTGGTTTTTGTGCGAGCAGTACGACGCGCAGCAGGCGCTCGACATGGGGCTGGTCAACAAGGTCGTGCCGCTGGCCGACCTGGAGAAGGAGACCGTCGCGTGGTGCCGGCGCATGCTCGAGCTGAGCCCGCTTGCGCTGCGCATGCTGAAGGCGGGGCTCAACGCCGCGGACGACGGGCTGGCCGGCATCCAGCAGCTCGCCGGCGACGCGACCCTTCTGTACTACATGAGCGAAGAGGCCCAGGAAGGCCGCGACGCCTACGTACAAAAGCGAAGGCCCAACTTCACGAAGTTCCCCAAGCGACCCTAGCCATGGTTGCCGCAGCGCCCGCGATCACCGCCAGGCGGGCGTGGTGGTCCGCGGTGCGGCCGGCGACACTCGCCGCGTCCGTCGCGCCGATCCTCACCGGCACCGCCATCGCGGTTCACGAGGGCGGCCCGCGATTGGGCGCGGGGATCGGCGCCTTGATCGTCGGGCTTGGCATGCAGCTCGGCGTGAACTTCGCCAACGACTACTCCGACTTCGTCCGCGGCGCCGATGCCAGTCGGGTGGGCCCGCTTCGAGCGGCATCGTCGGGAGTCGTGGACCCGGAGCAGGTGCGATTCGCCGCGATCGGCGCCTTCGGTGTTGCGGCGGTTGCCGGGGCGCTGGTCAGCCTCGCGGTCGACTGGCGCTTGCTTGTGGTCGGTGCGACGTGCGTGCTTGCCGGCTGGCTCTACACCGGTGGGCCCCGGCCCTACGGCTACCTCGGCCTGGGCGAGGTTTTCGTGTTCATCTTCTTCGGCCTCGTGGCGACGATCGGCACCGTCTATGTCGAGACGAGCCGCATCACCGCGCTCAGCCTTCTGATGGGCTGCGGGATGGGATTCCTGGCGACGGCGATGCTCGTCCTGAACAACCTGCGCGACATCGACAGCGACGCGGCCGCGGGCAAGCGGACCCTGGCCACGCGACTCGGCCGCGAGCGGACCCGAATCCTGCTCGCCGCGCTCGTCGCGGCGGCGTTCGCGGTGCCGATAGTGGTGTTCGTCACACACCTCGCGAGCGTGACGATCATGCTCGTCCACTTCGCGATCCCCATCGCCTCGGTGCCAGTGCGATCCGCATTCGTGTCGACCGCGGCGCCCGCCCTCGTGCAGGCCCTCAAGCGGATGGCGATCGCGCAGCTCGCCTACGCGCTGCTTTTCACACTGGGGCTGCTGCTGTGATCACCGCAAGGCGGCCGGAAGACGTCGCCCACGAGGTCGAGGAGCTGGTCCGCGCAGGTCGACGTCGTTTCGTCATCCAGACGATCGACCACGGTGGTCAGCTCGACCTGGAGCGGCTCGGCGCCGCGCGTTACGCCGCGGGAGTTCAGTCGGAGGTCGAGCTCGGAGAGGCGGCGCCCGCGGCGGCGGCCGCCGTGAGGTGATTGGCGAGCACGCGCGCGAAGGCGTCGGGACGCTCCTGGTGCACTGCGTGGCCGGCCCTCAGGACAACCTCGGCGTGCCCGTCCGGCACCGTTGCGGTGAGCCGGCGCGCGGAGGCGACATAGCCGTGGTCGAGCTGCCCGGCGACGAACGTGCACGGAAACGGCGCGCGAGCCAGCTCGTCCCAAACGGGCTCCATGGCCCCGGCGCCCATCCCGCGCAACGAGCAGGCAAGCCCTGCGACGTGGTTCTGCATCCGCTCGGCACGGACGTGCGCGACGTACGCCGGGCCGCGCTGCTCCAAGCCACCAAACAGCGGGAGCGAGCCCCAGTAGTCGACGAACGCCTCAAGGCCGTCCTGCTCGATGCGCTCGGCGAGCGCTTCGTCGCCGCGGCGCCGGCCGTCGCGCGCGTCCTCGTCCAGCCCCGCGTGGGCTCCGATGGTCAGCAGCGAGAGGACACGCTCGGGACACCGCGCCGCGACATGGAGCGCCAGGCGCCCGCCCATCGAGTAGCCGGCCAGGTGGCTCCGCTCGAGGCGGAGCTCGTCCCACAGGTTCACGAGGTCGGCGGTGCATGCCGCCATGGAGCAGGGGGCACCGTGCCGGGTCTGCGTCTCGCCGTGCCCACGCAGGTCGGGCACGATCCACATCCAGCCCTCTGGCATCCGGGAGATGACCTCGCGCCAGCTCCGTCCGCTCTGCGTGAAACCGTGCAGCAGCGTGACCGGCTGCCCCTCGCCGGCCACAAAGTAGCTCAGCTTTACGTCCTCACGCTCCAGAATCACGACTCGATCCTATGAGCGATGTAACGCAAGCGTTCGCGGCGACCTTCGTCGACGAGCTGGCGGTCCAGGGCGTGGAGTTCGCATGCGTGTCGCCCGGCTCGCGGTCGGCGCCCATCGCGATGGCGTTGCAGCGTCATCCCCGTATCAAGGTCCTAGTTCAGATCGACGAGAGATGCGGCTCTTTCTTTGCCGTCGGACTCGGGAAGGCGACCGGCAAGCCTGCGGTCGTCCTGTCCACGTCGGGCACGGCAGCGGCGGAATTTCACGCCGCGGTGATCGAGGCCTCGTACTCTCGCACCCCGCTCATCGTGCTGACTGCGGACAGGCCCCCAGAGCTTCAGGGTGTTGGCGCGAACCAGGCGATCGACCAGCAGCATCTCTACGGAAGCGCCGTCCGATGGTTCGTCGACCCGGGCGCGCCGACAGACCTGCCCAACGCGGCGCGCGCCTGGCGGCGGCTCGCTGCGCGGGCGGTGGCGGAAGCGGCGAACGGTCCTGTCCACGTCAATCTCCCCTTCCGCGAGCCGCTGGTGCCCCCACCGGGAAAGCCCCCGGCCGCCGAACCCGCGCCCGCCCAGGCGATGACCTCGGGTCGCCTTCTCCCCAGCCAGGCGCAGGTCGCGTCGCTCGCGTCCGCGCTGCAGCGCGCGCAGCGCCCGCTCATCGTGGCCGGCGAGCTCCGTGACGGAGAGAGCCTCGCGCCTGCGCTGCACCGGCTTGGCCTTCCGCTCCTGGCCGAACCGACGTCCCAGCTGCGTCGCGCCGAGGCCGGCGCCGCGATCGAGTCGTACGAAGCGCTGCTGCGTGCAGGCTGGTCGCTCCAGCACGGCCCGGACCTCGTGATCCGGATTGGCGCCACGCCGACCTCGCGCGTGTTGAATCGGTGGCTTGCCGCAGCCGCGGCGCCGACGTTTCTCATCGATCCGGACCGAGTGTGGCGAGACGAGGACAACGTCGCCACGAACGTGATGGTCTGCGATCCGCAGCCGCTGCTCGAGGCTGTGCCGCCTGTCGACCGGATGGCCTGGCGCGATCAGTGGGTCACGGCGGGCAAGCGTGCCTCGGCGGCGATCGCGGCGTCGATGGTCTCCACGCCGCTCCACGAAGGCCATGTTGTGCGGGCACTGAGCGCGCGCCTTCCCGATCCGAGCCAGGTGTTCATCGGGTCGAGCATGCCGATCCGCGCCGCCGACAGCTTCTGGCCGCTCGCGCGGCCCAAGCAGCGCTTCTTCGGCAATCGCGGCGCCAGCGGGATCGACGGGCTGGTGTCGAGCGGCCTCGGCGTGGCGACCGCCCGCGATGCGGTCCCCACCGTCTTGCTGCTCGGCGACCTCTCCCTCTACCACGACATGAATGGCCTCTGGGCGCTGCAGCGGCACGGCATCCGGGCGACGCTCGTCGTGTGCGACAACAACGGCGGCGGGGTGTTCAACTTCCTGCCCCAGGCCGAGCACCAGGACGTGTTCGAGGAGATCTTTGCCACACCGCTGGGCCTCGACCTTTCGCAGGTTGCCCGGCTGTACGGGCTCGTCTACAGCCCCGTCTCGGACCGCTCGGGCCTGGAGCCGGCGATCGCCGACGCCATCGCGGCGCCGACGCCGACGATGGTCGTCGTGCGGTTCAAGCGTGAGGACAGCGTGAGCGGGCACCGGCTGTGCTGGGAGGCGGCTGCCTCAGCGCTGAAGGGTTAGCGCCGGCTGAGCACCCGGATAGTCCGGACAAAGCAACACTCTCCGCTCTGAAAATTCCGGATAGTCCGGACTATCCGACGGCACAACGTCAGTCCTCGAGAAGGAAGTCGAGCACCAACCGATTGAACTCGTCAGGGTGCTCGAGGTTTGGCAGGTGAGCCGCGTCGTGGATCACGGCCTTGCGGGCGTGTGGGATTTTCTCCGTCAGCAGTTCGACCGCGTCGATGACGGGAGGAAGGTCCTCGTCTCCCAACACGACCAGCGTCGGCGCGGTGATCTCGTGCAGGCGCTCGATCGCGGGGGGATCCAGCTCGTCGATCGGTGCGCGGCTGAAATCGCTTCCGAAGTTGCCGCCGTTCATCTCGAGGAAGAGCTGGCGCAGCGGCTCCTTGACATAGCCGGGCGGGCGCTGGCCGTCGAGCCACAGGCGCATCTCGGCGCGGTTGACCGCATCCATGTCCTTCGCCTGGTCCGCGGCCTGGACCTCGCTCCAGAGCTCCGGGTACTTCTCGCCGAAGTTCGCGCCGCCAACTCCAGGGCCGATCAAGACCAGCTTGGAGACTCGCTCGGCGTGCTCGAGCGCGAAATCGATGGCCTCCGAGGCGCCCATCGAACAGCCGATGACATGCACAGGCTTGAGGCGGAGCTCATCGACCAATCCCAGGAGATCCGCCACCGGGGACCATCGCTTCGGTGGCAGCTCCGACTTGCCAAAGCCGCGGATGTCTGGCCTGATCACGTCGAAGTGCTCGGCGAAGGCGGAGACCTGCGGCTCCCACATGCGCCCATCCGCAACTCCGGCGTGAAGGAAGACGACTGGCAGGCCCGATCCCGTGCGCTCGTAGTGGATGCGCGCGCCGTGGATGGTGATGTCCATCAGACCAGCGCCGTGAGCAACGCCTTGAACTTCAGCTCGGTCTCCTCGAGCTCGCGGGCGGGATCGGAGTCCGGCATGACGCCAACGCCCGCGTAGAGCCTGGCGCCGTCCTCCCACAGCAGGCCGCATCGCAGCGCGATCGCCAGCTCGCCGTCGCCGCGTCCATCGATCCATCCCACCGCCCCCGCGTACCAGCCCCGCTCCATGCCCTCGAGCTCGTCGATCAGCGTGTCCGCGGCGGCGCGCGGCCAACCGCCGACAGCCGGCGTCGGGTGCAGCGCGGCCGCCAGGGTCAGCACGTCCGCGGCCGGATCGTGAAGCCGCGCCTCGACACTCGTGGCGAGGTGCTGGATGTTGGTGAAGCGCACGACTTCAGGTCCGCGCGCGCTGACGCTGTCCGAGAAAGGTTGCAACGCGTCGACCACGAACTGTGAGACGACCCGATGCTCGTCAGCGTCCTTGTTGCTCTGGACCAGCGCCTCAGCCAGCCGTTCGTCCTCGGAATCGTTGGCGCCTCGCGCGACCGAACCTGCCATCGGCTGCGAAAACGCGCCCGTGCCGGAGCGGCGGACCAGCAGCTCCGGAGAAGCGCCGGCGAACGCCGTCCCGTCTGCGCCCGAAATCAGGTATGTGAAGCAAGACGGATAGGCGGCGCGAAGACTCCTCACCACCGTCCCGGCCGCGACAACGCCGTCGCCATGCGCGATGACTTCGCGCGCGAGGACGACTTTCTCGGCCCCGCCCGTGCGCAGCCTCGCCGCCGCGCTCTCCACTGCCGCCGTCCACGCGAGCGGATTCCGCACGGGCGTGACGTCGAGCTTGCGCGCGGATGGCGCTCGCACCGTGGTCGCCGTGAGGTCCAGGAGGTCTTCGGCATCGTCGGTCGCGGAAACGACGAAGGTGCGGCCGCGCCTGCGCATGACCGCGAGCGCTGGGACACGAAACAGCAGCGCCGGAAATCCGGACCAGGCGCCACCGGGTTCACGGTCGGTGCGGTAGGCAAATCCGCCGACCGCGAGCGCGTCGCTGGACGCGATGCGCAGCCACAACCGCGACGCGGCGAGAAGGCGGTTCGCCCCTGGCTCGAAGTCGATGGTCTTGCCGTCCGCGTTCTCGACCGCGACTCCACCGGGCGCGGCGACGATGTCGAGCGCACGGCCCAGCGCGGCGACACTGACCGCGTCCGGCATCGGCCGCTCGACCAGCATCACCTCGTGCCCTGCGTCGCGCGCCGCCGTCACGAGGTCGACGAGGTCCGGGGTGCGATCCAGCTCGCGCCCTCGAATCCTTGTCTGGGCGATCATCGAGGCCGGAGGGGCTGAATCATTCCCGTTTTTCGATGTGCTCCCGCGCCGCGCGGAGCAGCGTCCGCTGGAAGTGGTGGCGGACCAGCGTGCCGCTCGCCTCGAGCAGGTCGTTGAAGGTCTGCAGCAAACGGCGCTCCGCCGCCTCCGTCTCGCCGCCCTCGGCCTGGATGCGCTCCCGCACGTGGCGGTCGAAGAGGTCGACTGCCTGCCGCGCCGTGCGGTCGACCGCCGTGGCGTAGTCCTTGCCCAGGTCCATCAGGGCGCCGAGGGGTACCCCGGCCGCGATGAGCTTCATGCCGGCGGCGATCGCCTCCAGGTCGTCGGCGGGGTAGAGGGCTTCGTCCCCGCCCTCCATCGGGACGAGGAGGCCCGCCTGCTGGAGGCTCATCAGCAGCGGCTCGGCGACGCCGCTGCGCTCGGCGAGCTCGCCCAGGGTGAGCGTTTGCGGGGCGGAGGGACGGGTCACCGCCGCCACCAGGGCCTCGTCCGAGGCCTCGAGCTCGCCGGCCAGGAAGCGCTGGATCACCGTGAGGGTGAAGCCCTGCTGCTGGAGCTCTTTGATCCGCTTCAGCCGCTCGACGTGGGTGTCGCCGTACCACGTCACCCGGCCCTCGCGGCGCGGCGCCTCGAGCAGGCCCTTGCCCTGGTAGAACCGGATCGTGTCGACGGCCACGCCGGCGGTCCTGGCCAATTGTTCGATCCGATACTCCATGAGTACTTACTCTAACGATCAGACGAAGGCGGGCTCCTTAGCCGAACGTGTTCCAGTAGTACATCCGGTCGAGCCACCCCGGGTCGGACCGATACGCCCGCGCGAACGCCTCCACCGAGTCGACGTAGTCGTAGTCGTTGTTGTAGTGCCAGATCGCGTTCCGCATGTTGTAGGGAGCTCCGTTGTGCACCAGCAAGCGCGCCGCGGCGAGGATCGCATCGTGCGGGTTGTGGATGTCGCCGCCCTGGCCGTACTCGGCCCATGTGCCTGTCAGGAACTGCATCGGCCCCTGCGCCCCGGCTGACGAAACGTCCTTGACCCGACCGAAGTTGCTCTCGATGAAGTTGATAGAGGCCAGGTAGCTCGGGTCGACCCCATAGCGGCGCCCCGCCTCGTTGTAGTACGACCGCAGCGAGCTCAGCGGCTCGGCGTCCGTGTAGACGTGGTTGAAGTGGACGTTGACCAGGTAGTACTGGTCGATCCCGGCGAGGATGTAGAGCGAGTGCAGTCCCGAGATGTAATCCTCGATTCCGGTCTGCACCCTGGCGGGCAGCAGCGGGATCACGGAGGACTCGACGCTCGCGTAGCCGGCCAGCTCATACACGCGCAGCTCCTCCTGCCGCGCCGCCTGGCGAAACGCGTAGGTGGCGTTGGCGACAGCCATCTCGTGCCGGATCGTCTCCGCGAGGCCCGACGGCTGCTGTGCGGCGAGCGCCTGCAGCGCGGCCGAAGCGTCCTGCATCTGCATCTCGGCGGCGATGATGCGCGCCGCTTCGTGGTGGGCGTTGGGTCCGGCGCCGGGGTCCTGCGCCAGGACGGCATGCGGAAGCGCGGCGAGGAGGACCGCACCCAGGACCGACGCCGCGAACCGAATCAGGCTGACTGTGCCTCGCCCGCTGCGATCTTCAGGGGCTCCCACACCGGAGGCAGCGCGATCTCCTCGGGATAGGGATCGTCGGCGTCGGGCGCGCGGAGGCCCACGGAATCGAGCAGCCCGCCGATCTCGTCGCCGACGAGCTCGCCCTGCTCCATGAGCGCCTCGGCGGCGAGGTCGATGGCTTCTTTGTTGACGTTCATCACGCGCCAGTCGTCGATGAAGGCCGAGCCGATCACCTGCGCCGCAGCCTGCCGCAACCGCCCGTTGCCGAGGACCTTTCCCGCAGGCGTCTCCTCGCCGAGCAGCTCGCTGCCGCCGACCGCCGCGATCGAGATCAGGTACTCACCGATGTTCACCGCGAGCCGTGACAGGTGCGGCGGCAGGTTGTCCGGGCCCATGCCCCAGACGCCGACCATCAAAGCCGCCAGCTGAGTGGCCGTCGCGAGGTCTCCGCTCACCCCGGTCGAGTTCTCGCCGTAGAACACGCGCTCGGAGGCGATCGCGCCCAGGCCGTGGCGCAGGATGCCGGCCTCGCGTGAGCGGAAGTGCGAGAACTCCTCCTCCTTGTCGACGGCACGGTGGTGTCCGAGCGATCCAGATCGCATCCTGATCGAGAGTCGCACTGACACCGCCTCGGGCAGGAAGTAGCGGGCCGCCACCGCGTGGCCCAGCTCGTGCCGAGCGACGGCAAGCCGCTCGCGTTCCGTGTAGACGACGGGATGGGCAAGGCCGGCCTCGATGTTGCCCATCGCCTCGCGCATGTCCTGCCAGTTGAAGCCTTCCCGCGCACGTTCGAACGCATACATCAGGGCGAGGGACAGAGCCTGCTCGATCATCGCCGGGGAGTAGCCGTCAGTGACACGCGCAAACTCGTCGCGGCGGGCGGGCGTGTCGAGGTCGGGGTCGTGCTTCTTCTTCGAGAAGTACAGCTCCGCGATGTCCTTGCGATCCTCCTTGGTCGGCATGCGGAAGATGATCTGGCGGCCGAACCGGCCCGGTCGGGTGACCGCCTCATCGAGCACTTGCGGGCGGTTGGTGGCGCCGACGAAAAGGATGTTGTAGCGGGGGGCGCGGAGGATCGGAATCCGCAGCTTGAGACGAGTGCCGTTGAACCCGATCTGGCGCGGCAGAAACAGGCCGTCCAGGCTGATGTTCACGAACCGCCGGCCCATCTGCTTGAAGTAGCCCGGGTTGTCGACCCCGTCCATCAGCACGAGCAGCGTGTTCAGGCCCAGCTGGCCGCCGCCGAACATCCCTCCCATGCCACCGGCTCCGCCGCCGCCCATTCCACTCCGGCGCGAGCCGAGGGCGTCGAACTCGTCGATGAAGACGATGCTGCCGCCCCAGCGCTTGGCGCGGCTCTTCGCTGCGCGCACCGTCATGAACACGTTGAGGGCGTCCATGCCGAGGAACATGCCCTGGAAGGACGAGCCGGACGTGATGATGATCGGCACGTGCATCGACGAAGCGATGCCTTTCGCCAGCATCGTCTTGCCGGTGCCCGGAGGACCGACCATGAGCACGCCGCGCTCGCGCTTGCCTCCGGCCCGGACGTAGTTGCGGCCTTGCTCCATGAGGGTGAGGATGCGGCCCATCTCTTCGACCGCGGATCGCTGACCCCGGACGTCCTCGATCCGCACCTCGTAGTTGGCCTCGCCGGGGTCGACGTAGTTGCGGCCGATGCGCCCATAAATGAAGAAGGCGCCGAAGAAAAGCATGAAGTTGGCGACCATGATCACGAGGAAGTAGGCAAGCTGCGGGATCGCGGCGGCGACCAGGCCGGGCAGCGCGACCAACGCGTCCAGCGGGTAAAAGCCGTAGAAGAGAAACGCGACGAAGAAGTAAATGGCGAAGAGAGTCGCCACCGATCTGATACGGCGCCAGAACAAGGCCCGGTTGGTCTCGAGTGTGCGCTCGTCGGGATCCGTCTCCGGCGCGATCCGCTCGCTGAGAATCAGCCATCTCTTGAACAGCGTGAGAAACCCGCGGCAGACGAGCATCGCGACGATGGCGTAAACGAGGGACCACGCGATGCCGAGCTGCAGCGCGATATCCGCGAACGAAAACGCGGTGGCGCCAACGAAGATCGTGAAGATCCAGAAGATGATCACGGCGGGGTCAATCCACTATACGCACTGGGGTTGCGGTGGAGACAAACGCGACGATGGCAAGGCCCAGCGCGATCACGAGGTCGCCGACGCTGTAGACCTCGGGCACAGGATAGAGGGAGATCCAATCGCCGAGGAGGTTCAGGTGGGTCTGCGATCCCATGATCGTGTACTGGCCCATCGTTCCGTGCCTCGCCAGGGAGGTCGCGAACTCGGGCGTCACCGGCATTCGTCCTCCGTTCGCGACGATCACGAGCAGGTTGAGAGCTGAGCCCACGGTGACCAGCCAAACGCCCGGCAACAGCTTGAAATGAACGATCGTCCAGGCGACGATCGCGGCCAGAGCGAGCACGTAGAGGTACTGCGCTCCCTCGACTCGGTTCAACGGCGTCAGCAGAACCGCGGCGCGGACCGCGACCGCCGCGAGGATCACCCAGGGCCAACGAAACCGGAGCCTCGCGAGGTTGGTGATCCGTCCTCCGGTGATCAGACCCAGCCCGACGCCCAGGACGATCGCGACGACCCAGATCAACTACGGAGCTGCGAGTCGGGCGGCCGCTCCCGCCAGGACCTTGACTCCGACCGGGAACGCCGCCTCGTCGATCCGGAACCCCGGCGAGTGGTGCGCCGGCGGATGCTCTCCCTCGGGCCGCGCGCCGAGCATGAAGTAGCACCCCGGGATCCGGGTCAGGAACTCGGCGAAGTCGTCGCTGACCGTCAACGGCCGTCCGAGCAGGCTCGCGTGATCGCCGATGAGCTCCTGGCCGACCTCGAGCACGGTGCGCGTCACGTTCGGCTCGTTCATCAGCGGGACCGTGCCGTGCACCAGGTCGAGCGAGCTCGTCACCTCGAACTCGCTCTGCGTCTCGCGGAGCAAATCGTGCAGGCGGTCCAACGCCTGCCCGCGCAGCTCAGCGTTGAATGTGCGCACGCTGCCCTGGACGAGGACGCCGCGCGGCACGATGTTCCAAGCCCCGTCGCTGCTGATGTTGCCGACCGTGGTGTGGCACTGCACGCCTTCCTCCTCGAGGCCTTCGACGACCGTGTGCAGCCGCTCCACGAAAAAAGCCTGCGCGGCAAGCACGTTGCCGCGCCTGCCCATCATCCCGCCGTGCCCGCCCGGTCCCGAGAACCTGACGTCAAACGCGTCTGACCCCGCCCACAGGAGCCCCGGCCTCGAGATCACCGTGCCCGATTCCAGAAAGCTCGCGATGTGCAACCCGATCACCGAGTCAGGGCGATGGTCGTCGAGCAGCCCGTGCGCGATCATGGCCTTGGCGCCCTCGACGATCTCCTCCGCCGGCTGGAACACAAAGAGGTATTTGCCGCTGACGCCCCAGATGCGGTCGATGAGCGTACGCGCGACGCCCATCATGATCGCCATGTGCGCGTCGTGGCCGCATGCGTGCATGCGCCCGTCGATCCGAGAGTGGAAGTCGACGCCTGACTCTTCTTGAATCGGCAGCGCGTCGATGTCGGCGCGCAGCATCACGGTCTTGCCAGGACGTCCGGTGTCGAGCAGGGCGACGGCGCCGGTCTCGGTCGGAGAGGTCTCGAGGTCCAGCCCCATCTCGCGCAGGCGCTCTTTGAGGTAGCGAGTGGTCTCGTGCTCGCTGAAGCTGACCTCGGGGTGCTTGTGGAAGTACCGTCTGAGGTCGACCACATCGTCGAGCACCGACTTGCTCGGCAGGGGTGTTTTTTCTTCACTCATGGATCGAGACCAGGCTGTAGCCGCGAGCCGACGCATGGAGAAAGGTCGCGCCGAGCCCGGGCTCCAGCTCATCGAGGCGGCGGCGGAGCGTGAGGAGCGCGGAGTGGACCGTCGAGTGGGCGGCGTTGTTGCGGAACAGTCCGGCCTGGATGAGGTCGCGGGCCGTGGCGGGCTTGGAGCCCTGGGCGAGGAAGAGGACCAGGGCGGCCTGTTGCTGAGTCAGCCGCGCCTCGCTCTCGCCCAGCTTCACAGTCCTCCGCGTGGGATCGAACTCCAGGCGACCGAATCGGTAGCTCCCCGGCCGGCCGGTGCCGCGCTCGACGAGGCGGGCGGCCAGGTCGGAGTAGATGTGGGCCATCGGCACGTTGCCCTTGACGAAGTAGGAGCTCGCGCCGAGCTCGTAAGCGCGACGGATGGAGGCCGAGTTCACCTGCGCCGCCGACAGCACGATGACGGGAAGACCGGGGTGATGCTGCCGGATCCAGGTCAGCAGCTCGAAGCCGGAATCCTCGTGCTCGTCCAGCACCAGGTCGAGCAGGACCGCCGCCACGCGCTCGTTTTCGAGGAGCTCGCGCGCCTCTGGCGCCGAGGCGGCTACCGACGGCCGGTAACCAAGGTCCTGCAGGTCGATCCGGAGCTGCTGGAGCATGGCGGCCTCGTCCTCGACCACAAGGACCGAGGAGCCCAGCACGTCGGCGGGGCGGTAGACCTCCAGCCCGGGCGGCAGAGGAGGAAGGCGGACCTCACGCCTGTTTCCGCCTGTTTGCCTTCGTCTGCTGGGATTTTCCAAGACCACGTCTACACTATTTTTAACGATTATTGACTACACTAGAACAATCAAATTCGGCTGGCCCCCGGCATACTTGCTGCCGGACCTGGCATAAATTGGAAAAACAAAGGGGTAATTTGGGGATGACGTGGCGACTTAAGGTCCAGGGAGTGGTCTTCACACTGGTCGTGCTCGGTACTCTTGCCCTCGCCGCAGGCGCGACGTGGGTCGACGCGGTCACCAGCATCGACTGGGGCTGGTAGAAACCTCAAGAGTCTGAGTTTCGGCGCTCTCTAGAGCGCCGGATGGCGACCGGTAGCAGCGCGTAGAGGTCTGCCCGGTCGACGGCTTTGCTCATGTAGCCGACGACGTCCGGGTCGTCGGTCCCGGATGGGAAGACCGGGTAGGCGGTGTAGAAGATGACCGGCACCTTCTGCCCGCGGGAGCGCAGCAGCATCAGGTCGATGATCGCGACCTCGGGCTTGTCGGCCTGGGCCCTGATGAGCGCCTGGTCGGCGTCTTCGGCCATCGACACTTTGTAGCCAAGCATCTTCAGGTCGGTTTCGAGGATCACCCGCCAGGCTCTCTCGTCGTCGACTACGAGCACGGTTGACCCCCTCAGCTCTTCGGGAGTCGGCGCGATCGGCTTGGGCGGTGTGAACGGCATCGCGCTTGTGGCGCAGTATATCCGTGGCAATGGCGCAAGCCCGGCGAAACACTCGGTCTCACGTCCCGGCTGCGCCCCCCAAGCGCACTCCTGTCCGGCCCATTCCCGCCGCACGCCCGCGTGCCCATGGCAAGACCCAGGGCCCGTCCGCGAGCGCCCTTGTCCAGGAGCTGAGCACCTGCGTCACCGAGGCCGACATCGTCCAGGTCCTGTACCGCGGCCTGCAGAGCCGGTTCGGCTACAACGCCATCAACCTCCAGATCCTCGAGCGCGAAGGCTGGTTCCACTCCCTGCCGATCGACGCCGGCGTGCTCCAGGACGTCCGCCGCCGGCCGCTGCGGGAATCGATGTTCGCGCGTCAGTTCGCCAATCCGAAGACGACCGTCCTGCCGGTCGAGTCGGAGCGGCTGATGAGCGGCAAGGGGCCGGGCATCATGGTCAAGAGCCGGCTCGCCATCTGGGTGCCTGTGATGCACCAGGCCGAGCTGATCGGCAGCATCATCTACCACACCAACCGCAAGCGCCGCGTCCTTCCCGAGGAGGTCGCCTTCCTCGAGGAGGTCCATCGCAGGCTCGGCATCCTTCTCGCCAACGCCTCCCTCAACGAGCTGACCCGGAACCAGGCCCGGCGGCTCGAGGCGCTGAACAGCATCGCCCGCGCCATGACGTCGACCCTCGACGAGACCAGCGTGCTGACCGGCCTGTACGACACGCTGCGCGAGCTGCTCCCGGTCGACCAGCTGGAGATGGTGACCCAACAGGACGGGGCCGAGCGCGCCAGGCTCGTGCGGGTGGAGGGCGATTCTGTGCCCAGCGCGCGCTGGCTGTCTCCGCGATCGCCGCTGGCGGCGACCGCACGCAATGTCGTGGCAGACAACAAGCCGGTGATCGTGTATGAGCCCGAGTCCTCGCTGTGGGTCCCACTCAAGGAGGGAGGTGCCGCGCGGGGCGCTCTCGGGATCAGGTGCGTCCGCCCTTACTCCTATGAGGACTCGACCGCAGCCTTCCTGGCGCTGGTCTCCGACGAGGTCACGCTCGCCCTCCGCAACGCACGCAGCTACGAGGCGATCGAGGACCAGCGCCGCCGGCTCGAGGTCGTGAACTCGATCGGCCGGCGCCTGGCGTCGAGCCTCGACAAGTGGTCGATCATGCGCACGCTGCGCGAGGAGCTTGCGGCATTCTTGAACTTCGACGGCTTCATCCTCGCCACCATCACGCAGTCCGACGAAGGGCCGGTGGCCGAGGGCTACCAGTACGTCGGTGGGGTGGAGGAGGTGGTGCCGCCGGTCGCGCTCGCAGTCACCGGACCGTCCCGCGAGGCATACGAGACCGGCAAGCCGGTGCTGGTGCGCAAGTCGCCATGGGCGCGCACCTTCGAGGGCAAGGAGCTCGAGCGCGAGGTCTGGACCGTGGGCCAGGGCGCGGCCGTCTTCGTCTCAGGGCCTCCGTCCGACCGCCGGAGGGTGTCGCGCTCCTTCGTGTGGGTGCCGGTGCTGAGCGGCGACCTGATCACGGCGATGCTCTCCCTTCAGTCGTACACCGAAGGCACCTTCGACGAGTGGCACGTCAAGCTGCTGCAGGACGTGGCCGCGCACGTGAGCCTGGCCCTGGCCAACGCCGACCACTTCGCCCAGGCACAGACCGAGCGGGCGAGACTCGAAGCGCTCCACCTGCTCGAGCTCGGCGTCGCCGAAGCCTCTGACGAACGCCAGCTCGCAGACGCCGTCTTCTCGGTCGCGGGCGAGTATCTCGGCTCCACTCACATGGTGCTCGCGTACGTCGACGTCGCCGGCCTGGTGGCTGGATTCACCGCGCAGCACGGCGAGTCCGCGGCGCCGATCGGCCCTGTGGCCATTGAAGGCGCCCCGTTCTTCAGGCGGATGATCGAAGCGGGTCCGACGGTGCAGGACGCGGTCGCGCACGAGGCCGCCGACTTGAGCGGCCCGGTCGGCGGCTACGTGTTCACGCGCTCGCCAAGCCACGTCGTCTGGGCGCCCATCACGCAGAACGACCGCGTGGTCGCCGGCGTGGTGGCGATGCGGAATGACGCCGGCCGGTTCCAGGCCACGCACTTGAAGCTGCTCGAGGCGGCGATGCCCGTGGTCGGCATCGCGCTCCGCACGATGCGTCTCCACCACACCAACGAGCTCGCCCTCGCCCAGTCGGTGCGCATCCAGGAGCTCGCCGCCCTGGCCGGGCATGAGCTGATGAGCGTGGTCGCGAACATTGCCGACCAGGCCCGGACGATGCTCGAATGCGCGGGCGCGGTCTGCTGGGCCTTCGACACCGAGGGTCGTGTCACCGCGACGCGGCCCAGCGGCGACGCCGCCGCGGAAGAGGTCCTGGCGTGGGCCGGGCTCAGCGCCGACGACCGCGTGGCTCCTACGGGCATCGTCAGCGGCACAGCTCACGACTACGCGTGGAACCTCGTCCCGCTCTGGTATGGGGACCGTCTCGTGGGCGCGATCGGCGCGGTCCACGCCTCGACCCTCGTCGCCGAGCCGGGCACCGCCGCGCTCGACTTCGCTCGCCACGCCGCCGTCGCGATCGAGAACGCGCGGCTGGTGGCCGAGACACGCGGTCGGATCCGGACCCTCGAGGCTGTCGCGGCGTTCACCGAGCTGACGCCCACCGAGCCCGACCGCGCGCGCTCCGAGATGGCTCGGCTCGTCAACCGCGCGCTCGCCGGGTCGCAGGGCGAGCTCTGGCTGCTCGAGGACGGAGAGCTGGTCAGGCGATCGGACGACGGCGAGCCGTCGCCGAAGGTCCCCGTCAGCGACAGCGCGCAGCTTCTCCGCGCCCTCACGGCATCCGCAGGCGGACGCCGGCTGCGTGCCCTGCTCGACCTGGTCGGGGCGCCTCAGGACGCGTTCGCCATCCCGATCCAGGTCGAGGGCCGGTTCGCCGGCTTGCTGGTAGCGCGCATGACCGTGGGCGGGGCGGAGACGCGACGGCTAGCCGCCGTTCTCGCGGGTCAGGCGGCCGTGCTGCTCGGCCAGCTCGAGCTCGTCGACGCCCTTGACCGCGAGCGCCGGATGATGAACGCGATCCTCCGCCACTCGCCGGTTGGCGTGATGCTCGAGGATGCGGCCGGGCGCATCGTGTACGCCAACCCTGAGATCGAGGCCATCTACAGCCTCCAGGCTTCGGAGATGCCTGGGCGCAAACCCGACGAGATCTACGCCGCGGCCGGCGCGACCCTGGCGGAGGACGGCGAGACCGACGGGACGATCGAGCTCCGCATGAAGGACCCAGACCGCACCGTCCACGTGCGGCGCGTCGTCATCCCCGGCCTCGAAGGCGAACCGGCCGGAGTGCTGACGCTGCACGAAGACGTGACGGCGCAGCGCCAGGCCCTGGAGGCGAAGGACCTGATGCTGCGCGCGATCGGGCATGAGGTCCGCAGCCCGGCGGCGGCGATGAAGAACACTCTCGCCGGGATCATGCAGTGGGACGAGACGATCGACTCCACCGGACGCCGGACGCTGCTCCAGGAGGCGTACGAGTCCTCCGACCGGCTGCTCAGCCTCGTCGAGAGCCAGCTGATCATCGCCAAGCTCGAGACCAAGCACTTCGAGGCGCGCCCCGAGCCCGTCGATGTCGACTCGACTCTCAGTGGGGTGATCGCGGTGCTGCAGCACCGCTACGCGGAACGCACCGCCGCGGTGGAGGTCAACCTGCCCGAGGATCTACCCCCGGCGTTCTGCGAGCCGGCCCACCTCAGCCAGGTGCTGACAAACCTGGTCGGCAACGCACTCGAGTACACGACGAAGTCGGTGCAGGTCGAGGCTCGCCAGGTCCAGCGGGGATGGCTCGAGATCTCGGTCGCCGACAACGGGCAGGGCCTGCCGCCGGCAACGCTCGACACCGTGTTCGAGAAGACGGGCCCAGCCGGTCGGAGCCGGTCGCAGGGCGGGCTCGGGCTGGGTCTCTACCTCTGCCGCCTGGTGGTCGAGCGCTCGTTTGGCGGCCGGATCTGGGTCGCCGCGAGCGACAAGCGTGGCACCACCTTCAGATTCACCGTACCGGCACGGATTCGCACCTAACTTTCCGTTAAGAACGTTATGGACGCCGCGCCATCCTGGGTCCGCGTCGGTGGCGGCATGGAATCAGTGCCCGACCACGCGCGCCACGGTCCCGCCGATGTCGAGTTCCCCCCGCCTGGGGGGCCGTGGGAGGCGCTCATGCTGAACGGTCGCCTGGTCGGCTGGGCGGAGAGCGGTGGGCTGCGGGCCGCGCGCAAGGCGGCAGAGATGGGACAGAAGCTGGTGGACGACCAGCGCGACCATGTCGTCGGGCGCCTGGGTCACAAGCTGCGCTCGTCGGTGCTCGCGCTCCAGGAATCGGCGAGGCAGGCCGCATTCGGGCGGCCGGAGCTGCTCGAGGGGGTGTTCGAGCAGGCACAGGAGGTGGGCCGGCGGGCGGCGGGCCTCGAGGCCGCGGCGATCGAACCGAAGGACCACGCGCGGGGCGTCGTGCTCGGTGCCGTGCTCAACCTGGCGCTTCCCTCGGCCGTGCGCGACCTGCCGCCTGAGGCGGCGGTCGTCGGCTCCGAACCGATCCTGGTCGAGGCTTTCACCCGGGCGAGAGGTTGGCTCGGCGAGTCGCTGAGCATCGCGGCCGAGCCGGTCGGATCGTGGTGGAAGGTCCACATCGCCGTCACCGGCGACCGGAAGCAACCCTCCGTGCCAGAGCTCGGCGAACCGCTCGTGCGCCTGATCGTCGACACTCAGCTCGACGGCTGGCTCGACACGAGCCCGCCCGACGGAATCGACATCTACCTGCCGGCATACAAATCGCGTTGACCGCGGTCAGCCGCGTCGTTGCTCCGAATCCGGGGCCCTACACGGGGCCGGGGACCAACACATGGATCGTCGACGCGGGTCCGGTGGTGGCGGTGATCGATCCGGGCCCGGACGACGACAGGCACCTCGCGGCGCTCAACCGCCGTCTCGCCGGCCGAACAGTCGGCGTGGTCCTCGTCACCCACGGTCACCCCGACCACCTGCCGCTGGCAGAGCGATTTGCCCAGCCCCACCGCGCGTCGGTGCGCCGTTACCCCGAGCTCGGCGACAACGACATCGTGCGTGTGGGCAGCACGAACGTCGCCGCGATCTACACCCCTGGCCACAGCGCGGACCATCTCTCCTTCTGGATCGCGGGAGCCCGCATGCTTTTCACCGGCGACCTCGTGCTGGGCCAGGGCAGCTCGATGGTCACGTACCCGGAAGGCGACGTCGCCGCTTATCTTCATTCGCTGGATCGCATTGCGGGGCTGAAGCCCATGATCCTGTTCCCGGGCCACTGGGATCCCGTCGAGGACGCGATGGGCAAGATCGGCGAATACCGCCGCCACCGTCTCGAGCGCGAGGCGCAGGTGCTGGCCGAGGTGCGCCGCGGGCCCGGAACCGCGCCCGACCTGACGCGTCGCGTCTACGGGGAGCTCGACCAGAAGCTGATGGTCGCGGCGGAGATGACGCTGCGCGCACACCTGCGCAAGCTCGTCGACGACGGGGTCGTTCGCGAGGAAGGAGAGGATTACGAGGCGGTCGGTACTCTAGGCGGGTGATCGATCCCCGGCCGCCGATTGCATCGCTGTCCGCGGCGGACTTCGAGGCCTGGCTCGTCGAGCATGACGCTGCCGCGTACCGGCGCAAGCAAGTCTGGGGTTGGCTTGCGCGCGGGGCGGCGACCTTCGAGGCGATGCGCGACCTCCCGAAGGAGCTGCGGGTCGGGCTGGAAAAAGACTTCCGAGCCACGTCTCTCCGTGCGATCGCCGTCCTGGAGGCGGACGAGGGGCTGACCACCAAGACGCTTTTCGAGCTGGACGGCGGCCACTCGGTCGAAGCAGTGGTGATGCGCTACACGGACCGCTCGACGCTTTGCATCTCCTCGCAAGCGGGCTGTCCGATCGGCTGCCCGTTCTGCGCCACGGGCAAGTTTCCGTTCGGCCGCAACCTGAAGGCGCACGAGATCGTCGAGCAGGCGGTCGACGCCCAGCGCCTGCTCGCGGCCGAGGAACGACGCCTCTCCCATGTCGTCTTCATGGGCATGGGCGAGCCGATGGCGAACTACCGAGCGGTGGTCGACTCGATCCGCCGTCTCGCCGACCCCGACCTCCTCGGCATCAGCCCTCGCCGCATCGTCGTTTCGACGAGCGGTCTCATCCCGCGCATCGCGCAGCTGGGCGAGGAGAGGATTCCAGTCACCCTGGCCATCTCGCTCCATGCAGCGCGCGATGAGCTGCGCGACGTGTTGGTGCCCATAAACCGCAAGTACCCGGTCCGCGAGCTGGTCGACGCATCGCAGGCCTACGCCGAAACGACAGGGCGGCGCGTGAGCTACGAATGGGTGATGCTGGCGGGCGTCAACGACACCGAGCGAGACGCGAGGGAGCTGGGCGCGCTTCTCAAGCGAAAGCTTGCGCATGTCAACCTGATTCCGTTCAACCCGGTTGACGACACTCCGTACCACGCGCCTGACCGCGCCTCCATCCGCGCCTTCAAGCATATGGTCGAGGCGCAGGGGCTGAACGTGACGGTGCGCGACACGCGCGGCCGCGAGGCGGACGCCGCTTGCGGCCAGTTGCACGAGCACGTGATGCGCGGCAAGACCGAAGTTCCGGTCTGAGCCCGCAGATGCTCTTTGCCGGGACGTCCGGCTTCAGCTACTCGACGTGGAAGGGCGCGTTTTACCCGGCGACGCTCCCAGGCTCGAAGATGCTCGCCTACTACGCGCAGAAGCTCAACGGGGTCGAGCTGAACGGCAGCTTCTACCGCACGCCGCCGGAATCGACGCTTGTCAACTGGGCCGCCGACACTCCGCCGGGCTTTCGCTTCTGCATGAAGGCGAACCGCGGCCTCACCTATTCGGCCGAAGCGTTCGACAAGGTGGGCCTGGCGCGGATCTTCACCCAGCGCATCGCCGTCCTCGCCGACCGGCTTGGCCCGGTCCTTCTGCAGTTCCCGCCGACCCGCCAGAAGAACCTCGCGCTGCTCGATTCGCTGCTCGCCGCCCTTTCACGAAGGGCGGCGGTCGAGTTTCGCCACGTGTCCTGGTTCGACGATGAGACGTACGGCGTCCTCCGCGACCACGACAGCGCGCTGGTCGTCACCGACGAGGAGAAATGGCCGCGCGCGCCCCAGGTCGAGGTCAGCTCGGTGGCTTACTTTCGGTTGCGGCGCGGCTACGCCGGCGCTTCCTTTGTCGCCTGGGCAGCCGAGGTGCGGTCGGCGGTGGCGTCGCATCGAGAGGTTCACGTGTACTTTCGACATGAGCCGGAGTCGCCGGCACTGGCGCAGCAGCTGCTAGAGCTCGCCGCAGAAGAACAGGTATCGCGACCACCGCGACGAAGACCACGAGCAGCGACGCTATCTGGGCCTGGCGCAGACCGAGGAACACACCGGGGTCGGTTCGGAAGAAGCTGAGAAAGAAGCGGCCGGTGCCGTACAGCGCGAAGTAGATCAGGCCGAGCGCGCCGTCGGGGAGGCGGGCCTTGAGGCGCTTGTGGAACGGCAGCAGCGCGCCGAGGATCAAAAGGCACAGCACCATCTCGTAGGCGACCTCGGGATGGACGACCTTGCCCCCCTCGCCGAGGCTGTTTGGGTTTACGTACTGAACTCCCCAGGGCACTGTGGTCGGCGTGCCGTGGTGCTCGCCGTTGATGATGTCGCCGATCCGCCCGATGGTCAGCCCGATCATCGTTGCAGCGCCGCCGGCGTCGATGACCTTCCAGTACGAGAACCTCGACCGCCGCGCCCAGATGTACGCGCCCAGCATCGCGCCGAACAGGCCGCCCCACTGGCTGATGCCGCCTTCGTTGAGGGCGAACACGCGCAGGATCTGGCTCCCGGCAAAGAGCCGGAAGTTCTCCCATACATAAAGGAGACGGGCGCCGACCAGCCCGAGCACCACCATCCACGCGAGCCCGTCGCCGCTTCCTTTGAGGTCGACCCCGTCCTTCTCGAGGAGCCAGAAACCCAGCCGCGCGGCCGCGACGATGCCGAGCACCGAGAAGACGCCGTGCCACGTGAGCAAGAACGGCCCGAGCCGCGCGATGTTGGGGTTGAGGTCGATGACGATCGAGAGCAGCACGGCTCAGTCGACCGCTCGCTGGAGACGAAGCAGGGCGACCTCCCTGGGCAGCAGCGCCAGCGTGTAGTGAATCGGCAGGGAGACCTTCTTGCCGGTGACGATGTCGCGCAGCGGCGTGTAGAACTTGCCCTTGCCGACACCTGACTCGGCGACGGCCTTCTCCAGCGCGGCCTCGATCGTCTCGGGTTCCCAGGCGACATCATTCAAGGCTTCGATCGCGTTCCGCACACGACTCGCGGTCTCTTCATCGAGGGAGGGCGGCGGAGGATCGGTCCACAGGTAGTCGAGGTAGTCGACCGCCTGCGCGAGCTTGTGCATACGCGTCTTGAGCGCGGGCGCGGCGCGCCGGATCGTTTCCTCATCGAGCTTCGGGACGAGGGGCCGCAGACGTTCCGCGAGCTCGTCCTCGCTAAGCCTGCGGATGTATTCGCCGTCGATCCAGTTGAGCTTCTCCCAGTCGAACCGCGCGCCTGCGTGCTGGACGCGGTCGAATGAAAACGCGCGGACCAGCTCTTCGAAGGTGAAGATCTCCTGCGACGTGCCCGGGTTCCAGCCCAGCAGCGCCAGGTAGTTCAACAGAGCTTCGGGCAGGTAGCCCTGCTCGCGGTAAAGCGCGAGGTTCATCTCCGGGTGCTTGCGCTTGGACATCTTCGTGCCGTCGGGGGCGAGGATCAGCGGCATGTGCGCGTAGGCCTGCGGCCGCTCGTAGCCGAGCGCGTCGACGAGCATCAGCTGGTAGGGCGTGTTCGAGAGGTGCTCCTCGCCCCGGATCACGTGTGTGATCTTCATCACCGCATCGTCCACCGGGCTCGCGAACTGATAGGTGGGAAAGCCGTCCGACTTCATGATGATGAAGTCGCCGATCAGGTCGGCGTCGAACTTCATCTCGTCGCGGACCATGTCGACGAAGTGGATCTCGCCCCCGGGCACTTTGAAACGAACCGCAAAAACGCTTCTGTCCGACGGAGGATCGGTCAGGCAGCGGCGCGAGTACCTGTACGCGCGCTTCTCGAGCTGCGCCTGCTTGCGTTCCGCCTCGAGCTCCTCGGGCGTGCAGTAGCAGCGGTAGGCCTTGCCTTCCTTGATCAGGCGCGCGGCCTCCTCGCGGTAGAGGTCGAGGCGTTCCGACTGGCGGTAGGGCTGGTACGGGCCTCCCTTGTCCGGCCCCTCGTCCCAGTCGAGGCCGAGCCAGCGCAGGCTCTCGTAGATCAGGGCTTCGTACTCAGGCCGGTTGCGCTCCGCGTCGGTGTCATCGACGCGAAGGACGAAGGGGCCGCCTTGCTGGCGAGCAAAGAGGACGTTGTAGAGGGCGGTGCTGGCGGTGCCGAGGTGGGCGAAGCCCGTCGGGCTTGGCGCGATCCTTACGCGAACAGACACCGCCATATCCTACGGACGTGCCTGAATCGCCCGGTTTGCTCGCTCTGGTCGGCGGCGACGAATTCCATCCGGGCAATGAGGAGCAGGACCGGATGCTCGTCGCGGCGACCAGAACCGGCACCGCGTTCGTCGTCCCGACCGCGGCGGCGCGACAGGGACCGGAGCAGGCGGTCGAGCACGCGACCCGATGGTTCGGTCAGCTGGGCCTCGAGCTGCGCGAGCTCCCGGTGCTCAAGCGCACCGACGCGAATTCCAGAGAGCTCGCGGAGGTCGCCCGCACCGGGCGTTTCTTCTACCTGGTCGGTGGCGACCCCGGGCTTGTGGCGCAGGTGCTTCGCGGCTCACGTGTCTGGGCGGCGATCTTCGACGCCTGGCGGGGTGGAGCGTCTCTCGCCGGCTCTTCAGCCGGCGCGATGGCGCTCTGCAGCCACACCTTGATCCGAGCCACGTGGCCTAACCGCTTCGACCGCCGCCCCAACGAGGCGCTCGGTGTGGTCCCGGACACGGCGGTGCTCCCGCACTACGACACGTTCGGACATCGTTGGATCGAGTCTGCCCAGCGCGAGCTGCCCGACGTGACGCTTCTCGGCATCGACGAACGGACGGCGGCAACGTGGACCGAGCAGGCAGGTTGGCGCGCCGCGGGCCCGGGCACCGTCACCGTGATCAAGGGATCGAAGACGGCCCAGTTCACCACCGGCGCGAACATCGCGGGGCTTCCGACCCCCGCCCGTATGCTTCCGAGCCAGTGATTGGCGCGCCTCGCAGGACCTCGAAGATGCTGAGCTCCGGTTTCATCGAAGTCGGGCGGATCCGGGTGCATCACACACACGGCGGTCGCGGCTCACCGGTCGTCTTCATCCACGGACTCGGGTCGTCCGGTTACATGGAATGGCGGTACAACATGGAGGCCACGGCGGCGCGGCACCGCGTGTTCGCGCCCGACCTGCCCGGGTACGGCCGCACCGAAAAACCACGAGCCCGCTACAACATCCCTTACTTCGCGCGCTTCGTCGAGCGCTACCTCGAAGACCGAGGCATTCGTTCCGCGACGCTGGTCGGCGCGTCCTTGGGCGGGCGTATCGCGCTCGAGGTAGCGCTCGAGCAGCCGCGGCTCGTGCGCAAGCTGGTCCTCGTCAACACGCTTGGGCTCGGCATGCCGAACGTCCGCATGCCGCAGGTTGCGTACGGGCTCGTTTCGATACCCCGCGTGGGCGAGGCGGTGATGCGGCTCACGCGCGACGCTCTCCGCTGGGCCTCACCCTCGATGGTCCGCCGCGTCGCCGCGCGTTATGCGGGAGTCAGCGCCGACATGGAGCGGACGATGGACGACGACTATCTCGAGAACCTGCGCGAGATGTACGCGGCGGAGGGTTTTCGCAACGCGTACCTCTCGACTGTCCGCTCGCTCGTCAACCCGAAGGCTCTGCTCGCCGGCGGCCACCACGATGTCACGCGGCGATTGAACGAGCTGAAGATCCCGGTCCAGCTGATCTGGGGCGCGGACGACCCACTGTTCCCGCTCGCACATGCGGCGCGCGCCCACTCCATGATCGAGCGGTCCAGGCTCGCCGTGATCGACGGCGCGGGCCACACGCCACAGGCTGAGCGGCCAGAGGAGTTCAACCGCGTCCTCAACCAGTTCCTCGACCGGTAGCGACTCGAGCCGATACAAGAGTCCCGAGTACCGGGCGCTCGTCGATGCCCCGCTCGACCCTCTCGTCCATCCGACGCCGGAGGACCCGTCCCGCCTCTACATATTCATCCGGCGGCTGGTGAGATGGATCGTCACCCACCTCTTCCGGGTCACGGTGACCGGGCTCGAGAACATTCCGAAGCCGCCGTACATCATCGCCGCCAACCACCAGGCGTGGTTCGACCCGGCGTTCATCATCCCGTTCTATGCCGAGCGCCCTCTGATCTACACCATGGCCAAGCGCGAGACAGTGTTCAACCGGGCGTGGAAGCGAAGGCTCCTGCCGCTCATCGGCGTGTTCCCCATCTCGCCGAACAAAGGCGAGCTGGACGAGCAGGGGCTGCGCACCGTCTATCAGGTGCTGGAGCGTGGAGGAGTGATCCTCATGTTTCCCGAGGGACGTTACTCGCGCGGCCGCGCGCTGCGTCCGCTGAAGGACGGCATCGGTTACTTCGCGCTGCAGGCCGGCGTGCCGGTCAGCCCGGTGGCGGTCCGCGGCACCGACACGTTGCGGCCGTTCAGCCGGGTCGAGGTTTCGATCGGACCACCGATCATGCCGGACGTCCCGGCGTGGTGGGAGCTGAACCGCCGAGTGACGAGCATGGTGGACAGAGTCCGTGCGGCGATCACGGCGGCGCTGAACCGGCGCCGGCCCTGACGAACCCGATTCGGCGCCTTTGGCGCAAAACGCGCCTGTGACGACGCGGAATTACGCGCGTTTGGCGCAGAACGGTCGTTTGAGGTCGAGTCGACCCTGGCGCCCGAGATCCTAGAATTCGACAGTTTTGCATCTGGTCATAGGCGCGGGGGAGTTTCTCGGGCGCAACGTGTCGCGCGCGCTGGCGGCTGACGTTCCAGTCATCGAGCTGAACGCGGACGCGGACGAAGAGACCCTGTCGGACGCGCTCGCCGGCATCGAGGTCGTGGTCTTCTGCGCTCAGACGGTTTCGCCCGCGCGACGCCTGCACTATCGAAGATCCACGCCCCATCTTTTGGAGAGGGTCGTCGGCGCGTCCCGCAAAGCGCGCGTCCGTCGCCTGGTTCACGTTTCGACCGCCGACGTCTACGGTCCCGACCACTTCGCGCGCGTCAACGAAAAGACAAGGCTCAAGCCGGCTCACGCGTATGAACGGTTGAAGCTCTACGAAGAGGAGTGGCTGCTGAGCGCGGCCGGCGACGTCGAGGTGGTCATAGTCCGGCCCGCGCGCGTCTTCGGCGAGGGCGAGGACTGGATCCTCCCGCGGTTGATGTCGGCGGCGGTGCACGGACGGGTGTGGCTGCCGGGAGGCGGACGGGCGAAGCAGACCTTTGTGTCGGCTGAAGATGTGGGCCGCGCCTGCCTCGCCGCGTCAGATCGTGGCCGGCCAGGGCATCGCTACCTGGTCGGAGGTTTCGACTCTTCGTGGCGCGACCTGCTCATCTCCGCCGCGCGCTCGGTTGGGTTCGCCGCGGAGGTGGCCTCGGTTCCATACGATCTCGCGTACCTGCGCGCACTCGGCGTCGAGACGCTCACGCCGCCCGGCGCGGCCGTCTGGCCGGGGATCTTCGGCGTCGACGTGATCGGCAAGCCGCACTACTACGACGATTCGTACTCGCGGCGCGAGCTCACGTGGTCGCCGTCGGTCGGCAGCTTCGAGCAGGAGATTCCGGCCCTGGCGCTGTGGCTGGCCCGACTTCCCGAGGTCGCCGCGGCGCTGGTCGAGACGCCCCTCGCTACTTCACCGCCAGGCAAATAACAAGCGTTGCAGTAAGGCCGGATTCATTCCGGCCGTCCCCTGGCGTCCACTTCCTATAAGTCACCGGGCGTACCTGGGGAGAGGAGGGGGTCCCGCGGGGGAGGACGACTGTCCCCACCCGCGCTACTTCACCGCCAGGCAAGTGATCGTCTTGAACACGCCGTCGATCTTCTGGATCTTGTCGACGATCAATGAGCCGATCGAGTTGACGTCGGGGGCCTCGCACACCGCGATCACGTCGTACTCGCCGGTGATGGCGTCGGCCGCGGAGATGCCGGTCACGCCTTCCATCTTCTTGGCCACCTCAAGGGCGCGTCCGGGCGACGCGTTGATCAGGACGTAGGCCTTCATCGTCTAACCCCCGTTTTGTTCGTGGACGGAATGGCCTCAGCCTACTCGCGTCGGCCCGTCTTGGGCTTCGTCTTCTTCTTCGTGGTGCGCTTCTCAGCCAGGTGCTGGGCCAGCTTCTTCAAACCCGGATTCACCGACACGACCTTGGGGCCGCGGATCTTCTTGTCCCGCGCTTTGACCCGCGAGCTCTCCCGCGGAGAGACATGATCCAGCTCGTCGCTCATGTGGTGATTTGCGGCGGCTGCGGCAGCGGTTGGGACTGGGGATAGGAAGGCGGAAGCGGGTCCAGGTCGAGCCGCCTGAATGCAACCGTCCAGTACGTCGAACCCTGCGCGGAGAAGTATCCCGCGACGAGCAGCGAGATCGGAGCCAGGATGAGAAACGCGAGCACGAGGATCGGAACGGCGGCCGCGGAATTGCTCGAGTACGCGACGGCGCCGATCAAGGCAAAGGGAAGCGAGATGACGGCGAAGATGCACGCGAGCCCGATGCCGATGGCGATGCCGATCGCAATCCCGATCAGCCACACGAGCAGAGTCCGGCCGAGGCGCTTGCGCAGCAGTCTGTGCGCACGGACGATGGCCGCCCTGGCGCCAAGCTGCTCGAGCACCACGGCGCGTGAGCCGAGCCGGTCGAGGAAGGAGAGATAGATCGCGTAAGGGATCGCCAGGATCGCGAGCAACACCCCGAGCCCGATCAGCCCAAACCCGGCGCGGAAGTTGTTGTTCACGAACGAGAGCACGATCCCGACGACGAGCGCGATGGCCACAATCGTGACCGGAAGCCCGAGCGCGATGATCAGCAGGCGGAACCGGACGATGACCCACATCGTCGCGACCCCGACACGCCACGCCATGCGGAGCCCGAACGGCCGCTCCGCGTCGTGCTCGGCGGAGGCTCGCACGGTCGCTCCCTCGCAAACGGCCGCGAGGATGAAGAAGGCGACCACGAACAAGAGCCACACGATCAGCACCGCGACGATCAGCCCGATGTGATCGCTCAGCCATGTCGTGACCTGTTGCTGGAAGGCGCCGTAGTCGACGGTGCCGTTGATTTTCTCTGACCCGCCGACGGATGTTCCCGGAGGGCCCGTTGACGAAGGGGGAGAGAAGTTGAAGTTGTACCCGCCGCCACCGCCCTCGCCCGCGAACAGCGCGATCAGCCACAGGTATTTGTGGTTCCAGCTGATCCGAAACGACCGCGTGACGACTTCCCAGTACTGCATGGCTAGAAAGTCGCGGGGACGATGGCCCGCTTGTGGGTTCCGGAACCGAGCAGCGTGTCGCCCTCATGGCATTCGACGTCGAAATACAGCTTGTTGCCCCTGACCTCGGTGAGCCGCGTAGTCACGACGATGGTGCTCCCGGGCGCGCTCGGCGCGAGATGGCGCACGTGGACTTCATAGCCGACGGACGTGTGACCTTCGGGCAGCAGGCGTTCTATGGAGCGATGACTGGTGATCTCCATGAGGCCGATCATGGCGGGTGTCGCAAAGGTACCCCTGCCTCCGACGTGGTGCGTGAGGAGATCGCCGTCAACCAGGCGCTCGAGGCGTCCTTCGAGACCGGGCTGAATACTTCGATCGTGTCCAACGGATAGATTGTGCTCAATGACGCACCCGGCCGTACGCAAGGCGATCTTTCCGGCCGCCGGTCTCGGCACGCGCTTCTTGCCCGTGACCAAAGCCCAGCCGAAGGAGATGCTGCCCCTGGTCGACAAGCCGACCATCCAGTACGGCGTGGAGGAAGCCATCGCCAGCGGGATCCAGCAGGTGATCATGGTCACCGGCGGGGGCAAGCGCGCCATCGTCGACCATTTCGACCGCTCGCTGGAGCTCGAGCACTATCTCGAAGAGCGCGGCAAGAGCGAACTGCTGCACATCCTCAGCGAGGTCGACGAGCTGAGCAACCAGCTGGTCATCACGTACGTCCAGCAAAAGGAACCGCTCGGGTTGGGCCACGCCGTGTGGACGGCGCGGATGCTGGTCGAGGGCGAGGCCTGCGCCGTCCTGCTGGCCGACGACGTGATCCTCGGCGGCGAACCCTGCCTCAAGCAGCTGATGGAGGTCCACAGCAAGACCGGTGCCACGGTCCTTGCCGTCCGCCGCTTCCCTCGGAGCGAGATCGGGCGCTATGGGGTGGTGGTCACCAATGGGAGCAAGGGTCGGGTCCACGAGGTGAGCGACATGGTCGAGAAGCCCGAGCCGGGCACCGAGCCCTCGGACCTGGCCATCCTCGGTCGCTACATCCTGGCCCCGGCCGTGTTCGCCGAGCTCGACCACGCGGAGCCGGGGACCGGCAAGGAGATCCAGCTCACCGACGCCATCAAACGGGCCCTGCGCACTCACCCGGTGGTGGCCTACGAGTTCGAGGGGGACTACTACGACACGGGGACCGTTCCGGGGTATCTGAGGGCCAACCTGATGCTGGCAATGAAGCGGGTGGGGCTCCGGGAGGAGCTGGCGCCCCTGCTTCGGGAGATGCTCGAAACCCCGCCTCAGGCTCCTTCCAACCCGGCCCTATAATCAGAGGACGCTCAATGAGCCGATTCCCCGCCCGAGTGATTTACCTATGGCTGTTTCAGGACGAAAAAGATTCGACGACGACAAAGTTGTTCGGTATGAGACCGCGGAGAAAGACTTCGAGGTCGAAGTCTCGCGCACCCTCAACAAATGGTGCGTCACCGTCTACCAGCAGCCGGACCGCCAGATCCTGGTCCAAGACTTCTTCCCGGAGCGTTGGAAAGCGCTCGCGCGGGCGCAGGACTTCATCCGACTCCTGAATCAGCGCAAGAAGAAGGAAGAGGAAGGCGCCGGCTCGGGCGACGACGACTTCTAGCCGCCGTTAGAATCGACGACTCGTGAACTGGGGTGTCTTGCGTGGAGAGTGGGGCGCGGTCACGTTCGTGCTGACCGTCATCCTGGGCATGATCGTGGTGCCGCTTGCCCTGTATTTCGCCAACGTGGCGCCTGGCGCGGTGACGACGCCGACCATCTCGCCGTCGAGCAGCGCTCGGGCCAGCAGCGTGGCAACCTCGGCTCGCTAGGCCGAAAGACCCCAGAGCAGTCGCTCACCGTTCGGCTGCACGATGTCCCGCACCGGGAGCGCGAACTCGGCGACGGACTTCCGCTCGGCGCTGAGGCGCATCTCGATCACGTCGGAGAGCCGTAGGTGCGCAACTTCCGCGCAGTCGCGCAGGAAGGTGAACACCACCGGGCGGACCAGGTTCATCACGTAGTCCGCGATGCGCGCCCCGTCGGAAAGCGTCTGGCCGGCGACACTGCAATCGCGGAAAGCCAGCACCACGACCTCGTCGCTGAGCATGACCGGATCGGTCCAGGCGTAGGTCCCAGCATGCGATCCGCTGAGCAGCTGGAGGACGTCGGCGAGCCGGCGCATGGGAGGCTGCGGTCCCTCGAACAGCAGCGGCACGTCGCGCTGAGGCTCGTTGAAGCCCTGGGCCCGGTACTGGACCGTGAACCCGAGGTCGGAGAGCCCGGCAAACGGCGCCGGGACCTTGATCATCATCTCGCCGAGATAAGAGTTGCTGGAGCGCATGCTGGAACCGGTCTCTTCCATGCCGTATTAACGCACGGGGGACCGCCGAAAGTCTCCTCCCAACGTAAGGCGAAGCCACAATGGAGCTCGAAATGCCCCTGACAGGCATCCGGGTGCTCGACCTCACGAGGCTGCTGCCCGGCGCCTACTGCACGCTCCTCCTGGCCGACATGGGCGCGGACGTGATCAAGGTCGAGGAGCCCGGCGCCGGCGACTACATGCGCTGGACGCCGCCGCTGGTGGACGGGCAGAGCACGCTCTTCAACGCCATCAACGGCGGCAAGCGAAGCATCACGTTGAACTTGAAAACCGACGCTGGTCGTGACGTGCTGCTTCGTCTCGCGGACAAGGCGGACGTCCTGGTCGAAGGCAACCGACCCGGCGTGATGGCGCGTCTGGGCCTGGGCTGGGATGTCCTGCACGCGCGCAACCCGCGCCTTGTCATGTGCTCGATCACCGGCTACGGCCAGGACGGTCCCTTTGCCCAACGCGCCGGGCACGACCTCAACTACATGGCGATCGCCGGCGGCCTTGGACTCAATGGCGATCGTGATGGGCCGCCGGCCCCGCTATCCGTGCAGGTCGCGGACATCGGCGGCGGTGGGATGCAGGCGGCGGTCGAGATTCTTGCGGCGCTTAACCACGTCCACCGCGGCGGGGAAGGCAGCTGGCTCGACGTTTCGATGACCGACGGCGCGTTCCGGTGGCTCAGCCTCGTCTTTGCCGAGCACATGGTCGGCCCGCCACCGGTCCGGCGTGGCGACCAACGCCTCGCGGGCCGCTACGCGTGCTACCGGGTCTACGCATGCAAAGACGCCCGATTCTTCAGCGTGGCTGCGCTGGAGCCGAAATTCTGGTCGACCCTATGCGAAGCGCTTGGCCGCCCCGACCTGGTCGAGGCCCAGTACTCCACGTCGCCTGAGGTGCAGCGGGCGGTGGAGCTGATCTTCGAGACGAAGACGCGTGGCGAGTGGGAGGCGATTCTCTCGAACCTTGACGTGTGCTGCGAGCCGGTCCTCGACCTCGACGAGGTTCCGGCGCACCCGCAGATCGCGGCACGCCGATTGTTCGAGCGAGCTCGCAGGGGTCGGGCTCCATCGTTGTCGATCACGAAATTGGCTTTCTCCCTTTTCTCGTCGATGGGCATCTGTGACGCCAGCATCGAGCTCGCCCTGTCCAGCGACAGCCCGCGGCCCTCGACCAGCCGCGCGACCTGGGTGGCGGGCGTGGCGTAGACGAGCACCACGGACTCGAACAGTCCCTGGAGCCCATTCTCATAGAGGAGCGGAACGTCCTCGATCACGACCTGCGCGCCGCGGTCGAAGGCGTCGGCGGTGCGATCGGCCATCCACTGCCGGACGAGGGGATGGACGATCGCGTTGAGGCGCTCCCGCGCGCCGCGATCCTTGAAGACGAGCTGGCCCAACCTGGCCCGGTTGATCTCACCGCCGCGCACGTACTCCGGCCCGAACTCGCGAACCACCGCGTCGAAGCCCGGCGTCCCCGAAGCGTAGACGGCGTGCGTCGCCTCATCCGCGTCGACCACCGTCGCGCCGAGCTCGCGAAACATGTCCGCCACCGTCGTCTTGCCCGTCCCCGCGCCGCCGGTCAGCCCAATGAGCTTCAATTTGCTGGAGTGGCTGACGAGGAGAAATTCGACGCCGTCGTCGTGGGCGCGGGGTTCGCGGGCAATGCGGCCGCGATCACCATGGCGAAGGCGGGGCTACAGGTCGCTGTTCTCGAGCGCGGGCCGAAGCCCGGCGCCAAGAACATCATGGGCGGCATCTTCTACAACCACTACCTCGAAGAGATCGTAGGCGACGAGTGGAAACAGGCCCCGCTCGAGCGCCCGATCATCGAGGAACGCCGGTGGCTCATGACGCCCGAGGCCGCGATTGGCATCGACTACAAGAACCTGCGCAACCGCACGCACCCGCACTCCTACTCCATCCTGCGCGCGCGCTTCGACCCGTGGTTCGCCGAGCAGGCCGAGAGGGCGGGCGCGATGGTCGTGCCGGAAACCGTGGTCGAACGCCTGATCGTGAAGAACGGTCGCGTCGTCGGCGTCGGCACTGGACGTGGTGACGACCTGTACGCCGACGTGACGATCATCTGCGAGGGCATCGGCCTCGGCACCGCGCTGCTCGAGAGCACCGTGATCAATGGCAAGCCGCTCCGCCGCAAGCTGCGCCCGAACGAGGTCGCGATGGCGGTCAAGGAGATCATGCAGCTCGACCCGGGTCTCATCGAGGAGCGCTTCAACTGCGAGTCGGGCGAAGGCTGCACGATCGAGTGCTTCGGCGACGCGACGATGGGGATGTCGGGGTTCATGTTCATCTACACCAACCGCGACACGCTGTCCGTCGGCGGAGGGGCGCTGCTCAGCGAGTTCAACAAGACGCTGCGCACGCCCAACGACCTCATCGAGCACTTCAAGAAGCATCCGGCCGTAAAACCGCTGCTGCGAGGCGCCGAAACTGTCGAGTACCTCGCCCACCTAATCCCCGAAGGAGGCTACCGAGGCATCCCGAAGGTCTACGGCGCCGGCTACCTCGTGTGCGGCGACGCCGCCATGCTGTCGAACCCGGTGCATCGCGAAGGCTCGAACCTGGCGATGGAGTCGGGGCGGCTGGCGGGCGAGACCGTCGTCCACTGCAAGGAGGCGGGCGACTTCTCCGAGCGACGGCTGGCCGAATACAAAGGCCGCCTCGACCACGCCTGGGTCATGGCCGACATGAAGAAGTACGACAAGGCGGTGCCGCTGCTCGAGCACAATCCGCAGCTCCTCGGCGAAGACCTGCGGCTGATCGACCGTGCCCTGGACGAGTTCTTCCGCGTCGACGGGGCGTCGAAGTGGGAGAAGCAAGGGAGGATCCTCAAGATGCTGCGCAAGCACGGACTGTTCCGTCTGGCGATGGACGGATTCAAGTCGTTCTGGGCGATGAAATGAAACAACTGCAATCGACGGACGACGGCCTGGCCTTCGAAGACGGAGTGCTGACATTGCGTGACGGGCGCGAGCTCGCCTGGCGGTGGTGGGGCGACCCGGATGGAACTCCGCTGTTTCGCATCCAGGGCACGCCGAGCTGCCGGATGCAGCGCAACCCGGACCCGAGCGTACAGCGCGACCTTGGCGCGCGGTACCTCATGGCCGACCGGCCAGGCTACGGCCGCTCGACTCGCAAGCCGGGGCGCGGTATCTCGGATGTCGCCGACGACTACGTCCCCGCGATGGGCACGAGCGGCGGCGGGCCGCACGTGCTGGCGCTGGCGGCGCGGCACCCGGATCGCATCTCAGCGGCGACCGTCGTGGTGGGGGGGACGCCCCTCGTTCCCGAAGAGGTGGCGCAGCTGGTCGGAGTGAATGCGCGCGGTTACGCGCTGGCGGAGCAGGGCTGGGAGCCGCTGCACGAATTCCTGGTCGAGGTGCGCCGGCGACTGCTCGGCGAGGAGGGCATGCAGGGAGTGCTCAGCGACGCGCCGCCGACCGACCGGGCGATCATGTCCGACCCGGCGTGGCAGCGGATGTCGCGCGAGAACATCGCCGAGACGCTGCGCCAGGGCGCGGAGGGTTGGGCGGATGAATCGCTGGCCATGCACCGCGAGTGGGACTTCGACCCTGGCGATGTCCAGGCGTCGGTGACCTGGTGGCACGGCGACGACGACAAGAACGCACCTCTATCGGCCGCGCGCCGCGTCGTGGCGAAATTGCGGAACGTGGACCTTCGCGTGTGGCACCACGAGGGCCACTTCGCGTCGCTCACGCATGATCGAGAGATCGTCGGGGAGCTGCTCAGCCGGGCCTAGTCAGATAGTCCGGACGAAGCGACCTGATGCCCGACGCAAACCTCGGATAGTCCGGACGATCCGAGGATCTGGCGCGATCAGCGGCTGACGTTCACCTGGATCGTGTGGTATCCGCTCGCACCGCTCGGATAGCTCCCTGCCCCGTGGGCGTCTTGCAGGGTCCCCGACCCGTCGGTCGCCCTGACCATCAGCCGGTAAGCTCCCTCGGCCGATGGCGTCCACGTCGCGTGCCAGAGGACCCATGTCAGGTTCGACAGCGGCGGGTCGAAAGGCGCCGTGATCCAGGTCGTCCCGCCGTCGGTCGTGTACTCGACCTTGCTGATGCCCCGCGTCCCCGCGAACGCAACGCCGCCGACGTCGATCACGCCCAGCTTGATGATTTCGCTGTCGCGTGGCGCGTCCAGGCGCGAGGTCGTCTTCACGATCGCGTTGTGGTCCCAGCCCTGCTGCTCCCAGTACCCCCCTGTCTCGTGGTTGACAAGGTCGATGGCGTCGAGCCACTTGGGCCCTTTCATGCCGTAGTGGCCTGGGATGACCATTCGCGCGGGATAGCCGTGCTGCATCGGCAGCGCGGAGCCGTCGAGGTCGTACGCGACCATGATCTCCGGCGAGCCCTGGATGAGGCTCAGCGGCAGGCTTTCCGTGTAGCCGTCGCGCGCTCGGAACGCCACCCAGCTGGCCTGGGGCTGGGGCGAGGCCGAAGCGACCAGGTCGCGCAGGGGCACGCCGGTGAAGGAGCCGGTGCTCATCAGGTCGCCGCCCACGTTGTTGCTGATGCACGCCAGGGTGACGAACTCGGTCGTCGCCGGCAGCGCCCGGAGCTCGGGCAGGGTGAGGGTGCGCGGTGAGCCTGCCATGCCGCCCACGCTGAGCTTCCAGGTCTGGCCGTCGACGGTCGGGTCGGCGAAGTTCTTGGAGACCACGTAGAAGTTGTTCACCGGCGTGATGGCCGGCGAGATGCCGCGCAGCCCCGTCTCCGGCGCCCTGAACACGGCCTGGTACCAGTCCGGGAGCAGGCGGTAGGCCAGCGCCAGGACGCTGAACCCGACAATCGCCATGGGGACCGTGCTCAAGATGCGGCGCCGGCCGGCGTCGACGCCTGGCGACGGCTGGGCGCCGAACTGGAGAACGACCGCGTAGATCGCAAAGAGGGCGGCCCACATCAGGGGCGTCGCGGGGCCGTCGTTGAGACCGAGGAATCCCGCCCCGCCGAGGGGAAGGAGGATGCCCACGACCACCACCCACGCCAGGGCGGCGAACGCGAAGGGGAGGTACTGCGTGGTCCATCGCAGGCTCGCCACGGAATTGGCCGCGCCGAGAACGCCGAGCGCGACGACCATCGCGACGATGAGGCCGAACTCCTCGACCACCTTGCCCGCGTGCTGGAGGGTGTCGATCAGGAACCCGAACACGAATCCGGGCATCAGCGAGAGAATCGGCTCGTTCAGGAGCTGGGTCAGCGGGCGGAGGCCGAGCACGAGGCCGGCCAGGTACATGAGAGCGACCAGGGCGACGCCGGCCACACAGCCCCAACCGAATCCGTGCAGCGCCGCGTCTCGCCGTGTCATTGCACCAAGTTGTAACACCCGTTCATGTCGTTTTCTTTACCAGTTGTAGCTAACCGTCCGGTTAAGGATTCGCCTCTGCTGGTAGCATCCGCGGGTCGGCATGGCTGGACCGATCACGCCCGAAGACCTCTACCGATTCCGCTGGATCGACCACGTCCGCCTGAGCCCTGACGGCGAGCGAGTCGCCTACCAGGTAGGCTGGGCCGACACCACGTCGAGGCAGAACCGGAGCCGGATCGTGGTCCGCGGCCTCCTC
>WNFI01351382.1_pt1 | contig 39615 bp, 38 predicted proteins | sample 5400471 | NCBI WGS metagenome assembly WNFI01 (sample SAMN13153348, study PRJNA577476) | soil metagenome | isolation source: 100 cm saprolite on Douglas fir-dominated hillslope | place: USA:California | collected 2013-09-17 | reverse complement strand
GCGAGGTCGAGCTGGTAGTGCAGGTGCGGCCCGGTCGAGCGGCCGGTGTTGCCCGAATGAGAGACGATCTGCCCCTTCTCCACGCGCTGCTCGTCGTGCACCAGGAGCTCGTCGTTGTGGCAATAGATGGTGGTCACCCCGCGGCCGTGGTCGAGCACCAGGATGCGGCCGTTGACGCCGTCGCTCGAGGCGCGCCGCACCACGCCCGCCGCCGCCGCGCGCACTGTCGTGCCGACTGGTGTGCCGAGGTCGACGCCGGCGTGCAACCTGCGCGTCCCCTGCAGCTCACGCACGCCGAACGGCGAGGTGATGCGCACCGACTCCGGCAGCGGCCAGGAGAGAGCGTACGCGCCCGCTTGCATCAGCGCCTGCGAGGCCTGCGCGACGCAGTCGGCGGAGCTTGGCGGCAGCTGGCGAGCGAGGTCCTCGAGGCGCGGCGCGTCGGCCTCGTCCCGCGCGCGCTCGAGCGCGTAGCGGGCGGACTCCTCGCCGCAGAAGAGCGCCAGCATCGCGGCTTCGTCGGAGCCGCGCAGCCGCGAAGACAACGACTTGATCTGGGCGGACAACGCCAGAGGGCTTCCGCGCTTCTCATCGCTCTCCGAAAATTCGCCCGCCGGCGTGTGGTACCAGGCCGCCCAGAGGCAGAGCACGGCGAGCAGCAGCTCCAGAGGCGCGAGCTTCTTCATCGGAAGAACGCCAGCAGCTGCGACGCGAAGAGCGCGGCCAGCATGAGGGGCAGGAGCACCACGGTGCCGAAGACGCCGACGGAGATGGCGCGCCCCTTGGCGTCGGCGTGCTCCAGCGCGCGAAAGGCGGCGCGCGGCACCAGCAGCAAAAGGAGCGCGAGCAGCGTTCCAATGGCCAACAGATGCGAGAGCCAGGACGCGTGCAAGGCGAGCTGCACCGATCCTTGCACCATCCTCGCCACTGCGCAGGCGCCGGCCACGGCCACGAGCAGCGTCGCGAGCGGCCGCACCAGCCTTTGCGGCGTTGGCTTCTTGCGCAAGAGGATGCGCGCCGCCTGCAGCTCGACGGCAGGGTCGCGCTCCTGGTAGCCGAGCAGCGGCACCGCGATGAGCGCGTCGGCGACCAGCTCCCAGATCAGGGCCACCGCGCGCGCAAAGAAGGTCCGCTGCGAGAGGCCGACCAGATCCACCAGCGGGGCCGTGACCGACCAGCTGGCGAAGATGGCATCGAAGAACGCATCGACGCGATCCACGCACCACAGCACGCGATCGCCGACCACGTCCGCCGCCGCATGCGCGCCCACCGCGGTGAGCGCGCACATTCCGACCGGCAGGAAGATCCAGCGGATCCGGCCCACCCGCTCTAGAACGCGCAGTTGCATCGGCCGATCTTACGGCGTCTTGCCCTGCGGCGCGCGCGATCGCCGCACCAGTGCGGTCGCTCCCCGGCATAAGAAGCCGAGCAGGAGCAGCACACCGGCGAAGGTCCACTCCTGCGCGCGGGGCCGCGCCGAGACGAGCAGCGCGACCGCGGCGCCGCAGGCGAGCAGCGGAATCGCCGGGCCGAAGGGCAGCCGGTAGCGGCGCGGCTTCTCGGACATCTTGAAGCGGAGCACCAGCGCCGCGAGGCAGGTGAGCGCGTAGCCGGAGAGGATGACGACGTTGCTAACGTCGACCAGCGAGGCGTAGCCGAGCACGACGGCCAGCGCGGAAGCGAAAGCGGTCGAGGCGAGGATCGCGGGCCGCGTCTTTTGCAGCGTCTCCGGCAGGTGCCCGTCGTCGGCCAGCGCGGTGAAGTAGCGCGGCGCGACCAGCGCGACGCCGGCGCAGAAGCCCAGCATCGAGACCAGCGCGGTGAAACCCAGAAGCGGCCCGCCCCAGCTGCCGAGCACCCGCGCGGCGACGTCGGGGAGCGGCTGCTCGCGGGCGGCGAGGTCGGGCAGCGTCGCCAGCGCGGCGAGCTGCAGCAAAGCGTAGAGCAGCGAGGCGCCGGCGATGCTGCCGACGATGGCGAGCGGCACGTTGCGCCGGGCGTCGCGGATCTCTCCCGCGGGCACCGCCGTGTATTCGAAGCCCGACATCATGAAGACGGAGAGGAAGGCGGCGGAGAGCGCGTCGCGCGGGTGCAGCGCGAGCGGCGCGTGCGGGGCGAAGCGCAGGCCGGCGAGCGCGACCAGGACGAGCGGGGCGATCTTGAGGATGGAGAGCACCGTCGAGGTGCGCGCGCCGGCCTTCACGCCGGCGTAGTTGATGGCGCCCAGCACGACGATGAGGGCGACCGCGATCTCCGCCCGTGCAGTCGAAGCGGCGGGTACGAAGCGGCCCAGCGCGGCGGCGAAGCCGACGGAGACGGCGGCGAGGCCGAGCACGCCGGTCGCCATGCCCAGCCAGCCGACCGCGTAGCCGACGTGGTCGCCGAAGGCATCGCGCGCGTAGACGTAGGGGCCGCCGCTGCGATCGTACATCGAGGAGAGCTCCGCGAAGCAGAGCGCGATCAGAACGCAGAGCGCGCCGCACCCGAGCACGCCGAAGACGCTGCTCCCGCCGCCGGCGCGCGCGAGCGGCGCAACCAGGAGGTAGATGCCGCTGCCGACGATGCCGTTGACGCCGATCCCGACGGCGTCAAGAAGGGAGAGCTCGCGCGCGGGCATGAGGCTACAGCGGGATGTTGCCGTGCTTGCGCCGCGGCACGTCCTGCCGCTTGTTGCGCAGCATCGCAAGCGCGCGGCACAGCTGCGGCCGCGTCTCCTCCGGCAGGATGACCTCGTCGACGTACCCCAGCTCCGCCGCCTTGTACGGATTCGCGAAGGTGTTGCGGTAGGTCCGCACCAGCTCGTCCCGCGAGGCGGCGCCCTTGGCCAGCTCGTTTCGGAAGATGATGTTGACGGCGCCCTCCGGACCCATCACCGCGATCTCGGCGGTCGGCCAGGCGAGGTTCACGTCGGCGCGGATGTGCTTGGAGGCCATCACGTCGTAGGCCCCGCCGTACGCCTTGCGGGTGATCACGGTCAGCTTCGGCACCGTCGCCTCGGCGAAGGCGTAGAGCAGCTTCGCGCCGTGCGTGATGATGCCGCCCCATTCCTGCGCGGTGCCGGGCAAAAAGCCGGGCACGTCGACGAAGGTGATGAGCGGGATGTTGAAAGCGTCGCAGGTGCGCACGAAGCGCGCGCCCTTGCGGCTGGCGTCGATGTCGAGCACGCCGGCGAGGATGGCGGGCTGGTTGGCGACGATTCCCACGCTGCGGCCGGAGAGCCGCGCCAAGCCGCAGACGATGTTCTTCGCGAAGTGCTCGTGCACTTCGAAGAAGTGCCGGTCGTCGACCACGGCGCGGATCACTTCCTTGATGTCGTACGGCTTGTTGGGATTTTCCGGGACGATGGTCTTGAGCACGTCGTCCCTGCGATCGGGCGGATCCTGGGTCTGCGCGAGCGGCGGATCCTCGAGGTTGTTCGAGGGCAGGTAGCTGAGGAGCTCGCGCACGATGCGGATCACGCCCGCCTCGTCCTCGGCGGCGAAGTGCGCGACACCGCTCTTCGCGTTGTGCGCCTGCGCGCCCCCCAGGTCATCCTTGCTCACCTCCTCGTGCGTGACCGTCTTGATCACGTCGGGGCCGGTGATGAACATGTACGAAGTATTCTTCGCCATGACGATGAAGTCGGTCATCGCCGGCGAGTAGACGGCGCCGCCCGCGCAGGGCCCCAGGATGGCCGAGAGCTGCGGCACGACGCCCGAGCTGGAGACGTTGCGGTAGAAGATCTCCGCGTAGCCGGCGAGCGAGACCACGCCCTCCTGGATGCGCGCGCCGCCCGAGTCGTTGAGGCCCACCACCGGGCAGCCGGTCGAGACCGCGAGGTCCATCACCTTGCAGATCTTCTCGGCGTAGGCGCCGGAGAGGCTGCCGCCGAAGACGGTGAAGTCCTGCGCGAAGAGGAAGATCTGCCGCCCCTCGACGGTGCCGTAACCGGTGATGACGCCGTCGCCGAGGATCTTCTTCGCCGACATCCCGAAGTCGTCGGCGCGGTGGGTCTTGAACTTGTCGAGCTCGATGAAGCTGCCGGGATCGAGGAGCAGCTCGATGCGCTCGCGCGCGGAGAGCTTGCCCTCCTGGTGCTGCTTCTCGACCCGCTCCGTTCCGCCGCCCAACTCGGCCTGCGCGTCGAGGGCGGCCAGCTTCTCGCGCGGGGAGAGCGCGGCCAGGCGCTCCTGGCGCTTCGTCGACGACATTCCGCCGCTCGGCTCCGGCGGCGGAGCCTTGGAGGGGTCTTGGCTCATGCGCGCGAGAAACTACTCTGCCGCGCGCGCCGAAGAAAGGATCAGCGTATCGCGCCCGTCCAGTAGCGCCAGGTGCAGGTGTGCCAGCCGCGCACGGGATCGGTGACCGTTTCCATCGCGCGCGGCAGTTGTTGCATGACGGTGCCGTCGTGCGCCAGCGTCAAGTCCTGCGTGTTGCAGGTGCCGGCAGCGATCGGGTAGTCGCCGCCGCGGCTCCGCTGGCGACCAGCACCAGCGCGTGCGCGTGGAGGCCGGTCATGTCGCTGTCCATCCGCCGCACCTCGACGCCGCCGCCGATGAGCGGCGAGCTCTCGAACCAGGTGGCGATGCCCGCGACGAAGCCGGTGACCAGCACGAATTCGCCGGTGAGCGGCGTGCCGTTCATGTCGAACCACTGGGCGGAGATCGCGCCGCTGCCGAACTGCGCGCCACCGTCGGTGATGACGATGGAGCGGCCGAGGATGTCCACACCCGCGCCAAAGACCGTGCCGCTGGAGGCGAGCAGCTGGGGACCCCACTTGACGCGGAACGGCCCGCCGCCGCCGCTGAACATCACCGCTTCGTGCTGGTACGCGGGCGAGGTGGTGTAAGGATCCGAGGAGAGGTCGCCGGCGAGGAGCACGCCGCCCGCGGGGTCGCCCGCGCTGGCGAAGCTTTTCGCGTGCCAGACCGCATCGCCGACCCAGTTGCCCGCGCTGTCCCAGCGGCCCATTCGCACCGCCGGATTGTACGGGTACATGTGGCCGGGGGTGCCGGCGGAGGCGAGGCCGCTGGGCTGCTGAAGGAAGTTCGGCCCTTCGGAGATGTAGTACTGCTCGCGCAGGAAGACGTTGGCGTCGGTGACGAAGTCGATCAGCGAGCCGTGGCTGTTCGCATCGCTGAAGACCATCGGGAAATCGAGCGTGCCATTGGCGTCGCCGAGGCCGGGCAGGCACGCGACGCTGCCCTGCGGGTGCGCCGCGTACTGCAGCATCGCCACCGCGTCCGGAGCGCTGATGCCGGCGCACTGCGGGGGCGGCCCGGGAGGAGGAGGAGGAGGCGGCGGCGGCGGCGCGTTGGCTGTGAAGTTTGCCCAGACGGTCACGTCCGAGCTTGTGGTGACGCTGCAGCCGCCGTTGCCGGAGCAGCCGCCGCCCCAGCCGGTGAAGCTGGAGTTGCCGTCCGGCTGCGCGCCGAGCCCGACTGCGGTTCCGGCAGTGACGGTCATGTTGCAAGCGCCCGCCGGGCAGTCGATGCCGGCAGGATTCGAAGTCACGCGGCCCGAGCCGGTGCCGATCAAGGTGACGGTGACGCGCGAGGTTGAAGGCGGAGGAGGTGGCGGGGTCGTGCCGACGGAACCGCCGCCGTTCGTGCCGCCGCCATTGCTCCCGCATCCGAAGACAAGAATCGCCGCTACGACGGCTGCGCCGATCGCCCGCATGCTTGCCCCCCCTCGCGGGCCCGAACGAGAACGAGCCCGCCAAATGAAGGTGCGGCGGAATGAAAGGTCCGGCAATGGACAGGCGCACGCCCGCTCGCGGTCGGCTCAGCCGACGACGTTGCGTTGAAACGCGCGGCTGCTTTCGTGTTCCAGGAGCCAACGCTTGCGGTGCTGGCCCCAGGCGTACCCGCAGAGGCTGCCGTCTGCGGCGACTACCCGGTGGCAAGGAACGACGAGGCTGATGGGGTTTCTGCCGTTGGCGGCCCGACGGCTCAAAGCGCAGAGCGCGTCGCCGAGGGCGGCGAGGTGGACGGTGCCGAGCGGGGTGGTCACTTCATCGGTGCGCAGCATGTGTCCCTCCACATTTTGAAAATTTTGTACAAAATTTCTTATGCCCTCAGGACAGCCAGACGGCCGCGGCGGCGTAGGCGCGCCAGGGCCTCCACGCCTCCGCGCGCGACAACAGCTCGCGCGGCGAGAGCCGCAGCGCCTGGCAGAGTCCGAGGTCGGCGGCGGGGAAGGCGTCGGGCTCGCCGAGTGCGCGCAGCGCGATCAGCTGCGCGGTCCAGTCGCCGATGCCGGGCAGCTCGCACAGCGAAGCGCAGGTTGCTTCCAGCGACTGCGCGCCGTCGAGGTGCACGACGCCATCGAGCATGGCCTGTGCCAGCCGCGAGATCGCGCGGGCGCGGGCCCCGGGCATGCCGCGCAGCTCGACCGCTGCCAGCGCCGCGGGAGTGGGAAAGAGCCGGCCGTGCTCGACGCGCTCGCCGTGGAGATCGACGAGCCGATCCGCCAGCGCCCGCGCGCGTTGCACGGAGATCTGCTGCCCCAGGATCGCGCGCACCGCCATCTCGAACGCGTCCCACGCTCCCGGAACGCGTAGGCCCGGGCGCAGGAAGGGCCGCAGCGCTGCATCGCGCGAAAGGTGCTGCAGGATGGCGCGCGGCTCGGCGCGGAGATCGAAGACGCGCCGTACGCGGGCGACGAGCTGCAGCGACTGCGGCGCCAGTGCCGCCGGCAGCTCGAGCAGGAGGTGGCCCGGTCCGCCCCGGCGCACCGAGAGCACGCCTTCCCGCACCGTGCGGCGCCACGCGCCTTCGCGCACCTCTTCGATGCCGGGCAGCGCCCGCGCCGCGAGGAAGGAGAGCAGCGCCTCGAAGTCGAGCGGCTCATGGAACGGCAGCCGCAGCGCCTCACGGCCCTGCACCGCTCGGTAGCAAGCTTCGGTGTCCATGGGCGGAAGTCGTAACACGCGCCCGGCGCGCCGGCTCGCGGCGGGCGGACCTGACATTCCCCAAAGAGGAAAATCCTTTTCACCAGCCGCGCTGGCACGCCGCCTGCTCTTCAGCGTTCGGACTCGGGGGGCGGCTCGATGCGCTTGGTTGGTCGGTGGGTTGGGGCGGCGGTCGTGGTAGCGAGCCTGGCAGTCGCGGGCGCGTGCGGCGGCGGCTCGGGCGGCGGCGGCACCGGTGGCGGCAGCGGCGGATCCGGCGGCTCGGGTTCCGGCGGCGGCGGCCAGGGCGGCGGCGGCGGCTCGGGCGGCGGCACCGGTGGGCAAGACGGTGGAACAGGTGGCACCGGCGGCGGCCCGCTACAGACCTTCCAGTTCCCTTCCGGCTCCGGCTGGCAGTTCTTCGGACCGCAGAGCGGCGGGCCGCAGGACGTCTACGACTCCGCCTTCGACGAGGGCGGCAACCTCTGGGTCGCCGGCGGCAGCGAAGGCCTCTTCCTCATGCGCGCGAGCGCGGGCGGACTGAGCGGCCACTTCGAGAAGTTCGGCATCGCCGACGGTCTCCATCCGTACGGCTGGGTCAACGGCCAGGTCGCCAAGGCGATGGGCGTCCCCGAGGGCAGCCCCGCCGACAAGAGCCCCAGCCTCTCGGCGACGCCGGTCATCTCGGTCGCGGGTGGCCCTTCGGGCGTAGTCTTCGTCGGCTACCAGGGCAAGTCCGGCTGCGAGTCGGCCTGGAACGGAACTCAGTGGAACCTACCCTCCGTGTGGGGCGATCCGTCAGTCTACAAGAGCGGCGACGCCGACCGCGTCACGCTCGCAAGCAGCGGCATCTCGGTCGTGCACTACGACATCTTCAGCGGTCCCGGCGTAGTGGCCCCGGAGCCCGAAGGCCGCGAGAAGCTGTGCAGCGTCTACCGCATCGTCTGGGACAAACAGAAGAACGCGGTCTGGTTCGGCGGCAACCACGGCTTCGCGGTCGCCCAGGCCGACGCGCCCAACACGCCCACCTGCAACGGCGAACCAGCCTGCGATCCGGTCTGGGAACACTCGCACCCGGCCATCAGCGGCTGCCAGGTCGAATACGATCTGGGCACCACCTACTGCCCGAGCGACAAGACCTCGTGGCTCACCGACGCGTACTATGGCGTCGCCATCGACCCGTCGAACCGCGACATGTGGCTGGGCGGAACCAACCGCTCGACCAAGTTCCACAGCAGCCTCTACAACGGGAACTACGACTCGGCCGCGGCCGACACGGAGAATCCGCCCGCCGTGGCGTGCACGCATTCGAGCAGCGTCTGCGGAATAGCCGACCGCTGGGATCTCTGGCCCGACAACCAGCCCGAGTGGGATTCGAAACGCGGCATCATCTACGTCTCGCCGCTGATGCGCAGCACGCCTGGCGCTTCCAAGCCCGACTATGCGCTCGACGACGCCATCTCCGGAGTCGCCGCGCGCCCCGACGGTACCGCCTGGTTCGGCTCCTTCTCGCACGGCCTCGTCCGCCTCGACTCCTCCGGCACGCACCTCGAGGACGCGACCGCCAAGATCATGACGAAATACGTCTCGGCCGTCGCCACGGATCCGAAGGACTCGGGCGTCTGGGTCGGTATGGCGTGGGGCCCGGGCATCACTCGGATCGACGGCAAAGGCAACGTCATCAACTACTCGTACGGCGCACCGTACGACCCGAACGCGACGCTCGGCGACAAGCTCAGCAACGCCGCGGTCGCGAGCATCCAGAGCGGCGGCGCGGGCGCGGCGCGGCGGATGGCGATCGGCTTCCACAAGTTCACCATGAAGGATCTGACGACGAATCTGCCGGTTACGTACGCCGGCGCGGTCGGCATCTACGGCGGTCCCTAGGGTGCGCGCCCTTTCGCTGTGGGGCGCTGCGCTCGTCGCCGCTGCTGCGTGCGGACGCGGCGAGACTCCCTCGCTCGATGTCGGCAAAGGCACCGATGCAGGTGCGGACGCGGGCGTCGACGCAGGAGCCGATGCGGGGGCTGACGCTGGCGCCGATGCAGGCACGGACGCGGGGCTCGACGCAGGCACCGACGCCGGAGTCGACGCGGGCGTCGATGCCGGAACGCCGGATGCGGGGATGACCCGGCTGGGCGTCATCGTCACCGTGCCCGACGCCGACGGCTGGCGCTTCGCCGACGGGCTGCCGTCCGGCGCGGTGATGGGCGCCTCGATGGACGAAGGCGGCAACCTCTGGGTCGCCGGCGGCAGCGCGGGCGTCTTCGTCCAGGAGAACGGCCACGGCTCGTTCCGCAACTTCACTCTCGCCGACGGCCTGCATCCCTACGGCTACCTGCGCGGGCAGATCGCGCGCGACTACGGCGTTCCCGACGCTCGCCCGCCGACAGGAACCCCAGCCTAGACGCGACGCCGGTGGTGAGCGTCTCCGGCGGCCCCTCCGGAACCGCCTTCGTCGGCTACCAGGGCAAGCCCGGCTGCGAGGACGCGTGGGACAACTATGGCGGGACGCTCGCCAACCACGAGCAGGCCGACCCCTCCGTCTACAAGAGCGGCGACGCCGATGGGCGGCGGCATCGGGGTCGCGCACTTCGACATCTACTCGGGGCCCGGCGTGGTGGCCGGCGAGCTGCTCGGCCGCGAAAAGCTCTGCAGCGTGTGGCGCATCCTCTACGAGCATGGCTCGAACCGCGTGTGGCTGGGAGCGAACCACGGCTTCGCGCTCGGGTTCGCCGACAACGCCAGCGTCTGGGAGCACGTCCATCCCAGCGTCAACGACGTCCACGGCTACGCGATGACCGACGCGTACTTCGGCATCGCGCTGGACCAGGTGCCGCATTCCGACGGGCATGGCGCGACCGTGTTCGACGTCTGGTTCGGCGGCATGATCCGCACCACGCGCTTCCGTTTCGGGGAGGTCGGCGGCGACTACTGGAAGGCGCAGCCGAGGACCGAGTACTACGCGACCAGCTACCCCGACGGCACCAGCGACGCGGCGGACATCTCCCGCGATGCGCTGGCCCAGGCCGGCTACTGGAACCGGATGGACATCTGGCCCGACCCGATCGGCGAGCGGCGGGACCCCCTGCATGGCGACTGGCGCTCGCGCGAGCCCGACAAGAACAACCCGGCGGACTGGAACTACGACAACGTCAGCGGCATCGCCGCGATGAAGAGCGGATATGCGTGGATCGGCTCATCCACCAACGGCCTGCGCCTCGTCGACCACGATGGCAAGTTCGCGGGCGACGCCACGCAGTACCTGCAAAGCCGCCAGCTCGGGGCGGTAGTGCGCGATCCGTCGGACGAGAGCGTCTGGATCGGGTACCGCGACGGCCACGGCGTCACGCGGGTGATGCCAGATGGCTCGATGCTGCAGTACGGAGAAGCGGCGCTGGGCGCGAACGCGGGGAGCGCGGTCTGGGACATCCAGATCGACGCGTCGGGAGCACAGCGCCGGGTGATCGTGGCTTTCCGGCGCGGCGCGGTCGGGGTCTACAGCGGCCGGTGATCGCACCGGACTGTGTACGTCGTGTACACCGGCCCTGGACGCTCTGCACCGGACTGTGTACGTCGTGTACACCGGCCTGGACGCTCTGCACCGAACCGTGTGCATCGTGTACACCGGCCCGGCACGCTCTGCACCGGACCGTGTGCATCGTGTACACCGGCCCGGCACGCTCTGCACCGGACCGTGTGCATCGCGTACACCGGCCCGCACTGCTGTGTCCGCAAAGTGTACGTTGTGTACACATTCCGGGGACACTCTCAGCGCCCCTCCAAAAAAATTATTTTTTTTGCCGCGGCGGCATGGGTCTCGCCGGCTTGTGTACACGGTGTACACAGTGGGCCGGACCACTGATGGTCCCCCCGACGGCGCTCCCTTTTCCACGCCCCCGCCGGCGTTCCCTTTCATGCCCCCGCTGGCGCTCCCTTCCACGCCCCCGACGCCGTCTCGGACTCAGCGCAGCGGGAGGCGCAGCTCGATTTCCGCGCCGCTCTTCGAAGCAACGCCGCTCAGCATGAGCGGGCCGGCGTTTCTCAGCAGCGATCCGTAGAGCAGGTGGGCCGCGTACACGCTCGCCGCCATCGAGCCGCGCAGGGCGTCGAGCGGCGTCAGCTGCCGGAGCGAGGCGTCGATGGCGGCCAGATCGAGCTGTCCGACGAGCGCGGGACCCGGCTGCGCCTCCGCCGCCGCGCAAGAGATGCGCAGCGCGCGGGGCAGGGAGCGATCGCCGCCCAGCTGCTGCAGGTCGATTCCATCGAGCCGCACCGCGACGGCGTCGGCTGCAGGCAGCGCCTTCTGCAACTGCGCGAGCACGATCGACAGCACGGCGCGGCCGCTCGGTCCGAGGCCGGCGCGCAGGCAGCCCGGAGGCGCGCCGTCGCAGGGGCCGGGCGCGCCGCCCGCGAGGATGGGATCGCGCAGCGGCGTGACCAGCCCGCGCGCAGTGAGCCCCGCCGCCGACGCGTCGAGCGCAAAGAGCGCGGCGCGCAGTGGAGGCTGGCCCTTCACATACAACCAGGCCGGCCCGGTCGCCTTCGAGAGCAGCGCCTTGTCGCTCGAGAACGGCGACGGGTGAGCCATCGCGCTGACCAGCGCCGCTGCGTGGCGCCCCGAGGCGGTGAGGAGACGGCGCGATCCTGCGACGGGCGCGATCATCCCTGCGCGATCGCCCGAGGCGAGCGGTCCCTTCAAAGGCTTCGGGCGCGTCGGGCGCGACGCCGGGAGCGAGCCGGAGGCGGAAGGGCTGAGCCAGGCCTCGAGCGCTCGGCGCGCAGCCTTCGCATCGGCCACCGGCGCGGAGAGGCCGACCGAGCCGAGCATCAGCACCAGCGCGCGCGGACCGCGCGTCGAGAGTGCCCACTGCGGCTGCTCGGCGAGGAGATCGACGCCCACCCGGTCGCGCAACGTTCCGCCCAGCGCGTCGGGCGAGAGCGAGGCGGCGCGCCGGCCCGCGGTCTCCAGCAGCGCGCGAAGGCCCGCTGCGCTCTCGACCACCAGCGCGCCGTCGGCGGACGCGGGCACCAGCGCCGCGCCGGAAGCGGCGAGCAGAAGCGCGGGCAGCAAGGTCAGGCCTGGGGGAGCTGCGTCCCGATGCGGGCGGCCGCGGCGGCGAGCGCTTCCGCCTTCTCGCGGGCGCGGCGGGCCATCGCGCGGCGGGCATAGCCGTAGCCCAGCATCAGCGCGGCGAAGAACGGGGAGAGCGCGGCGCCCACCGTCCAGCCCGAGTGCGCCGCGAGAAAGCCCCACACCGCAAAGGCGGCGCCGGTGAAGAAGTCGCCGTACCAGAACAGCGCCCAGATGCATCCGCAGAGCGCGAACGCGAAGGCGTTCGCCAGGAGGAAGAAGATCACCCCGCGGCGCTGCGGCATGGGGAGGATGTACTGCTTGGCTTCGGCCACGGAAGCCTTCTAGCGGCGCGGACGAGGATCAGTCAACGATCGCGACGCAGCCGCAGAGCTTGTCGTGCAGCGTCTGGCCTCGGGCGTCGACGAGCCCGAGCACGAATCCGTAGAGGCCGAGCGCAGCCGAGGTCAGGGCGAGGACCGCGCGGACGAGGGCTACGGCCGGAGTGAGCGCATCGCCCTGAAGCGTGCGCAGGCGGTGCCCGGCGAGGGCCATTCCCGGAGTGCGGCCCGCGAGCGCCGTGAAGAACCACGACCAGGCGACGCAGAAGAGCGCCAACAGCGCGCACCAGAGCGGCGCGGTGTCGCGCACGAAGTCGAAGGCGTAGCGGACATCGGCGAGATGCAGTGTGGCGGCGATGCAGGCGGCGGTCAGCGCGCAGACCAGCCCGGCGTCGGCCGACCAGGCGAGCAAGCGAGAGAACGCGGACGCGCGCGCAGTCGTTTGGCGGAGCATCCTGCGAAGGTACGGTGGAACTGCGCGCGGTCCAAGGAAACTGCACGCCGCTTGTCGAAGGACGGCAACGGCGTTATGCAGCGCGCGCACAGCGGAGGCGGCAATGGCGACGCGCAAAGAAAAGGACACTTTCGGACCCATCGAAGTGCCAGCCGACGCGCTGTGGGGAGCGCAGACGCAGCGGTCGCTGCAGAATTTCAAGATTTCGACTGAGAAGATGCCGCCCGCGCTGATCAAGGCGCTGGCGCTGGTGAAGCGGGCCGCGGCGCAGGTCAACCTGGACCTCAAGCTGCTCGACGCGAAGAAGGCCAAGGCCATCATCGAGGCGGCCGACGAGGTGGTGGCGGGCAAGCACGACGGCCAGTTTCCGCTGGCGGTGTGGCAGACCGGCTCGGGAACGCAGACCAACATGAACATGAACGAGGTGCTGGCCAACCGCGCCTCGGAGCTCTTGGGCGGGCAGCGCGGCGAGGAGCGCCTCGTCCACCCGAACGACGACGTGAACAAGGGCCAGTCGTCGAACGACGTCTTCCCGACGGCGATGCACGTGGCGGCGGTGCCGGCGGTGGTCGATCAGCTGATCCCCGCGGTGGGGCTCCTGCGCGACACGCTCGGGCACAAGGCGTCCGAGTACGCCGACATCGTCAAGATCGGCCGCACCCATCTGCAAGACGCCACGCCTCTCACCCTCGGCCAGGAGATCAGCGGCTGGGTGGCGCAGCTCGATCACGGCATCCGCCACGTCGAGAGCTCGCTCCACCACCTGCGCGAGCTTGCGCTGGGCGGCACCGCGGTGGGCACCGGGCTCAACACGCATCCGGAGTTCGCCGACCGCGCCATCCGCGAGCTGTCGCGGCTGACCGGGCATCCCTTCACCTCGGCGCCGAACAAGTTCGAGGCGCTGGCGGCCCACGACGCGCTGGTCTTCGCCCACGGCGCCTTGAAGACGCTGGCCGCGTCGTTGACGAAGATCGCCAACGACGTGCGCTGGCTCGCATCGGGGCCGCGCTGCGGATTCGGGGAGATCCGCATCCCCGAGAACGAGCCCGGCTCCAGCATCATGCCCGGCAAGGTGAACCCGACTCAGAGCGAGGCGATGACCATGGCCTGCTGCCAGGTCTTCGGGAACGACGTCGCCATCAACTTCGGCGGCGCGTCGGGCAACTTCGAGCTCAACGTCTACAAGCCGCTCATCATCCACAACTTCCTGCAGTCGGCGCGGCTGCTCGCCGACGCTTCCGGCAGCTTCAATGACAACTGCGCGGTGGGCATCGAGCCCGACCGCGCGCGCATCGACAAGATGCTGCGCGAGTCCCTGATGCTGGTGACGGCGCTGAATCCGCACATCGGCTACGACAAGGCGGCAAAGATCGCCAAGACAGCGCACAAGGAAGGCATCACCTTGAAGGAGGCGGCGGTCAAGCTCGGCTTCCTCACCGCCGAGCAGTTCGACGAGTGGGTCCGGCCGGAGGACATGGTCGGCCCGAAAAAATAAGGCCTCGGGCCTCAGGCCTCGGGCCAACTGCAAACGCCGTCACGGATTGAGAAGGGTAAGCGTCCAGGGCGCGCCGGGATTCGCGCGGGTGTAGAGCTCGCGGTCGTGCAGGCGGCTGGGGCGGCTCCACCAGAACTCGATCGAGAGAGGCGCGACGCGGAAGCCCGACCAGTGCGGGGGCCGAGGGATGGGCTTGCCCTGGTACTTTTTCTCCAGCGCGGCGTAGCGCTGCTCCAGCTCTTTGCGCGAGGAGAGCGGCTGGCTCTGGTGCGACGCCCACGCGCCGAGCTGGCTCTCCCGAGGCCGCGAGGCGAAGTACGCGTCTGCCTCCTCGGCCCGCACCGCCGCAGCCCGGCCTTCGAAGCGCACCTGCGACTCGAGCTGCGGCCACCAAAAAGTAAGCGCCACTTCCGGCCGCGCCAGGATCTCGCGCCCCTTGCGGGAGGTGAAGTTCGTATAAAAAACGATGCCCGACGCGTCGGCGCCCTTGAGCAGCACGGTGCGCGCCGACGGCCTCCCGTCCGCTCCCACCGTCGACAGGGTCATGCCGTTCGCATCGGCGATGCCGGGCGTCTTGCGCGCCCGCTCCAGCAGCTCGACGAATTTCGCCATCGGATCCATAGGGGCTCGCGAAGCTAGCACGCCGATGTTAGGAGATGCGCGGTGGAAAAGCTGCTCGCTCGCCTCGAGCGCCGGTTCGGCCGCGCCGCTCCGGAAGGAATCATCCTTTGGGTCGTCGCCATCTCGGGCGCGCTGCATCTGCTCGTCTTCGCGCGGCCCGACCTCGCCCACTGGCTCTGGCTCGATCCGGACGCGGTGCGAAACGGCGAGGTATGGCGCGCCCTCACCTTCCTCTTCGCGCCGATCGGTCCGGTTACCATGACCGGCCTCTTCTGGATCGGCCTCTCCCTCTGGTTCCTCCACACCATGGGCAGCTCGCTCGAGGCGCAGTGGGGCGCGTTCCGCTTCGATCTATTCTTCTTCCTCGGCGCGGTGGGCACCATCGCCATCGCTTTCGTGGTCGGGCCGGTCAGCGGCCATTGGGTGGCGACGGCGCTGCTGCTCGCTTTCGCGGTCGAGTTCCCCGAGTACGAGGTGCTGCTCATCGTCCTGCCGGTCAAGGTGAAGTGGCTGGGCCTGCTCAGCGGAGGCTGGATGGCGTCGCAGCTGATCATGGGCGGCCTGCAGACCCGCGCGGCCATCGGGGTGGCGCTCGCGGACTTCTTGCTCTTCTGCGGCGGCGATCTGCTCTCGCTCGCGCGGGGCGTGGCGCGTCGGCAGGCGGCGGCGACGCGGCGGACGGCCGCGGCGGAAGGATTCGGCCCCATCGCGCGCAAGACGCGGGTGTGCGCGAAGTGCGGGCGCAGCGACGCCGACGATCCGTCGCTCGAGTTCCGCGTCTGCGACTGCCAGGAGAGGTGCCACGGCAAGCTGACCGAGTACTGCCTCGATCACGCGCGCGCCCACTGACAGGCGCTTCGTCCGCTCTTTTCAAGCGCCCGCGTCAGCCGAGCTCGCCGTGGACGTGCAAGACGATGCTCAGCGCGGCGAGGCCGGCGGTTTCGGTGCGCAGCACCAAGGGGCCGAGGCCGACGGAGAGCATGCCGCCGTCGCGCGCCCTCTGCCGCTCGTCGGGCGAGAAGCCTCCCTCGGGGCCGACGGCGAGCAGCACGCGCCGGGCGCCGCGCGCAGCCGCGCCGAGCCGGAGCACGGTCTCCTCGGGATCGAGCAGCAGCCCGCGCCGCGCGGGATCTTCGCGCAGCAGCGCCAGCACGCCGTCCCAGCCCAGCGGCTCGTCGATGCGCGGCACGTCTGCGCGTCCGCACTGCCGCGCCGCTTCCTGCGCGACGCGGCGCCAGCGCCCTGCTCTCGAGCCGCCGCGCTCCGCGTCTAGCCGCACCACCGCGCGCTCCGTCGAGAGCGGCACGATGCGCGACGCGCCCAGCTCGGTGGCCTTCTGCACGACGAGATCCATCTTCTCGCCCTTGGCGAGCGCCTGCACCAACACCACGTCGACCGAGCGCGAGGGACTCTCGGGCACGGCTTCGGCCAGGCGCAGGGCGCCTCTCTCCAAAAGCCAGGCGCGGAAGCGCGCTCCCTCGCCGTCGAAGACCTCGATCTCCTCGCCCGGCTCGAGCCGCAGCACCGTCTCGAGATGGCGCGCCTGCTCCGCCGTGAGCTCGATCTTCGAGGGAGCTTGCAGTTGACCTCGCCCCAACTGCTCCGGCGGCATGAAGAGGCGGTGCATCTACAGAGGCCGATCCAGCTCGGCGCGGATCCAGCCCTCGCGCTCCTTGCGCCCCGCCGCGCGCAGGCCCTGCCATTTGTATGCGCGCTCGGCCGCGTCGCCCTGCGCCGCAAGGAGTCCCGAGAGTACGAGGCGTCCACCCGGCGCGACCTTCGCTGCGATCTGCTCCGCCAGCTCCTCCAGCGTGTTGAGCAGGATGTTTGCAATCACGATGCCGAACTGCCCGGGGACATCTCGCGGATCCTCGAGCCGCCACTCGATCCGCCCGAGCGCGATGCCGTTCAGTGCCGCGCCCTCGAGCGCCGCCTTCAGCGCGACGGCGTCGTTCTCGGTGCCGGCCACGCGGCCCGCGCCCAACTTCACTGCGAGCAGCGCGATCACGCCGCTGCCGGTGCCGACGTCGAGCAGATCCGCTCCGGGCCGCAACGCCAGCTGCTCGTCGCACGCTTCGAGGCACAGCGAGGTGGTGGGATGGCTGCCGGTGCCGAACGCCATCCCCGGATCGATGGCCACCGCCACCCCGCGCGGCGGCTTCTCCCACGGCGGATACACCCAGGAGCGCGGCCCGACCTGCATGATCTTGTGGTGCGCGCGCCAGGCGACGCTCCAGTCCTGAGCAGCGATCTCGACGGGCGACTCGGCGCCGAGGACCGAGGCGGCCTCTTCAGCGGCGGCGCGCTCCTCGAAATGCGCGATCACCCGGCCGCGCCCCTCGGGGAGCTGCGGCGTGCCGGGCATCAGCTTCATCCCCGGCTCTTGCAGCTCGACGCCGAGAGCGCGCAGCTCGAACAGCTCCGCCGCCACTATCTCCAGCTCCTCCGGCGGCGCCGCCAGCACCAGCGCCCAGCTCAAGGCACCAGTTCCTTCGGCACCGCGCCCTCGGGCGCGACCAGCGCGATCACCTCGCGCTGCGGCACGAGGATCCGCTGCGCGGCGGCGAGCACGTCCTGCGCCGTCACCGCACCGATCTGTCCTGCGTAGCGCGACGACGCGTCGGCGCCGAGCCCGTAGCACTCGTCGAACGCGTACACCGCCGCCCGCGCCGAGTTGCGCTGCAGCGAGATCGCGTGCGTTCCGATGAGGTGCGTCCGCGCGCGGTCCAGCTCTGCGGCCGTGATCGGCTCCTCGCGCACCCGTCGCAGCTCGGCCCGGATGCCGTCGAGCGCTTCCTGCGTCTTGCCCGGCCCGCAGCCGATGTAGACGGCGAAGTAGCCGGGGGCGAGGCCTTCCATCGAGAAGCTGGTGACGCTGTACGCGAGGCTCTTCTTGTCGCGCAGCTCGACGAACAGCCGCCCGCCCTGGCCGGAGAGCACCGCCGACAGCACCTCCAAGGGCCAGCGCTCCGCGTCGGAGAGCCGCACTCCGGGGAAGCCGAGCACCAGATGCGCCTGCGCCTTGTCGAGCTTCTTCACCGCTGCGCGCGGCGCCTCGATGGGGTCTTCCTGCGGCGGCGACGGCGGGGCCGGCCGCTGCTGCGCGGCGCGGCCGAGCTTTTCCAGCACCAGCTTGCGCACCTCGGCAGGATCGACGTCGCCCACCACCGCGAGCGTCACCGCTGCGGGCGGGAACTTCTGCGCGCGGTACTGCGCGAGCATGCCGGGCTCGAAGCGCGAGACGCTCGCTTCCGTCCCCAGCGTGTCGAAGCGGTAGGGATGCTTGCGGTACAGCGTCTCGGCGAAGAGGAGGAAGGCGACGCCCGCGGGGCTGTCCTCGCGCGAGCGCAGCTCGTCGAGCTGCAGCGTCCGTTCGCGCTGCACTTCCTCGGGGTGATAGGCCGGCTCGCAGATCGCCTCGGCGAAGACGTCGAATCCTTCGGCGAGGTGCCGGGAGAGGAACTCCGCGCGCAGCCCGAAGCTGTTGCGCCCGGCGTTGCCGCCGATGGAGCCGCCCATCGCTTCCATCTCGCGCACCAGGCGCTCCGGTCCGCGCGACATGGTGCCCTTGGAGACGAGGCGCGCGAGCAGCATGTTGATGCCCGCGTTCGACGGATCCTCGGCGCGCAGCCCGCCGTGCCACGCCGCCCGCAGCGCGACCAGCGGCACCGCGCGCTCCTCCTTGATGAGCAGCACTCCTCCGCCGGGAAGGTCCTCGCGCAAGAGCGGTCCGGTGCGCGGCTCCAGCGAGAACTTCACCGGCGCGCGCTGCTCGGGCGCCGCCGCGCTGTGCGCCTGCCGGGGCGGCAGCGTGCGGGCGGCGTTCTCCAGGATGTCTTGTAGAACCTCCTCGCCCACCTCGCCGGTCTCGGGGAGCAGCGCCGCCAGCACCACCGCCTGCGGATCGATCCAGCGCTCCGCCGCCTCGCGCACCCGCGCTGGCGTGAGCTGCGCCACCTGTTCGAGATAGCGCTGCTCGAACTCCACCCCGCCCGCGCTCGACTGGTAGAAGCCCAGCTTGCGCGCCTGGCCCTGCACCGTCTCGCGCTGGTAGACCGCGTCGGATTCCAGCATGCGGCAGGCGAGCGACAGCTCTTCGGCGTTCACCTCCTCGCTGCGCACGCGGTAGACCTGCGAGAGCGCCTCGCGGACCGCCTCGTAGACGGTGGTGGGCTGCAGCGTCAGCCCGACGATGGTGAGGCCCGGGTCGACCGGCGTGTAGCAGCTCGCCTGCACCTCGGTGCAGAGCAGGCGGTCGCGCTTCATCGTCCGGTGCAGACGCGAGGCCTCGCCGTGGCCCAGCACGATGGAGAGCGCGTCGAGCGCGGCTACGTCGTCGTGGACCATCGGCGGCGAGGGCCAGGCGATGGAGAGATAGCCTTCCTTGAGCGGCTCGCGCTTGAGGCGCAGGAGCGGCTGCTCCCGCCGCGGCTCCGGCGGCCGCCGCGGCGCCGGCTGGAAGGGCCCCGCAGGGAAGACGAAGAGCTTCTCGGCGAGCTCGAGCGCCTCGCCTTCGCGCACGTCGCCCACCACCACCACCACGGCGTTCTCCGCCTTGTACCAGCGCCGGTAGAAGCGAAGGATGCCCTCGCGGGTGAAGCTGCGCACGCTCTCTTCGGTGCCGATCACCGGCTTGCCGTACGGATGGCGCGCGAAGCTGCTGTCGAACAGCTCGCGCGAGAGCTTGCGGGTGGGCGAGTCCTGGCTGCGCTTGATCTCCTCGCAGACCACCTCGATCTCGCGCTTCAGCTCGTCGGGATCGAAGGCGGCGCTGGTGACCGCGTCGGCCAGCACGTCCATGCCCTCGGCGAAGAACTGCGAGGCGAGGACGACGTGGTAGACGGTCTGGTCGAAGCTGGTCCAGGCGTTGATCTCGCCGCCGGAGGCTTCGATGCTGCGCGCGATCTCGCCGGGGCCGCGGCGGGCGGTGCCCTTGAAGAGCATGTGCTCGTGCAGGTGGGCGAGGCCCGCCTCGTCTGGCAACTCGTCGGCGCTGCCGACCCGCATCCAGACCTGGATGGCCACCACCGGCGCCGCGTGGTTTTCCTCGACCAGCAGCGTCAGCCCGTTGTGCAGCTTGTGTCTCACGATCGGAGACTAACACCGAGGCCGGAGGATCGCTTGGGCGAGCTGGCCTGGGGCTTCGAGGTGAGGAAGATGCCCGGCTTTGTCGAGCAGGATCACTTCGGCGTTCGGTAGCGCGCGCTGGAAGAAGGCGAGCGTGCCTTCCGGCAGCAGGCGATCGCGGGCTCCCCAGACGAGGCGCAGCGGTACTCGTAGCCCGGAGAGCTGCGCTTCGAGCAGGAAATCCTCCTCGGAGATTGCGCCCAGGAGGCCTTGGGCGGCCTCGGTCCACATCGCCTTGATCACCTCCGAGGGAAAGAGCCGCAGCGCGAGCGGCGCGCGGTGGAAGGCGAGCTCGAGGTAGCGCGCGACGCCGCGGCGATCGCGGGCCGACACCGAGGCGCGAAACGGTTCCCACTGCTCCTTTGCGAGCAGCGCGCCGGCCGGATTGACCAGCGCGATCGACGCCGGCCGCAGCGCCTGCGAGACCGCGAGCCGCAGCGCGAGCCAGCCGCCCAGCGAGTGGCCGACCAGCACCGGGTCGCGCAGATCCCGGGCGTAGTGCGCCACCGCGCCCTCGACCGTGCGCAGCCGCCAGTCGGGCGGCTTGTGCGAGAGGCCGTGGCCGGGCAGATCGATGAGGTGCACGCGATACCGCCGCGCGAGCGGGCCGGCCACCTGGACCCAGCCCGCCAGCGAATCGCCGAGCCCGTGCAGGATCAGGAGCGGCTGCGCGCCTTCGGGCCCGCGGACGGCGAACCGGACCGCGCCTCCCGGCGTGGCCGCCCATCCCACGCGGGCGCCCCGCTCCGCGATCGCGCGCAAGGCGGCGAGGCCGAGCTGTTGCAGCACCTACAGGTCTGCGGGACGCAGCGTGCTGCGTCCGTTCTCCTTGGCGCGCGAGACGGCCTTCTCGACCGCCGCGCGGACGTGCTCGGACAGGGCGGTGATGAACTCGTCCGAGGTCCGCATCTCCTTCTCGCGGATCAGATCGCGGACCTTGCTCTGCACGATCAGCAGCCCGCCGCTTTCCTTCTTGGCCTCGGGGGTGTTCTCGCTCATTGCGCCTCCAGTGTTGTGCGGGAGTAACAGACCCGGAGGAGGCTTTCAACGGGGATGGGTGAGGAAGGCGCGCACTCTCTCGAAATCCGCGGGGGAGGGCGCGGCGACCTCAAGCCGCGATCCGCCCGGATGGCGCAGCGAAAGCGACTGCGCGTGAAGCAGCGGCCGGGCGAAGTCGAGGCGTGCTCCCCTCGGGCGGGTGAGGAAGGAGGGCCCGCCGTAGCGGGCGTCGCCGAGCAGCGGGCAGCCCAGCTCGCGCAGGTGGACGCGGATCTGGTGCGTGCGGCCCGTCTCGGGCAAGGCCGCGATCAGCGCCGCTCCCTGGTAGCGCTCGAGCACCTTCCAGCGCGTGAGCGCGGACTCGCCGCGCGGGTCGGGCTTTCGCAGCCCGCGCTCGCCCGCGCCCAGCGCGAGCTCGATGACGCCCGCGTCCTCGCGCGGCGCGCCCGAGACCAGCGCGCGGTATTCCTTGTGGACGCGGTGCTCGCGAAATTCCTCCAGCAGCGCCGCCTGCGAGCTCTTGTTGCGCGCGAGCACGGTGACGCCGGTGGTGCCGCGGTCGAGCCGGTGCACGAGGAGGGCCTGCGTCTCTTTCTCGCCGAGTTGCGCCAGCAATGCTTCGCACAGCTCGGGCAGCGCCGGGCCGCCCGCGAAATCTTCCTGCGCGGTGACGCCGGCGGGCTTGTCCACCACCAATAGCTGCGCATCGAGATGGAGCACGCGCTCGCGGGCGAGATCCGGCGGTTCCAACGGCTCCCGCAGCACCACCTCGACGCGATCGCCTTTGCGCACCGCGGCGGCGGGATACCGCACGCGCCGGCCGCGCAGGTACGCGCCGCCGCGCTCGATGGCCTTCTGCGCTTCCTCGCCGGAGATGCCGCCCCGCCGCGCGATGAAGCGCGCGAGCGTGTCCTCTGCTTCGGCGACGAGCTTCAGCTTCGAGGGAGCGCGCTTCAGCCCTTCTCCACCACGCGCACGGGGAACTTCGACAGCGCCGAGCAGACCATGCCCTGCGGCCCGGCGATGAGGTCGTAGAAGACGCCGCGGGGCGCGAGCACGACGGCGCCGGGAGCGAGCGCGATGCGCAGCTCGTTGCCGACCGCGGTGGTCTCCATCACCAGCTCGCCGGCCCCCTGCACGCAGATGAAGGCGCGGTCGGTGTCGGGGTGCTTGTGCCAGCCCGTCTTCTGCAGAGGCTTGAAGTAGACGCCGTCGACGAGAAGCTGATCGGTCTTCACCGCGTGCAGCACGTTGGGCTTGTCGTCGGTGAAGTGAGCGTCCGCGATCAGGTTCACGCTCTGCATGTCGTGGCCGGGCCTTAGAACTGCGCGGGAGCCGGCGTCGCCGACTTGTTGTAGAGGAACTTGGTGATGCCCCAGCCGACGGCGATGAAGGCCAGCGACCAGAGCCAGGCGAGGTCGCTGCCGTAGACGGTGGGGAAGTGGTTCGAGACCATGAAGAACATGAGCGGCACGCTCATATAGGTGTTGTGCTTGCTGCGCAGGCCGGCGAGCGCCGGCACTGCCGCGTCGGGCGCCGGGGCAGTGCCCTTCACGCCGGCGATGATCTTGCGCTGGCTCGGCCAGATCCGCATCCAGACGTTGGCGGCCATGATGGTGCCGAAGAGGCCGCCCGCGTAGATGAAGACGGCGCGGCCGCCGAAGCCCAGGCCCTTCTGGAGGATGATGAGGACCACGCCGGTGAGCACGAAGGAGATGGCCGCTCCCGCCATCTCGTTCTTCATCGACTTCCACATGAAGTCGTAGACGGCGAAGCCGATGATGATGAGGAGGAGCCCGATGCCGCCAGCCCCGTAGCTCGACATCTTCTCCGAACCGATGGCATTGCCTGCCCAGTAGACGAGCCACAAGAGCAGGATGCCCGTGACGAAGGTGTAGGCGGCGCCCCAGCGGAACCAGTAGAGCGCGCGGGGCATCAGCTCCGGGAGGACCTTCTTCTTCGAGTCGGCGTCGTAGGTCTTGGCGAGCTGCGCGTTGACGAAGTTGAAGAACCACAGGTGGCCGATCCACATCACGCCCGCGACTACGTGGATCCAGCGGAAGATCAGGTTCAGCCACTCGGTCGCGTTCGGGTCCATTCACCCCTCCGGATCTGTCTTGCGGGCGCACACTAACCTCCGAGCGCTTTGCCGTCGAGCGGGATCTCGCTCCCGCGCCTCCGAGCAGCCGGGCAAGAGGGCGACCACGGCCTTTCGTGCGTACGTTCCCGTCATGAAACGCTACGAGCCGAAGAACTTTCCCAGGCTGAGGGGCCTCGCGGGCATCTCCGACAAGCTGCTTCAGGACCACCTGAAGCTCTACGAGGGCTACGTCAAGAACACCAACGAGCTCAACTCGGAGCTCGAGGGACTGGCGAAGGAGGGCAAGGCGAAGGGGACCAATCCGGCCTTCGCCGAGCTGACGCGCCGGCTGGGCTTCGAGTACTGCGGGATGATCTTGCACGAGCTCTACTTTGCGAACCTTTCGCCCGAGCCGGACCCCTTCAACAAGTCGGGCGCACTGGGGCAGGCGTTCGCACAGAGCTTCGGCAGCGGCGAGGCCTGGCTGGAGGACTTCAGGGCCATCGCGACCATGCGCGGGGTGGGCTGGGCGATCGCGTATCAGAACCCGGAGAACCGGCAGGTCTCGAACCACTGGATCGAGCTGCACAACGACGGCCATCCGCCGGGCTTCCGGCCGCTGGTGGTGATGGACTGCTGGGAGCACGCCTTCGTGCCCGACTACCACGCGACGGAGCGGGCGAAGTACGTTGACGCGTACTTCAAGAACCTCGACTACAGGGCTTGCGAGGCTCGCCTGATCAAGTAGTACAGGCGGGTGCTCCAGGAGCTGGCCGAACTTCGTGAGGACGCGCGGGCGCTTTCGGCGCGGCTCGCGTCCTCGCGCCATCGCCGCGCCGCGGGGTTGCCGGCGCAGGCCGGTTTCCGCGAGTTGGTGAAGGCGCATCCGCAGGCGACCGGCGTCGACGGGCTCGCGCAGGCGCGCGAGGTGCTGGCGAATGCGCTGGCGGAGGATCCCCCGCGGCCCGCGCGGATCGCCCGGCTCACCTCGCTGCGCGATTTCCTCATCCAGGCGCGCGCGCTCGCGCTGGAGCCGGGTGCGGCGCAGGAGTTGTTCGAGCTGCCGCAGCGCGCTCTGGTGCGTCCGCCCGGAGATGCGGGGCTGCACGGCGCGCTGCCGCCGGTCGCCGTCGAGCGCGAGCTGCCGCTGCTCCGCGCGCGCGACCGGCGCGCAGAAATGGAAGCCGCGCTGGCGCAGGCGCTGGGCTCCGCCGACGGCACGCGCAGCGCTACCTGGGAAGCGGCCCAGGCCGCGCACGCCGAGGCCGGCGTGACTCCCACGCCCGACCCGGACGCCAGCAAGCTGCTCGATCGCACCGAGGGCCTCGCCCGCGACCTCGGCGGCTGGCTCCTCGAGCGTCACACCGGAGCGAAGCCGTTCCCCGGCGGCGCCGAGCGCCACGATCTGCTGCATCTGCTCTGGGCGCCGCAGTGCGCGAGCGCCTTCCCCCGCGCCGAGCTGCTCCGCACCGTGCGCCGCTGGGCGGAGATGCTGCGGCTCGACCTCACCGCCGACAAGGCGATCAAGCTCGACGACGAGGACCGCCCGCTCAAGGAGCCGGGAGCGAGCGCGGAGCCGATCGATCCGCCGTGGGAGATCGCGCTGACGCTGCTCGCCCAGGAGGGGCCGCGCGCGCTGGGGAAGCTGCTCGGCGCCATCGGTGTCGCGCAGCTGCGCGCGGGGCCGCCGTCGGACGCGCCGCCGGAGGATCTGTGGCTCGGCGATCCCGCGGTGCCGCAGGCCTGCGCCGCGCTGCTCGAAGGGCTGCTCCGCGAGCCGGAATTCCTGCGCCGCTGCGCCAAGGCGGATCTCGCTCGCGACGACGAGCGCGCCATCGCCATCGCCTCGGTCTTCGACGCGCGCCTCGCGGCAGTGCGCAGCCTCGCCTCGGCGCAGGCGCACGAGCTGGGCCTCGGTTCCCGCGCCGCCTCCGCACATCGCGAGCTGTTCGCGCGCGCTGCGCTTGCGGACCTGCCACTGGGCCTCGCGCTCTGCGAGCTCGATCCCTTCATCGCCTCCGCCGAGCTGCAAGGCAGGGCGCTCGCCGCCCGCATTCGCGCCGTTCTCCGCGACACCTGGGACGAGGACTGGTGGCGCAACCCGCGCGCCCTCGCCTCGCTCAACCAGCTCTGGGGGCGCGGCGGAAGACCGACCTGCGCGGAGTTGTGGAATGAACTTGGCGGAGTGGTCGGAATCGAACCATTGGTGGACGAGCTCGCCGAAGCCTGCAGGTAAGCTCTACCGTGCCGCCGGCTGCGAACACAGGAATCGTTGCCGTGCGGCCATGTGGGCGGGCCTTGCGGGGACCAGTGAGAACGCGGTCTTCCGTCTTGGCGAGCAGCTTGCTGGTCTTGAGCTCGTGCTGCTCAGAAACCTCCATCCAGCGCCGGCGGCCGGCTGGTTCGTCCGGTTCAGATTCGAATCCCCAGCCGACCTGCACCGCCACTTCAACCTGGCGGACGGCTTCTTCATACCGGCGCGGACGCTGGCTTCCGACGCCGGCGGGCGCGTGATCGTGGAATTGGCCTTGCCCGGCGTCGAACATCCGGCGCTGCTGCACGGCGTGGTGCGCGAAGCGACCAGCGGCGGTCTGTGGATCGAGGCGCCCTGGTCGCGCGCGTCGCTGCGCTGGACCCCGGAGCTCACGCGGCGCAGGGGTCGGCGCTTCGGCAGCGACCTCTTCGTCGAGGTGGGGCACCCGGGCGCCCAGCCGTGGATGGTCCGGGCCGCCGACTTGAGCGCGCGCGGCCTGCGCGTCTCGGCCCGCTCGCCGGAGCTCGGCGTGGCGGGCGACCTGGTCGACGTCACGCTGATCTCGCCCGACCGCGAGCTGGCGCTCGATGAGAAGGCCTCGGGCTTCAGGCCTGGGCCCTCGGGAAAAGCGAATCCGCGTTCGATGCGCGCGCGGATCGCCTGGGCGAGCGGCCGCTCCGCCGGCCTCGAGCTGCTCGACGATGCGCCCGCCTTCGCCTCCGTGCTCGAGGAGTTGGAGACGCGCTGGGCGCTGGTGCAGGAGATCGTCCACGACCCGGGCTGCCTCTGCGCCGATCCGGCGCTTCTCTACGGAGACTTCACTTCAGGCCAGCGCCAGCCCCACAAGCGGCTGTAGTGCCACCACTCCTTCGGATTGACGCGAAATCCAGCGGTCCGCATCGCGGCTGCCAGCGCGTCGCGATGCTGTTTCGCCGGTCCGTCCGGGAGCGGCGCGTCGGCAGCGGCGGCGGGGCCGAAGTCGTCGAACTTCGTCGGCAGATCGACCGGCGCGCCCGACAGATCGGCGAGGCCCAGGTCCACCGCGACGCCGCGCTCGTGCAGGCTGCCCCGCGCAGGATCGGCGACCGCTCCCGCCTGGGGATGGAATTTCCACAGCGCCCGCTGGGCCTCGGCCGAGCGGGTGCAGTCCCAGGCGACGAGCCGCAGCTTCTTGCGCTGCAGCTCCTTGGCCGCGAGTGCCAGCCGCAAAGCGACGCTGCGGCGCAAGAGGCATCTGGCATCTTCCGGATAAAGCGCGCGCCCGATGACGTTTCTGGGCGCAGCGTAGGCGAGCTGCACGATCAGGCCCGGCACCAGCGGGGCGGCATCGACCAGCGGATCGTCCGCATCCGCGACGGGCGGCAGATGCTGCGGGCCGTAGGTCTGCGCCGCGAGCAGCAGCGCGACGAGCACTATTTCAGGCGGCGCAGCGCGCGGATGATCTTGTCCTTCTCCTTCGTGCGCACCGGCGCGGCGGCGGTCGTCTTCTTTGCGGGCGAGCGCGCTCCGAGCTTCTGCTTCAGCTCGATCTCCAGCGCCAGAAGCTCTGCGCGCGCCTCGGGATTCTCCTGCCCGCGGCGCGGCAGCGGCTCGTTGCGGCCCAGGCCGGCACCGGAGCGCATGCGCAACGCCTTTTCCTCGCGCGCGCTGAGCTGCTTTGCGGCGGTGCGCAAGAGCTCTCGGACCTCGGTGCTGGTGATGGTGCTCGAAGAGGACTTGTTGCTCATGTCTCGGTCACCTCTCCCGGGTCGTCGCGCTCTTGGCATCAGCCTACGCTCCGTTGGCAGGAGATCAATTTTTCGCCCCGAATCCGGGCCTCCCGCGGCACCGAAAGACCATGCCGCCAAGGCAAAATCAATCTTTCGGCGACCACCTTTCAAGGTATCCGCGCAGGCCGTGCTTCCGCTACTTCTTCTTCGTCGGCCCCGTTGGCAAAGGCGGCGACGGGGCCGCTGCCGGCGCTTCCTCCTCATCCCCTTGGTCCGTCTCGTCCGCCTCCTCCGCGCTGGCCGCTTCCGGCACCGCGGCCGGCTCCTTGCCGAGGAAGCGCAGCGGATCCTTCACCGCGTGCGGCGCGCTGGGCGCCGGCTCCGCCTGGGGCGCCTTGATCGACAGCTCCCTGCCCACCGCCGTGGCGGTGAGGACCGTGTGGAGAGCCAGCTCAGCCGCGGGCCCGGGCGGGCTCGCCGAGGGCACCTTGAAGTGGCCGCGCAGATCGCTCGCCAGGGGCGCGCCGGTCTCTGCATCGACCAGCAGCGTGCCGGACACGTCGGCGGGCTCTTCCTTCTCCCACAGCTCGAGACGCCGGGCGGTGTCGAGGTCCGGCGACTTCCCCTCGGGGAGCTCGAGCTTGGGCAGGTCGTCCTTCTCCTGCTGCGCCTCCCGCGCGCCGAAGCCCACGACGGTGTAGCGGACCGCGCGCCGCCCCTCGACGGTGGTCTCGCCCGCCAGCTTCAGCTTGAGCCCGCGCGCCAGCCGGTCGAAGGTGGCGAGCCCCGACAGCGCCTGCTCGCGGATGCGCTGCGCGTCGGTGCGATCGGTGCGGCGTTTGTGGAAGGGGCCGTAGAGGCTCTTGACGAAGACCTCGCCCTTCGCCCAGACCAGCTCGAGCCCCTGGTTGTGGTCGTTGACCAGCCGCACCGAGAAGTCGCCGCCCGGCGCCTGCTGCAGCGTGGTCTCCTCGGAGAGCGAGACTTCCGACCCTCCGTCCGGCAGCCCAGGCCCGCGGAACCAGGCGAACTGCACGCGCTGCTGCGCCTTGTGCGGCCCCAGGCGCGCCTCGATCTCCGACTGCGGCATGTGCAGGACGCGGTCGGCGAGCGTCGGATCCTCGGCGAGCCGCCGCGCATCGAGCGGCTCCTTCGCTTCCGCGGCGGCGCCGACCGGCTGCTCGGGCGAGAAGATGCGCGCGCGCGCCGCCTCGTCCCCTCCCCGCTTGCAGGAGAGGAGCAGGCAGAGGGCCAGCGCTGGCGCGTATCGAAGCATGGGCGCGTTGTACTACTAGCCGCCCCAAAGGGCGCGGGCGATGATCACGGATGCGGTCAGCCCGGTGAAGTCGGCCAGCAGCCCTGCGGCCAGCGCGTGGCGGTAGCGGACGATGCCCACCGAGCCGCAGTAGACCGACAGCACGTAGAAGGTGGTCTCGGTCGAGCCCTGCAGGATCGAGCCGAGCTTGCCCGCATACGAGTCGGGGCCGAGGCCCGGCGTGGAAAATATATTACCTAGCAATCCGAGCGAGCCCGAGCCGGAGAGCGGTCGCACGACCGCCATCGGCAGCACCTCCGCCGGCAGGCCGAGCGGGCCGGTGATGGGCGCGAGCACCTTGGCGAGCGCGTCCATGGCGCCGGCGCCGCGGAAGGCGCCTACCGCCGAGAGGATGGCGACGAGGAAGGGGATGATCCGCACCGCGACGTTGAAGCCCTCCTTGGCTCCCTCGACGAAGGCCTCGTAGATCTTCACGCCGCGTACCCAGCCGTAGAGCGGGATTCCCACCAGGAGCAAAAGGAGGATCCATCCCGAGGCGATCTCGAGAGCGGCTCTCATTTCCAGAACCGCTCGAGCAGTTTCGCGGAGACGATGGCGACACAGAGCGCGCAGAAGGACGCGCCCAGGCAGGGAAGGATGATCCCGGCCGGGTCGGTCGAGTGGGCGGCGGCCCGCAGCGCGATCACCGTCGTCGGAACCAGCTGCAGCGAGGCGGTGTTGATGGCGAGGAACAGCACCTGCGCGTTGGTGGCGGTGCCCGGCGTCGGATTGAGCTTCTCCAGCTCCTCCATCGCCTTGATGCCGAACGGCGTCGCGGCGTTGCCGAGGCCCAGCATGTTGGCGGCGATGTTGAGCAGCATCGCCGAGATGGCGGGATGGCCGTCGGGCACTCCCGGAAAGAGCGGACGGAAGACGGGGCGCACCGCGCGAGCGATCTTGTCGACGAGGCCGGCCTTCTCGGCGATCTTGAGCAGCCCGAGCCACAGCGCCATCACGCCGATGAGCCCGATGGCCAGGGTCACTCCCTGCGCGGCGCCTTCGAACGCGCCCTGCCCGACCGCCTTCACGTCGCCTTTGACCGCGCCCGCGATGGCGGCCGCGACGAACAGCAGCACGAAGACGAGGTTCATGCCGCCATTGAAGGGGAGCCAGCGCCGAATGCAAGCTCAACGCCCTCGGCTTGCTCGTTCCTTCGCCTTGACCCGAGGAAAGACGCGTGCTACTCGCGCCGCCTCTGTCCGCAGCGGTTTTCGTCCTCTTCCCAAGGGTGCGCCGCCCATGCTTCGCTCGCTCTGTTTCACCTTCGCGTTCTGCTTCGCCACGGGGGCCGCGCTTGCCCAGACCGCGCCTGCGCCTGCGCCGAAGGTGAAGGCCAAGGCGAAGCCGGCTGCGAAGAAGGCGCCGGACGCGGGCACCGCGCAGCAGGCCGCGACCGCGCCTGCGTCCGGTACGCCGGCGCCCGCGACTGCGGGGGCTGCTGCGCCTGCAGCCGCTGCGGCGCCTGTGGTGAACCCCGCCGAAGCGCCGAAGACCGGCCCGGTCTTCGACTCCGAGGAGTTCCGCCGGGCGGTGATGGAAGAAGTCCGCAAGGAGCTGCAGAAGGCCAAGGACGAGATCAAGCAGGAGACGGCCTGGGTCGAGCAGGACAGCCAGGCGCGCGTGCAGGACAGCGAGGCGGTCGAGGCGCTCAAGCAGCGCGTCAACCTCTTCCAGCCGCACGGCTACCTGCGCACGCGCGGCGAGTTCTTCAACAACATGAACCTCGGCCGCGGCGCCGACGCGTCGGGGTACTCGCTCTTTCCGGGGCCGTTCATCGGCGCCCCGCCGGGCACCTCGCAGTCGGACGCCAACTTCCGCTTCCGCTTCGAGCCGACGCTCGAGGTGAGCGAAGACCTCTCCATCTACTTCCAGGCCGACATCCTCGACAACGTGCTGCTCGGGTCGAGCCCGTCGACCGACACGTACCTCGATCCCTTCACGCCGCTGTCGGTCCTTTCGGCGCGTCGCGGTTCGGGTGTGGTCAACGTCAAGCGCGTCTGGGGCCGGGTCAACACCCAGCTTGGCGAGCTGCTCTTCGGCCGCATGGGCTACCACTGGGGCCTCGGCATCCTGCACAACGACGGCAACTGCCTCGACTGCGACTACGGCGACACCTACGACCGCATCGCCTTCGCGCCGCGCGAGTTCAAGGGCCACCACTTCTCGGTGATGATGGACCTGCTCGACAAGGGCGCCATCACCACCGGCGACAAGGGCGAGCTGGGCCGCAGCGTCGATCTCGACACGCTCGACGACGGCTACCGCCTCGCCGTCGAGGTCACCCACGTCGACACGCCCGAGGAAGTAAAGCGCAAGCTCGACGCCAGCCAGTGGGTGGTGAATTACGGCCTCGTCGCCGACTACCGGACCCAGTCCTGGGACACGCCGGTGCTCGCGCAGGGGGCGCTCTTGAGCACCTTGCTCAACACGCCCATCGCCAGCCCGCGCCAGTTCGTGGTCCGGCGCGCAGCCAAGTTCTACCAGCCCGACGCCTTCCTCTCGCTCAAGCGCAAGAAGTGGCGGCTCGACGCCGAGTTCGCGATGACGGTGGGCAACGTCGCGACGCACCAGAACAGCGACTTCGATCCTGCCGCGCTCGACCCCAACGTCGCCACCCAGCTGCAGCAGCCGGTGACTTTCTTACAATTCGGCGGCGCGCTGCAGACCGATGTGGCGGCGGGCGCGGCCGATGCGCTGCTCTTCGGCCTCGAGGCCGGCGCAGCCTCCGGCGACAAAGGCGCGTACGGCTTCGGCGCGCGCCCCTGGCGCTCGGGTCACGGTCCGGCGCAGCCGACCTCTCCCGGGGAAGCGTCGTTCAACGCGGCGGGGCCGGGCGACATCGACGGCGGCCATCTCGACTTTTCCAACCCCAGCCATACCCACGGGCGCATCAACAACTTCGTCTTCAACCGCGCCTTCAACGTGGACATGATCCTCTTCCGCAACCTGATCACTTCCATCACCTCGGCGTGGTACGTGAAGCCGTCCTTGCGCTACCGGCCCACAGGCCGCAGGAGCGGCGGCGGCGACGACACCGGCTTCGAGCTCCAGGTCTCGGCGATGTACGCGCAGGCCTGGTACGCCACCAATACGCCGTCGGGGCTGCACACGCCGCTCGGCCTCGAGCTCAACGCCGGCATCACCTACGACACCTCGGACAAGTTCCACGCCGGCGTCGCCTATGGCCTCTTGCTGCCGTTCAGCGGCTTCCGCAACGAGGCCACCGGGCAGTCGCCGGGCGTCGCCCACGCCGCGCGCTTCATCCTCGCCATTCCGTTCTGATGAAGCGCGCCGTGCGATGGAAGCCGTAGGCCGCAAAAGGATCACGCCGAAGGCGATGCTGCGAGCGCTGGTTCTGCTCGTCGGCTGGCGGGCCCGCTCAGTCGGCGACAGATGGCGGACCCAAGTGAACCACTTCCGGCGCAAGCGAGGGGAGCTGTGCTGCGAGGACGTCCCGCTCTCGGAGCTGGCCGAGGAGGTGGGCACGCCCGCCTACGTCTACTCGCAGGCGACGCTGCTGCGGCACGCGCGGGTCTTCCGGTCTGCCCTGCGCGGGCTCGATTTCCTCGCCTGCTTCGCGGTGAAGTCCGCGCCCAACCTCGCGCTGCTCTCGCTCCTCGCGGGCGATGGGTACGGCTTCGACATCGTTTCGGGCGGCGAGCTGTTCCGCGTGCTCGAGGCGGGCGGCGATGGGCGCAGAATCGTCTTCTCCGGCGTCGGCAAGCGCGAGGAGGAATTGGCGGCGGCGTTGCAGGCGGGCATCCTCCAGTTCAACTGCGAGAGCGAAGAGGAGCTGCGGCAGCTCTCGCGGGTGGCGACGCGCAAGCGCCTTTTGGCGCCGGTGGCGCTGCGGGTGAATCCCGAGGTCGATGCGCGGACGCATCCGTACATCGCCACCGCGCTCGCCTCGTCGAAGTTCGGCATTCCCGCGGCGCGCGTGCGCAAGGCGTACCGGCTGGCGGCGTCGCTGCCGGGGCTGCGCGTCGTCGGCGTCGCCTGTCACATCGGATCGCAGATCAGCGAGGTGAAGCCGTTCGTCGAGGCGGCGGGCAAGATGCGCGAGCTGGTGCTCGAACTGCGTGAGGACGGGCATGGCATCGAGCGGCTGGACATGGGCGGCGGACTCGGCGTGCCCCACGGCGACGGCGTCGAGCCGGCCACGCCGCAGGAATACGGCGAGGCGCTGGTGCGCGCCTTGCGCGGCCTCGAAGTCAAGGTGCTGCTCGAGCCCGGGCGGCTGCTCGTCGCCAACGCGGGCGTCTTGCTCTCGCGCGTGCTCCTGCGCAAGGAAGGGCACCGCGGGCGGCGGTTCGTGGTCATCGACGCGGGCATGAACGATCTGCTGCGGCCCGCCCTCTACCAGGCCCACCACGAGATCGAGCCGGTGGGCCGCCCGCGCCGCGGCAGCGAGCTGGTCGACGTGGTGGGTCCCGTCTGCGAGAGCGCCGACGTGCTGGCGAAGCGGCGCCGCCTGCCGCCGCTGCACGCCGGAGACCTGCTCGTCTTGCGGACGGCGGGCGCCTACGGGATGGCGATGGCTTCCCAGTACAACGCCCGCCCGCGGCCAGCGGAGGTGCTGGTGCAGGGGCGATCATGGCGCATCATCCGCGCCCGCGAGTCGTACAAGGATTTGATCCGCGGCGAATCCGTTTAGACCTGAGGCAAGGATTTGAGGACACGACCGCGATCGCGACCGCGACTTCGACCGGGACCGCGACTACCGCGACCGCGACTAGAAACGCAGCCGGTAGCCGAGGCCGAGGGCGAGGAAGCCGCCGACGTTGGTGTTGCCCGTCGCCAGGAAGTCCACCCTGGAGAAGTGGTAGCGGAACTCCACGAAGGCCGCGCCCGGTCCCAGCGTGTAGTCCGCGCCCGCCATCATCTGGAAGGCGACGCGGCCCTCCGTCTCGACGTACGTGTTCTGGAAGGCTTGCGTCGCAGTACGGTGGAAGAAGAAGCCGGGTCCGAGGCCGCCGTAGGGCGTGAGCCCGAGGATGATGTCCTCGAAGCGGTACACCGCCGAGAGCAGGACGCCGACCTCCGCGTTGCCGAGGTTGTACGCTCCGTCGCCCGCCACCACGCGAGGGTCGGCCACTGCGCCTGACGCGCGCGGGCGAACCCAATCGACCTCCAGCACCACCGCGAGGTGATCGTCGAGCGCGGGCGTGAGGTAGCCGGCTTCGATGCCGACAAAGAACGCGCCCGAGAGCCTCGAGGTCGGTTCGAAGAGCCCGAACTTGGGGGCGACGAGGATGCGTCCCTTCTGGGCCTTGGCGGGGGGCGCGACCACGTCGGCCTTCTTCGGCGCGGGCGCGGCGGTCGTGGCGGGAGGCGCCGCAACCTGGGTCGGAGGCGCAGGAGCAGCAGGCGTCGCAGGCGCCGTCTGGGCCAGCGCGGCGGCGGGGAGAAGCATGCCGAGGATGAGCGTGGTCTTCATGGTCTTCTCCCTAGACTAGTAGACGATGCGATCGACGGTCGCCTGCGCAGTGGCCGCCGAGGTCGCGTTCGTGAGGCCGCCCGCCGCGTAGACGTAGGCGCGAAAGAGCACCTCGCCGGGCAGGTAGCGGTTGGTGATGGAAACGGACGACGAAGTGAACGCTGCGGTGAAGTTCGACACTACCGTGCAGGCTCCCGACGGATTTGCGCCGGACGGGGTGCAGATGGTGTTCGAGCCGGTCGGAACCTTGAAGTCGAATCCCGAGTTGCTGATGCTGCCGAAGACCAGCAGCAGGTCCGCGATCGCTTCGCCCCAGCCGCCGGTCACGCCGAAGGAGTTGGGCGTGCCGTAGGCGGTATTGGCGAAAGTGGGAGCGGCCGGTGAGTTTGTTGGCGATGGTGATCGATGCTCTGCGCCGCGGCGCTGTGAGCGTGGCGCTCCCGTAGCTGGCGACGGCGGCTGCGGTGAGATTTGCGATGTCGATGGTGGCCGTTTCGCCGCCCGTGCCGTTGCAAGTCGGCGTGCTGGTGACGGTGGTGCAGCCGCCGGCGGCGAAGATGTGGTCGCCGACCCGCTTGACGGCGGCTTCGCCACGCGGCGTAGGCAGCGACGTCTGCGCCACCCAGCGCCCGAGCGCTCCGGCGGGCTGCGGCTTCCTGCCCGCAGGCATCGTGCTGCCGCTGTCGGTGAACGACTCGTTGGGCAGGGGCGATCCCGTGCAGGCGGTGACGGCGTTGGCCGGAGAGGCGAGCAACTGCTCGGTGCCGGCGGGATCGTTGGCGTTCACGGTGCGGAAGACGCGGTAACCAACTGCGCTGGCGATGCAGGGCCAGGTGACAGTGGCCGTGCCGGACGCGGCGACGCTCGCGGGCTCGATGTCCGACGCCAGCGTCTCGCCTCCGGGATTCTTGGCGTCGCCGGTCCCGAGCAGCGCGGAGACCTTGTAGTAGTAGGTTCCGGCGGCCATCTGGCCGCCGCTCGCGACGGCGATGGGCGAGTTGATCACCGGCGCATCGCCCGCCTTGAGCACCTGTGCGCGCTCGACGTTGGTAATGGCGTAGCCGCTGCCATTGATGCCGCCCAGCACGAAAATATAGCTGGTATCACCTGGCACCGTGACGGCCACCGCTCCGAGCCCGTGCCGCGGCGCTGCGGTGGTGCCGGTCCCGCCCACGTAGCCGAGCGCGGTGCGGTCGAGCAGCGAGAACGATCCCAGCGTGCCGAACTCGGTGATCTGCGCCACCTCGATCGAGGAGAGCGCAGTGCCGGTGGCCAGCGGGCCGTCGATGCCGCCGAGCACATAGAGGTATTGGTTTCCGATGTCGTCGGTGGCCTGCACCAGCGGCGCGTCGGCGCGCGCCTGGATCAGCGCGGCGCCCGCGTCCTGCGAGGCGGACGGCTTCTTGCTCGGCTGCGTGACCACGAGGCCCGAGTAGTCGCCGCTCGCCGGATCGGCGGTGTCCTGCACGCGAATGACGTACAGACCGGTGCCGAGGGTGAAGCCTCCGGTGGCCGCAACCTGCGCGCCAGTTGGGTCGTACTCGACGCAGTTTGCCTGGGCGACCGAGGTGGGAACGGTGGCGTGGATGGCGCTCGTCGTCGGTGCCGGCGATCCGTTGACCGGCAGATCGCAGGCGCGGATGTCGTTGCCGGCCTGGAAGACGATCTGCGGCTTGGCGAGAGCGAGCGCGGTGCCGAAGTTGGTGCCGGTGAGGCCGCCGGAAGTGATCAGCAGATCGCCGGTACCCGTGGTGTCGATGGCGGTGGGGGCGATGGAGGCGATGACCGGCGGCTCGTTGGGCACGACCACGAACCCCTGCGCGCCCGAGAGCGTGCCCTTTGCTCCGTTGGGATCCTGGATGCTGATGGTGTCCGGGCCGCCCGCCGCGATGCCGTTGGTGCAGGTCGCGGGCGGAAGCTGGCTGAAGGGGGTCGACGAGGTTCCCGAGCAGGTGGGAATGACTGCAGTGATGGTGTTGGCGTTGATGAAGGCCACGCGCCGCAGCGGGATCGAGACCGGTGTGGTGCTGCCCACGATGGGCGCCAGGATGGTCACGGTGGGAGCGCCGCCGGAGAAGCCCACCGTCGGCGGCGATGCGGAGGCGCTGAAGCTGTTGCTGATGGTGACGCTCTGGTTCTTGTTGGTCCAGCCGAAGCGCGGGTTCAGCGCCAGCGTGCCGAGGTTCTTGCAGGTGCTGAAGACCCTGACGTCGGTGATGCCGAATCCGCGAGCCACGCTGCCAAAGGGCGCCGTGCAGCCCGCTGGGTCCGTAACGCTGACCGTGTAAGTGGCACCGCCCGGCAGCGCGGCGGGGAACGAGCCCGCAGGGATCGTAGCGGTGATCTGCGTCGCGGAGTCCACCGTCACGGCTGAAGCAGGCAGCGTGAAGACCGGCGCGCCGCCCGCCCCCAGGAAGGCGACGGTGGGCGGCGCGGCGGCGCGGAAGCCGGTGCCGGTGATGATCAGGCTCTGCGACTGGTCGTTGCAAACGTTGGCCGCGCCGACAGAGCCGCCGGCAGGCTGGACCTGCACTTGCGTCTCGCTCGGCGGCGGAATCACCCGCAGGGCGGCCGCGGGCGAGGTGCCCGACGCGCCGTTCAGGTTGGTGACCGTGATGGTGTAGTCGCCGGGCGTGAGCGCGTGCGGGTCGGTCTCGCTGGTGCCGGTGCGCATGGCGAGCGGCATGCGCGTCTTGTCGATGAAGTGCACGTACGGCGCCGGCAGCGTGTAGTTCTCGGGTCCGGCGAAGCTGACCGTGGGCATGGTCACGCCCGCCGTGTGCACCAAGGAGCCCGTGGGCAGCGGCGCGAACTTGTCGCCCAGCACGTCGACGAGCCAGCCGGTGGGATCGCCTTGCGCGTTGCACAGGTAGGCTGGCGCCGTGGAATTGTCGCGCTCGTTCTGCGCGCCGCTGACCACCGGCGTGGGGCCCTCGATCTTGTAGGAACAGGCTGCCAGGATCAGCAAGACCGGCAGGAAACGCACTCTCATGTTCACCTCGGGATAGACCGGACGTTACAACGGAGGACACGGGCAGGCGAGTAATCGGTTAAACCCCCGCTCTGCGCAGGCGTGCGCATTGCGGGGCCGGGTTCCCGACAGTAGAGTCCGCGGCCTCTAGGGGTGCGGCATGGCGCAACTTCGCGGTTCCATGGTGGCGCTGGTGACGCCGTTCAAGGACGGCGCGGTGGACGAGCGCGCGCTGCGCGATCTGGCGCGCTGGCAATTGGAGCAGGGCACCGATGGGCTGGTGCCCTGCGGCACGACCGGCGAGGGAGCGACGCTCTCCGCGCAGGAGCACGAGCAGGTGATCCGCATCTGCGTCGAGGAAGCCCGTGGGAAGGCGCCGGTGATCGCGGGCTGCGGCACCAACTCGACGCGAACCACGATCGAGAACGTGCAGCGCGCGAAGGCGGCCGGCGCCGACGCCGCGCTGGTGGTCACGCCCTACTACAACAAGCCGACGCCCGAGGGCCTCTACCGCCACTTCGAAGCGGCGGCGAAGCAGGGCGGGCTGCCGGTGGTGATGTACAACGTCCCCTCGCGCACCAGCCTCGACATGCTCCCCGAGACGGTGGCGCGCTGCGCGAAGATCCCCGGCGTTCTGGGTATCAAGGAAGCGAGCGGCAACGTGGTGCGCGTCGCCGAGATCCTCGCGCTGGGCGTGCCGCAAGACTTCGCCATCCTCTCGGGGGACGACATGTTCACGCTGCCGACCCTGGCCTCCGGCGGCCAGGGCGTGATCAGCGTGGTGGGCAACGTCGCGCCGAAGGATCTGGCCCACCTCTACGACTCGTTCGTGGCCGGAAATCTCAAGAGCGCGCAGGCTGCGCAGATCAGGTTCGCGCCGCTGGTGAAGGCGCTCTTCCTGGAGACGAATCCTCTCCCGGTCAAGCACGCGCTCGCAAGGATGGGACGCATCGGGCCGGAGCTGCGTCTGCCGCTGACGCCCGTTTCCGAGTCGGGCGCCGCGCGCGTCGAGGCGGCGATGCGCGCCTACGGAGGGCTGCTTTGATCCGCACCTGCGTCGCCGGGGCGGGCGGAAAGATGGGCTCGCGCATCCTCGCTGCCGTGCGCGCCGAGGAGGACTTCGTCGTCACCGGCGCCTTCGAGAGGCCGGAGAGCCCGCAGGTCGGCCTCGACGCGGGGATCGTCTCGGGAGCGAGACCGCTCGAGGTATCGATCTCGGCGAGCATCGAGCAGGCGCTGGCGAGAGGCGCCGACGTGGTCATCGACTTCACCGCGCCCGCTGCCTCGCTGCATCACGCGGCGGCCTGCGCTGCGAGCGGCGTCGCCCTGGTGGTCGGCACCACCGGCTTCTCGGCGCAGGCCAAGGCGGAGCTGGCGGGCCACGCGCGCAAGATCCCCCTCCTCATCGCGCCGAACATGAGCGTCGGCGTCAACGTGCTCTTCAGGCTGGTGGCCGAGGCGGCCCGCGCGCTGGGGCCGTCCTACGAGGTCGAGATCGCCGAGATCCACCACCGCGCCAAGAAGGACGCCCCGAGCGGCACCGCGCTGCGCCTCGCCGAGGTGGCCGCCTCTGCGCTGGGCCTCGACCCGCAGGCGGCCTTGGTCTACGAGCGCCACGGTGACGCCACTGCCCGCGCGCCCGGCACCATCGGCGTGCAGTCGCTGCGCGGCGGCGACGTGGTGGGGGACCACACCGTCCTGTTCCTTGCGGATGGCGAACGGCTGGAGTTGACCCACCGGGCATCCAGCCGCGACAACTTTGCCCGCGGGGCAGTGCGGGCAGCGCGTTTCCTGGTTGCGCAGAAGCCAGGCCTTTACGACATGCAGGACGTCCTGGGGTTCCGGAAATGATCCAGATCGCGCGCTACCTCGGCCAAGACGGCGAGATCCTCGAAGGTGTGGTGCAGGGCGACGAGGTGGAGGAGATCTCCGGCCTCGATCCCATGCTGCAGGGCGGGCGGCGCGTCGGCGGAAAGCGCAAGCTCGCCGAGGTGCAGCTCCTCCCGTGGGGGATGTCGCGGAAGATCGTCGCCATCGGCAAGAACTACCTCGACCACGCGAAGGAGCTCGCCAGCGAGGTCCCCAAGCAGCCGCTCATCTTCATGAAGCCGACCACCGGCCTGCTCGGCCACGGACAGGCCATCGTGCTGCCGCCGCTCTCGGTCTCCAAGGAAGTCCACCACGAGGCGGAGCTGGCGGTGGTGATCGGCAAGCGGCTGCGGCGCGCGTCGGAAGCCGAGTGCGCGAGAGCGATCGCCGGCGTCACCTGCCTGAACGACGTCACCGCGCGCGACATCCAGAGGGCCGAAGGCCAGTGGACGCGCGCCAAGGGCTTCGACACCTTCTGCCCCGTGGGGCCTTGGCTGAGCGTGGGCCTCGACTGGTCGAACCTGCGCGTGCAGTGCCGGGTCAACGGCGTGGTCAAGCAGGACGGGCGGTCCAAGGACCAGGTCTTTCCCCTGCCGCGCCTGCTCGCCTTCATCTGCGCGGGGATGACGCTGGAGTCGGGCGACGTCGTCTCCACCGGCACGCCCGCGGGCGTCGGGCCCATCGAGGCCGGAGACATCGTCGAGGTGGAAGTGGAAGGCGTCGGCGTCCTGCGAAACGAGGTTCGCGCAGAGTGAAACCGGCGCTCAATCCGTTGTTGCCCCGGCTCGCCGGGTACATGCAGGAAACGGCCAACGCGCAGCGCGAAGAGGCGCTGAAGTCGGGCCGGCCGCTCTACGATTTCGGGATCGGCGATCCGCGCGAGCCGACGCCGGAGCTCATCCGCAAGGCATTGCGCGACGCCATACCCGAGGTCTCGCAATATCCCTCCATCTCCGGATTGCCGGCTTTGCGCAAAGCGGTTTCGGCCTATCTGCAAA
>WNFI01333618.1_pt1 | contig 39648 bp, 29 predicted proteins | sample 5400471 | NCBI WGS metagenome assembly WNFI01 (sample SAMN13153348, study PRJNA577476) | soil metagenome | isolation source: 100 cm saprolite on Douglas fir-dominated hillslope | place: USA:California | collected 2013-09-17 | reverse complement strand
ATCCGCCACCGGCTGTCCGACGGCCGCCCAGTCCGGCGATTCATCGTCGCGGGCCCTCCTCAGTGCCTCCTGCATGGACCGCAAATGGCTCTCGCCGCGCAATTCGGGCAGGCCGGCCCGCCGCAGCAGCGGACGCAGCGCCGGATTGCCAAGGGCTGTCTTGTAGAATCTGGCGAGATGCCGGTCGCCGCCCTGGTGGCGCAAAAGCAACGGGTCGCACAGATCGTAGAGGGACGGTCCGTCCTTTCGCGCCGTCAGCGCCCGGTAGGCGGCGCCGGCGAAATACCGAACATTCATGGAGTCTCTTTCCGGGCGCCCCCGCCCGTCCCCCGCCAAGCCGCACCATTTCCGCCCTGCGCCCGCCGCCGCCTGAGGACGAGCTGCAAGCCATTGAAAAACTATACGAATAGACGGGAAAAACAAATGTGATGGGAGTCACAGAGGTCCGCCCCGATTGCCGACAAGCTGCAGTCACCGACGATGGGCTTCCCTGAGCCTGGCCTGCAAGGCGATTTCCGACAAGTAACCTTAAGCCCGGCCGGGTCGGGTTCCGGGTTGCCCAAAGCAGTCAGGCAGGTTAACAGTCTCTTTGCTGCGGTGCCGCAATTTGTGCACAATTGATCCGCACTAAGGCCGGCTCCCCTCAAACCAAAATCGACGTTGGCGCGACCTATCTGCGCGCCGTAGCGATGATCAGGAATGAACCGTTATGAATGTTCGGCAGTTAAGCGTATCCCGCCGCTCGATCACGATCGCCGCAGCACTGGCGGGGCTGGTCTCGCTGGCACTTGGCGCCCACGCCGCACTGTACATGCGGACCCCGGATGCCGCGAAGGCAATCGCGGCCGCCGAAAATGGCGACTCTGTGACAACGGCTCCGCGGATCGCCCTGGTGATCGGCAATGGCCACTATCCCGACGCCAACGCGCCGCTGACTCAGTCCATCAATGATGCGCGGGCGCTGACCAGCGCTCTGCGGCGCGATGGCTTCGATGTTGATGTCGTGGAGGACGCCAGCAAGGACGATATGCGCCGTGCGGTCGAGCGTCTGAAATCGAAGATCCGGCCCGAATCGGTCGTCATGTTGTTCTTCGGCGGATATGGCGTTCAGGTGGGCCGCGAAAGCTATATGATTCCGGTCGATGCGGCGATCTGGAAGGAAACCGACGTTCGGCGCGACGGGACGAGCATCGAATCGGTTCTGGCTGCGATGAAGGAGCGTGGGGCTTACGCCAAACTCGTCATCATCGACGCCTCGCGGCGCAATCCCTACGAGCGCCGCTTCCGCGCATTTTCCCATGGTCTGGCGCCGATCGACGCGCCTGAAAACGCGCTGATCCTTTCGTCAGCCACACCGGGAAAAGTCGCCGACGATTCCAAGGGCCAGTACAGCGTATTGATGGCTGAGCTGCTCAATAACCTCAATGCCCAGGTCGGCGTCGAAGCGGCATTCAGCAAGACCCGCGTCGCCATCTCGCGCGCCTCCGAAGGGGAGCAGGTCCCGTCGGTTTCGTCCTCCCTGGTGGAAGACGTCCGTTTCGGGTCAGGCGTTGCGGCTGCCGCCGACAAGGCCGGCAGTTAAGGTCAGCTCTCGTTTCTGCAAGTCACACCCCGAAGACGCGATCGCTTCGACGAGAGCGCAATCCCATCGAATTGAATCGCGATTGCGCTCTAGGTTTTGGTTTTGTCGCGTCACGCGAACCGGTATCCACTTCGCTTGAAAACGCTCTATTTTGATTTTGTCGCTGCGCTGGCTGTCACGGGCCGGACCGGATCGCCTTCGCGCAGCAGCGCCCCCGCGCGTGCCACCACGATGTCGCCTTCCGCAATTCCCTCGCGGATTTCCATCTGGCCGGCTGACATCAATCCCACCTCGACGCGCCGTGTTTCGACCCGCTGACGCCGCACCACCTGGACGACAGTGCCGCCGGTACCGTAGAGGACGGCGGTCAACGGCACCGCAACGCCGCAGCTTTCGCCGGTTTTGATCAAGGCACGTCCGGCCGAATTGACCAGCAGACGCTTCGTCGACGTGATCGACACGAATACCTGACCGAGCTGGCTGTTGGGCTCTACCGTTGCAGACACCCGACGAACCTTGCCTGCCATCTCACCCGCGCCGACGATCTTGATTCTCGCCGATTGATTGACGGCGAGTTTCGAGAGGTCCCTTGTCGAGACCTGGCCGACGAGATCGAATTCATTGCGGGCAATGACGCTGAAGAGCGGCTCGCCTTTGGCGGAGGCTATTGTTCCGGTCACGGCAGACGAATTGCCGATCAGGCCGGCGACGGGGGCCTGAACCGGAATAGCTCCTCCTTCAGGCAGGCTGAGCCGGGCGAGAGTCTGACCGGCCGTCACCGTCTCACCGGCATCTACCAGCACTTCCGCCACCTTCAAGCCGGGCCGGTCCGGACGGACCGCGACCTCGTCCTTCGCAATGAGAACTCCGGAGACCTCGACGATGGCCGAGAAGCAGAACTTTGCCGCCTTGAGGACAGTGACCGCTGCGCCTTTCGGGACGTCCGTATCCTCGGCGGCGCGGCATTGCTGAGATGCCGTGCAAATCGACGCCGCGACAATCAGTGTCGCGACGAGCCTGGCTTGCTCGCGTCGAGGTCGGCTTAACCATGAACCGATGACCGAACGCGGCGGCCGATCCGGCCGTAAAGACGTCCACAAAAAATCGCCTGCAGCAAAATTGATGATCGGCATTGCAATTCCGCTTTCAAAACCATCGAGACCGAACCTGCCGGGTTGCCCCGACACCCTTGATGATGCGACTCTATTGAAGGGCGGCTCTGGAGCCAAGCGGCGAAGGCCGATAGCAGCCATCAATCCGTCGACCAATGGACCAATGGGTCACGGCCGTCACGACGAGCTGCGTCTGCCGACGGCCGACAGCGCTGCACCGGGCATTTTGAGCTCTTCGGCCGGCTCGTTCCAGCGCAGGATTTCCACGGCCAGCACGGGGTGATTGAAACCCTTCAAGTTCAATGCGTCGATCGGGGCCGCCTCGGCCCATTGCTCGACCATCCCGAAGGTGCGCTGGCTGGCCACGATCTGACCGGCCTTTGCCTCGTCGCAAAGCCGCGAGGCAAGATTGGTGACGCTCCCGATCGCGGCGTATTCGAGCCGGCGTTCGAAGCCGATCTGCCCGAGCGTGGCGTAGCCCAGTGCGATTCCAACGCCAAATCCCAGACTATGGCCGCGGTTGCGCCATTTCTGGGTAAGCACCCCGATGCTGTCACGCATTTCGACCGCCATCTTGACGGCGCGCCTGGTGTGATCGGGAAACTGGATTGGCGCGTTGAACAGGATCATCACGCCGTCGCCGGCGTACCTGTCGAGCGTTCCTTCGTAGCGGAAAATAAGTTCGCCGAGGGCCGCATGGTATTCGCGCAGCACGTTCATGGCTTCTTCCGGCTCGGTGCTCTCGGTAAAGGCCGTGAACCCGCGCAGGTCGCAGAACACCACGGTGACTTCGCGCCGGTGGCTGTCGAGCAGCGAATCGTGGCCGTCGGAGGATGCGATGAGCTGCGCCACTTGTGGCGCAAGAAAGCGCTCGAGGCGCCGGATGCGTTCGATTTCAGCCAATTGCTTTTCGACCCGCTCCTCAAGCGACCTGTTCCAGTTCAGCAGTTGATCGGTTTGCTCCTGCAGCTTGCCGGCCTGTTTCTGGACGGTCTCGTGGGCGGATGCCAGCTCGTGGTTTTTTTGATCCACTTCGTGGAACAGCCGCGCGTTGCGCATCGCGAGGATCGATTGATGCGCGAAGGTCTGCATCAATCCGATCAGGTTTGACGGAAACTCGCCGGTGTTTTTCCGCAGCACGATCAACGAACCGAGGATGCCGGTCTGATCGACCAGCGGCACGACCAGAACGGAATGAAAACCGGCCGCGACCACGACGTCCTTGAGCAACGGATCGGAGGCGTTGGCGAGATCGGAGATCGCGATCGGCTGGCCCTTCGTCGCCGCCTCACCGAGCAGGCTGCCTTCCTGGTCGATCGCGAGGTGTTCGCCGGCTCCGGGATTGCCGATCCCAATGGCTTCGACGAGGTCAAACCCGCGCTTTCCTGCGTCGTAGCCGTAGATTAGCACCGCGTCGGCCCGGGTGATTTCCAGCGCCCTTGCCGCGACGGTCGGCAGCACGGCATTGAGATCAAGCGATGACGCCACGGCGCGCCCGACTTCTTCAAGAACCTTGAGTTCATTGACCGACTGGGCGAGGTCGCGGGTGCGTTCCTTCACCTTCCATTCGAGGTCCGAATAGGTTTCGTGAAGCTGCCCGGCCATGCTGTTGAACTGGTCGGCAAGTTCCTCGAGTTCATCCGCGGTCCTGACTTCGATGCGATGCCCGAAATCACCGCCGCCAAGGCGTCGCGCGCCATCGCGCAGCGCGCGGATCGGAATCAGCATCCGGCGGGCCAGCAGCGTGCCGGCAAGGATCGCGACCGCAAGGCCAAGCCCGACCAGTAGCGCAGTCCGCATCAGCAGATCGTGGATAGGCGCCAGCGCCTGGCTCAGCGGCTGCTCGAAGACCACCAACCAGCCGAGCTTCGGAACAGGTCTCGAGTCGGTCAACACCGAATGGCCGTCGATGTCGGTCCCGGAATCGAGCGCTTGGCCACCCGGCTTCAGCAGTGCAGCGATCTGCGGCAGCGCTGAAAGGTCCTTTCCTGCGGGCGGGCCCCTTGCCGAACTTGCGAGCACAAGGCCTCGGGGATCCACCACATAGGCGGTGCCGACCCTGCCGACCTGCGCATCGCCGACCAGACCCGACAGGAAACGGAGATCGATTTCGGCGACGGTAACGCCGGCGTCATGCCCCGAATGGGCCACGGCGATCGACATGAAGGGGCGTGAATCGCGGAAGAAAGCCGGCGCGAAGGTGACGCCTCTGGCGACCGTCTGGGTGAATCTCAGATCGCGGGAGAAGTCCTCGGCGCTGCCGATCGACACCGTGGAGCGGGTCAAGCGAAGTTGCTCGCGGCCGGATCCGTCGAGCTGGAAGATCTGGCTGACGGCCGGCACCTGGTTCATCAACTGGGCGTAGTCGGCCCTGTGCTGTTCGACCGTGACCACGCTGGCGCGCGTCACCCAGCTGATTTGCCGTTCGAGCTCGGACGTCGTCTGCTCGATCTGGCGCGCGGCGGCCTCTGCCTTCTCCGACATTGCATTGGTCAGCGCGGTCCTGGTTTCGCGATAGCTGATCCAGATTTCCAGGGCGCCGTTCACCGCGAGCACGAACACTACCAGGCCGACGAACGAAACGACGTATTTGGCGAACAGGCCCTCCCGGCGAAACCAGATTATATCCTTGACCCCGATCATCCGGATCCCCGTACGCGTCGCCGGCCGGTGCTCGCATGCGATGCAACTTGTCCGAGAAGCTCCAGCCGCAGTGCCGGCGGTCTCAGATCCTGCTTTTAGCACAATTTGAGGGGGATCGGCGGCGCGGCGATCGACGCGGTTTTTGGATTTTGGCCGTCAGCGGCCAAACAGCTGCTTGAGAATTCCGTTCATCGGCGACTGTTCGTCCGGCGCGGGTGGCTTGCTCTGAGGTTCTTGCGGGGCTGCTGGCGTTCGGGTCGCTGCGCCCAATCCCTGCTGGATCAGCGTTCCCAGGGTGTCTCCCAACTTGCCGCCGAGCTGGTCGGATATCCCGCCGTCCGCGCCGAACAAGCCTTTGCCCATTTCCCGGAGCTTGCCATAGGCGGCGTCGGGATTGTCCAGAATACCGGCCATGTCGGGATAGATGCTCGGCGCGCTCCAGGGACCCTGCACGACGACGGGAATCCCGAGGCCGACCGGATCGGCGGCGCCGCCTTGTCCCTCAATGGTCATCACAAGCTTTGGCTCGACCCGGAACGAGAGCGATTTCGCGGCAAGATCGACGGTGCCCGCGCCGTTCATGCGCACCAGCGGACCAACGAGCACGAGATCGCGGCTCGTCGCCTGACCTCGTTCGATACTGAACGATGCGCCAAGCTGCGACAGGTCGGTGGTTTCATCCTTTCCCTCCTGCCATCCCGACAGCGTGCCCGAGGTCAGCGACCGGATCATCTTGGCAACGTTGAGTCCCCGAATGGCGCCATCCTGGAAATTGACGAACGCCGATCCGTTGAGACTGGACAGGATCGCGCGCTGGCTGTCGCCGGTACCGCGAACGCCGATTTTCGCCTGCATCTTGCCGTCGAGTTTGTCGAAATCCGCTAGGCTGGACAACAGCGGCAGCGCACGGACGCCGATGAGGTCACCGCGCAGCGTGTAAGCGGGGCTGTTCGCCGTCACATCGATGCCGAGTTCGCCGTCGGCTTCACCGCCATAGACTCCGAGATGCGAAAATGCCGCCTTGAGCACGCCGCTGCCAAGCGCAGCATCAACCGATGCCGGCGCCAATCGGGCGTCGCCGATATTGAGTTCGGCAGCAGAAATCCGGATCTGGGCATCGACGTAGTTCAATCCGGAAAGGTCGATCTTTTCGTCGCTCCAAATCTGACTGGCTTGTTGCGTATCGGCGGCCCCGGATTGCGCGCGGGTTGAAGTCCCGACATCAAGCCGCTGGAAGTCGAGATCCACTTTTACCAGCGGCTTGCTGGCAAGGTCAGCCGAAGCCCATCCGTTGAACTGGTCGTCGCCGAGGGCTCCGGTCAGTCCGTTGATCATCAGGACCGAACCATTGAAGCGGACCTCGGCTTTGGCCGACAGCGGCAGCCGCAGCAGGCCGGGCGCTTCGAGCGTCATCTCGACAGGAATGTTCTGCCGCTCCTGCAGCACCGCGGGAGCAGTCGCCTTGATCCCGAATTTGAGCGGATGCTCGCCCAATCGGGCGCTGCCCGCGACGTCGACCCTCCGGTCCGCTCCCGCGCTGGCGTCGGCATTGATGCCAATGATGCGATTTTCCACGCGATCCCTCGGGCTGGAAAAAACCACGGCGCCGTCGATAATCGTCATGTGACCGACAGGGAAAGCCTTTGCGTTGTCGCCGGATGACGTCGCTGGCTTTGCGGGATTGTCGATCCGCGGGCTGCGCTCGCGCAGCAACGGAACCTGCAGGACCGGGCGGACGATGGTGAGTTCGCCGATTTGCGGATGACCCGACAGCACGCTTTGCAATGGAATGTCGGCCTGGATGCTGCCGACCGTCAGACGGTCGCTCACCTCGCGGTCCTTAGGATCCACAAGCGTGACGTCGTGCACCGTCACGTTCAGCGACGGCCACACGCCAAGCCGGGTCGCGCCGGCTACGACAATTCGATATCCGGTTTCGCGCTCAAGGCGCCCCTGGATCGCTGAGGTCACGAAGCCCGAGGGAATTCCGATCATCAGAAGTGCTGCGACAACGACGATCAACACCGCGAGCGCGGCACCGGTAATTTTCAGTGCTTTCATGTCGACATTCCAAACCGTGAAAGCGGCATCGCGGGAGATACAATCACGCGTGATCGCTCAGGCAAACCTTGTTTTCGAACCCAAACCCTGCCGGTCCATCAAAAATAATCAGGGGTGCTGCAAAATTATGTGACTTATGACACATTTCGGCATGAGCCGTTCCGGCGGGATGCCGACCGAAAGAGGAGAAAGAGGAAAAGCCTGCTCCTTCAATATATTAGCAAAAATTTCAATGCCAGAGAGCGATCCAATTTACGAAGTCAATCCAGGGTTTGGGACGCATTGCAATGAGCACTCAGGCTGAGTTTGCCGTAATTCTCAAGATGAATCCGTTGTTCGCGGACCTCGGCGCCGATGAACTGCAGCGGATCTCGGGCCTTTGCCATACCCAGCAACTTGCCGCCGGCGAGTTGCTGTTTCAGAAAGGTGACAAGGGCGACGCCCTGTTCGGGGTTCGGAGTGGCCAGATTCGCATCGAAACCGGTACGTCGGATGGGTCCCGCCTGACACTGAATTTCCTTGGTCCCGGTGACCTGTTTGGCGAAGTTGCAGTGCTCGATGGCCAGCGCCGAACCGCCGACGCGACGGCCGGCGAAGCGACCGAGTTGTTCGTGCTCCGGCGCGAAGACTTTCTCGCCCATCTCGAACGCGAGCCGCGCGTGGCGGTCAAACTCATCACGTTGCTCTGCCAACGGATTCGCTGGATGAGCGAGCGGATGGAGGAATCCGTCCTGCAGCCGTTGCCGGTGCGGCTGGCGCGCCGGCTTTGCGCGCTGGCATCGGATTTCGGATCGGAAGTGCATATTTCGCAGGAACAGCTCGGCGTTTTCGTCGGCGCGGCGCGTGAGAGCGTCAACCGTCAATTGCAGCTGTGGCGCAAAGACGGGATTCTGGATCTGCAGCGAGGCCGTATCCTGCTGCTGAATATGAGCCGATTGACCGCGGTGGCGCGCAACGAATAGGCGTCGGGGTGCCTCGTGCAGGAGCGAACGCCCCAGGATGAGACACTAATCTATTTGTGCTCAAGCACGGGCGGAGCACCTTTGGGGTGCGTGGTTGGATGTTCGGTCTCGGTATTCGTGAGCAGGCGCTTGCCAAAGCGCCACGACAACTGGCCGAGGTCGTCCATCATCATGAACATCGCCGGCACGAAGATCAGCGACAGCACCGTCGAGAACACCAGGCCGCCGATCACCGCGAGCGCCATCGGCGAGCGGAATTCACCGCCGGCACCGAACGCCAGCGCGCTTGGCATCATGCCCGCGGCCATGGCGATGGTGGTCATGACGATCGGCCGCGCGCGCTTCATGCCGGCGTCGATAATCGCCTCGTGACGCGGCTTGCCGTCGCGGATCGCTTCGACCGCAAATTCGACAAGCATGATGGCGTTCTTGGTGACGATGCCCATCAGCATCAGAATTCCGATCCAGACCGGGGTCGTGAGCTGCTTGCCGGTCAGCAACAGCGCCATGATCGCGCCGCCGATCGACAGCGGCAGCGAGAACAGGATGGTGATCGGCTGCAGGAAGGTCCCGAACAGCAGAACCAGCACTGCGTAGACCATCATCAGGCCGGCGCTGATCGCGGTCGCGAAACCTTCCGAGAGTTCGTTGAGGCTTTCGGCGTCTCCCGAAGGGCTGACCTTGACGCCCTTCGGCAGGCTCTTCATCACCGGCAAGTCGTAGATTTTCTTGGTGGCGTCGCCGAGCGCGGCGGTGCCGACGAGATCGGCCGCCACGGTGGCCTGACGTTCCCGGTCGTAGCGGTTGATGCTGGTCGGGCCCTGATCGAGCTTGATGTCGGCCACGACGGACAGCGGCACGCCGCCGCGGCCACCGCCCAGCGGCACCCTTAATTGCTCGAGCACTTGCAGATCGGCGCGTGCGGCGTCCTCGAGCTGGACGCGAATTGGCACCAGCCGGTCGCCGGCATCGAACTTGGCGAGTGCCGGACCGACGTCGCCGATGGTCGCCACGCGGATGGTTTCCGACAGACCCTCGGTAGAGACCCCGAGCCGTGCCGCCAGATCGGCCCGCGGCTGGATGCGCAGCTCGGGCCGGTCGAGCGAGGTTTCCGAAATCACGTTGGCGATCAGCGGAATCCGCTTCATCTGCGTCGCCAGCTCATTGGCGACGTTGCCGACGATCCCGCTATCCGCGCCGGTCACGACCAGCGATATGGCGCGCAGGCCGTTCTCGTCGAGGAACCAGTACCTGATGTCCGGGACGTTTTCGAGTTCGCTGCCGATCGCGAGCTCGAGTTCGCGCTGCGTGATCTTACGGTCCGCTTTCGGCGTGTAGTTGATGATCAGCGCGGCGCGCCGCACCTCGAAAGTCCCCGGCGGCACCCGGCCGCCATCGACGAACACGCTCCTGACCTCCGGCCGCTTGCGCAGGCGGTCGACAATCTCTTCGGTCGTCTTCTCGGTGAAGGCGAGCTGCGAGCCCGGCGGAAGCTCCATGGCCAGCAGCGATCGCGCGGTGTCCTGCGCCGGCAGAAAGCCCTGCGGCAAGAGCCCGATGCTCCAGATCGACGCCGCAAAAATGCCGAAGCCGATCAGCACTGTGACGAAGTAGTGGTTCACCGACCACGTCACCAGGCTGGTGTAGGTCCGCAACACCCGTCCGGGCGGCGGGGCGTCGTGCGGATAATCCTTGAGGAAGTAGGCAGCCAGTACCGGGGTGACGAACCGCGCCGCCAGCAGCGAGAAGAACACCTGCACCGATACGGTAATGCCGAACTGCTTGAAGAACTGGCCGGCGATGCCGGACATGAAGCTCGCCGGCGCGAAGATGGCGATGATGGTGAGGCTGATGGCGATCACGGCCAGGCCGATTTCGTCGGCAGCCTCCAGCGCGGCGCGATAGGGCGACTTGCCCATCCGCATGTGGCGCACAATGTTCTCGATCTCGACGATAGCGTCATCGACGAGAATTCCGGTTGAGAGCGTGATGGCGAGGAAGCTGACAAGGTTCAGCGAGAAGCCGAGGATGTCCATCGCCCAGAACGCGGGAAAAATCGACAGCGGCAGCGAAATCGCGGCGATGACGGTGGCGCGGAAGTCGCGCAGGAACAGGAATACGATAATGACCGCCAGCGTCGCGCCTTCGAACAGCGTCGAGATGGCGGCCTCATAATTGCCTTTGGTGAAATCCACCGAGGTATCGATCAGCTTGAGATCGACGTCGGGATAGGCCGCCTTGAGCGCGTCGATGCGCTTCTGTACCGCCGCGGCGACGACCACGTCGCTGGCGCCCTTGGAACGCTTGATGCCGAGCGCCACCACGGGTTCGCCGTTGAAGCGCGCAAAGGTGCGGCGATCGGCAATGGTGTCGGTGACAGTGCCGAAGTCGTCGAGACGCACCTCGCCGCCGCCGAACAGCGGAATCATCGTTCCCGCGAGATCGTTCAGCGTCTTGGCGCCGGCAAGCGTTCGGATCGCCTGGTCGTTCTTGCCGATTTCGGCCCGGCCGCCGGCCAGATCGACATTGGTTCCGCGCAGCCTGTGGCTCACGTCGACCGCAGTCAGCCCCGCCGCCTGCAGGCGATCCGGATCGAGCGATACCAGGATTTCGCGTTCGACACCGCCGATGCGCTCGACCTGGGCGACGTTGCGCACGCCCTGCAGTGCCCGCTTGACCACGTCATCGACGAAATAGGAGAGCTGTTCCGGCGTCTTGCCGGGTGAGATCGCGGCATAGGTGACGATCGGGAGCCCGATCACGTCGACGCGCTGGATCAGCGGCTCGTTGACGTTTTGCGGCAGATTGCTGCGCACGCGCGTGACGGCATCCTTGACGTCATTGAGCGCGCGGTCGGTATTTGTCTCCAGCGCAAACTGGATCGTGGTCAGCGACAGGCCGTCGGTGATCGACGATGAGATGTGGCGCACGCCCTCGACGCCGGAGACGCCGTCCTCGATGGTCTTGGTGACCTGCGCTTCCAGCTCGGCCGGCGCCGCGCCGAACTGAGACACGGCGACCGAGATCACCGGAATATCGGCGCTGGGCAACCGCGTGATCGCGAGCTTGGTAAAACTGATCCAGCCGAGCACGAGCAGGATGATCGAGAACACGATGGAAGGAAGCGGATGACGGATCGACCATGCTGAAATATTCAGTGCCATTACCGTACTCGCGACCGATCCAGTTCGTCGGCGAACATCGGCTTGATCTGATCGCCATCATGCAGCGATGTACCGGCGTCGGCCACCACGATTTCGCCCTCGTTCAATCCTTCGAGGATTTCGGTCGAGGTGTCCGACACCAGCCCGACCTTGATCCTCCGCGTCTCGACCGTATTTCCTTTGACCACCTGGACCGTCAGATGGTCAATGGCGGACCGCGGCACTGCAACTCCGTCGCAACTGCGCTTGGCGTCGATATTGACGCGGGCGAACATTCCCACTTTGAGGGATGGGTTATTGCTAAGCGAAAGCCGGACGTGACCGATCTGGGTTCTGCGGTCGATCTCGGGCGAGACGAGCCTGACCCGTCCGACCAGATCGGGCTCGTTGTCCCTGCTGATCCGTGCCGTCGCTCCCGGATTGAGCTTCAAGAGATGGATGGCGGGGATTTCTGCATCCAGCTCGATTTCATTGTTGATGGAAATTCGGAACATCGGTCCGGCCTGCGGCGACGCGGGCGCTCCGACAATGGTGTTGACCTGTATCACCAGCCCCGCGGCCGGCGCGCGCAACGAAACCGGCGCCGGCTTTGCGGTTCCGGGCCCGGCTGGCGGGGTTAGACGGGCCAGTTCCTGGTTCTCGGTGACAAGGTCGCCTTCCCGGACCAGAAGCTCTGAGACCTTGGAGCCTTCGGAATCGACGCCAGCCAGCGCCTCCCTGCGCGGCACGAAAAATCCGGTGCCCCTGACCATGTCGGAGAAGCAGGCCTTGGTCGCTCGCGCGACGATCACCAGAGCGCCACTGGGTGAACCGGTCTCTTCCGCGCGCAGCGACCGCACGCCGAGATTGCCGGCGACAATGACAGTCGCCAGCGCGAGCGTCGCAAGAGGCTTCGTGAAAGGGCGGAGAGCCGTCATTGCTTGATCGATCCGGATCAGGATTGATGTGGCACCAGAGGATATCGATCGGTGCAGCGGCAGGTTATTCAATCTACACGGGCTGCCGTCAATCCACAAAAGAAACAGCGCCCGCGAGACGCTGAACGCTGTGATGGTGCGGCGCCCCTAGGTGATTTGGAGCGCGATCGGACGCAAAACCGGTTTCCGCTTCGGCCGATTGCGCTTCATGGATCACTTGGATGCGGTGGTCTTGTTGGCCATGTTGACGACCTGAACGCGGCGGTTCGCCGGGTCCATCGGGTTGCCTGGATCCTTGGGCTTGCTCTTGCCATATCCGACCGTCACCAGGTCTGTGCCGGCAATGCCGAATTTGTCGACCAGATAGCGCTTGATTGAATCAGCGCGGCGTTCGGAGAGATCCTGGTTGTAGGCCTCGCCGCCGATCGCATCGGTATGGCCGGCGACGACGAAGGTCGAGCCCTTCAGATCTGGGCTGGTAAGAGCCTTGCCGAGCGCCTGAACCGCAGTCTGCGCCTTTGCGCTGATGTCGGCGGAGTTGTAGTCGAACGTGATCTCCAGGTCGATATTCGGCCTGTCCTTAGCAATGGCCGCGATCTGCTCGCGCTCACCGGTTGACAGCGACCGCGTATTGCGGTTGCGCAGGGTTTCGACAAACTTTCCTTCCGCGGCGCTTACGGCGGGATCGGCAGGAGGCGCGATCGATAGACCCCGGGTGAGCGGCTTCTTGGAAGCGAGTGCCTTGAGGATCTGATCTGCAGTGACATCGTCGCCGGCCAAAGCCATTCCCGCGGTCATCGACAGCGCGGCCCCGATCGCGAGGAGCGCGCGCATCGCTTTCAGATTTCGACTTCCAGACATGCTTGTCATTGTCGTCCCCTTCTGCGCTGCCGGCGCTGGTTCAATCCCGTTGCAAAATGGTCGGCCAACCAGTCCGCCGCATTGGTTCCCTGCCTCAAAGGCAGTCATTAAAATAATTAGTCGTTTAGTTGGTCGTGTCTGGCGCGTCCAAAGTTCAAATGACGAGCTCAAACGACAGACTTGGGAATTTGACAGATTTGGGAACTCATCCGTCAACGCACACCGTAACTTGCGAATTCCTTTACAATATTCGGATCCATCGCCTTGGCATTGGCAATGTCGAGGTCGCCTTCCGCCGCAGCGCCGCTGCGCTGTTTGGCCAGGCCGCGCCCGTAAAGCGATGAGGTCAGTCTCGGGTTGATCTTCAGCGCCGCATCGAAATCCGCGATGGCATTTTTCGTCTGCCCGCTTTTCAGGTTGACGAGGCCACGGCTGTCGAGGGCATCGACAAAATTAGGACGCAGCCGAAGCGCCTCGTTGCAGTCTTTCAGCGCCGATTGCAGATCGCCGACGACGGTGCGCGCCCAGCACCGATTGTTGAAGGCTTCCACGTCCTTGGGGTTGAGGCGGATCGTATCGTCGAAGTCCTTGATGGCACGGGAATATGCGCCCTTGCTGGCATAGACCTGCCCGCGCCGATACAGCGCGTTCGCATCGTCGGGATTGCTGGCAAGTCTGCCGGTCAAATCCTTGATGGTCGGATCATCCGCAAGGGCGAGCACCGCCTTTTCGTCATCCTTTGTGCCGGATGCGGGAGGCTCCACGACGTCCTGCTTCGGCGGCTGAGCGAGAGGCGGCGGTGCGAGGGGTGGCGGCGACTTGGTCGCTTCCTCGCGAACTGGCGGGACAGGCGCCGGGGCGGGAGGCTTGGCGGTTGCAATGGGGGGGACAACGGGCGGTGGTGCCTGCGTGCGCTGCCCCGGAATGAAGGAAAAGTCCTCGGCCAGCGAGGACGAAATCCACGGCACCTGCTCGCTTCGGGATGCGCGGGTGACGCCGACGCGGGTGCGGTTGAGCGTTTCCTCAGCCATCAGGTCGGGAACGCGAATTTCCTTGAGCAGTTCACTCACGAACAAACTGTGCTCGCCGCCGCTATCGCTGACCACCGAACTCAGCGCCGCCGAATACATCACCAGCGTTCCGCTCGGTGCGATCACCGGCGCCAGGCCTGCCGAAAAACTGCGGAACCGGCGCTCGAAGGGATTGCGGCGGGACGCGTCAAGCAGCGCAATCTTGACGCCGGCGCCCCGACTGTTGATCTCACCGAGGATGGTCTCAAGGCTGGAACCGTCGCGGCGAACGTCCGGCTCGGTCCAGATCTGCGCATCGACCGGGATCAGGTAACTCTGGCGGCCGGACTGAACACCGAACCCGCTGAAGAAAACCAGCACCACCGAGCCAGGCTTGATCTTTCCATAGAGCCGGTCAAGCGCGCGGCGCATCGCGTCGCCCGACAAATTTTCTCCGACTTCAACGTCGAAGCCATCGCGCTTGAGTTCGTCGGCGACGTCGTGGGCGTCGTTGATGGGCTCCTTCAACGGCGCTTCGGCATCCGGATATTTTGCGTTTCCGATGACGAGCGCGATCCTGTCGCCGCGGTTGTCTGCCGCGACCGATTGGACAACCGGCGCGACAGACAAAATCAGAATAAAAAGCAAGGCTAAGCGGATTTTCATTCGACGCCGGTTCCAGGCAATGGGCGCCGATCCCAGCTTGCGCCACGGCGACCTTACTCTACGCGATCCGCATTATCAAACCGGGCCAATCGCCGGTGTCAACCGTCAGCGAAAATCTTGACGGGCGCGACAATTGATCGCGCTCGTGATCGCTCGCGGATTTCAAAGCCTTTGGCGACAAAGCCCGAACCTCGCGCGAATGTTGAGTACGGCCATGGCTGATCAGGTTCAGCCATGATTCAGCATTGGCCGGCAATCCTACGACGCGATCACCGCGACGCCTCTTCGCGCGCGGCCATGTTGACGATCTCAACCCGACGGTTTTCCGCAGCATATGGATCGGCGGCGTTCTTCAGGCCCTTCTTTCCGTAACCGGCGGACACGAGGTTGGCTGCGGGGACGTGATAGTTCTCAATCAGAAAGCGCTTGACGGTTTCGGCCCGGCGTTCCGATAGCCCCTGATTATATTCGTCGCTGCCCTTGGCGTCGGTGTGTCCGCCAAGCATGAAGACCGATCCCGCAAGCTCGCTGCTGCTGAGCGCTTTTCCCAGATTGTGCAACTGGGGCTCAGCCCTGGGCGTCAAGGCCGCGGAATTGTAGTCGAAGTTGATTTCCAGATCGATCTTCGGCCGCTTCGGTGCGAGGGCGGCCATATGCTCGCGATCGTCGAGCGACAGTGAGCGGCTCTGGCCACGAACCCGATTGACGAAGGCCAGATCGTCGGCGCTCATCGACGGTCGCGCGGGCGAGCTCAGGCTCCGGGTTTTCGAGACTTTCAGTCCATCAAGGATTTGCTGGGCCGAAAGGTCTTCGGCCGTCGCTGACTGGAGAGCCGAGGCCATCGCCAGGCCGCTCGCCAGAAACGCCACTGCAAGTGTTCTGCTGAAGTATTTCTGCCGACTCATCATTGTCGCCTCCATCTCATTGAGGTCAGCCGGGCACTGATGCCCGGTGCCGATGGTGGTCATTGTGATCCAAAATCAGTGGTTCTACTGTGACTTTCCTCACGTCCGCGCCGGCGGCAAATAGCCGGCAGAGTCAAACCAGATCGTTTGTGTTTCGCCAGCGGGCGAGCGCCGCACGCTCAAAACGATAGATATTCTAATTATTTGCCGTCCCATCGCTGCTTATTTGCCGTCCCATCGCTGCCAGATCACACAACCTGCAGGCCAATTCCTCGCCGAAACGAGACCGGCGGCCCGGCCAAGCGCCTTCGCGTTGTTTAGCGGTCGCAATGTTGCCCTGACGCCCGAAATGACTGGCAGGCGACCTGTTAAATCTACGTTACGAACGTCCCGCAACAAAGTCCCTGGTCTGCAAATTTGGAGCGTGCCGGATACGGTTACAGTCAGGTCGGATTGGCCGATGCCGCGAGCGACGGCTATTTCGGCAGCTTCCGGCGGTCGCCCGATTGGCTTTGGCGCCTGTCCCTTCGAACGCGCAGCACCCAACCTCGCAGCATGATCGGCTGTCGCGAATTTCGTGCCTGGTGCCTGCGATTTACCGGGCGCCGATGCGCTCGTTCGTGTAGCGCGGCGGGCTCTCAACGTCATTGCGAGCCACCGGGTCGCGCGAACGCGCGCCCGATGATAAACTCCGCGAAGCAATCCAGCCCTCTTGTGCAGTACTGGATTGCTTCGTCGCGGAGTTTATCATCGGGCCGGCCGAAGGCCGGACCCGTTGGCTCATCGCAATGACGAACGACTGGGGTAGACGCTTAATACGCTTCCGCCTCGCTCGCGGTACGGATGGTTTGGACGAGATCGAGATGCTTCTCGATCTTGCCGAGCGCCGATGCAAATTCCTTGCGTTCCTGTGCCGAGAGGCATGACAGGATTTCCTGCTCCTTGCGCTTGAGGCGTGGAATCAATTCTTCATACAGCGCCTCTCCCTTCCGCGTCATCCGCAGCTTGAATTCGCGCCGGTCGTCCTCGTTTTCCACGCGCTCGACCAGCTGCCGCGCCATCAGTGTGGTGACCGCGCGGCTGATGGTGGACTTATGCGTACGCGTGCAGTGCGCGATGTATTGCGCGCTGCAGGCGGCATTGCGGAAGCCCAGCGTGGCGAGCACGCGCCATTCCGGAATGTCGAGCCCGTAGCGCTCCTGATACTCGCCGGACAAGGCGGCGCTGACCTCGGCCGCGAGCCGGTTCAGCCGGAACGGCACAAATCGGAACAGGTCGAGTTTGGCCAAATACCACTCCAATTTGAGTTGACGCCGACCCTGCACGGGCGTTTAGATAGTTGCAAATGAGACTATCTTAAAGGGAGCACGATCCGTTGGCCAGACCTGTCGCGATCCGGAATGTGGCCGAGGCCTGACCCCATGGCGCAGCAGCACACCGCCCAGTTCGGTTATCGCCGTCACCCCGATCAGGATCGCCGCGACGCCGATGCGGCGCAATATCCGGTGGTGGTGGTCGGCGCCGGGCCGGTCGGGCTGTCGCTCGCGATCGATCTGGCGCAGCGCGGCCAATCCGTCGTGCTGCTCGACGATGCCGACCGGATCGGTGGCGGCTCCCGCGCGATCTGTTTCTCCAAGCGCTCGCTGGAGGTGTGGGATCGTCTCGGCGTCGGCGCCCGCATGGTCGACAAAGGCGTGGTCTGGAAGGTCGGCAAGATCTTTCTTGGCCAGGAGATGGTCTACCAGTTCGACCTGTTGCCGGAAGACGGCCACAAGATGCCGGCCTTCATCAATCTGCAGCAATATTACGCCGAAGCCTATCTGGTCGATCGCGTGCAGGAACTGCCCGGCATCGACTTGCGCTGGCGCAACAAGGTGATCGGGCTTGAGCGGCACAACGATCACGTGGTGCTGACTATCGAGACGCCCGACGGAGCTTACCGGCTGCGCGCGGACTATGTCGTGGCGTGCGATGGAGCCCGCTCGGCGCTGCGCGGCATGGTCGGCGCCGAATTTGCCGGCGAAGTGTTCGAGGATCAGTTTTTGATCGCCGACGTCAAGATGACCGCTGAATTTCCCACCGAGCGGTGGTTCTGGTTCGATCCGCCGTTTCATTCCGGGCAATCGGCACTGCTGCACCGCCAGCCCGATGATGTCTGGCGCATCGATCTGCAGCTTGGCCCTGACGCCGATCCCGCGGTCGAGCGATTGCCGGAGAATGTCAGGCCACGCATCGAACGCATGCTGGGTCACGGCGAATTCGAGTTCGAATGGATCTCGATCTACAAATTCCAGTGCAGGCGCATGCAGCGTTTTCTGCATGACCGCGTGATCTTTGCCGGCGATTCGGCGCATCAGGTGTCGCCATTCGGCGCGCGCGGCGCCAATTCCGGTCTCGAAGACGGCGAGAATCTGGCCTGGAAACTCGCCATGGTGCTGCGCGGCGACGCGCCGTCGGCCTTGCTCGCAAGCTATGAGATCGAGCGCGGGCTGGCCGCCGACGAGAACATCCGGGCGTCGACGCGCTCGACCGATTTCATCGCGCCGCATTCGAAGCAGGAACGCCGGCTGCGCCAGGTGGTTCTGTCGCTGGCAAAGGAGGCCGATTTCGCCAAACGCATGGTCAATGGCGGCAGACTCTCCACCCCCTCGGTCTACGACACGCCACTGTCGACGGCGGATGTCGATGCCTGGGCGGCTGGTCCGCGTCCCGGTGCCCATATGGTGGATGCGCCGCTTACCACCGCCGCAGGCGAATCGATCTACCTGACCGATGCCTTCAAATCGGCGGGCGGCGGATTTGTGATGGTGCAGAACGCCAACGGCGCTGCGCAAGGTCTGCATCCAGGGATCAGCCACATCACTATCGGCACCACAGCACCCTTGATCGATCATGCCGGGCTATTCGCGAAGCGCTACGATGCCGCGCCAGGGGCGGCCTATCTGCTGCGCCCCGACGGTTATGTCGCCGCGCGCTTCAGGCATCCGACGCCTGCCGCGGTGAATGCGGCGGTGGCGCGCGCCAGCGGACGGGTTTGAGGAGCGACCATGACGCTTTCAACACGATCCAATTTCGCCGATCCCGATGCCGCCTATCGGCTGGTCGTCGAGGCCCATCGTGGCATCAGCGAGGAGCAAAGCGCCTCGCTCGATACGGCACTGGTTCTCATTCTCGCCAACCATGTCGGCGATCTCGAGGTTTTGCGCGAGGCGATCGCATTGGCAAAGCGGCGTCTGGTGGAGGATAGCCAGCAACAGCAACAACAGTAGTAGAGAGAACGGTTGAGATGGTCATTGCGAGCCAACGGATCGCGCGAATGCGCGCCCGATGACAAACACCGCGAAGCAATCCAGAAGCCACAAGGAGACTGGATTGCTTCGTTGCGGAGTTTATCATCGGGCCGGCCGAGGGCCGGACCCGTTGGCTCCTCGCAATGACGGACTCAGATTCAGTGACAAAATATCGCAAAGGGAAATGAATTGATGGCCAAAGAGTCCGCCAAGGGTTTCGCATCCACCACCGACATGGCGGAGAAGAAAATCACCTTTTCCGAAATCGGTACCGACCTCTATGCGTTCACCGCCGAAGGCGATCCGAACTCCGCTGTCATCGTCGGCGATGACGGCTGCATCGTGTTCGACGCGCAGGCGACCCCGGCGCTGGGCAGCAAGGTGATCGAGCGGGTGCGCACCGTCACCGACAAGCCGATCAAATACGTCGTGCTGTCGCATTATCACGCGGTACGGGTGCTCGGCGCGTCGGCCTTCAAGGCCGAGGCCATTATCGCGTCGCAGGAAACCTACCGGCTGATCCAGGAGCGCGGCCAGCAGGACTGGGATTCCGAATACGGCCGTTTTCCGCGCCTGTTCCAGGATGCCGAGAGCATCCCCGGCCTGACCTGGCCGACGCTTGCCTTCGAGACCGACATGACCATCTATCTCGGCAAGCGCGAGGTGCGCTTGATGTCGATCGGCGCCGGACATACCTCCGGCGATATCGTCGCGTGGGTGCCGGATGCCGAGGTGATGTTCTCCGGCGACCTGGTCGAATACCATTCGGCCTGCTACTGCGGCGATGCGTATCTGCGGGAGTGGCCGTCGACGCTGAACGAACTTCGCGAATTCAATCCGAAGGCGATCGCGCCGGGTCGCGGCGCCGCCTTGAAGGGTCTGTCAACCACGCGCGAGGCCATCGCGATGACCCGCGACTTCGTCACCTCGCTTTATGGCGCCGCGGAAATCTCGGTTGCGAAGGGCCGCAACCTCAAGGACACCATGGCCGCGGCGCGCGAGGTGATGGACCCGAAATTCTCCAGCTTCGCGATCTACGAACACTGCCTTCCGTTCAATGTCTCGCGCGCGTTCGATGAAGCCTCGGGAATCGACGATCCCGTGATCTGGACCGCGGAACGCGACCGCGAAATGTGGGCAAGCCTGCAAGGAGGATGACCATGAATATCAACACGGCCCCCGACGTCATCAACCGCAACACCATCAACGTCACCCCGGGCTACATGTCCGGGTTCGGCAACAGTTTTGAGACCGAGGCGCTGCCCGGCGCGCTGCCGCTGGGGCGCAATTCGCCGCAGCGCTGTTCTTACGGGCTTTACGCCGAGCAACTATCCGGCTCGCCGTTCACCGCGCCGCGCGGCAGCAACGAGCGCTCATGGTTGTATCGCATCCGGCCCTCGGTGCGGCATTCCGGCCGCTTCGCCAAGGTCGATGCAAAACTGTGGCGAACCGCGCCGTGCTTCGAGCATGAGATACTGGTCCAGCAGCTGCGCTGGGATCCGGCGCCGATTCCGAAGGAAGACATGACGTTCCCCGAGGGCGTGCAGACCATGACCACCGCGGGCGACGCCAACACCCAGGCCGGCATGGCCGCGCACGTCTATCTCATCACCAAGTCCATGGTCGACCAGCATTTCTACAATGCGGACGGCGAGATGATGTTCGTGCCGCAGCTGGGCAATCTGCACTTCGTTACCGAATTCGGCGTCATCGATGTCGAGCCCGGCGAGATCGCGGTGATTCCGCGCGGCGTCAAATTCCGCGTCGAGCTTCCCGGCGGCCCGGCGCGCGGCTATCTCTGCGAGAATTACGGCGGCGCCTTCACGCTGCCGGAGCGCGGTCCGATCGGCGCCAATTGCCTCGCCAATGCGCGCGATTTCCTCACCCCCGTCGCGGCCTATGAGGACAGCGACAGGCCTACCGAATTGTTCGTGAAATGGGGCGGCTCGCTTTTCATAACAAAACTGCCGCATTCGCCGATCGATGTGGTGGCCTGGCACGGCAATTACGCGCCCTACAAATATGATCTGCGCACCTTCGCGCCGGTCGGCGCCATCGGGTTCGATCATCCCGACCCGTCGATCTTCACCGTGCTGACGTCGCCGTCGGAAACCGCCGGCACCGCCAATATCGACTTCGTGATCTTTCCGGAGCGCTGGGCGGTGGCGGAAAATACCTTCCGGCCGCCATGGTACCACATGAACATCATGTCGGAGTTCATGGGGCTGATCTACGGCGTCTACGACGCCAAGCCGCAGGGCTTCACCCCCGGCGGCATCAGCCTGCACAATTGCATGCTGCCGCACGGTCCAGACCGCGAGGCGTTCGATCACGCCAGCAACAGCGAGCTCAAACCGGTCAAGCTCACCGGCACCATGGCCTTCATGTTCGAGACCCGGTTTCCGCAGCGCGTCACCGAACATGCGGCGAAATCCGGCACGCTGCAGGACGACTACGCAGATTGCTGGAAGGGACTTGAGAAGCGTTTTGATCCGACCAAGCGGTGAGGCCGATTGTTTGGATGTGATCTGACGGCATGGGGTGCGTCATTGCTCTGCATGTTCAGAGGTCAAGCGACGAAGCAATCCAGAGGGGTGAAGCATTATTGCGACGGCGCTGCGACGGAAGCGCGCTCCCTCTCCCGTTGGGAGAGGGTTGCGACCTATCGATGTGCCGTAACCCCTCACCCGGCTCGCATCGGACAACGCAGTTGCGCTGTCCGATGCGAGCCGACCTCTTCCCAAGGGAGAGGTAACCGAACTCGCACGTTCCGATTCTAGATTAATGGGTCAGAATCTAGCGCCGCGATTTCCCCAGCGGAAGCTTCTGGGTTTCCTTCAGGCGGTCGAGCACGATCGACGAGCGCACATGCGCCACGCTCTGGTGCGGCATCAGCACGTTGTTGACGATATCCGACAGGCTCTTGAGATCACGAAGCACCGCCTTCAGCAGATAATCCGCATCGCCGGTGAGCGAATAGGCCTCCTGGATGTCCTCGACGCGGTTGACCAGCGCGCGGAATTTTTTGGCATTGTCAGGCGAATGGGTGGCGAGCGTGATGTGAATGAAGGCGATGACGTTGAAGCCCAGCGGTTCGCTTGCGAGCTCGGCATGATAGCCGGCGATGACATTCTCTTGCTCGAGCCGCATGCGCCGACGCGAGCATTGCGACGCCGACAGCCCGGCGGCATCGGCGAGCTGTTGATTGGTCAGCCGGCCGTCGTCCTGCAGCGCGGCAAGAATCCTGAGGTCGAAAGGATCAACTGAAACCATGCTTAAAATGCCTCGTTCATGCACAAACCGTGCATGATGATAGCCAAATCACCCCCCATTTGCATGCACCTTGCGTCCGATGTGACTGAATATCCTTTGCAGCAAATCAGGGAGATCAGCCATGGGTCCATTTCCGCACGACGCGCCCGCCGCCGTCATCACAGCCGAGAATCCGATGGGTACCGACGGATTCGAGTTCGTCGAATACGCGCATCCCGAACCTGAAAAACTGCATGCGCTGTTCAAGCTGATGGGTTTTGTGCCGGTGGCGCAGCACAAGACCAAAAAGATCACGGTGTATCGCCAGGGCGACGTCAATTATCTTGTCAACGAGCAGCCCGGCACCCATGGCTGTGACTTCGTCGCCGCGCATGGGCCGTGCGCGCCGTCGATGGCGTTTCGCGTCGTCGATGCCAGGCAGGCCTATCAACGCGCACTGTCGCTCGGCGCCGAACCGGCGGATGCGTCGTCGGCGCAGAAGACGCTGGATGTCCCGGCGATCAAGGGCATTGGCGGCAGCCTGCTGTATTTCGTCGATCGCTACGGCGCCAAGGGTTCGATCTATGACATCGAGTTCGACTGGCTGCGCGAAAAAAATCCGCGTCCCGAAGGCGCCGGGCTGTTCTATCTCGATCACCTTACCCACAACGTCCAGCGCGGCCGCATGGATGTCTGGACCGGCTTCTACGAAAAGCTGTTCAACTTCCGGCAGATTCGTTTTTTCGATATCGAGGGCCGCGCCTCGGGCCTGTTTTCGCGGGCGCTGACCAGCCCGGACGGCAAGATCCGGATTCCGGTCAATGAGGACGCCGGCGATGCCGGCCAGATCGAGGAATATCTGCAGGTCTATCGCGGCGAAGGCATTCAGCACATCGCCTGCGGCGTGCAGGATATCTACCGCACCGTCGAGCGGCTGCGTGCCGACGGGTTGCCGTTCATGCCGTCTCCGCCGGAAACCTATTTCGAGAAGATCGACGCAAGGCTGCCGAAGCACGGCGAGGACACAGCTAGGCTCAAGGGCGATGGCATCCTGATCGACGGCGAGGGCGTGGTCGATGGCGGCCACACCAAGGTGCTGCTGCAGATTTTCTCGGCCAATGCCATTGGGCCGATCTTCTTCGAGTTCATCCAGCGCAAGGGCGACGATGGGTTCGGCGAGGGCAATTTCAAGGCGCTGTTCGAATCGATCGAGGAAGACCAACTCCGCCGCGGCGTGCTGACGCTGAAGGGCGCGGCGTAGGGGGTGCTGCCGAACAGGCGACGCCGAAGAATTCTGACACAACCTCTCAACGTCATGCCCGGGCTTGTCCCGGGCATCCACGTCTTGCTGCGTTGATGGGAGAGAAGACGTGGATGGCCGGGACAAGCCCGGCCATGACGCGGAGAGATCGGCGGCGAAATTTAGCGCTACCTTCCCTTGCTCCACTCGCGCGCAACATTCGCCAGATCCGCCGCCACCGTTTGGCGGATCGCCGAAGGGGTGCGGGAAAAGCGTGGCGCCGGCGCGGGCTGCACCACGCCGTCATGGCTGACGAAGATCTTGCGTTCGGCCATGTGCGGATGATCGGGCGCCTCGGAGAGCGACAGCACCGGCGCAAAGCAGACGTCGGTGCCCTGCATGATCGCGCACCATTCGTCGCGGGTCCTGGTCTTGAACACCGCCGTCATTTCCTCTCTCATCGCCGGCCAGTTCTTGGCGTCCATCTGTCCGTCGTAAAGGGGATCATCGAGACCGGCGAGCCGGCGCAATTCGGCATAAAACTGCGGCTCGATCGATCCCAGGGAGATGAATTCGCCGTCCTTGCACTGATAGGTGCCGTAGAAATGCGCGCCGCCGTCGAGCAGGTTGCTTTCCCGGCCGTCCTTCCAGCGGCCATTGGCGCCGAGTTCGCAGAACAGCGACATCAATGAGGCCGCGCCGTCGCACATCGCGCAGTCCACCACCTGGCCCTGGCCGGATTTCTGCGCTTCCAGCAAAGCCGCGAGAATGCCGACCACCAGATACAGCGCGCCGCCGCCGTAGTCGCCGACCAGGTTGAGCGGCGGCACCGGCCTGTCGCGCGGACCAATCGCGTGCAGCGCACCGGTCAGCGAGATGTAGTTGATGTCGTGGCCCGCGGCGTTAGCCAGCGGACCGGATTGTCCCCATCCGGTCATGCGGCCATAGACCAGGCGCTTGTTGCGCGCCAGCACCACATCGGGGCCGAAGCCGAGCCGTTCCATCACGCCGGGCCGAAAACCCTCGATCAGGGCGTCGGCACCATCCAGCAGCGCCAGCACCTGCGCGACGCAGGCCTTGTCCTTGAGGTCGGCGACAATCTGCCGCCGGCCGCGCATCATCACGTCGCCGCGCAGGCCCTGCTTCTGCTCGCCGCGCGTCAGCGTGACGACATCCGCGCCCATATCGGACAGCATCATCGATGCGAACGGGCCAGGCCCGAGACCGGCGAATTCCACGATCCGCACGCCGGTGAGCGGGCCGCCGGCGCGGGTGGTCTGTTGCGGCTGAGTTGTGTCCTGCACTTCGGTTCCCACGTCGTATTGTTCGTCCCCATTGGCGAGTTGCCATGGCTATGCTCAATGCACAGCTCTCCGCGGGTCGTCCCGGAGAACGCCGCGACCCATACCCCCGGCGTTGCTTGTTGCTGACGGCCTCCGCCTCAATGCTAAAAACGATACGACACGGCGTATGGGTCCCGGCGTTCACCGGGACGACATGTGAAGGCGCGGTTCAGCCGGCCTCGGCCACCGCGCGCTGCGCCATCACCTTGATCAGGTTGGCGCGGTAGGCCGACGATCCATGAATGTCGGTCATCAAACCGTCCGCCGAAATGGCGACGCCGTCGAGCGCCGAGGCCGACCAGTTGGCCTTCAGCGCGGCCTCGATCGCCGGCACCCGCATCACGCCATTCTGCGACGCGCCGGTGGCGGCGACGCGGACGTCGCCGGTTTTGGTTTTCACCACGAACACGCCGGTCAGCGCGAAACGCGACGCCGGATGGGGCATCTTCGAATACGCCGCCTTGGCCGGAATCGGGAATGAGACCGCGGTGATGATCTCATCATCCGCAAGCGCCGTGGCGAACAGGCCCTTGAAGAAGTCGTCCGCGGCGATGCTGCGCTTGTTGGTCTTCACGGCGGCGCCCAGCGCCAGCACCGCGGCGGGATAGTCCGCCGCCGGATCGTTGTTGGCGATGGAGCCGCCGATGGTGCCGCGATAGCGCACCTGCGGATCACCCACCATCGACGTCAGATGCACGATCGCGGGGATCGATTTCTTCGCATCGGCGCTCTGCGTGATGTCGAAATAGGTGGTCGCCGCCTTGATGGTCAGCGCATCGGCGGAAAGCTCGATGCCGATCAATTCCTTGATCCGCGCGAGATCGATCACGTCGGAGGGAGCCGCCAATCGCTGCTTCATCACCGGAATCAGGGTGTGACCGCCGGCAAGATATTTGGAGTCCGAACCCTTTGCGAAAAGCGCCGCCGCGTCTTCGACGCTGGAGGGACGATGATAGATGGTCTCATACATGGCTCGTCTCCCTCAAGCGTGAATGGCGTGCCACACCCGGTCGGGTGTGGCCGGCATTTCGAGCTTGTTGTTGCCGATGGCGTCGGTGATGGCGTTGATGACTGCCGCGGACGAACCGATCGCGCCGGCCTCTCCGCAACCTTTGACCCCCAGCGGATTGCCCGGGCACAGCGTGGTGGTGTGGGACAGTTTGAACGACGGCAGGTCGTCGGCGCGGGGCATGGTGTAGTCCATGAACGACGCCGTCACGAGTTGGCCGGTGTCGTCATAGACCGCGCCTTCGAGCAACGCCTGGCCGATGCCCTGGGCGAGCCCGCCATGGACCTGGCCCTCGACGATCATCGGGTTGATCAGCCGGCCGAAATCGTCCGCGGCGACGAAATTGACGAAGCTGGTCTTGCCGGTTCCGGAATCGACCTCGATCTCGCAGATATAGGCCCCCGCCGGGAAAGTGAAGTTGGTCGGATCATAGAACGCGGTTTCTTTCAAACCGGGCTCCATGCCGTCGGGCAGGTTGTGGGCGGTGTAGGCCGCCAGCGCCACCATCGGCAGCGCCATCGACTTGTCGGTGCCGGCGACTTTGAATTCGCCGTTCTCGATGACGATGTCGCCTTCCGAAGCCTCAAGCTGATGCGCGGCGATCTTCTTGGCCTTGGCCTCGACCTTCTCCATCGCCTTGATGATGGCTGTGCCACCGACCGCAATCGAGCGAGAGCCATAGGTTCCCATACCAAACTGCACCTTGTCGGTGTCGCCGTGCACAATCTGCACTTGGCTGATTGGCACACCGAGACGTTCCGCGATCAATTGCGCGAAGGTGGTTTCATGTCCCTGGCCGTGGCTATGCGATCCGGTCAGGACTTCGATGGTGCCCACCGGATTGACGCGGACTTCCGCGGATTCCCACAGGCCGACGCCGGCGCCGAGACTGCCGACCGCTTTCGAGGGCGCGATCCCGCAGGCCTCGATGTAGCAGGACAGGCCGATGCCGCGCAGCTTGCCTTCCTTCTTGGCCTTCTCCTTGCGGGCAGGGAAGCCGGCATAGTCGATCGCCTTCATCGCGGCGTCGAGCGAGGCGCCGAAATCGCCGATGTCATAGGCCATGATGACCGGGGTCTGGTGTGGGAAGCTGGTGATGAAATTCTTGCGGCGCAGTTCCGCCGGATCGACCTTCAACTGCCGCGCCGCGGTCTCCATCAGCCGTTCCAGCAGATAGCTCGCCTCCGGTCGGCCTGCGCCGCGATAGGCATCGACCGGCGCGGTGTTGGTATAAACGCCCATCACCTCGGCGTAGATCGCGGGGATGTTGTACTGGCCCGACAGCAGCGTGGCGTAGAGATAGGTCGGTACCGAGGAGGAGAACAGCGACATATAGGCGCCGAAATTGGCGTGGGTTTTGACCCGCAGCCCAAGAATGCTGTTGTCCTTGTCGAACGCCATTTCTGCCTTCGAGACATGATCGCGGCCATGGGCATCGGTGAGAAAGGCCTCGGTGCGGTCGCCGGTCCACTTCACCGGTCGGCGCACCTTCTTCGCGGCCCACAGCGCCACCATCTCTTCCGGATAGATGAAAATCTTCGATCCGAAGCCGCCGCCGACATCGGGCGCGACCACCCGCAGTTTGTGCTCCGGCGCGATATTGTAAAACGCCGACAGCACCAGACGCGCGACATGGGGGTTCTGCGAGGTGGTGTACAGCGTGAAATGCTCTTCGGCATCGTTGTAGTCCGCGATCGCCGCGCGCGGCTCCATCGCGTTCGGGACCAGTCGATTGTTGGTGAGTTCGATCGACACCACATTGGCCGCCTTGCCAAACGCGTCCTTGACCGCGGCCTCGTCGCCGAGCGCCCAGCTTCCGCCGCGTCGCGAGCCTGGTTCTTGGTCTCGGCGATCACCACCGCGACCGCCTGCCCGACAAAGCGCACCGTGTCCGGCGCCATCGCCGGCCAGGCGCCCATTTTCATCGGCGAGCCATCCTTGGAAGATACCGCCCAGCCGCAAATCAGATTGCCGACCTTGTCGTCGACGATCTGCTGGCCGGTCAGCACGGCGACGACCCCCGGCATTTTCAATGCAGCGGAGGAATCGATGCCTTTGACTTTGGCATGGCCGTGAGGGCTGCGAATGAAGTGGGCATGGGTCATGCCCGCAAGCTTGATGTCGTCGACGTAGCGACCCTTGCCGGTTGTGAACCGCCGATCTTCCTTGCGCACCACGCTTGCGCCAATACCTTCAACGCCCATGACATCTCTCCCAGTCGGACCGCACGAACCGCGCAAACATTTCAAAAACGCAGATCGCAGTCACATTTTGAATTTGGCAAGATCGAACGTGTAAATCAGATCGCAGCTGCTATTCCGCCGCCATCGAAACCTTCATGCGGCCGGCGGCGTCGAGCACCGATTTGACGATATTGTGGTAGCCGGTGCAGCGGCAAATGTTGCCCTCGAGCTCCTGCCGGACGGTGTCTTCGTCGAGGTTGCCGCCGTAGCGATTGACGATGTCGATCGCCGACATGATCATGCCCGGCGTGCAATAGCCGCACTGCAGCCCGTGATTGTCGCGGAACGCCGCTTGCATCGGGTGCAGCTCGTCGCCTTTCGAGATGCCCTCGATGGTGACGACATTGGCGCCGTTGGCCTGGCCGACCAGCGTGGTGCAGGATTTCACCGCTCGCCCGTCGATATGCACGACGCAGGCGCCGCACTGGCTGGTGTCGCAGCCGACATGGGTGCCGGTTAGATTCAGATGATCGCGCAGCAGATGGACGAGGAGGGTTCTGTCCTCGACATCGGCGGAGACAGCTTTGCCATTGACCGTCAATTTGACTGTGGACACGCTCAATCCTCCCGGTACTTTTTGATTATTCCAATTAGAAGCACTGGGGCGCGACTTTGCAACTAGGATTTTCGTCGCGGCAGCTATCGAACCGTCGTCGATGCGAGGTGCGTGCTGCTCTTACCTCTCACTCCAGGGCAGGCTATCGCAGATGATGAAATTGAAGCGCGCCCCTTGTGGCGCTAGCGATTTGAATCTGACGAACTGCGATCCCTACCCCTTGTGGGGTCGAGACGGGCGAAGCCCGCTCTCTGGTCGGCCGAGCTCCGGCGATGCGCAGCATCGTCCGGAAGCGGAGGCCGGGGTGGGGGTCTATACGCGCGGTCATCGTTGTTCACCCCCACCCGACTGGCCTTCGGCCAGCCACCAGAGAGCGGGCTTCGCCCGTCTCGACCCCACAAGGGGGAGGGATAAGGAAGAGATGCGGCAACCGCTCGTTTCATATGCGATAGCCCTGCCCTCCAGGGAGGGCTGAGAAGAAACCACGCGCCTGCCTGGGCATCACACTTGCAAATTTAGCCTTTGTCGCCGCCCGGGCTTGATGCTCTATTTCGCGGTGCAGGATAATGCGGCGGCCAACCAGCCGCTGCCGACAGGCTGCTTGCAAAGGAGCTTCTTGAAGTGATCGACAAGCGCGTGAAAACCACGGCCGATGCAGTGGCCGGGGTTCGTGACGGATCCACCGTCCTGGTGGCGGGGTTTGGCGCCGTCGGCGTCGCCGACAATTTGCTGGACGCCCTGCACGAACAGGGTGCCCGCGAATTGACCATTGTCGCCAACAATTCCGGAAACGGCGATTATGGGCTGGCACGGCTGATCAATGCCGGTCGGGTCCGCAAGGTGATCTGCTCCTATCCGCGCTCGGGCGACTACAGCGCGTTTCTCAATGCCTATCGGGCCAGGAGTCTTGAGCTTGAACTGGTGCCGCAGGGCACCATCAGCGAACGAATGCGCTGCGCCGCCGCCGGCCTCGGCGGCTTCTTCTCGCCGGTATCCGCCGGAACCAAGCTCGCGGAGGGCAAGGAGACCCGGGAAATCGACGGCCGTCTCCATGTCTTCGAGAAGCCCCTGAAGGGCGACGTTGCGCTGATCAAGGCCAACAGGGCTGACCGCTGGGGCAACCTGACCTACATTAAATCGGCACGAAATTTCAACCCGGTGATGGCGATGGCCGCCGAGCTGACTGTTGTCGAGGTTGACGAGATGGTGGAGCTTGGCGAAATGGATCCCGAAGCGGTGGTCACGCCGAGCATCTTTGTCGATCGTGTGGTGGTTGTTGGAGAAAACGCGTGATGCCCGAGTCCCGTCAGTCTCTGTCCTATCAGCCCCTGACCCGTGAACAGATGGCCTGGCGCGCGGCGCAGGACCTGCCCGAAGGCGCCTTCGTCAATCTCGGCATCGGCATCCCGACCCTGACGGCGAGTTACGTGCCGGCAGGGCGCGAGGTGATCTTTCACAGCGAGAACGGCGTTCTCGGCCTTGGACCGAAGCCGGAGCCTGGCCAGGAAGATCCGTATTTGATCGATGCCGGAAAAAATCTGACCACGCTGATTACCGGCGGCTGCTACGTGCATCACGCCGACGCATTCCTGATGATACGCGGTGGCCATCTCGATATCAGTCTGCTCGGCGCCTTCGAAGTGTCGGAGGCCGGCGATCTCGCCAACTGGACCACCGAGGATCCGGCGTTTCCCCCCGGCGTCGGCGGCGCCATGGACCTCGCGGTCGGTGCCAGGGAGATTCGCGTGATCATGGAGCATACCAGCAAGAAGGGCGAACCGCGGATCCTGAAGCATTGCACCTTGCCGCTCACCGCCGCGGGCTGCGTCAAGCGCGTCTATACCAATCTGGCGGTGATCGATGTGACGCCACAGGGATTGTCCGTGCTGGAGATGGTGCCGGGCATGACGCTGGAACAGCTGCAGGCACTCACCGAGCCGAAGCTGCAATTAGCCAACGCCTGGCAGGCCTTAGCGCCTCCCGCCGCCCGCGCCGCCTAGGGTAGGTTTTTGCGCTGCAATACGGATTTCCGCTGCCGCAGGGCATTGGTTTACGCCCTTTTATCCATTCTGCTTTAGTTTTCAAAGCTAGCTCCGGGAGCCCGCGCTTCCGGCCTCGATGAAATTTGAAAAAAACGGATTGGGGGACGAAGTGGGGTTATTGAAGCGCGTCTGGCTGCGGTCGATATCGCTGAAGCTCCCATCCCTGCGGTTTCGCGCCAAGGTCTCGCTTGGCTTTGCGGTGGTGCTCGGCATCTCCGCGGTCAGCATGGGCCTCGCCTATCTCGGCTTTGAAAGAATCTCGGCCGGCGTCGTGGCCTATCGCACCAGCGTCTCGGAATCCGATCTGGCGCGCAATATCGACCGCGAATTGACCTCCTATCAGGCGCTGGCGCGATACTATGTTGTCACTGGCAAGGAGGATGACGCGAAGGCCGCCCTCGCAGCCGAAGCCAGCCTGAAGGACGCCATCGATCAATTGATGAAGGTGACTACCGCCCCGGCGCGCGTCGACAAGATCACCCGTCTTGCCAGGGAGTTCCGCACCTTCACGAAGATTTTCGCCGATATTCTTTCGGTCAAGGGCAGCAGCGCCCTGCTGACGCAGAATCAATTGACGCGCGGCGGCACCATGCTGCGTTACAAATTTGACGATCTGATCAACACTGCCGGCGAGGCAGAGCTTGCCGCGGTCGCGGTGGGTGCAAAGCAGGTCGCCGCGCAATATGCGACCGTGATGACACAGGTCAATATCTTCGCCCTCAATTCCGATTCCGCGGTCGGCGACAGCGCCCTGGCCCGCTTCAAGTTCGTCGATATTTCCCTCCATGCGATATCGGTGGACGATGACCGGATCGCGCCGAAGCTCAAGGAGATTTCCGACCTGCTTGAGGAATATCGGCAATCGTTCGCCAAGCTGATTGAAAATTCGAAGGCGATCAACGCTCTGGTCGCCGAGATGGTCGACTCCGCCGCCGCGATCACGCAAGGCTCGAAGGTGATGAAAGCCGACCTCGAGTCGGACCAGCGACGGCTTGAAAACGAATCCGACGCCACCATCAGCGAGACTGAACATCTGGTGATGCTGCTGGGCGTCGACGGCTTCTTGCTGGGCGGACTGCTGGCGTGGATGCTGGGCAGGGGAATTTCCCGGCCGATGGGGGCGATGTGCGCGGCGATGCACAAGCTCGCCGCTGGCGATTTCGAGATCGTGCTGCCTGGACTTGGCCGCAGCGATGAACTCGGCGAAATGGCCGGCGCCGTGGAAGAATTCAAGATGCAGGCCGTCGCGAAAGCCGAACGCGATGCTGCTGCCCATGATGCGGCGAACAGGGCCAGCTCTGAGGCTCGCCGGGCCGAACTGATCCGCTTCGCCGATGATTTCGAGGCGGCGGTGGGGGCCATCGTGTCGAACGTCTCGGCCTCGGCAGTCCAGCTCGAATCAGCAGCCGGTACGCTGACGCGGACGGCGGAAACGACGCAGAGCCTTTCCAGCCAGGCTACCGGTGCGTCGGAAGCGGCATCTTCCAATATGCAATCGGTGTCGACTGCGACCGAGGAACTGTCGCACTCGGTCGGGGAGATTGGGCGCCAGGTTCAGGAATCCAGCCGTATCGCCGAGGGCGCGGTGAAACAGGCCGAGCAAACCGATGCGCGGATCGGCAAACTGTCACGCGCGGCCCAGCAGATCGGCGACGTGGTCAAGTTGATCACGGCCATCGCGGAGCAGACCAACCTGCTCGCGCTCAATGCGACCATCGAAGCCGCCCGCGCCGGCGACGCCGGACGCGGCTTCGCGATTGTCGCCGCCGAGGTCAAGTCGCTTTCGAGCCAGACCGCCAAGGCGACCGATGAAATTTCGTCGCACATCCTGGGCATGCAGGACGCAACGCAGGAATCGGTCGCGGCCATCAAGGAGATTGGCAATACGATCGTACAGATCTCGACGATCGCATCGACGATCGCGACCGCCGTCTCGCAGCAAAGCTCCGCAACCCAGGAAATCGCGCAGAGCGTTCAGAGTGTCGCGCTCGGGACCCAGGAAGTCGCGGATAATATCACCGAGGTCAACCGTGGCGCGACCGAAACCGGCTCGGCGTCGGAGGAGGTGCTGAACTCGGCCCGGACACTTTCCGCGGAAAGCACACGGCTGCGCGCCGAACTCGACCGTTTCATGGCCAATATCCGCGCGGCGTGAGATTTGCGATCTTGTGTCTCTGCGCGGGTCGTCCCGGCGAACGCCGGGACCCCTGTCGGTCGTGATGAAGCAAGGCATCTACCCCAGCTGCTAAAGTATTTTCCAGCTCGGTTGACCGGTTTCTTCGTCATGGCCGGGCTTCGTTCCCGGCCATCCGCGTCTTCTGTGTGGCCAAGACGTGGATACCCGGGACAACAAGCCCGGGCATGACGAACTCTGATGCACTGCACGGAGCGCTGACGATAGCGCGTCACCAAATCAATGGTCGTTCCGATAAGCCGCAGAGACGACGCTGAATCCTTCGGCCTCATTGTTCCTCGCGACCGAATTGTTTCTTCAATTCGTCCTTGGCGCGCTCGAGCCGGCTGCGCTGTGTTTTGGGCAGCGTCCTGCCGGCGCGGTTGACGTAGAACGTCAGCATCGACAACGCAGAGCGGTAAGCGCTGGTCTTGCGCCGCGAACTGCGCTCCGCCGAACGTTTGAGCGAGGCCGCGATTTTCTTTGGATCCCGCAGCGTGAAGACGCCGCGTTTGAGATCAAGCGCGTCGCTTTCCTGGGTGACGCGCTGCGACCACCGCTTCGGCGTGGCGGCTTTGCGCCTCGCAGGGGATTTGCCTCGCGTGGTTTTTGTCTTTCGGCGGGCAGTTTTGCGCGATGTTCTGCCTGAAACGGTCTTGCGAGCGGTCTTTTTTGCGCGACGTTCAGCCATGATCAGTTCTCCATCCGGGCCCCGCCGAAAAACCGCGTCAACCGACCATCTGTTCCCCGCGCCGCCACGCCAAATCGGGAACCGATGCCTCCCCCGGGGGTTAACAGGGCGAAGCCCGAGTCGTGACGTCTCGGGAACTTTTCTTTGCTTACTTTTCTTTGCTTGCTTTTCTTTGCTTGATGTCCGGTAGTTTGTCGCGCTCCCTTCACGCGGAGTTTCGGACGTGTGCTCCGGAGCGAGGCAGTATATGGATATGGCCAATCTGCGCAGCGTCGAAATCGCCTCCGGGCCGTCCGAGCGGCAGGGATCGGATTGCGCTGCCGATCGCATCATTGAAAGCGACATTCCTCCGCGGCTCGATGCTCTCAGATGGAGCGGCTTTCATACCCGCATTGTCGCGGCCTTGGGTATTACCTGGATTCTCGACGGGCTGGAGGTCACGCTGGCGGGCGCGTTGTCCGGGGCGTTGAAGGAGAGCCCGACGCTTCAATTTACCAATTTCGATATCGGATTTTCCAACAGCGCTTACCTTGCCGGCGCGGTCCTGGGTGCGCTCGGCTTCGGCTGGCTTACCGATCGTATCGGCCGCAAGAAGCTGTTCTTCATCACGCTTGCGGTCTATCTGGCTGCCACCGCCGCGACAGCGCTGTCCTGGAGCGTCGCGAGCTATGCGTTGTTTCGGTTTTTCACCGGCGCCGGTATCGGCGGCGAGTACACCGCGATCAATTCGACCATTCAGGAACTGGTGCCGGCGCGCTATCGCGGATGGACCGACCTCGTGATCAACGGCAGCTTCTGGATCGGCGCGGCACTCGGCGCGGCCAGCGCGATCGTGCTGCTCGATCCCGCGCTCGTCGCGCCGGCGCTGGGCTGGCGGCTTGCCTACCTGACCGGCGCCGGCCTTGGCCTGGTGATCTTCGTGATGCGGCTGTGGATTCCCGAAAGTCCCCGCTGGCTGATGATTCATGGACAGCCGGAGCGCGCCCAGGAGATTGTCGCGGAGATCGAAAGGTCGGCATCTTCTGTTGCAACTCAGCAGGTTTGGCCGAACATCAAGCTGCGGATGCGAAGCCACACGCCGCTTCGCGAGGTCGCGCACGCGCTGTTCGTCACCTATCGCCGGCGCTCGCTGGTCGGGTTCGCCCTGATGGCGGCGCAGGCGTTTTTCTACAACGCGATCTTCTTCACCTATGCGCTGGTGCTGACGGATTTCTTCGGCATCGCCTCGAACCAGGTCGGCTGGTATATTCTGCCGTTTGCGGCCGGAAATTTCTTAGGCCCGCTGCTGCTTGGCCGCCTGTTCGATACGCTGGGACGTCGTACCATGATCGCGCTGACCTACGGCGTTTCGGGAATCCTGCTCGCGATATCGGGCTATCTGTTCGCGATCGGCGTGCTCAGCGCGCAGACCCAAACCGTGGCCTGGATGGTGATTTTCTTTTTCGCGTCGCCGGCGGCGAGCGCGGCTTACCTCACGGTGAGCGAAACCTTTCCGCTCGAGGTGCGCGCGCTGGCGATTGCGCTGTTTTATGCGGTCGGGACCGGGATCGGCGGCGTCGCCGGTCCGGCGCTGTTCGGTGCACTGATCGACACCGGGTCAAGGGATAGTGTTTTCGCTGGCTATCTTCTCGGCTCCGGACTGATGATCGCGGCGGCGCTGATCGCGTGGCGCTACGGCGTCGCCGCGGAGCGTCGGCCGCTGGAATCGGTCGCCCGGCCCCTGGCCGCTGTGGAGTAGACAGAATGAATCAGGACATGACCGGACCATCGCAGGACGACGATTCACCGGATGCGGTGCCGGTGCCCCGTGCTTTGGTGCCGCATTTCGACGAATGCGCGCTGCTGCTCGATATCGACGGCACGCTGCTCGATCTGGCGCCGACGCCGCGCGAAGTATGGGTGCCGCCGGATCTGGCGAAGACCTTGCCTCGTTTGCTGGCACGCACTTCCGGCGCGCTGGCGCTGGTCAGCGGACGCTCGGTGAACGATATCGATCTGATCTTCGCACCGATGCAGTTTCCCGCGGTCGGCGGCCATGGCGCGGAAATGCGGCTGTCGTCCGAGAGCCAGGCGGTGTCCAGCCACGCGCCGCCAATGGACAAGGAATTGAAACGCCGCCTCGCGGCGATCGCCAAATTGAGCCCGGGCATTCTGCTCGAGGACAAGGGCTATTCCCTGGCCTTGCATTATCGCCTCGCGCAGCATGCCGAAAAGGCGATTTACGACGCGGTTTCCGCAATCCGCGCCGATCTGCCGAACGCACCAATGGAAGTGCTGCCCGGAAAATCGGTCTGCGAGATCAAACACTCCGGTTTCACCAAGGCGACCGGCGTGCGGGAACTGATGAACCACGCACCTTTCAAGGGTCGCCGTCCGGTCTTTATCGGCGACGACGTCACCGATGAGAGCGTGTTTGCGATCATGCCCGATTTCCATGGCCTCGCATTTTCGGTGGGCCGCCGCGCGCGCGGCGTGGCCGGGCATTTCGACGAACCCCGCGACGTCAGGGCCTGGCTTGCGCATCTGCTTGACGATGAAAGAGCGACCGCGGAATAGCCGATTGCGGTCGCGCGACACCACCGTTCCCATGCTTGCCTCGAACTTGCCGCACACTGAACATGATGCCGCGATTTTTTTCCCGCGCGCCATGAATCGTAAGAAATTTTCTCGCGCTGCAGGCCGGATGCGAAAAATACCGCGCGGGTTCCAACTGGGCGGTGCCTGAATTTGGTTTCAATTGGGTTGAATGGTGTCGAGGAACCATAATGATGAACAACCGTTTATAAACGAGTGAAAATATCAGGAGGGGACCCTGTGAACCTCGTCGTCGTTTCCAACCGCGTGGCCCGCGCGATCGCCAATGAGCCCATGACGGGCGGTTTGGCTGCGGCATTGTTGCCCGTGGTGGAAAAATCCGGCGCGATCTGGGTGGGTTCCAGCGGCCGGGTTCGCGAGGGGGCGCAAAAAGAACCTTTTGCCGAGATCGAGGCGCTGGGCGCCGGCGCGCTCGCCATGCTGGACCTGCCGGCGGCGCATTATGGCGGATATTACGAGGGCTTCGCCAATTCGGCACTGTGGCCGGCGCTGCATTCGCGCAGCGATCTGATCCGCGTGTCGCCGGATGATTACCAGTCCTATCGAGAGGTCAACGCCTTCATGGCGCGGGCGTTGATGCGGTTCCGCAAGCCGGAGACCGTATTCTGGGTTCAGGATTACCATTTCCTCGCGCTCGGCGCCGAATTGCGCGATCTTGGAGTGCGGCACCCGATCGGCTTCTTCTTGCATACGCCATGGCCGGCGCGGACGGTCATCGGCGGCGTTCCGCATCATCGCGAACTGGTCGAGGCCATGCTGGCCTACGATCTGATCGGATTCCAGACCGACGATGATTGCGATAATTTCCTCGGATACCTTCGATCGGATCTCGGCTTGCCGATCGAAAACGGCGTGGTGACGTCGCGTTACGGCAAATCGCGTTGCGCGGTATTTCCCATCGGCATCGATCCGGAGAAATTTGCCCTGCAGGCAGCCAGGGCCGTCTCGCATCCGGACGTATCACGCCTGCGACGAAGCCTCAACGGCGAGAAGCTGGCGATCGGCGTCGACCGCGTCGACTACACCAAGGGACTGGTCAATCGAATCGAGGCGTTCGACCGGATGCTGACCATGCAGCCCCAATTGAAGCGGACGGTATCGCTGCTGCAGATTGCAACGCTGTCGCGCGGCACCATCGAAGCCTACGGCAACCTGCAAAGCGAACTCGCCCAATTGGTCGGCGAGGTCAACGGCCGCCATGGCGAAGCGGACTGGACGCCGATCCGCTATCTCAACAAGGGTTTCAGCCAGACCGTGTTGGCGGGCCTCTATCGCACCCCCCATGTCGGCATCGTCACGCCGCTGCATGACGGCATGAACCTTGTCGCCAAGGAATATGTGGCGGCGCAGAATCCCGCCCATCCCTGCGTGCTGGTGCTATCGAAATTCGCCGGTGCTGCCAACGAACTCGATGCCTCGCTGCTGGTAAATCCCCACGACATCGAGGGCATGGCCCGCGCGATCGCCGTCGCGTTTTCGATGCCGCTGGCCGAGCGCCGGATGCGATGGGAAGCCATGATGACCAAGCTGCGCGCCGGCACCATCCAGCAATGGTTCGTGGATTTCCTCGATGCCTTGCAGGACGCTCACGCCGCCGGCGAAAAATCCGACGCGATCGACGAGGTGGTGCCCGATCCGCCGGCAGGCTGGCCGCTTCGCTCGGTCGGCTCGACGGGCGCTAGGCGGCAATAGCGCGGGGAGCGCTGCGCTTCTTCCCTTTCCCGTTGTGGGAGGGTGGCGCGGACGTAGTCCGTGCCGAGGGGCGCGCGAGCGCGTATCGGAATAAAACGGTCTTCGCCCGAACCTTTGTTTCTCTCATCGGGTGCCGTCCGGCCAGATGATCGCATCTCCCGACAGCAAGCCGCGGCGTCCGTCATCGCAACTGACCTCGGCACCGTTGTGCGCGCAGGCCTGCGCCATCGCCGGCCGGCTGATCGCCGCGCTCGCCTCCGCAAGGAGAATCGCTAACCCCAGCGCCCGATGGATGGTCATGTCGCTCTCCGCCCCAAAATGCCGTCATTCAATCGTCGCTCATGACCGGCGTCCGGTTCATCGGTGAGCTGCGGCAATCGATTGATCTGCAAATTGGTGCCATTACCAGCGCCTCGGCAACCCGCGCGCACCGGAGCAAATCAGCGGATCCGCCCGCCATTGTCCGCCAGCGGATCTCCCGGGCGTCGTCCGCCGGGTCGCGCGGAGAGGCAAATTGTCCCAAATATATCAAGCTGTTGCTGAAAAGACCGGCGCCGCGGCCGCTGTCGCTTGCAAAAGTTGTCCCGCCCCTTCATGAGAGGGCACCCGGAGAGATGGCCGAGTGGCTTAAGGCGCACGCTTGGAAAGCGTGTGTGCGGGAAACTGTACCGTGGGTTCGAATCCCACTCTCTCCGCCAGCTTGCCCATGGCTGGGTGTTCTCCGGGCGAATTCGTTGGCAATTGAGCCCAGCAGCCGCAGCCATTTCTAATTTTGAGCTCTGGACCCCCAACCGGCAGAACCGCCCTATTATTCTCCGGAAGGCCCGTTTCTCTCCGGACCTCAGGACTCCACCCATTAGGTACGGTTCTCGAAATTCGATCGTTTCGAGTTACTTATGAGCCTCAGCGGAAAGTGGTTCGGCCGTTTCTCTCGGATAGGCGAGAGCGTCCGATTTCCATGATCGGATTCCAATTCACTATCTCGAGGTTCGAATCCTCCCGCCCAGCCAGGCAATGCGGCGCCTGGAGATTTCACCCCTCGGTAGTGCTCGAAATGTCCCTCAATTGACCGTGTAGTTCCGCTCGTACTGGCAGGGCGTTGGTTCGTGTCCTCATAGAAATCGTCGACGAAGGTACCTCCAGGTTCGGAAAGGTGGATATTCACCACCGACACTTTCCCTCACAGCGAGTTTTTCCAGTCAAAATTTCCCGACTCTATGCAATGACAATAGGATCCTCCACGCCCCGGATTTCGTCCAAAGGCTATCTGCGTCGACGCGGCTCGCCAGCGTTCCTTCTAGTTGTTTGACCGCAGGACGTTATTCACCTTCGGTCATCGAGGCATAAAATTCTGAATCGCTGCACGTCGCGAGTTTATGCCGTATCAAATACTGGTTGCAATGTTTGCGTTTTTCGCGTCAAGGATATGCACTTGGTTTATTGATTTCTATGGGGCTGAATCATGACGCTCGTAACAGCCGCGACGTTGTATGATCTCGTTGCGTGCCCCCATCGCGTGACCATGGACCTTTACGCTGACGCTGCCGAGCGTGATCCTCCCAATGCGTTCGTCGAACTTCTCTGGGAAAGGAGTTCGCTTTACGAAAAGGAAGTAATCGGTAATCTTAAAGAACCTTTC
>WNFI01048609.1_pt1 | contig 39741 bp, 43 predicted proteins | sample 5400471 | NCBI WGS metagenome assembly WNFI01 (sample SAMN13153348, study PRJNA577476) | soil metagenome | isolation source: 100 cm saprolite on Douglas fir-dominated hillslope | place: USA:California | collected 2013-09-17 | reverse complement strand
CGAAGGGCGTGCTGCACACCACCGGCGGCTACATGGTGTGGGCGGCGATGACGCACGAGCTGGTCTTCGACATCCGCGAGGAGGACACCTACTGGTGCACCGCCGACTGCGGTTGGGTGACCGGGCACACCTACCTGGTCTACGGGCCCCTCGCCAACGGCGCCACCTCGGTGATGTTCGAGGGCGTGCCGCAGTTTCCCGACTGGGGCCGCTTCTGGGACGTCGTCGACAAGCACAGGGTCAGCATCCTCTACACCGCGCCCACCGCCATCCGCGCCATCGCGCGCGAGGGCGATGCGCACGTGAATTCGCGCGACCTCTCCTCGCTGCGCCTGCTCGGCACCGTCGGCGAGCCGATCAACCCCGAGATCTGGGAGTGGTACCATCGCGTGGTCGGCAAGGGCCGCTGCCCGATCGTCGATACCTGGTGGCAGACCGAGACCGGCGGCATCCTCATCTCGCCGCTGCCCGGCGCGACGCCGCAGAAGCCGGGCTCGGCCACGCTGCCCCTCTTCGGCGTCGAGCCCACCATCGTCGACGACCAGGGCAAGGTTCTCGAGGGCGCGGCCAGCGGCAACCTCTGCCTCTCGCGGCCGTGGCCGGGGATGATGCGCGGGGTGTACGGCGACAAGGAGCGCTTCCGGCAGACGTACTTCTCCACCTATCCGGGCCGCTACTTCACCGGCGACGGCGGCCGGCGCGACGAGGACGGCTACTACTGGATCACCGGGCGCGTCGACGACGTGATCAACGTCAGCGGCCACCGGCTCGGCACCGCCGAGGTGGAGAGCGCGCTGGTCTCGCACAGCGCGGTGGCCGAGGCTGCGGTCGTCGGCTTCCCACACGAGATCAAGGGGCAAGGCATCTACGCCTACGTGACGCTGAAGGCGGACGCGAAGGCCTCGGACAGCTTGCATGCGGAGCTGCTGCAGCACGTGCGCAGGGCGATCGGCCCCCTGGCCCAGCCCGACGTGATCCACTGGGCGCCGGCCCTCCCCAAGACGCGCTCGGGGAAGATCATGCGCCGCATCCTGCGCAAGATCGCGGCCGATGAGTTCGACACCCTGGGCGACACCAGCACGCTCGCCGACCCGGGCGTGGTCGACAACCTGGTCGCCGAGCACAAGGGGCAGAAGCGCAAATAAGGTCCGCGCAGTCGCGCCAACGCGGCTACTGCGGCTCGGCCTTCTTCACCGTTTCGTCGGCGCGGCGCTGAGCATCCTCTTCGATGCGGCGCGCCGAGTCGCGGACGTTGTCGAGCTGTTGCCGCGGCCTCGAGTGCTCCTGGCCGGAGGAGTTCGCCGCGCCCTCGAGTTGCGTCTTGGCGACCCAGGCGACGATAGCGAGCCCCAGCAAGAGGGCGAGCAGTTTTCCGAGCTTCATGGGGAAAAGCCTCGCCCAGGTCGCCGCCCACGCGCAAGTATTTGCGCGCGGGGGCGGCCCGGACGGTGCGGGTCAGGCCTTCGCGGGGGCCTGCGTGCCAGCGTCCTTCTTGTCGGGCGACTGCGAGTCGGCCAGCGCCTCCTTGCGCGACAGCCGGATCTTCCCGCTGCGGTCCACGGAGACGACCTTGACCATCACCTCGTCGCCTTCCTTGAGCACGTCCTCGACCTTCTTCACCCGCGCGTTGGCGAGGTCGCTGATATGGACCAGGCCGTCGGTGCCGGGGAAGATCTCGACGAAGGCGCCGAACTCCATGATCCGCCGCACCGTGCCGAGGTAGATCTTGCCCACCTCCGCCTCCTGCGTGAGCGCGCGGATCATCTTGATCGCCTGGTCCACGCTCTCCGAGCTCGTCGAGGCGATCGCCACCGAGCCGTCGTCGTTGATGTCCACCGAGCAGCCGGTGCGGGCGATGATGTCTTTGATCACCTTGCCGCCGGGCCCGATGACGTCCTTGATGCGTGAGACCGGGATGCGGATGGTGGTGATCTTGGGCGCGTACTTGCTGATGTCGGTGCGCGGGGCGGTCAGCGCCTTGGCCATCTCGCCCAGGATGTGCAGCCGGCCCGCCTTGGCCTGGGTGAGCGCGTCGGTCAGGATCTGCCGATCGACGCCCGTGATCTTGATGTCCATCTGGATGGAGGTGATGCCCTTGGCGGTGCCGCACACCTTGAAGTCCATGTCGCCGAGATGGTCCTCGTCGCCGAGGATGTCGCTCAGGATGGCGATGCGGCCCTCCTCCTTGATGAGCCCCATGGCGATGCCCGCCACCGGCGCAGCGATGGGCACCCCGGCATCCATCAAGGAGAGGCAGCCGCCGCACACCGTGGCCATCGAGGAGCTGCCGTTCGACTCGAGGATGTCGGAGACGATGCGCACCGTGTAGGGGAACTTGTCGTCGGCCGGCAGCACTGCCCGCAGCGCGCGCTCGGCGAGGATGCCATGGCCGATCTCGCGGCGCCCTGCTCCGCGCAGCGGCTTCACCTCGCCCACCGAGTAGGGCGGGAAGTTGTAGTGGAGCATGAACTTGCGGAAGTGCTGGCCCTTGAGCGACTCCATCCGCTGCTCGTCGTCGCTGGTGCCGAGCGTGGTGGTGACGAGGCCCTGGGTCTCGCCGCGGGTGAAGAGCGCGCTGCCGTGGGCGCGAGGTAAGAGGCCTACCTCGCAGGAGATGGCGCGGATCTGGTCGGACTTTCGGCCGCCGATGCGCTGGCCCTCATGCGTGATCATCCGGCGCATGTACTCGTACTTGAGGTCCTCCAGCGCCGTCTTGACGTCCTTCTCCTTGCCCTTGAACGGCTGACCTTCGGCGCAGAGCGCGGCGACCACTTCCTTCTTGATGTCGGCCAGCGAGCTGTAGCGGTCGTGCTTGTCGTGCTTGGCGTAGGCGGCCTTCACCTTGTCCGCGGCGAGCGCGCGCACCTTCTCGGCGGCGCCTTCGGCGAGCGGCGTCTTCTCGAACTTGCGCTTGTCCTTGCCCACCGCGCGCGCCAGCTGCTCCTGTGCGGCGAGCAGGCCGTCGATCGCCTTCTGGCCGAAGAGGAGCGCCTCGATCATCGAGGCCTCGTCGATCTCCTTCGCACCGCCCTCCACCATGAAGATGGAGTCGCGCGAGGCGGCCATGATCACGTCGAGGTCGCTCTTCTCGCGCTCGGCCTCGCTGGGGTTGGCGATGAGCTTGCCGTCGACGCGGCCGACGCGCACGCCGGCGAACTGGAAGGGGAAGGGGATGTCGGAAACGGCCAGCGCGAACGAAGCGCCGGTCAGCGCCAGCACGTCGGTGTCCTGGGCGTTGTCGGCCGAGAAGACGGTGGCGATGATCTGCGTCTCGTTCTGGTAGCCCTCCGGAAAGAGCGGCCTGCAGGAGCGGTCGATGAGGCGCGAGGCCAGCGTCTCGCGCTCGGTGAGGCGGCCCTCGCGGCGGAAGAAGCTGCCGGGGATGCGGCCCGCGGCGGAGAGCTTTTCCTGGTAGTCGACCGTCAGCGGGAAGAAGTCGAGGCCTTCCTTCTTCTCCCGGGCCGAGACCGCGGTGACCAGCACCATGCTGTCGCCCGCGCGAACCACCACCGAGCCGTCCGCCTGTTTGGCGAGCTTGCCCGTCTCGATCGAGATCTGCTGGGCGCCCACCTGCGCCGTGACCGTCCTTGCTTCTGCCATGGGAATGCTTCCTCTACGGGCCCCGTGGCCCGTGTTCGCTCTGCGTTTGAAAATGGGGAGCGGCGGCTGCGCCATTCCCCGGGGCGAAGGCGCGCGGCACGCGCCCTCCTTGCTGCTGGTCCCGGGGTTCAGTTGGATCCTGATCGCAGGAGGGAAGCACCTTCGAGTTTCCCTGCTCCGATGAGGGACCGACCGAGCCCCCGGGGTGTTGCCAACCTCCGTTATAACGCGCGAAGGGCGCCGATGCTTCCACCGGCGCCCTTCGCGAAGTCGCTACTTGCGGATGCCCAATCCCTCGATGAGCTTCTTGTAGCGGTCGGCATCCTTCGACTTGAGATAGTCGAGAAGACGGCGCCGCTGGCCGACCAGCTTGAGCAGGCCGCGCCGCGAGTGGTGGTCCTTCTTGTGCGTCTTGAAGTGCTCGGTGAGGTAGTGGATCCGCTCCGTCAGGAGCGCCACCTGCACCTCGGGGGACCCGGTGTCGCGCTCGTGCGTCTTGTACTTCGCGACCACGTCCTGTTTCTTCGCCTCGTAATGCAACGGCCCGTTGCTCATGTTTCGTTTCTCCTGAAGTCTCCCCACCCACCGCCGGCCAGGCGAGAGGGTGAGCGAGCTGCGACACCGGACAGCTGCCCGGAAGGGCGCGCACCCTATAGCGGTGTACCGTGGACGTCAAGGAGCGGGCGCCCCCAGAACGCCCTGCGACAGTCCCCCGGGCGGTAGTCGTGCCGCCGCTCGTGCGCTAAGGAGGTCGCGATGCTGATCGATGCGCACGTGCACCTGTTGCCCGACCGGCTGATCGAGGCCATCCGCCGCTGGTTCGACGAGCACGCCTGGGACATCCAGTACCGGTTCGGGGTCGAACAGTGCATCGCCACGCTCAAGGCCGGCGGCGTGCAGCGCATGGTGGCGCTGCCCTATGCGCACAAGCCGGGCATGGCGCAGGCGCTGAACGCATTCACGCTCGAGCTCGCGCGTCGCCACCCGGAGGTCGTCCCCTGCTGCACCGTCTTCCCCGGCGAGGAAGGCGACGAGCGCATCCTCGAGGACGCGCTCGGCTCCGGCGACTTCCACGGGGTGAAGGTGCATTCCCCCGCCTGCGCCGCGCGCTGTCGCGGCACCCGGAGGCCGTCTGCGTGGTCCCCCACCTCGGCGCCGACGAGTACGTGGAGATGGAGGCGATGCTGGACGAGTTCCCCAACCTCTATCTCGACACCGCGATGGCCATCGGCGGCGCCTTCGAGGGAGCGATGCAGATCCGCTCGGCCGGCCTCGATCTCCTCGGCCGCCGCCCCGGGCGGATCCTCTACGGAAGCGACTTCCCCAACCTCCCCTACGAGTGGACGCGCGAGCTTCGGGTCATCGAGGGGCTGGGCCTCGTGGCGGACGCGAAGGCGGCGCTGCTCGGCGGCACGGCGGCGCGGCTGTTCGGCATCGCCTGAACGCCGCAGCGCCTTCATCCGTTTGCGGCCTCGCCGCGCGGAAGCTCCAGGCGCATGCGCACGAGTTGCAGCGCCAGGCCGCCAGGCATCGGCTGCTCGATCTGCTCCATCGCGGCGAAGCCGAACGCCTGGTAGAGCGCAACCCCGGGCAGCGTGGAGCCTAGCTCGAGCGCGCTGAACCCGGCGGCGCGCGCCGCGGCAGCGCAAGTCTCGAGCAGGCGGCGGCCCAGCCCCCGGCGGGCGGCGCGCGGGTGGACGAAGAAGGCGCGAATGCGTGCCGCCTCGGTCGCCGGATCGAGCGGCGGGTCCTCGCCCTGTTTGAGCTGATCTCCGCCGTACAGCGTGCGGCGCCGGCTCCAGCCGCCGCAGGCGAGGAGACCGTCGTCGTCTTCGACCACGTAGTACGTTCCGTCGCGAACGAGCTGCGTGTCGGCGCCGAAGACGTGCCGCAGCGAGGCCTCGATCTGGCCGGGTGAGTAGTGGCCGGTGCTCAGCCCGCGCACCGACAGCGGGATGAGCGCGCGGATGGCGGGCAGGTCCTCGAGCGTGGCGAGCCGGGGCTTGGGCGCCATGGGACCTCCTCAGCGGTCAGTAGCGGGGCACTTTGGGGTCGATCTGCAGCGACCACGCCTCGATCCCGCCGGCCAGCGAGAGCACGTTGGGGACGCCGTTCTGCTCCAGGAACGCCGCGGCGTTGAGGCTGCGCATCCCGGCGTGGCAGTACGCGATGATGGTCTGCCCCGCCGCCGCCTTGACCTCGGCGACGCGGGAGGCCAACTCGTTGAGCGGGATGAGCACGCTGCCGGGGATCTGGGCGATCTGGTTTTCCCAAGGCTGGCGGACCGGTTGCTGGGCGAAGGCGGCCGCGCGGCCACGCCCGGAACGGGGAGGGGCGAACGAAACGCTTGCGTTTCCCTTTGCGATCCGCTTGAACGTGCGCTCCTTGAGTGCCCGGGCCGCAAGCCGTGGCGGCCCACGGGAGGAAATCGTGGCAAAGAGGCAGCGGTCGAGGAGCAACCGGCAGTCTCCAGGCGCTCCGGCTGGAGCACCCCCGCGTGCAGGGACGCAAGGTGCTGGTTCGGGGCAGGCGCCGCCGCAGGCCGGCGGCTGGGTCCCGGTGCGCGACTCGGTCCGGCGCGACATCGAGCAGGCCACGCAGGCGCTGGCGTTCTCCGAGCAGCTCCTCGAGCGGCTCGACGGCCAGCGCCGGCTTTTCATCGACTTTCCCCGGGTGATGGAGGAGATGCGGTCCGGCTCGCTGGAGCGGGTGGCCAACGCGCTCGCGCGTCTCTACGAGGGCGGTGCTGGCGTGCACGATCTCTCGCGGTTCTTGCGCGACCTGCCCCTCGCGCTCGGGCATCTGGCCGCCGCCGAGGCTGCGCGGCGGCGCGGCACGCAGCCGTCCAACGGGCCGCAGGCCGCGGCGAGGACCGCCGAGGCTCCACCCGCGGACGAGCCCGGCGCGCGGGCGGCAGCGGACGAGTTTCCAGGGGAGGCCAAGCCCGCGGGAGCGGGGTCCGGCTCCTCCGGACCCGATGCGGCGCCCGCCGCCGTCGAGGCGGCCCCCTCCTCTGGCGCGGGTCCCACCGAGGGCGTGGCCGCGGGGGCGGGCGAGGCTCCGAGCCCTTTCGAGGCCACCACGGCGACCGGCTCCGCAACCGAACCCCCGGCCAGCCTCGCGGAGCCTTTGGCGGCCCGGCCGGGCGCGGCCGCGGAGCCAGTCTCGCCCCGGGTGGAGCTGCGCGCGAAGTTGCTCGCCGCGGCGCCGCAACTCGGGCGCGCCGCGCAGAGCTACCGGCGCAACGTCGCGACCGTGCGGAGGGCCACCGCGCCGCGCCGGGCGCCGGGCCCCTGGCGCTCCGATCGCGAGGTGCTCGAACAGGCCCGTCGTGCGATCGAGTTCGCGCGGCAGATCTTCGACGCCTACGCCGAGGCCTGGGCCGACGCGCCTTTGCCCAAGAACGGCCATGAGGCGATGGCAGACGAGGCCGACCGCTTCCTGGCGTGGACCCAGCTCATCCGCTACGTCGAGCTGGCCCGCGTGCAAGCCGCGGGCTCGCGTGCGCCGCAGAGCGTCGAAATCGGGGCGTTCCCACGCTGCGCTGCGCTGTGCCCATTTTGAAGCAGATTCCTTCCCGTGGGCGCCGCAGTTGTTGTAGAAGGCGCCGTTCTCGCGCAGAGGAGCTCTCAAATGAGCACGACCCTTCGCACCGTTCCGACCCCCGCCGACGCCGAGCTGCCCAAGGAGATGCAGCTCAAGATCCACCGGCTGATGGTGCAGGGCCGGGCGCTCGAGGAGCGCCTGATCGCCATGTACAAGCAGGGCGACGGCTACTTCTGGATCGGCGGCCCCGGCGAAGAGGCGTTCAACGTCCCGCTCGGCCTGCTCGTTCGCAAGGGCCAGGGCCCGCAGTTCGACTACTGCCACTTCCACTACCGGCAGAGCGCGACCATGCTGGCGATGGGCGCAGACCCGGTCGACTCGATCCGCCAGATGAAGGGCGTGGCGAGCGACCCGTACACGGGCGGGCGCAACTTCGGCAACCACTACGCAAAACGGGCCTGGAACGTGTGCCCGGTCACCTCGGTGATCGAGGTGCAGTACTCCTTCGCCATCGGCACCGCCATCGCGCAGAAGCGGCAGGGCGGGCAGGGCATCACCGTCGTTACCGGCGGCGACGCAGGCACTGCCGAGGGCGATTTCGCGAGCTGCCTGGTCTGGGCGTCGCGGCCGGCGCTGGAGCTGCCCATCCTGATCATCGTGGGCAACAACAAGTGGGGCATCTCCACCAATTGGGAAGGCCAGCACGGGGAGAACCGGATCAGCGAGCGGGCCAAGGCCTTCGGCATCGAGGCCAAGACCATCGACGGCAACGATCCCGAGACCAGCTACAAGGAGATCGCGCAGGCGATGGAGTACGTGCGCACGAAGCGCAAGCCCTTCATGCTGGAGGCGATAGTCTCGCGCCTGTACGGCCACTCCTCGGCGAGCGGCGCGAACGCAGTGGCCGACGAGGCGGATTGCCTGAAGGGGTTCGAGGCCCGGCTGGAGAAGCGGGGCTACCTCACCCGCAAGCAGATGGACGAGATGAAAAGCCAATACCAGGCCGAGTTCCTCGAAGCGCACAAGCGGATCCGCAAGGAACCGATGCCGTCCGGCAGCACGATCTACGACCACATCTTCCAGGAAAAGGATCTGGTCCGCGGCGAGTAGCTCTGCGGGGCGCGCGGGCTCGAGGCCCCGCGGCGCCACGCGGTCCTGGCGAATCAGCTCGAACGAGGTTTTCGAAATGGCGAACATGGTGCAGGCGATCCGCATGGCCCTCCACGTCGCGGAGGAGCGCCACGGCGTGACCGACATTTTCGGCGAGGACGTGGGCCCGCCGCTGGGGGGTGCCTTCACGGCGACGCAGGGCCTGAAGACGGCCTGGAACTCGCCCCTCGACGAGCGCGGCATCGTCGGGGCCTCGATCGGATTGGGCCTCGCGGGCTGCCGCAACGTGGCGGAGATCCAGTTCTGCGATTACGCCTACAATACCATCGACTTGCTGAAGCTGGCCGGCATGCAGAGCTGGTCTTCGAACGGCGAGTTCAACTGCCCGATGACGCTGATGACGCCGGTGGGCTCCGGCATCCGCGGCGCGCTCTATCACTCGCACTCGTTCGACGCGACCGCCACCCATATCCCCGGCTTCAAGATCGCGATTCCCTCCACGCCGCGCGAGGCGTACGGCCTGCTCCTGAGCTGCATCGTCGATCCCAACCCCTCCATGTTCCTGGTGCCCAAGGCGCTGATGCGTGTACGCAGCCTCCCCGGGGAAGAGATCCCCGGCGAGCCCGGCGACGACAAGGCCCTCGCCAAGATGATCGACGCGCCGCTGGGCGACCGCAGCAAGTGGAAGCCGAAGTGGCCGGACACGCCGGACCTGTTCATCGCTTTGGGAGAGGCGCGGACGGTGCGGCAGGGCCGCGACCTCACCGTGGTCAGCTACGGGCGCACGCTGCCCCTCTGCGCCAAGGCTGCGGAGACGCTGGCCGCGGAGGGCATCGAGGCCGAGGTCATCGACCTGCGCTCGCTCTGCCCGATCGACTGGCCGCGGGTGAAGGAGAGCATCCACCGCACCGGCCGCGTGCTCTTCGTCAACGAGGACACCGAGGTGACCAACTTCGGCGAGCACCTGGTGCGGCGCACGGTCGAAGAGATGTTCTACGAGCTGATCGCGCCGCCCCAGCTGTTGGCGGGCGCGTTCATCCCCGGCATCGGGCAGGCCGATCCGCTGGAGCTCGCCTCGGTGCCGCAGCTGCCCAGCATCACGGACGCGATCCGCCAGCTCGCCCGCGCGGAGCCGTAGCCCCAGGCGGTCCGCCGCCTGGTCTCACCGCGCAGCTCTCGAGGCCGAGCAGGGCCGAGACGCGGTGTCGCCGCGGCGCGAAGGCGGCATAGCCGGCGGCCGCGGCCGCGCGTACGCCGGGTAGCGCCAGCGCAAAGCCCAGCGGGGCCCAGGCGGGAAGCTCGCGCAGCAGGCGCGCCATCGCGGCGGCGCCCGTCCACTTGCGTTGGCCGTCCACCACCACCACCGCGGCTTGCGCCTCCTCGCGCGAGACGTTCTGCGGGAGCGCGGGCGCGTCGTTGCCGACGAACGCGAAGGCGCCGCGGCGGTCGCGCCGCGAGAGCCAGCGCACGCAGGCGGCGCACACGCCGCAGCCCGAGTCGAAGACTACGGTGAGCGCGGGCGCGGCCATGCCCGTCAGTCTAGCAGGATGTCGAGTTGCGATGAAATGATGGTCATCATATCATGGCCGCATGCGCTACCCCGCCGGGCACAAGCAGTCGACCCACGAGCGCATCCTGGTCGCCGGCGCCGCCCTGCTGCGCCGCGCCGGGGTGGAGCGGGCGAGCGTCGGACGGGTCATGTCGCGGGCGGGCCTGACGGTGGGCGGCTTCTATGCCCACTTCGCCTCCAAGCGCGCCCTGGTGGGTGAGGCGATGGGCTGGGTGCTCGCACGCAAGCGCAGCGACTGGCTGCGCGATCTCGAGGCGCTGCGGGGGCCGGCTTTCCTCGATGCCTTCGTGCGCCGCTACCTCAGCCGGCAGCACCGCGACCTGGTGGAGCAGGGCTGCCCCTTGCCGGCGGTGCTCAGCGAGCTGCCGCGCGCCGGCGCGCCGGCGCGGCGGGCGCTGGAAGCCGAGTTGGAGCTCCTCTCGCGGGCGCTCGAGCCGCATGCCCAGGGCGGTGCGGCGGCGTTCTCCGCGCGCCAGCGGGCGCTGGGGACGCTCGCGCTCTGCTTCGGAGGCATGGCACTCGCGCGCGCGGTGCAGGACCGCGCGCTCTCCGACGAGATCCTGCTCGCCTGCCGCAGGCTGGCGCTCGCCCCCGACACCAGCCGACCGTCCGCGAGCGACGGGGATCCACTGAACTGACCCTTGGAACCGTATTCGCTGTCCGCAAAGGAGCGCTCCGTGGCCGAGGAAACCCGCAGCCGCACCATCGCCTGGAAAGACCCGGTCGAGTCCGCTAAGGCGGGCCTGACCCTGAGCGGCCTCGACTACCTACGGAAGATGGCCAGCGGAGAGCTGCCTCCGCCACCGATCGGCATCCTGATGGACTTCAGGATCGTCGAGGTGGAGAAGGGCAAGGTGACGTTCGCGGTGCAGCCGGCCGAGTTCCACTACAACCCGATCGGCGTCGTGCACGGCGGGGTCGCCGCCACCCTGTGCGACTCAGCGATGGGGTGCGCGGTGCACACCATGCTGCCCGCGGGCACCGGCTACACCACGGTCGATCTGAGCGTGACCTATCTGCGCCCGCTCACGCGCGAGACCGGCCCGGTGCGCGCGCTCGCCGAGGTCGTGCACGTGGGAGGGCGCATCGCCACCGCCCAGGCCCGCATCGTCGACGCTGCGGGGAAGCTCTACGCCACCGCCAGCACCACCTGCATGGTCTTTCGATAGGTCAGCGGTTTCCGGGGTCCTCCGGATATGCCTCCAGCCCGTGCTCGCTGAGGTCGAGGCCCTCGCGCTCCTCCTCGGGTGTGGAACGCACGCCCACCAGGCGGTCGCAGATCTTGAAGATCGCGTACGCGGCCGGCACGCCGTAGAGCACGAGCGCGAAGAAGCCGGAGACCTGGATGCCCAGCGTGGGAATGGTGGTGCCGCCGAGCATGTCGCCGCCGGGGTGCACCCAGGTGTCGGGCAGCACGCCCCACCAGAAGAGCTGGCCGTAGATGCCGGCGAGCAGGCCGCCGATCACGCCGGAGGCGAGGTGGCAGGCGATGGTGCCGATGGCGTCGTCGATCTTCAGCTTCCGCTCTACCCAGCGGAAGGTGAACGGGAACTGGAAGCCCGCGATCGCTCCCACCAGTAGACCGTAACCAGGCGGCGCGAAGCCGACGCAGGCGCAGATCGCGACCAGACCGCCGAGCAGGCCGTTGGCGAGCACCAGCGGATCGGCGCTGCGGTGCAGCAGGAAGCCCGCGAGGAGCGCACCCAGCACGCCGCCCGCTGCGGCGAGCGCAGTGGTGCCGAAGACCCACCAGACGTCGCTGAACAGGTAGTCGGCGAGATACAGCCCGCGCGCGCCGGCCCCCTTGCCGAGCAGCGGGTGCGAGGCCGCGTTGGCCACCACCGAGCCGCCGTTGAAGCCGAACCAGCAGAACGCGAGCAGAAGGGCGCTGAACACGGTCAGCAGCACGTTGTGCGCCGGGATCGCCGTCGGCTGCCCGTCGGGGCGATAGCGTCCGAGCCGGGGGCCCACGTAGTAGCCGCCCACCAGGCCGACGATGCCGCCCAGGGCGTGCACACCGGTGGAGCCGGCATAGTCGGTATACGGCGCCCAGAAGTGCTTGCCCGCGGCGTCCGCCACCATGCCGTACTCGAGCAGCTTCTTGCCGGCAACGCTCGCGACCTCTGGCGTGAACCAGCGGTCCATGAGCTGCACCAGGCCACTGTGCGGGTCGAGCAGCGGCGAGCCGCCGAGCCCGCCCCAGATGAGGAAGCCGAAGATGGGATAGACGATGCCCGAATAGAGCGCGGCGTAGATCAGGTACGCCTTGAAGCGGAAGCGCTCGGAGAAGACGGTGCCCGGGATCGCGGTCGAGGTGATGCAGAAGGTGAGCGAGCCGAAGAAGTTCACCATGTACACATCGGGCGCGGCCGCGAAGTGCCAGGGCAGCGGGCTGGTGCTGGCGCTGGCCCAGCCGGCGTAACCGCTGATCGCGTCCTCGACGTTGGCCAGCACCGTGCCGGTCCCGGCCTGGTGCAGCACGTAGCAGAGCGGCCACGCGAAGGCCTTGATGGCGAAGCCCACCAGCCAGAAGCAAGCGATGGCGATCCCGGTGTGGGAGAGCACCTTGGCCGCGACGTGCGCGGCGTTCTTGGCGCGGATCGAGCCCGCCTCGAGCAGCAGGAAGCCCGACTGCATGAAGAAGATCAGCGCGAAGCAGATCGCCCACCAGCACACCGCCACCACGGTGGAGAGGCGCGAGAACTGGTCCTGCGAAACGGGGGGGGCGAGCGCGAGGGCGGCAGCCAGTGAGGAAATCATGGCGCGGATGCGTGCCATAGGAGCGGGGGCGCGGGCAAGCGATGGGTACCTCCGACCCTGGCCGGGCGGACGGAGGAGGGCCGTGCTAAACCCGAGCGATGGTCCCGGAGAAATACCGTCTGGAGAGCGTGGGCCGGTTCCTCATCGAATCGTTCGAGCACCGGCGGCCGGCGCTGGAGGCGTGGACGCCCGCGGTCGAGGAGAAGCTGCGCGCGGACGCCGAGGTCGAGATCTCGCAGATGGAGCGGCAGTGCCGCGAGCTGGGCGTCGACGATCCGGACTACTGGAAGAGGGTGCGCGGCGCGCTGCAGACGGTGCTGCTGCCGCGCTACGGCGCCCTGGCCCGCGCGGAGATCGCGCTCTCGCGGCGCGACTACGGCCTCTGGCGCGGCGGCGATCTGGTGGCTCGGATGACCTTCGCGGCAGCGGGCCTTTTGCTGGGCGCGCTGGCGGTGGCCATCCCCTGGATCCCGGTGACCGAGAAGTGGGTGCCGTGGGCGCTGTTCATCGCCGGACCGTTCCTGCCGGACGCATATTTCTGGTGGTATCGGCGCCGCTATCGCAGAAGCCTCGAGGGGTTGCTCGCGGACCTCGCGCGGGCGGGCAGCACCCTCGACACCTACCGCCCGCTCTCCGAGCTGCAGCGCGCGTTCGGCGAGCCGCCGGCGCTGCGTGAAGGATCGCTGGAAGGGCCCGCGAAGAGCGGTGCCGACGAAACCGGGCAGCCGCCCGGGCGCGTGCGCCATTAGCAGGATGTTGACACCCTGCTAGCCGGCGCGCGTGGCTTGCACCTTTGACGGAGGAGGGGACCATGGCGTTCGAGGTGCCGAAGATTCCGCGGGTCAACTTCCCGCGCCCCGGGCAGGGGGGAACCGGCGCGCGCCTGCTCTGGCTGTTCGGCGCGATCTTCGTGCTGTTCGTCGTGGGCTACGGCGCCTGCACCACCTACGTGCGGCCCGGCGAGTTGGGCGTGAAGCAGATCAGCTATGGCGGGGGCAGGGGCATCGAGCCGTTCGTCTACGGCGTTGGCCTGCACTACGTCGGCCCCGGCGAGAGGATGCACCTCTTCCCCACGCACCTTCAAGTCCTGGAGCTGACCAGCTCGAAATCCGAGGGCATCGCCGAGGGCGAGAACCACCGCGTCACCTCAGCCATCAACATCCAGACCAGCGAGGGGTACAACGTGCGCGTGGACGCGACCGTGCTCTACCGGGTCGCCGACCCGCTGCGGGTGATGCAGAACATCGGTCCCGGCCGCCTGTTCGAGGACAGCGCGGTGATCCCGCGCAGCACGCAGGACCTGCGCCGCGCGCTGGGAGAGCTGGATGCCGAGGACTTCTATCGCGGCAACAAGCGCATGGAGAAGGCGCACGAGGCGTACCTCGCGCTCTCGGCGGAGCTGAAGGAGAAGGGCATCGAGGTGGTGCAGGTCTTCGTGCGCCGGTACATCTACGACTCGCGCTACCAGAACGCCATCGAGCAGCGGAAGATCCAGGACCAGACCGTCTACAAGAACGAGGCCGAGGCGAAGGCCGCCATCGCCAACGCGGCGAAGAACAAGATCATCGCCGAGGGCGCGGCCCATGTGCAGGTGGAGCTCTCGCGCGGCGAGGCCGAGGTGAAGAAGCTGGAGGCCGACGCCGACCTCTACCGGCGCAGGAAGGCGGCCGACGGCGATCTGCTGGTGAAGCTCGCCGAGGCGCAGGGCACGAGCCTCGAGAACCAGGCGCTGCGCTCGTCGGGCGCGGGCAACCTGGTGGGCCTGCGCATGGCGGAGGCACTGGAGGGCACGCAGGTCATCGTGCTGCCCTCGGACGGCGAGGGCGGGATGAACCCGCTGGACCTGAACGCGCTTCTCAAGCGATTCGACGTTGGGGGGCAGCCATGAGCGCCGCCTGGAGCCGTGGCGGCGCTTCGGCGCGGCTCGGGGCCCGGGGCGCGGCTTGCGCGCTGGGCCTCCTCGCCCTCTCCGCGGTGGGGTGCACGATGCACGCAACCGACTCCACCGAGGTGGGCGTGCTGACGCGCAAGGCGACGCTGTTCGGCCTGCTGGGCCAGCCTGGCATCCAGAAGGAGATGTACCCGCCCGGCGCGACCTACATCTTCCCGGCCTTCATCACCGACTGGAACGTCTTCAACGTCGCCCTGCAGAACCTCGAGATGATCGCGGATCCGAAGCGCGGCGACCGCTCCATGCGGGACGACGTCGAGTTCAAGACCAGCGACGGAAACGATATCGCGGTCGACGTCACCGTCGCCTGGCGCGTCGACTCCGCCAAGGCCCCCTACGTGCTCGAACATGTGGGCAGGTCCACCGCCGAGGTGAAGGACGTGCTGGTGCGGCCCTCCTGCCGCAGCATCGTGCGCGACGTCCTCAACACCATGACCAGCGAGGAGTTCTACGTCAGCGACAAGCGCTTCCAGAAGGCCGAGGAGGCGCGCGAGCGGCTCGCGGCGGTGCTGACGCGGGAGGGGGTGATCGTGGAGCGGGTGATCCTCGGCGAGCACCGCTTCAACCCCGAGTACGAGAAGGTCATCCACGACAAGAAGCTGGCCGAGCAGACCGCGGAGCGGATGGTCTCCGAGGGCAAGGCGGCCGAGCAGGAGGCGTACCGGAATCTGGAGACCGCCCGCGGCGAGGTCTCGCAGAAGATCGCCAAGGCAAAAGGCGCTCTCGACCAGGTGAAGCTCGGGGCCGACGCCGACTTCTTCCGCTCGCAGCGCGAGGCCCAGGCCCTGCTCGCCGAGAAGAGCGCGCACGCGAAGGGCGTCGAGAAACAGAACCAGGCGCTGGCCGGTGCCGGCGGCCGCACGCTGGTGAAGCTGAAGATCGCCGAGTCGCTGGCGGGCAAGCAGATCCTCTTCCTGCCCGGCGGCAGGGGCGGCGGCCTGCAGACGACGAACCTGAACGATCTGCTCGCGCGCTACGCCGTCACCGCTGTGGCCGCGCATCCCCCCGCGGCCAAGCCCGCGCCGCCGGCAGGGAAGTGAGAGGCGCTCTGGCCGCGCGAGCCGGCGAGGCAAGCGATCGATGGACCTGAAGCTTTCCCTCGAGTACGACGGCGCGCCCTTCGTGGGCTGGCAGGTGCAGGCGCAGGGACGCAGCGTCCAGGGCGAGCTCCAGGCGGCGATCGAGCGGCTCTGCGGCGCACCGTCGGGGACGGTGCGCGTCACCGGGGCCGGCCGCACCGACGCGGGCGTCCATGCGCGAGGCCAGGTGGCCTCGCTGACCGCGCCGCCCGCGGCGCGGCCGCTTCCACTCAAGGCATGGACTTCGGGCCTCAATGCGCTCTTGCCGCCCGAGATCGCCTGCGTGCGCGCCGAAGTGGCGCCGCAGGGATTCGACGCGCGAAGATGGGCGCGCGGAAAGCGCTACGTCTACTCGATCCTCAACCGGCCGCTCCGATCGCCGCTCGAGCGTGGGCGCGTTTGGGAGATCCGGCGGCCGCTCGACGACGCGGCGATGCGTCTCGCGCTCGCGCACCTGCTCGGGCGGCACGATTTCTCCGCTGTGCGCGCCGCCGACTGCCCTGCGCGGACCACCGTCCGCGAGATCCGCGCGATCTCGCTCGCGCGCGCGGGCGAGGTCCTGCGGCTCGAGATCGAGGCGACCGCTTTCCTCAAGCACATGGTGCGGAACATCGTGGGCACGCTGGTCGAGGTGGGGCATGGCCGGCGCGATCCGGACAGCCTGCCGGCGCTGCTCGCAGGCCGCGATCGCACGCGCGCCGGGCCGACGGCGCCGCCCCACGGCCTCGTGCTCGACGAGGTCTTCTACCTCCCGGGCAATGCCGACCCGCGCGGCCCGGCCGACGTCGGGGACTCCGATGACTGACGCCCAGCGGATCGGCCTCGCCGCACGGACGGTCCTGCTCTCTCTCTCGCTCGGCACGGTGGCGGCGGTGGCCTTCGCCTTCGCGGCGGCGCGACTCGCGGGTCCCCTCGCGGCCGCGGGCGGGGCCTTCGGTTCGACGGACATGGCGCACTCCAGCGTCGCGCTCGCGCTGCTCATGGTGCTGCAGGCCGCGACGGTCGCCGCCGCCTGCGCTCTGGCCGCGCTGGCCGTCGATCTATCGCCGCTCGCCGGCGCCGCGGCGGGCGCGGCGGCGAGTGTGTTGCCTGCGGCAGTCTCGGCCGCCGCGGAGGGCCTCGACGTGCTCTGGCCGGCCCCGCTGGTCGTGGTGCGCGTGGCGGGTGGCTTTCTCGCGGCCGGCGCCGGCGCGCTCGCCTGCGGGCTTACCCGCGGCGCCCTGCGCGCCCGCGAGGGGCAGCAGACTGTCCTCCGCCGGCTGCGCGAGGACAGCGGACTGCGGCTTGACCGCGAGGGCCAGTTCTGGCACCGCGGCGGCCGCGTCGAGCACGCGCGCACCCAGCTCGTGTTGCACCGCGGGTTGCACCGGGCGGCCGACGGGCGATGGGCGACGCGGATCGGGCGAGAGTGGGGCTACGTCGAGGTCGAGGACGCGGCACGCTTCGCGCGGCGCATCGAGGAGGACCCGGAGCGGCCCGGCCGGCTCCGCGCGCAGCTGTGGGGCGGAGAGTGGGTCGAGGTCGATCCGGCCTCGCTCGCCGCCGGCGAAGACGACGCGCTCTATGTGCGCGTGCCGCCCGGCGGCGAGCGCGCCCGCCTCACCCGCGCGGCGCAGCTCTCGCTGGCCGACCGGCTGCGCGAGGAGGGCGGGGCGTTCTGGCTCGAGCTGTCGGGCCGCCGCCTCCCCATCGGGAGCGACGCAGGCCCCGAGCCCGTCCGGACGTTTTGAGGAACCTGCGGTCCCCTCGGCGAGCAGAGCTCGCCGAGCCTCCCCCGCTCCCGGCCGGGCCGCCTCCGGCGGCAAAGGCCCTGTTCGAGGCGACTTCGGTTAGTGCAAGGTCGCTTCCCTGCCGCCCGCCTCGCCCGCTTTCTTGGGGGCCGACGCGATCTTGGTGAAGGTCAGCACGTCCTCCGACGCGCTGGCGTCCACTCGGATCGTGTCTCCCGGCGCGAAGGCGCCCTGCAGCAGCTTCATCGCCAGCGGGTCGAGCACCATGCGCTGCAGCGCGCGCTTGAGCGGCCGCGCGCCGTACACCGGGTCGTAGCCCGCCGTGCCCACCGCCGCGCGCGCGCGCTCGGTCAGCTCCAGCCGGATCTGCTTTTGCTCGAGCTGCTTGCTCAGGCGCGCGAGCTGGAGGTCGACGATCCGCGACAGCTCCTCGCGCCCCAGGCTGTGGAACACCACCACCTCGTCGAGGCGGTTGAGCAGCTCCGGCCGCAGCTCGGCCCGGATGGCCTCGCGCACGCGAAGCTCCTCCTCCTCGCGGCGCCCGCCCTGCACGTGCTGCGAGCCCAGGTTCGAGGTGAGGATCGCCACCGTGTTGCGGAAGTCGACCGTGCGACCCTGTCCGTCGGTGAGCCGCCCGTCGTCGAGGATCTGCAGCAACACGTTGAACACGTCGCGGTGCGCCTTCTCGATCTCGTCGAAGAGGACCACGGAGTACGGGCGCCTCCTGACCGCCTCGGTGAGCTGCCCGCCCTCGTCGTAGCCGACGTAGCCGGGGGGCGCGCCGATCAGCCGCGCCACCGAGTGCTTCTCCATGTACTCGGACATGTCGAGGCGGATCAGGGCCGACTCGTCGTCGAAGAGGAACTCGGCCAGCGCCCGCGCCAGCTCCGTCTTGCCCACGCCCGTGGGGCCGGCGAAGAGGAAGCTGCCGATGGGCCTATTGGGGTCCTGTAGTCCGCTGCGGGCGCGGCGCACGGCGTTGGAGATGGCGCGCACCGCTTGGGTCTGGCCGACCACGCGGGCCTGCAGCCGCTCCTCCATGTGCACGAGCTTTTGCACCTCCGCCTCCAGCAGCCTGCTCACCGGGATGCGGGTCCACTTGGAGACGGCCTCCGCCACGTCCTCGGCGTCGACCTCCTCCTTGAGCATCTTCTGGCGCTGCTGCAGGTCGGCGAGCCGCTTGTTGGCCGCGTCCAGCTCCTTCTGCAGCGCGGGGAGCTGGCCGTACTTCAGCTCGGCAGCGAGGCCCAGGTCGCCTTTGCGCTCCGCCTCCGCCATGGCGTTCTGCGTCTCCTCGATCTTCTGCTTGATGGCGCGGATGGCATGGATCGCCTGCTTCTCGTTCTCCCAGTGCGCCTTCATCGATTCGAACTTTTCCTTCAGCGCGGACAGCTCGCGCGCGATCTCGTCCCTGCGGGCCTGCGAAAGCGGGTCGGTCTCCTTCTTCAGCGCCTGCTCCTCGATCTGCAGCTGCAGGATCTTGCGCCGCACTTCGTCCAGCGCGGCGGGCATCGAGTCGATCTCCATGCGCAGCTTGGAGGCCGCCTCGTCGATCAGATCGATCGCCTTGTCGGGCAGGAAGCGGTCGGCGATGTAGCGCTTGGAGAGCGTCGCCGCCGCCACCAGCGCACTGTCCTGGATGCGCACGCCGTGGTGCACCTCGTAGCGCTCCTTCAGGCCGCGCAGGATGGAGATGGTGTCCTCCGCCGAGGGCTCGTCCACGAACACCGGCTGGAAACGCCGCTCCAACGCCGGGTCCTTCTCGATGTGCTTGCGGTACTCGTTCACGGTGGTGGCGCCGATGCAGTGCAGCTCGCCGCGCGCCAGCGCCGGCTTGAGCATGTTTCCCGCGTCCATCGAGCCCTCAGCGGATCCGGCGCCGACGATGGTGTGGATCTCGTCGATGAAGAGGATGATCTGCCCGGAGCTGCTCGTGACCTCCTTGAGCACCGCCTTGAGCCGCTCCTCGAACTCGCCGCGGAACTTGGTGCCGGCCACCAGCGATCCCAGATCGAGCGCGACGATGCGCTTGTCCTTGAGCCCCTCGGGCACGTCGCCGTCCACCACTCGTCGCGCCAGCCCCTCGACGATGGCGGTCTTGCCCACGCCGGGGTCGCCGATCAGGCAGGGGTTGTTCTTGGTACGCCGCTGGAGCACCTGCACCACCCGGCGGATCTCCTCGTCGCGGCCGATGACCGGGTCGAGCTTTCCCTTGCGCGCCCTCTCGGTGAGGTCGATCCCGTACTTCTCCAGGGACCGGTACTGCGATTCCGGGTCCTGCGAGGTCACCCGCGAAGAACCGCGCAGCGCGGTGAGCGCCTGCAGGATGCGGTCGCGGGTCACGCCCACGCCCTTCAAGATCTCGGCGGCGGCGCCGCGTTTCTCGGCGGCGATCGCCAGAAGGATGTGCTCGGTGGAGATGAACTCGTCCTTGAGCGCACCGGCCTCGTCCTGCGCGGCGTCGAGCACCTTGAGCGCGCGCTGCGAGAGATGGCCGCCTTCACCGCCGTGAACCTGCGGGACCTTCTTCAGCTCCTCCTCGAGGCGAGCCTGCACCAGCCGCGGCTCCGCGCCGATGCGCTGGAGCAGGGGCGGCACCAGACCGTCCTCCTGGGAGAGGAGCGCCGCGAGCAGGTGCTCGGGAAGGATCTCCTGCTGGTCCCGCCGGCGGGCGAGCGCCTGCGCTTCCTGCAGTGCCTCCTGGGCCTTGACGGTGAGCTTGTCGAGTTTCATGCGGCGCAAGGTAATGCAGGGGATGGCTCTGGCAAGGCCGGCGCCCGCCGTGGGAGTGTCGTGGCCGTGCCGGCCACCGGGCGCAGCGAGATCCTGGATGAGGCGCGCGCCCTCCTCGCGGCGGCGCGGGAGGCGGAGGCAGAGGCGGCGTTCGAGCGCGCGCTCGCCGCCGCGGCCGAGGGCGAGCGGGCGCGGGTCGCGCACCAGGCGGGTTCGCTCGCGCACAAGGCCGGGCGGCCCCAGCTCGCGGTGCGCTGGTTCCGCCGTGCGGGCGAGCTCGCGCCGCGCGACGCGGAGATGCCGCACGACCGCGGCCTTGCCCACTTGGAGGCCGGCGACGTGGGGCTCGCGGCGCAGGCGCAAGGCGAGGCGCTGCGGCTCGATCCCGACCACGTGGGCGCGCGGGCCCAGCGCGCCGCGGCCCTGGAAGCGCTGGGCGACGACGACGGCGCGGCGCACGAGCTGGCGGAGCTGCTCGCGCGCATCGGCCCGCAGCCCGCTCTCTCGGCTCGGCTCGAAGGCCTGCGGCGCGCCGCCGCCCGCGCGGCGCACCTGCGCCTTCTCGGCGGTCCGCGGGCGGCGCTCGAGCGCAGCCCGCTCTTGGGCACCGTCTTCGCGCGGGAGCCGGCCGCTCGGGGGCTGGCCGCGCAGGGGCCAACCTCGCTCTGGCTCGCCGGCTTCGGCGAGCTGTCCGCCGAGGCCGACCCCGCAGGCCGCATCGCTCGCCTGCAGCTCGTCTTCGCCGACATGGAGGCGTCGCTCGCCCGCAGCGACCTCGCCTACGGGGGCAGCACCGAGGACGAGGACGGCCGGCGCGTCCCGCTCGACGAGTTCACCTCCGCCGCGACGGTCTTCTTCGCCCAGGCCTGTGGGATCGAGGCGCTGCGCGCGCGCCGGCTGCTTCGGTTCCTGCTCGCGCCGGAGGCGGGTCTCGCACCGCTGCCGTTCGCTGGTTTGCGCGTCGGCTGGGCGGTGGAGGGCGAAGGCCCCGCGCGCCGCTATGGCCTGTACGCGACATTGCCGCCAGGCGCGATGAACTGACCGCTGCTACTTCTTCCGCGCCGCCTCGACGAAGCGCATGCGCAGGTCGAAGAGGATCTGCTCGAGGAACTTGGCCTCCTCCTCGTTCAGGTTGCCGCGCGTCTTTTCCTGGAGGAGCGCGAGCAGGTCGATCGATTGCTGGGCGAGCCCCAGGTCGGCGTCCGGCGTCTTGCCCGAGGTGGGGTCCGGCGCCAAGCCCAGGTGGATCAGCGCCGAGGACCCGAGCGAAAGGACCAGCGCGTTGAAGTCCAGGGGCGCATTCTCGTCGGCCATCGTCGAGCTCCTCAGCCAGCTTCGAAGGTGAATCCCTGCAGCCGGTACCCGCGCTGGACCAGCAGCACGGTGCGGCCGCTCTTGCGCGCCTGCGTGAGCGCCTTGCGCAGGTCCTTGAGGGTTTCGATCTCGGTGCTGTTCACCGCCCGCACCAGGTCGCCGCGCCGGATGCCGGCGCGCGCGCCTTCCGAGCCCCGCTCGACCAGCTTCACCGCGATGATCGGCCGCTGGGTCTGGTAGCCGGCCTCCCGCGCCTGCGCGGGCGACAGCTCCGCGAGCGCGAGCCCGCTGCGGTTCTCGAACATCTGCTGGGCCCGCTCCGGAGTCAGGGCGAGCGCGGCGATCGAGACCTCGAGCTTCTGCTTTCCGCGCAACAGGCCCAGCGCCACCTTGGTGCCTGCCGGCACGTCGCCCAGCAGGAAGCGCAGCTCGTCGGCGTCGTGCACGGGAGCGTCGCCCATCCGCACCACCACGTCGTCACGGCGCAGGCCCGCCGATGTGGCGGGCGAGTCGGGCTCAACCTGGTTGACGCGCGCGCCCGCCTTGAGCCCGCGGGATTGCTCGGCGCGGGCGTCGATCGTCTCCGCGTCGAAGCCCCAGAAGGTCGCGCCGATCTCGCCGCTCTTCACCAGCTCGCGGGCCACTCGCAGCGCGCGATCGATGGGGATGGCGAAGCCGATGCCCTGCGCCTTGGCGTAGATGGCGGAGCAGATCCCGATCACCTCGCCCTCCGCGTTGAGCAGCGGGCCCCCGCTGTTGCCGGGGTTGATCGAGGCGTCGGTCTGGATGAAGTCGTAGTAGCTGCGCTCCTCGGCGCGCACGGTGCGGTGCAGCGCCGAGACCACGCCGGCGCTGACGCTCTGGTTGAGGCCGAAGGGGTTGCCGATGGCGATGGTGGGCTCCCCCAACATCAGATCTGCGCTGGCGCCGAGCGGAAGCGCGGGGAACTTCTTGCCGGAGATCTTGAGCACTGCCAGGTCGCCGCCCGGGTCGGTGCCCACCACCTTGGCGGTGTATTCGCTGCCGTCGTCGAAGCTCACCGTGATCTTCGAGCCGCGCTCGATGACGTGGTAATTGGTGAGCAGATGCCCGGCCGGGTCGAAGACGAATCCCGAGCCGAGCGAGGTGCGCACCTGGTCGCGCGGCTGGTGACCGAAGAACAGGTCGAAGGGATCGCTGGCGGCGGCCCCGCGCACCACCTCCTGCGCGCTGATGTTCACCACCGCGGACTTCGCGCGCTCCACCGCCTGCACCAGCGCCGTCCGCCGCGCCGGGCTGGACGAGGTCGCGGCAGGGGCCGCGGTGGCCGCACGTGCCGCTCCCATCGCGAACGCCGACAGGGCGCATGCCGCGAGCGCGGCGGGCCCGGCGGTGGCCTTGGCGAACGCGGCGATCACGCCATTACCGCGAGGGACCCAGCTCGCCTTCCTGCTGGACCTCGACGTCGACCCGCTGCGCCTTGTCGGCCAGATCCGGGAGGGCCTTGAGATGGCGGGCATATTCCTTCTCGTCGACGGTGCCCCGCTTCAGATAGCGCTCGACCACGCGCTTATCGAGGTAGCGTGGATTCAGATGTTCTTTCTCTTTCTCTGACACGGGACCGCCTCCTGAAAGGGGCGGGGAACCTAACACATCCTGAGGTATGGTGAAGGGGCATGGATCTCGGGGGACTACAGACGGTGCGCGCCCGACGCCGCTCGGGGCTGCGCGGGCTCTACGCGATCGTGGACGGGTCCTCGCCACACGATCCGATCGGGCTCGTCTCAGCCTTCCTGCGCGGCGGCGCGCGGGTGGTCCAGCTCAGGCTCAAGCAGGCAGGGGCGCGCGAGCTCCTGCGTGTGGCGCGGGAGGCGGGGGCGCTGTGCCTCGCCCGCGGGGCGCTGCTGCTCGTCAACGACCGCCCCGACGTAGCGCGCCTCGCCGGCGCCGACGGCGTCCACCTGGGCCAGGACGATCTGCCCGTCGCCGAGGCGCGCGCGGTGGTGGGCGAGGACGCGCTGGTGGGCGTCTCGACGCACTCCGACGCCGAGATCGACGCGGCGGTGGCCGCGGGGGCGGACTACATCGGCTTCGGCCCGATCTTCGCGACCGCCACCAAGAAGAACAGCGCGCCGGGAGCATCGCCGCTCCCTCCGCCGCACGGCCCCTTCGGGCTCGCGCTGGCGGTGCGGCGCGCGGGCAAGGTGCCGGTGGTCGCGATCGGCGGCATCACCGCCTCCAATGCCGCCGGGCTGTCACAGGCGGGCGCCGCCTGCGCCGCCGCGATCGGTGAGCTGTGCCTTGCGCCCGATCCCGAGGCGCGCGCGCGTTCGCTCGCATCCGCGTTCGGCGGGGGAGGGGTGGGTGGGCACTGAGGCCGACACTTCTCGCCCCGCGAGTCCGGCGAGGACGCGGGCGCAGCGGCCGGTGGTCGGCATCACGCCCGACGTCGGCCGGACCGCCCCCAGCCCGGGCCGGCCCAGCGTCGCGCGCTACGGGGGCCTTCGACATCCCACCCGAGCTCTACTCGGCGACGCGGCACGCGCGCCTGGGCGAGATCAAGCCGGAGCGCACGCGGTACGAGCAGCGCGTGCTGCAGGCGGCGTTGCAGGCGGGCATCCCCGTGCTGGGGGTGTGCGGCGGGATGCAGCTCCTCGCGGTCGAGCTGGGCGGCACGCTCTGGCAGGACATTCGCGACGAGCTGCCCGGGGCCTTCGATCATGAGCAGACGCACGACCCGCGCGAGCCCGCGCACGGCGCCAGCATCGAGGCGGGCACGCTGCTCTCGTCGATCGTGGGCGCGGCCGAGATCCAGGTGAACAGCACCCACCACCAGGCGGTGCGCGAGCCCGGTCGCGCGCGGGTGAGCGCGGTCTCGCCCGACGGCGTGATCGAGGCCATCGAGCTCGCCGGCGACCGCTTCGCGCTCGGCGTGCAGTGGCACCCCGAGCTCCTGGCGACGCCGGAGCACCTGCGCATCTACAAGGCGCTCGTCGCCGCGGCGCGCAGGCGATGAGCGCGCGCTCCGCCCCTCCCATCCCCTGCGTGTTGGTGCTCGCCGGCCTCGACCCGAGCGGCGGCGCCGGCCTGCTCGCCGACGCGGAGGCCATCCGCGCGGCGGGTGCGCGGCCGCTCTGCGTGGCCACCGCGCTCACGCTGCAGACCTCCGCGCACGCTCTCTCCTTCCAGCCGGTCGATCCCGCCTTCGTGATCGACTGCGCCCGCGCCCTCCTCGCCGAGGAGCCGGTCCGCGCGCTCAAGCTGGGCATGCTCGGCACCGCGGCCATGGCCCGCGCCGCGGCCGGGCTGGTGGCGGAGGCGAGGCTGCCGGTCGTGATCGACCCCGTGCTCGCGGCCTCCAGCGGCGCGCCGCTGTTTCGCGGCACCGCCGCGGACGCGCGGGCCGCCTACGCAGCGCTCTGGCCCGGCGCGGTGATCACGCCCAACGCCTCCGAGGCGCAGGTGCTGCTCGATCGCGCGCAACCGATCGACGGTCCCGCCGCGCAGGAGGAGGCGGCGTGCGCCTTCGTCGCCGCCGGAGCGCGCGCCGCGCTCGTGAAGGGAGGACACGTGCTGGCGGCCGGCGAGTCGGTCGACGTGCTCGCCGAGCAGGGTGGGATGGTGACGCACCTGCACGCGCCCCGTCTCACCGGCAGCGCTCGCGGGACGGGCTGCCGCCTTGCCAGCGCCCTTGCGGCGCGCCTCGCCATCGGGTTACCGCTCGAGGCGGCCGCGCGGGAAGCAAAGGATCACGTCCTCGGTTACCTGCGCGCCGCCCTGGCTTGAATGCAGCGGGGCCACTGGATGTCGACACGAAGCTCGAAAGGAACTCGATCATGAAGAATTCCAAGGCGATTGCCTGTGCTGCGCTCAGCTCAATCTTGATGGTCTCGGCGTGCGCCACGTCGACGCAGTCGGGTGCGCTGGCTGGTGGCGGCGGCGGCGCGCTGCTCGGCGCGGGCATCGGCGCCCTGGCGGGCGGGACCAAGGGTGCGCTCGGGGCGACAAGCTGGTGGTGAAGTTCGACAGCGGAATCCTCTTCGACACCGACCAGGCCGAGCTCAAGCCCTCGGCGCAGCACGACCTGGGCGAGTTCGCGCGCATCCTGCGCGAGTACCCGGACACCAACATCGTCATCCAGGGCTACACCGACAACACCGGCCGCGCGGACCACAACCGCAAGCTGTCGCAAGCGCGCGCCGAGGCGGTCACGGGCTACCTGGTCTCGGCCGGCGTGCAGCGCGCGCGGCTGGTCTCGGAGGGTCTCGGCGACACGCACCCGGCTGCGAGCAACGCCACCCACGAGGGCCGGGCCAAGAACCGCCGCGTGGAGATCCACATCGAGGCGAACCAGGAGCTGAAGAAGGCCGACGCCGAGAACGCGCGCAACGCGTAATCGCCCGGACGGAAGCGCTCCGGCGCGCCCCCGCGGATCTTCGCTGCGGCGCGCCGGATGCGCGGGCGGCATCCAGCGGCGCGTGCTATCCTTCGGGCACTTGCTGTCTGGAGGTGTCATGCGGACGCGCACATGGATTCCCCTCGCCGCCCTCGCTCTCGCCTCGGGCTGTGGGCCGTGCGGCTACAATCGCATCGTCAACGAGGAGCAGCAGGTCGAGGCGTCCTGGAGCCAGGTCGAGAACCAGCTCCAGCGCAGGGCTGACCTGATCCCCAACCTCGTCCAGGTGGTGAAGGGCTACGCCAGCCACGAGAAGGGCGTGTTCGCCGACATCGCCTCCGCCCGCGCCGCCATGCTCGGCGCCAGCTCGCGCGCCGAAAAGATCCAGACCGCGAACCAGTTCGAGGGCGCCATCAGCAAGCTGATGAGCCTGACCGAGAACTATCCCAACCTCAAGGCGGACGGGAACTTCCAGAGGCTGATGGACGAGCTCGCCGGCACCGAGAACCGCCTCGCCGTCGAGCGCAAGCGCTACAACGAGGCCGTGCAGCAGTACAATAGCGACGTGCGCGGCATCCCCGGTTCCTGGTGGGCGCGGATCGGCGGCTTCCCTTCGCAGAAGGACTACTTCAAGGCGCAGGCGAGCTCCCGCGAGGTGCCGAAGGTCTCCTTCCAGTAGCGGAGCGCGCGATGAAAACTGGATCGATCCTCACCTTGGGCGGCGCGGTCGTGCTGGTGATCGGCTCGCTGCTGGGGGTCGTGTTCCTGAAGCCGCTGCTGCTCGGCCAGGGCAGCCTCTTCTCCAACCTGCTCGCCGTGGCCATCCTCGGCGCGGCGCCGGTGGCGGTGGGCCTGGGCCTCATCGGCTACGGGCGCAAGCTCGCGCGCATCGAGGCGGAGAACGAGGCGCGCGGCTTTCTCGACCTGGCGGTAGAGCTCGCCCGCAAGAACGGCGGCACGGTGAGCCTCGGCCCGCTGTGCAAGGCCTCCGGCCTTGCCTCGGACGAGGCGCAGGCGAAGATGCGCGTGCTCACCGGGCGTGGCCTCTTCGATCTCGACTTCGATGCCGGCGGGCAGATGGTCTTCAAGCTGTCGGGCTCGGCCGGCCGCGCGGAGCTGGCGCAGTTTTCCGGGCGGTCCTGACCAGCTTGCCCTTCCTCAAGCCAACGGCCTTCGCGGCCTGCGCGCTAGGCCTGTGCCTCGCGGCATGCAAGCCCAAGGCAGGCGGCCGGTGCTCGAGCATCGGCGACTGCAGCAGCGGCACGTTCTGCGCCCCGGAGGGCATCTGCCTCTCCGACTCGGTTCCACCCCAGGTGCAGCTCACGCTCCCGACGCCCGCCGACGCGGTGAACGGATACGTCGCGCGTACGGGGGCGGACCTGATCGTGAAGGCGCAGGTCACCGATCTGGACTCCGGACCCGCCGGCGCCACGCTGCAGCTCAACCCGTGCCCGGCCGGGGCCCCGGCCTGCACCTTCATCGGCGCGGCGGAGGGGCCTACGGTGCAGGGCGTCGCGACCTACGACTTCGCGGTGCCGCGTGCGGTGCAGGCGGTGGGCTCCGAGGCGCCCATCCCCTTCGTCGTGCGCAGCCGGGACGCCGTGGGCAACGAGACGCAGTCGACTGGCCAGCTCAAGATCGACGACCGGCCGCCGCAGCTTCCCGCTGCGGCCCTGGTGGTCACCGCGGGCGTCGCGGGCGAGGACGGCAACACCTGGTTCCCCGGCGCCGCAAGCCCGGTGACCATCGACCTCGCCCTCTTGGCGGTGGACAACGGCTCCGGCGTCGATGTCGCAAGCGCGGTGCTCACGCTGCCGGCGGCGGACACGCGCACCGGCCAGAACGTGCTGGTGCCGGTGGACGCGGCGCTCGGCTCCGAGACGCGCTCGCGATCTTCGTCGACGATCTCCCTCCCACGGTGCAGCTCGCAAAGATCCTGTACGCGACAGCGACGCCCGACTTCGCCACCGTCTGCGCCCGGCTCGACTCCGCGGGTTGCCCGGCCGGCCAGAACTGCCCCACGGGGCGCGGCTTCCACTGCGGCCGCGGGACGCAGTCGAACCCCAACCGGGTGCTGCGCGACGACTCGGTGACCGTCACCTTCACCGCAGTCGACTGCGGCTCGGGTGTTGCGACGGGCGGCGCCACCTGGACGGCGGAGAGCGCGGGCAACCGCTCCGCCCCGGCTGCGGCGGCCGCCGACGGCAAGACCGCGCCCGGCGGCTGCACCGCCTCGGGCAACCTCTCACGCGAGTTCAGCTTCACGCTGCCGCTCGCGAGCGCAGCGCCGCTGCTCGATCCGGCAGCAAAGGCGGACGGCATCACCCGCGTGCGGCTGCAGCAGGACGTGCTCGACCGCGTCGGGAGCCACGGCCGCTCTCCCACGCTGACCACCAGCTCGCCCGACGGCGACGGGGTAGTGCTGGTGTCGCTGGTCCGCTGGCGCGCGCAGCTCGCTGGCGTCGGCGTGGGCGCGCCAGCGTTGCTTCCGCCGCAGGGTGGGGCGGCCTCGCGGGTGCTCGTCGCCGCGAGCGACTTCGTGGGCGCGCCCAACCTGTTCCTCTTCGAGGCCTCCGGGAACGAGCTCAGCAGCATGAGCATCGACGGCGGGATCGCGGGCGACGTCGCGGTGGGCCAGAAGGGCACTCTCTATATGCCCGGCTCCGTGCACAGCGGCGTGAGCGAGGTGGAGATCGCCGCGGCGATCGACGGCGGCTACGGCGCGGGCGGCGGCGACGGCGGCGTCGTCGCGGTTGGCTCGTGCCACGCCTTGTCCAACGTTCTCGGTGCCCCGGTGGCGCTCACGGCGCCCGACTCGACCGGGTACGAGAACGTGATCGCGGTCCCCACCGCGCGGTCCGGAATCAACCCCCCGAACTTCCTCGCCTACAAGCCCGTCGGCTCGCCCCCCTCCTCCTGTGGACCGGTCGCCGAGACCGCAGTCCTTCTTCCCACTGGCGCCGGCGATCTGACCGGCGTGTCGGTTTCGCAACCCGACGGCGGGCCCGCCACCGCATTTGGTTCCCATGGCGCGGGCTTCAGCTCGGTCCCGCTCAATGCAAGCAGCTTCGGCTCCTCCGTGGACTACAACAACGGCGGCAGCGGCTCGCTCTATGCGCCCGCTGCGCCCGCGATCTACCTCGACGGCGGAGTGGCGGAGCCGATCTTCGGCGCCTACGCGAGCTCCGCGCTCGACGCGGGGACGGGCATCGTCCGGGACGCCGACGCGGGAACCTGCGGGCTCCCGGTCCCTTGCTGGACGCCTGGACCGCTCAACCGGGCGCTCGACGTCTCGCATACTCCACTCTTCGCCGGCGGCTACGGTTTCGCGACCGACGACAGGGGCGCGGTCCAGGCGTTCCCGCTCTCGGGAGGCACCGCCCTCACGAACGCCGCCTCCACCGCCAAATACGTCTCCGCGCCGTTGCTCCTCGGCAACGCGGCTCCGCCTGCGAACCCCCTCGTGGTCGTGCAATCCGATGGGCGCGTGCGGGTGCTCACGCTCTCTCCCGCCGCCGACACCACGGTTCTCACGGTGGGTACTTTCGCCGCGCGGCCGTCCACACCGGTGGCGGACGCGCGGAAGTCAGGCGCTCTCTCCGGAAGCGTGATCTACGTGATCGACGGCGGCGGATGCAGCACCACCCCCTGCGCGAGCACGAGCTGGGTCTGGGCGCTGCAGAGCGACGCGCCGCCACTTCCGGCATCATCCACCTCATGGGTCCGGCCCGGCCGCGACAGTTGCAACACACGCAACGCCCAGGCCCTGTGTCAGTGAGGGCGGCGCCCGCGCTGTTCGCCTGCGCGGCGCTGTGGTGTTCCGCGTGCGCCGGGCCGGGCCGCACCGTGGCGGCGCGCCCGAGGGGGCCCGCCGGTGCGCGCGCGGAGGCGCCCGCGGCGGAGCCTGAGCCCGACAGCGCCGGCGAGGTCGAGGAGCAGGCCGCCCAGCCCCGGTACGTGAGCGCGCGGGCTTACCGTCACTATCTCGCGGCCCTGCTTGCCCGCGAGCACGAGGACTGGCCGCGGGCGTCCGCGGAGCTGCGCGAGGCGCTGATCTTTGATGCCCGCTCCCCGCACCTGCACACGCTCCTCGCAGAAATCCTGGTGCGCCAGGGGCGCGTCGCCGACGCCGACGAGGAGCTGCGCGCGGCCCTGGCAATCGATCCCCGCCATGCCCCGGCGCTGGTGCTCGCGGGCCGGATCGCCGCCGCCCGCGACCTGCCCGGCGAGGCGCGCAACGACTTCCGCGCCGCCGCCCAGGCCCAGCCGCGCAATCCGGAGGCGTACCGTGAGCTCATCCACCTCGAGGTGGAGCAGAACGACGCGGCCGCCGCCGCCGAAGTGGCGCTGCGGCTGGAGGCAGCGGCACGGCAGGGGCTCCAGGAATTGAGCGCGCTGCAGCGGGCGGCCGCCGCCGCGCCTGGAGTGGTCGCCGATGGCGACGGGCAGCTCGTCGACGACGACGATGGCGGCGAGCGCGCGGTAGAGGTGCAGCGGCTGCGGGAGAGCTCCGCCGCCGCCTGGGCCGAGGTGGCCCGAGCCTTCGCGCTCCGCCGCGACGATGCCCGCGCCGCCGACGCCTTCGCGCACGCCGAGGGGATGGACCCCCAGGAGCCGGAGGTGCTCGTCTCGCAGGCGCAGTACTTCGAATCGCGCCGCCGCTTCGCCGAGGCCCGCGCGGCCGAGCTGAAGTTGCTCGCGCTGCGGCCTGACGCGCCGGAGGTGCTGGCCACGCTGGCGCGCCTCTCGCTGGAGGAGGGCGACCTGGACACGGCGACCGCCTACGCGCGCAAGCTGCTCTCGCTCGCGGCCGAGCAGGAGCCGGGCCGCGCCGACGCAGGCGGGGGCTCCGCGCGGGCGCGCGCGGAGGAAGCCTCGCACGAGGACGAGCGCCGCGACCTGGCCGGGGCGCTGTTGCGCGCGGGCGTCCCAATGTTGGGAGCGCATCGCAGCGCCGACGCGTTGGCCCAGTTCGACGCGGCGCTGCGGCTCTTCCCCGGTCACCCGGAGCTGCTCTTCTACCGCGCGCTGGCGCTGGAGCGGCGCGGCCGCGCCCGGGAGGCGGCCCAGCTCTTCGAGCAGGTGGCGGAGCAGCCGGTGCCTCGCGGCGGCGCGCCCTCCTTCCTCGGCGCCGAGCCCGCCGCGCTGGCCCTCGATGCGCGGGTGCAAGCGGCGCTGTCGCGCGGTCGCGAAGGCGACGGCGCCGAATCGCGGCGCGCGTTGCGCGGGATCTTCGCCGGGCACCCGCTGGACGAGGGCGCGGCGCTCGGCTTGCTCGAGTCGTATGAGCGGGCGGGGCGGGCCGGCGAGGTCCTGCCGCTCTTCGAGGCGGCGCTGCGCGAGCACCCGCGCAGCGAGACGCTGCTCTACGCGCTCGCCTCCGCCGCCGACCGCAGCGGCGACAAGCCGGCCGCGCTCAGCCGGATGCGCGAGCTGCTCGCGGTGGCGCCGGACCACGCGGGCGCGCTCAACTACGTCGGCTATTCGCTGGCCGAAGCGGGCGGCAAGTCGGAGCTCGAGGAGGCCGAACGCCTGCTCTCGCACGCGGTCGAGCTGCGCCCCGACGACGGCGCCATCGCCGACTCCTACGGCTTCTGCCTCCTGCGGCGCGGCCAGGCGGCCCGCGCGCTCCCCGAGCTGGTGCGCGCCGACAAGCTGAACCCCGGAGACCCGATCATCCTCAGCCACCTGGGCGACGCGCAGCTTGCGATGGGGCATCGCGAGGAGGCGGCGCTGGCCTTCCGTCGCGCCCTGCAACGCCTCTCGCGCCCGGTCTCCGCGCCGCCCGCGCGCGACCGGAAGACAGCGGCGCGAAGGTCCGCCGCGGCCCTGGCGGAGGACGACGATCACCGCGTTCCCGACGCCGGCGACGCGCGCGTGCGCTCCGAGCTGGAGGCGAAGCTTCGCTCCTTGACTGCGCGCTAGTGCCGTGGTCTGGAGAGGCCCCGATGAACCAGACCGACGAGGGGTATTTCAGCGCGAGCGACGGCCTGCGCCTCTACTGGCAAACGCGCCGCCCCGCGGGGGCGGCGCGCGCGCACGTGGCGGTGCTCCACGGCTACGCCGAGCACCTCGGTCGCTACGGCGAGCTGACCTCCGCCCTCAACGCCGCCGGCTACGCCGCGCACCTCCTCGACCTGCGTGGCCACGGTCAGAGCGGCGGCCGCCGCGCCTTCGTCGATCGCTTCGACGACTACCTCGAGGACCTGGCCCTCTTCCTCGGCCGCGTGCGCGAGGCCGCGGCGGGCGCGCCCCTCTTCATCGTCGGGCACTCGAACGGCGCCCTGGTGGCGGCGTGCTCCCTGCTCAGGAGCCCCGACGACAAGCTCAAGGTCTCGCCGATCAAGATCGCCGCCGCGAAGATTTTGCAGCGCTTCCTCCCCGCGCTGCCGATGGCGAACGAGCTCCGGCCGGAGGATCTGACCCGCGACGTCGCCATCCAGCAGGCGACGCGCAACGACCCCCTCTACCTGTCGATCGCGACGCCGCGTTGGTTCACCGAGGCGGCGGCAGCGCAGGAGGCGGTGCTGCGCCGCGCGAGCGAGTTCGTCGCGCCGTTCCTCTGCCTCGTCGGCGGCGCCGATCCGATCGCCGATCCGGCCGCAGGCAGGCAGTTCTTCGAGGGTGCCACCTCCAAGGACAAGCAGTTCAGGCAGTACGACGGCCTGGTGCACGAGCTCTTCCACGAGCCCGAGCGCGATCTGGTCTTCAAGGACGTGGTCGCATGGCTCGATGCGCGCGCCGGCTCCGCCCGAGAGGCCCGGCCCGCGATCGGTGAACGCGCTTGACCGCAGCTGGCACCGACCGCGCGCGCCTGCTCGAGCTGCTCACGCGGCTGGCGTACGAGAAGCGGCAGGTCATCCTCTCCTCGGGCAAGCCGAGCGACTTCTACATCGACACCAAGCAGGCTTCGCTCACCGCCGAAGGCCATTATCTAGTGGGCCGGCTGGTCCTCGCAGCGATCCGTACACTAGTCCCCGACGCGCGAGCGGTTGGGGGCATGACCATGGGCGCCGATCCCATCGCCAGCGCGGTCAGCCTCACCAGCTTCCTCGAGGGAGCTCCGCTGCCCGCGTTCTATGTGCGCAAGGAGCCCAAGGGCCACGGCACCAACCAGTGGCTGGAGGGAAAGAAGGCGCTTCCCCCCGGCGCGCGGGTGGCCGTGGTGGAGGACGTGGTGACCACCGGCGCCAGCACGCTCAAAGCGGTGGAGCGCATACGCGGCGAGGGCTTCCAGGTGGGCGGCGTGGTCGCGCTGGTCGACCGCGAAGAAGGCGGCAGGTCCGCCGTCGAGGCAGCCGGCGTGAAGCTCCTGTCGCTGTTCACCCGGAGCGACTTTCCGTGAAGACTCCGCTGCGCAGGCCGATCGCCGCCGCGGCGCCGCTGCTCGCTGCCGCGCTGTCCTTCGGGTGCAGGACGCTGCCCTTTCCCGAGCCGAACCTCGAGGGCGAGTACGGCCAGGTCCTCCGCACATGGACGCGCCAGCAGGCCGTCTACCAGGGCTTGGAGACGCGCGCATTCACGCAGGTGATCTACCTCGCCCGGCAGCTGGTCGACGTGCAGGCGGCGATGATCTCCGGCCTGCGCGCCGAGACGGCGCCCGCGCGCGAGCGCACCCTGGACCGCATGCGCCGCGAGACGGCCGCGCCGACGTTCTTCGTTGTGATGCGCACGCCCGACCGCAACTGGAACGATCTCGAGTCCAAAACCTCGGTCTGGCGCATCGCCGTCGACTTCGGCACCGGCGAGTTCGAGCCCGAGAAAGTCGAGCGGCTGGAGAGGCCGTTTTCGGCCGAGCTGCAGAAGCTCTATCCCTATCTGGACGAGTACTCGGTCGCCTACGTGGTGCACTTTCCCGCGGCGGCCGCGGCCTCCGCGACCGGGTCGAAGTCGGCGCCGCTGCCCGCGATGGTCATCGCCGGCGTGCTCGGCGCGATGAGATTCAACTGGACGGTCCCCGCCCAGTAGGCGGCTGTGCGCGCGGCCACGCGTCGGGCGCCGGCTTTCCGCGCAGCAGCACCGTGTCGTGCGCCGAGCCCGCGTCGTCGCCGTCCGGCCACGACAACGTAGAGTGCAGGCCGCGGCTCTCCTTGCGCTGCTGCGCGCAGGTGACGATGAGGCGGGCGACGTCGGCGAGGTTGCGCAGCTCGATCACGTCGCGCGTGACCAGGTAACCCCAGTAGTACTCCTGGATCTCCTCGGCCAGGTTGTCGAGCCGGTGCTGCGCGCGCGCGAGGCGCTTGTCGGTACGGACGATGCCGACGTAGTTCCACATCAGGTGGCGGATCTCGTCCCAGTTCTGCTTGACGATGACGCCTTCGTCGGGCGGCGCGGCGCGGCCGGGGTCCCAGTCGGGCACCCGCACGTCGGCGGCGGGCAGCTCGCGCAGGAGCTCCACCGCGCTCTGCGCCGCGCGGTGGCCGAACACCAGGCCTTCGAGCAGCGAGTTGGAGGCGAGCCGATTCGCGCCGTGCAGCCCGGTGCAGGCGGTTTCGCCTACCGCGAACAGCGCCGGGACGTTGGTCCGGCCCCACAGATCGGTCGCCACGCCGCCGCAGATGTAGTGCGCCGCCGGAACCACCGGGATCGGCTGCACCGCCATGTCGATGCCGAACGCCTGGCAGGTCGTGTAGATGTTGGGGAAGTGCTCGACCAGGAAAGCCTTCCCCAAGTGCGTCATGTCGAGGAACGCGCAGTCGTCGCCGCGCCGCTTCAGCTCGCTGTCGATCGAGCGCGCGACCACGTCGCGCGGGGCCAGCTCCTTGCGCGGGTCGTAGCGCTCCATGAACGCCTCGCCCGACCGGTTGCGCAGGATGCCGCCCTCGCCGCGCAGCGCCTCGCTGATGAGGAAGCTCTTCGCCTGCGGATGGAAGAGGCAGGTGGGGTGGAACTGGATGAACTCCATGTTGGCGATGGCGGCGCCGGCGCGGTGCGCCATGGCGATGCCGTCGCCGGTCGCGACGTCCGGGTTCGAAGTGTAGAGGTAGACCTTGCCCGCGCCGCCGGTGGCGAGCACCACCACCCGCGCGAGGAACACGTCGACGTGGCCGTTCTTGGCCAGCGCGTAGCAGCCCAGCACGCGGTCGCTGCCATCGCCGCCTCCACGGGCGTAGCCGGCCACGCCGAGCTTGCCGGTGGTGATGAGATCGATGGCCGCGTGCTCGTCGAAGAACTGGATGCCGGCGCGGTCCGCCGCGCTGAGCAGCGCCCGCTCCACCTCGCGGCCGGTCATGTCGGAGGCGTGGAGGATGCGCCTCCTCGCGGCAGAGGCCGGCGCCGGCGACCAGGGTATCCTTCACGTGCGACTCGATGCTGTCGCCGGGCGAGAGAACCGCCGCGATGCCGCCCTGCGCCCAGGCGGTGTTGGACTCCGAACGCCCCCGCTTGGCCAGCACCGCCACCGAGCCATGCCTGGCCGCCTGCAGGGCGAAGGAGAGGCCGGCGACGCCGCTCCCAAGGACGAGAAAATCATGCTGGTAGCGCATCGGAGGAACCTTGCCGGCGGGCCTTGGGCCTTGGGCTTTTCGGGTGGAACGACTCGTTGTGGGCCAAGGTGCGAGCGTAAAGTTTGCCCGTTGCATCGACGGCTTGCTATCTTTTCAACCGTCGTGAACCGCTACGTCCTAGCTGCGCTCTGTTCGATGCTCCTTCCGGCCGCGCCCTCGCTGGCGCGCTCGCGACTCCATCTTTGGACCGACAAGGACGGCGTGGTCCACGTCGATGATACCCCGGGCCCCGCCCGAGGGTCCGCGGGAGCGGTCTCGTCGGGCAAGCGGGCCCCGCGCGCGCATCCCGCCTCGACGCCCAAGCGCCCCGCGCACTGGTGGGAGCGCGCCACCGACGCGCCCCCGGACCAGATCGACCGGGCGGCGGAGATCTACAACATTCCAGCCGAGCTGGTGCGCGCGGTGATCGCCGTCGAGAGCGCCGGCGACGCCGCGGCGGTGTCTCACAAGGGCGCAGTCGGCCTGATGCAGCTCATGCCCCTGACCGCCGGGCAGATGTACGTCGAGGACCCGGTCGATCCCGCACAGAACATCCTCGGCGGCACCCGCTACCTGCGCCACCTCGCCAACCAGTTCGGCGGCGACATGCTGCTGACGCTTGCAGCCTACAACGCGGGCCCCGAGGCGGTGCGCAAGTACGGCGGCGTCCCTCCCTTCGAGGAGACTCGCCAGTACGTGCGCAAGGTGATCATCTACTATCACCAGCTCAAGCGCGAGGCGGCGCGCAGCAAGAAGCTCGCCTCAGCCGCCGACCCGAGGCCGGTCACGGCCCAGCCGCCGGGGGAGACGCAGCGCTGATGGAAGGCCCTCGCTCCATCCCTCCGCGTCCCCCAGCCCAGCGCCCGGACGACGAGGGGCGCATCTTTGAGTCCGACGACAGCGATCTCTCGGAGAGCCAGGAGTTCGACCGGGCCGTCGCCGCCGGCGCCGAGCTGCTGCAGGCAGGCGATCCGCTCGCTGCGCGCGCGCAGCTCGACCGCGCCCTGCGCTTCAAGCCGCGCAACCAGCGCGCCCGCAACATGCTCGGGCTCGCGCTCTTCAAGCTGGGCGAGCTGGAGAAGGCCGAGTCTCTCTATCGCGGCCTGATCGAGGACCATCCCGCCGATCCCACCCTGCGCGTCAATCTGGGGCTGGTCTTCCTCAAGGCGGGCGCCTCGCCGGAGGCAGTGCGCTGCTTCGAGACCGCCCTCGATCTGGGGCCCGAACACCAGAAGGCGATGAACTATCTGGGCCTGGCGCTGGCGCAGAACGCTGCAGGCCTCGCCGCTCCGACAGGTCGCGCAGGACGCCGCGGAGGTCATCGAGGCTGAGCACCCGTTCCGCTCTGCGCTGGACAGCATGCCTCCCCGGGCGGCCGAGGCGGGACCGCACGGTGTGGCCGAAGCGGCCGAGCAGGAGCGGGAGTTGGGATCGCTGCCCGACCCCCATGCCGGGTCCCGCTGGGTGGCCAGCGCACCCGCGGGCCAGGCCGCGGGCGCCGATCTGCGCACGGCTCGGCCGCTCGCCCACCTGGCGGCCGCGGCGGCGCGGGCGCAAGAAGCTCCCTTTGCGGAGGCGACGGGGCCGATCGTAGCCGTGTCAGTCGATTCCTCGTTCGCTGGAGCGGCGTCTGGAGCGCGATCGCCGGCTACCGCGCTCGCCGACTATACCGACCAGAGGCGGCTCGCAATCCCGGCGGGCGAGGGCGGCTTCTCGGTCGGCCCCACCGAGGTGCTCATCCAGGTGCGCGGCGCGATGCTCCCCCGGCTGGACGGCCTGGTCGCCAGCTTCGGCTCCGCCAGCATGAAGCCCGAGCTGAAGCGCTTCCGCGGCAAGGCGACCGATAAGCCGTTCGGCGAAGGGGCGCGGCGGATGCTGCGCGCCTCCGGCGAGGGCCGGTTCGTCATTTCGCGCGACAACCGCTTCTTCACCGCGCTGGAGCTCGACGACGAGCCCGCCTTCTTCCGCGAGGAGATCCTCTTCAAACGAGCCCCTGCGCATCCCGATGGACCAGCTCGTCGGCTGGCACGGCCCGCTCATCCAGCCCCGCCTGGTGCCGATCGTGGAGGAGGCGCCAGACCTGGGGGTCGCGCTCGAGCTCGCCGGCGAGGGCCGGGCGCTGGTGGACGCGCCCGAGGGGCGTTAGGAAGGCCCCATGGAAGCGCTCAGCACCACCAGCCCCGCGGTGCCGGCGTCCCCGCCGGTGTCCGTCTCGCCTTCCGCGCCCGGGCTCACGCGGCGGGCGCGGCTCCGCAAGGAGCTGCTCAACGCGCCCAACTTGATGACGCTGGGCCGCATCGCGATCGTGCCCGTCTACCTGGGCTTCCTGGCCTACGAGAACCGACACAACAGCTTCCTCGCCGCGGTGGTCTTCGCCATCGCGGCCCTCACCGACTGGGTGGATGGCTGGCTCGCCCGGGTCAGCCACTCGGTGACCACGCTGGGAAAGTTCCTCGACCCGCTGGCGGACAAGGTCATCGTGCTGTCCGCTCTGGTGATGCTCCAGCGGCTGGGGCGCGTACCGGTCTGGGTGATCGTCCTGATCCTCGCGCGCGAGTTCCTCATCTCCGGACTGCGCACGCTCGCCGCCGGCGAGGGCCTCGTCATCGACGCCAGCCAGGGCGGCAAATGGAAGACCAGTCTGCAGCTCGTCGGGATCATCTCGCTGATGCTGCACTACCACTACGCCATCAACTACTTCGTCGCGACGGTGCAGACCGACTTCCAGGCGGTCGGCATCACGCTGCTCTACCTCAGCCTGGTCCCCAGCCTGGTCAGTGCGGTCAACTACGTGCGCCACTTCTACATGCTTGACACGGGGGGGCAGCGGGGCTAAATCGGCCTCCCGTTTTTGCGGAACTAGCTCAGTTGGTAGAGCGTCGCCTTGCCAAGGCGAAGGTCGCCGGTTCGAACCCGGTGTTCCGCTCCAACTCAAAGGGCCCGGATGCCGCAGACTGGCCGTAGGTGTCGACGGTGGTGCGCACGTTGGCGTGACGGAGGATGCGCTGGACGTGCTGGATGGGAACCCCCGCCTTGAGCAAGAGCGTCGCCGTGGTGCGCCGGACGTCGTGGAAGCGCATCGGTCGCGGAATCGCGCTCGGCCACATCCGCATGTTGCACTTCGGGCAGCGCCGCTGCTCGCCGTTCGAAAACTCATGCGTCGCGGGCTGCTTTCGCGCCACACAGCGCCGGCACGTGTGGCGGTGCCCCACGATGACACCTGCGCGGACCAGGATGCGGCGCCAGACCTTCTCCATGCTGGTGTTCTCGGGGCGCCGGGTTCCGTCCGCGCGCGGGAACACGAATGGGCCTGGTGCACTTTGAACCGCGTGCTCGAGGAACGGCTGCAGCAGCTTCGGGACGGGCACCACCACCGCCCTCTTCCCTTTCGTGGTGTCGGAAGCGTGTGAGCGGCCGATGGTGATCTCGCGATCTGAGAGATTGACGTCCTGCTTTCTCAGACCGAAGAGTTCCCCCTTGCGCAGGCCGAGATAGATGGCCGTCGCACAGAGGTCGCGCCAGGTCTCACCCGCCTCTTCGAGAACGGTCGGGACTTCCTCCGCGCGAAGCAGATGGTACGCACGCTTGGGAACGGGGCGAGTCTTCACGCCGGCGACCGGGTTTGCGCCGGTCCACTTCTTCGCATCGATCGCGTGGGCGAAGACCGAGTGCAGACTCCCGCGAAGTCTGTTGATTGAGGCCGCCGCGGCGCCCTCCTTAGCAAGCTCATGCAGCAGCGAGCTGATGTCCGACGAATCGATCTGCCCAAGGCGCAGACTGGCGATCCTGTGCACCTGAAGGTGCGTGTTCAGGCGTGCTTTCTCGCGCTCGAGGCTCGCCGCGGGGCAACGTTCCTTGAGCCACCAATCCACGAGCTCCGCGAGCTTCATCGGCGAGTCTGTGCGTCGAACTGTAAGGCCTTCGGCCCGAAGCCAGCTGTTGTGCTCCAACTACGGGGAAGGCAGGCGCTTTCTCGCGCTGCCCGGACCGTCGGACGCCGAGGACCAGGAGGTGCTCCGCCGCATGGTGCGGCGCCTGCGCAGGCTGCTTCGCTCGGATCTCGAGATGGCGCAGGCCGATCCCCGCGCTTCCGACCCGCTCACCGCAGCGCAAGCTCACTCCGTGAGCCTGCTCCGGGACGGTTTCTCTCCATCCGATTCGGATGAAAAGGCAGGCCGCTTACCTCGACGGCTTCTCCCTCCATGCCGGAGTGCACCTGCACGCCAACGACCGCGAGGGCCTCGCGCACCTGTGCGGGTACGGTGCCCGGCCGCACAAATAGCGTACGACCAAAGGCCGATTGCCCTTCCTAGCCAGCAGACAAATAGGGGCGGTATGCGCACAACCATCACAAACCCCGGCTTGCGGGCTACGAACTAGGAGGTTCGCAATGAAGATCGTCGTTATCGGCGGCACCGGCCTGATCGGCTCGAAGACCGTCGCCATTCTGCGCCAGGGCGGCCACGAGGTCGTCGCCGCCTCGCCCAA